>Ga0153915_10007262_pt1 | contig 10445 bp, 8 predicted proteins | sample Opewatmetagenome_2_FD_107003 | JGI IMG/M metagenome (GOLD analysis project Ga0153915, IMG submission 107003) | Freshwater wetland microbial communities from Ohio, USA - Open water 3 Core 3 Depth 3 metaG | ecosystem: Environmental > Aquatic > Freshwater > Wetlands | place: USA: Ohio, Lake Erie... | reverse complement strand
TTGGTTTCTTTTTTTCCCGGCAGAAAGACAACGGTTTTTCCCGATAAATCGGGACTGCATTCAACCACTCTGCCGCCTTTGATTAAATTAAACATTATATAAAAGAACTCAGAAAACGCCGCATGCACACCTGAGCTTTGCTCAGTCCCGTTCAGCGGGGCACTCTGCCACCTTTCCAATATTTCAAAGACTTGATTTCTTTTTTTCCGGCAGAAAGACAACGGTTTTTCCCGATAAATCGGAACTGCATTCAACCACTCTGCCGCCTTTGATTAAATTAAACATTATATATAAGAACTCAGAAAACGCCGCATGCACACCTGAGCTTTGCTCAGTCCCGTTCAGCGGGGCACTCTGCCGCCTTTGATTAAATTAAACATTATTTAAAAGAACTCAGAAAACGCCGTATGCACACCTGAGCTTTGCTCAGTCCCGTTCAGCGGGGCGCTCTGCCGCTTTTCCAAGACTATAAGATCATTACTGTATTCCCCGACCTGCGGAGATTATCTTTCCAGAACACAATATAACTGCTAAAATTTGAGTGCTAATTTAATAAATTTCCATATAACTGCATAATTTATAATTGCAATTCATCCGGAAACTCAGGTAGAGAATTAAGGGTAATTTCAAGAGATTATAGTCCCTTATATGCTTCTGTTTTTGTCTTTCATAAATATTTTATAATTATCAAGTATTTCGGAATAATTGTTTATAATGAATAAATAGTATGTTTATTTCAATAAACTTTTTCTTTGATTGCTCGATGATATAATTACAAAAAAAGATGGTTATTTCAAGCAAGGATGCTTGATTTTTTTAAGCTGAGAAAATTAAATACAAGGATGTAGATATATGTCGTTCACAGTAAACACTAATATTCTTTCCCTAAAAGCGTATAACGCTCTGGCGGAAGTTAACAGCCAGACAGAAAAAGCCCAGCTCAGGCTTGCTACTTTGAAAAAGATTAACAGCGTTTCGGATGATACATCCGGGTACAATGTATGCACCAGTCTCGAAGCGCAGACAATCAGACAGCAGGCGCAGTTAAACAACGTTGCTTCGGCGCAGAATTATGTCTCCACCGCCGAAACCGCTCTTCAGCAGGTCAACGACAAGCTGAATGAAATTTCTTCAAAATATATCGACTCTCAGGATTCCCTGAAAGACAAAAGCACAATTGCCGATGATATAAGGACTATCGCAGGTGAAATTGACAGTATTATGAAAAACACCAATATCAACGGCACAAATCTGCTTGCGCAGTCCAATGGAAGCGCTCTTGCAAGTTCGCCCGAATTTGACATAAGCGGAACAGATTTTGAAGCCGATTTTGCCAGCGACGATTACCTTAAAGCAGACGACTTGAACGCACTTCTGCAAGGCGGCGCTTCCACTGACGCAGGCGTCAGCAGTATCTCAGGTTCGTTAAATTACTATGGTTTAGTTACAGTAGCCGACGGTACTTCTACTGTAAAAGTTACTTTCGCCGACGGCACTTCATCTACAATAGACGTTACTCTTTCCAGTATTTCAAATAATGAGGATCTTATAAGTTCACTTGTATCTGCAATAGATCCAACCGAGGATGGCGATGGTATACTTTACGATACTGCTGTTCAGCCTTCGGGCGACACAATTTTTACTATTACGTCGGGCTATTATGATAGCGGATATCATTATAGCACAAATAATATTGTATCCTTAGAAACCACTTCAGGCTACGATATAACGACTGCGCTCGGGATTACAAGAACATCTTCAGGCAGTAGTTCCGGCGATGCGCTCCTGTCTTCCGATGACAGCGAAGTCCTAGCAGCGGCAAGCAGCATTTCCGATGTCTCTTCGAACGTTCAGGCATCTTTATCTAGAATTGGCAATCTTTCACAGACTCTCGATTCAAGAAGCGAATTCCTTACCGCTGCTATTGCCAACAATTCGGCTACCATTTCTAGCCTCTCCGACGCTGATGTTGCCGAAGAACAGCTAAATGCCACTAAAGGAAGCATCGCCAGCCAGATCGGAACAACTATTTTATCTCAATTTAATACTGCTCCGCAAAACCTGCTGGCTCTGTTCAGTTAATTTATAAGTTTATATATAAAAATAGGCAGTTCATTTCCATATGGAAATAAGCCGCCTATTTTTATTTTATCAAATATGCTTAAAAGTTTAAGCTTTAAAGGAGGGATATAAAGCCTTCCAGAAGCTTCTTCCTTCTTCTTGATTTGCTGAATAACGGTTTTTAGAACAAATATTTATCCGGTATTCGATTAAAACGTAATCTTTTAGGTTTTCACATTTGGGAATATACATTTTATAATGTATTATATAGTGTATGTTAAAAGTATTATTTAAAATCCGGCCGCTTACAGGATCAAAAATCTTAAAAATAAAACAAGGGAATTAAATGAAACAAACCGCAGGAATTTCAAAAAATGCTGTCGGAATAAGGAATGTTCAGGAATATATGGATAAGCTCGTCCACCCATTAAAAGAGGAAATTGAAGCCGTCCGTAAAATTATAAAATCGAATAAAAACATTTCGGAAAGGATGAAGCTGACAGACCTGTGTTTCGGGTATAAGAAAGACCTTATCACATTTAATCTGCATAACCACAGACTCGTCCACTTGATCATTCAAAATCCGGCAATAGTTAACATCAAATCAAAACTGCTCGAAGGAGAATACAGGGATAAACGGATGGTTTATTTCGACAGCATTAAATCCATTAAAGCAAACAGAAAAGAACTTCTTAGCATTATCGATGCGCTGATTAAAGAAGTGGATAACGGGTATTGATTTTTTAAAAAATGATAAAACATTGCAGAGAGAATGAGACATTCTTTAGGCGGGTCTTTTAAAATCAGTTTAATTACATATTATTCCGTTTATAAAAAAAACATTCATACCGATCGGATGCTTTTTCAACGGATTCTGTTATTTTCTTGCCGGAAGTTTTAAAATAATTTATTTTTATTACTATATTATCTTTTTCCGCTTTCCTTTTCCAAATCCCTTTTATTTTACCATTTACAACAACAGCCAATACTATCGGGAGCAGCAAAATAATCAAAAAGTTGAATCACGGTTTTCATTCCGCTCCATAGTAATTGGATTTTAATCCACATACGTAATGTTATACGATAACTGTTTTCTTATCAGCCGGAATAATTCTTCAGTATTGCGCATAGTTGATAATTCAGGAAGCCCGTCGAAACTGAAAAAGCGGCTTTCGAGCGTTTCATTGCTTCCCTTAAGCTCCCCGCCGATAATGCTGCATTGAAATATCATTTTGTAGTAATGATATTCCAGAGGAGGGAATCCATGTTTATTGGTATCTACAACGGCGAGAAGCCTTTCACATTTCACTTTGAGACCTGTTTCTTCCAGCGCTTCTTTAACGGCTACTTCCGAAGGAGAATAATTTATATCGGCAAAACCCCCCGGAAGAGACCATTTATTATCAATCCGTTCTCTTGTAAGAAGGATTTTATCATCTTTAATGACAACTGACCTGATATCAATCTTCGGAGTCTGGTACCCAGTATCGGATGTGAAGATATCCCTTATCTTGTTTATCTCCGCATCCGATATTTTTGATGCGAGAAGAACGCTTAATTCCCTGAGTTCGGAGTATCTTTGTCTATCAAAATCATTTTGTATGTAATGCAGTCCGGTTTGGGCAATTGCCTGAATCCGCTGTGCAATATTTAAAATCTCTTTTTCCATACTTACCCGATAATATTTGCAGGTTCAAAGTTAAATAAGTAATGAAGAAGTATCCAAAATAAAAATACACTTTCATTCTGAATTTTATTCTACATTCCGGATTATTATCCTCAGCGTAACCCGGTGCGGCTCTGTATCCTCCAAGGAAAAAATAGGTTATACGGAGTCCGGTTCAATACCGCGGTTTATCCTTAATGCTGTTGTAATAGCTGTCTATTCCTATTTCCCGTATTTTATTATTGATATTAAGCCACCGGGTATTGAGGTTTTCATCGAAGCCGGTATTATTACAGGGAAATTCTTTACATTCAAAGCAGAAATCGACTCCTTTTTCTTTATAACAGAGCCTTACCTTACAATCGCCATAAAGATGGCATACCTGTTTACGGCATCCGCTGCAGTTCCCCTTGGCAAGATGGGCAAGCAGTTCTTTAAAATCGGGATATTTTCCAAAGACCGGTTCATCAAGCAGTTCAACAAATCTTTTTGCATAAAGGTCAAAATTTCCAAGATTATGTTTTAATTGTTCTGCATAATGTTTAATAGGGCCGTTTTCAAATGCAAAACATTTTTCGCACAATAAACCGCATGGCCCGAATTTAGCGGTAAAATTATTTTCCATTTCCAAATACTCTTAATTCTAGAATATTATTTTATTTGTCCGTTTTTTATAAGCGACAGCACATAAAGTATTTCAGAATTTTCATCGAAGCCGTACCTGCCGAAATCTTCCCATTTCATTGTAAAATCGGGCATCAGGATATTCCCTTTTTCAGAGTTGCCCGGGAAAAATATCTGCACTGCATTTGATATTGCGCCTGTAAAGTGAGTGCCCGGCAGTTCAAAAGGCGTTGTTTCCATAAAAGTATTTCCCGCCTGCCTCGAAGGCACTCCGGCTGTTACAGCGTTGCCCGCCATCTGCAGCATACACATAAACTGATATGCAGCGCTGAAAGTTGTTGGTGAAACCAGCACAATTACAGAGGGAGAATAAATAGGTTTCCCGTTCAGATTCTCAACGTATTCAGCTCCGAAACCTGCATAAGTAATATTTTTTAAGCTTCTTTTTTCCTGCGGAGGCAGGTCTTTTAAACTTCGGGCCATAAAGCCGAACTGGAAATCCCCCGCCCTGTAATCAGTATTATACTTTTTATTGTATTCATCAATGCTCTTCATTCCTATTTTATTTAGGAACAAGGGGGATAAACGCCTGTTATATTCAAGGTTAAAATTGTAATCTAAATATTTATCGCCGTAAAGCATATACATAAGAGGAGGAACAAGCGGGGTCATTCCGCCGCTGTTTGAACGGAGATCTATTATTAAGTATTCCGATTTCTTTTCTTTCATTTCCTTAAGAAGGGTATAAAACTGTTCATAAAGAGAAGGTATCATCTTAACCGCTTCTTCATTATTCGCAGACCTTTTAATTTCGGGAAGAGACTGATATATCCACCTGAGATTATTCTCTAAGTTTTGAGGGGAATCGCGCAGAATCTGTTCACCCAGTTCTCGGCTTACAGTCGAATTCCATGCAAAATAACCGATGTTTTTTTCTTCCCCGATCATGTCCCAATATAATAAACCGTTTGGCTCGTTTATTTTAACCTGCGATTTTGCAGGCGCATAATTTCTTTTTGCGGCATAAGAAACAACTGCATTATTTATGCTTTTATCGGGAGCCTGAAGAGTTAATGTTAGTTCTCCATTGTTTCCCGGAAAAAGCAGTCCGGCATAATTACTTCTTTCAAGAAACGAAATAAGGTTATAATATCCGCCGTAAATATTTTCGGATGCTTTAATATCTATTGTCTTTTTCAGAAGCGTATCAACAGAAATATTATTTACGGCCTTAAGCAGGCTCCCTTTGTGTTTTTCAAACCCGGGCGAAGTTTCCGAAATATAAATTCCGTCCGCTGCTGTTTTTAGTTTCACCTGAAGATATAAAGTGTTGCTTGTATTCTGCCCCTGCGGATTATTTACGCTTGTATGCCCGTCTTTTAATGAGGATAAAAACCTGTTAAGCAGAAAGTAGAACTGTTCATTGTTTTTAGCCTTCGCAATTTCCTCCCTGTAATTCTGCACTTTCCGGTTAAATTCCATGCGCCCGCCGAGCACCGAATAAGGATCGGGGTGGGTTTCTTCAAGAAGACGGATGAATGTGTCAAAATCGCTGATAAATATTTTTGACGAATCGGCAGCCTGGGCATTAAGCAGAGAACATATACTAAACAATAACAAGAAAACCATTTGATATCTCACTCCAATCTCCTTTTTTTATTATTGAAATATATAGATAAATTCCATTAAAATACTTCTTCCCCCGGCTTTTATTGCATAGAGCGCTTACGGAGTTTCATTGGCAGTTAGAACACGCTTTCCAGACAGAAGCAGGTAAGCTCATCGACAGTATTCCATTCTTTACACAGCTCTGGATTCCGGCAATTACAGCAGAGCTTTGTAAGTTCTTCGATTGATATATCCAGCGTGTTTTTTGAAGCGTGCAAATCATACAATTCTTTCAAGTACTTTCCTGCAACTATGCGGTGCAGGTTGTCTTTCTTTTTTAATCCGAGCCATTCAAACACCCCTTTATCGCCGCGGGATGAATTACAGCTTCTACATGACAGCACAAGGTTATCAGCCGAATCCGTTCCTCCGCGGGCTCTCGGAATCAAGTGATCGGTTTGCAGGTCTTGCATTGAGCCGCAGAATACGCATTCCTTAGGCAATTCCTGTTCCCTCTGCCATTCCCTTATTGTACCCGACATTGTGATTGCCCCGCTTTTAAGCTCTTTGAGTTTGTTCATAACAAACCCATACTGAATTGTTCCGTTAAATGCCGAGCGGGATATAAGTTTGCCGTACTCGTAAAATATCTCTTCACCTATGGTCTTTACATATTTAGGAGGCATTGGACACCTCAATATATTTTGCGGCAATTTAACTTATTCTACCGAATGGAGCAACATAAAATTTATAAAATAATTAATCGGAAGCTATTTAACAGCTTTAATATAATACCCTTTATCAAAAGACCAATCGATGTTTTTAAATCCAGCCGTTTTAAGAGTTTCTGCAACTTGTTCAATTGCATACTTATTAAAAATATCATTATTAGTATGTTTGTGCTTTTCAAGATATTCTTTTCCTGCCATATAGAAGAATAAACTCCCTCCGTTTCTTAGAAGAGAATATATTTTTATAAAAGGCTTTTGAATATCATCCCAGAAATAAATAACGTTAGCAAAATAAACTTTATCGAATCCGCCGGTTTTTATATCGGCATCCAAGAAATCGCCGAACTCAAGAAGAACTTTATTATCGTTAATGAATTTTAGATTCTTTTGTTTTGCCTTTATTGTCATTAATTCGGAAAAATCGATTCCATGTATTGTGCATGAATCAAATTTATTCATAATCAGGTTAATTCCCACTCCCGGCCCGTAACCTATTTCAAACAGGCGTTCGCCCGGCTGAACAGCCATATAATCAATAAGTTTATCATAAAGAGGTTTGTTGCCTTTTTCAAGCATGTTGGAAATAATCCGGCCGAAAAACCCTGCAGGTTTTCTTAACTGTTCCGCCATTTTCCTGTACATAATCGAATACCTTATTTAATTTATGCAGGAACTTCCCTGCCTTGCGCTGTTTAATTATGTCCCGATATTTAAATTATAATTTAAGTAAATTATTTCAATTCATCGCGAGCCGTAAACGCAATACTTTATAATGCGCCTTAATTATTTTTTCTACCAATCGAATAGTCCGGCAAATCCTCTGTGGAATTTTTTGTTCCCTGAGAAAATTATATTTTAAGCCGGGCTTTACTGAGATTGGCAAGTTGAATATACCGCCCGGTAAAAGTATAATTTACAGTTCAGAATGCGGCAGCATCTTTTTTAAGTTTGATTTTTGTTTCTTCTTTCAACTTCATCGTTCCGGCTATTTCCTTTCCGCATTCTTCAAGTAAATTCAAGTACGCCTGCCTCGATTTTTTCTGTTCTTCGGCTGTTCTTGTAAGAATATGCCCGCTTGCAGTATATATTTCGGCGGCAACTTCCGTTCTTAATAGAGCCGCCACTCTGTTTATCCACAGAGAAACAACGTCAAACTGCGACCTGTCAGGGAAACCGCAATTAGAGACCATCATATACTTAGGCGATTTTTTATTGCTTTCCGATGCTTTATGAGGATCGCCTCCGGCGGATGTAAGCCGGTCGATGAATGTTTTAAGAGCGCCTGAAATATTTACGAAGAACAGGGGCGAAGCGAAGATTATAACATCACAGCCGTCCATCATATTAATAATTTCTTTAACATCGTCATCAATCACACATTGCCCGGGCGTTTCAGTCCAGCATGAAAAACAACCTTTGCAGAATTGAATATTCTTATCAGCAAGGAAGATGTTAGCTGTTTCGGCTCCGGCAGATTGCGCGCCTTTTAAAAAAGCCTCGACCATAACGTTAGTGTTGCTCTCTTTTCCCCGCGGGCTTCCGTTTATTGCAAGAATTTTCATATCTATCTCTTTTAATGTGTTAATACAGCCGGGCCCCCGCCGAAGCGGGAAAGCCCGATGCATGTAATTATTTGCTTATTGAAGGAGGAACAGAATCTTTATCAGTTCCCCATTTTTCATTCGGCTTATTCCCCATTACAAAGACAAGCTCGCCCCCTTTGCGTACTTCTTCAACGGGGATATATGTCTTGTTCCAGTTTTTGCCGTTCAATTTAACTGATTGAATATATACATTCTCAGCAGAATAGTTTTCCGCCCTGGTAATAAAAGTTTTTCCGCTGCCGAGCTTGATTGTAACCTGTTTTGCGCAGGGAGTTCCGATGACATAATAATTGCTCGCAGGAGCAACAGGGTAAAATCCCATTGTATTAAAGAGATACCATGCCGACATCTGCCCGCAATCATCATTTCCGCATAATGAATTAGGCTTATTGCCATACTGTGTAACCATAATTCTTCTAATCAGGCTTTGAGTTTTCCATGGCTGTCCGGCATAATCATAAAGATAGGCAACGTGATGAGCGGGTTCATTGCCATGCCAGTATTCGCCGAATCTTCCCAGAATATCTTCCGACCCGGCTTCCATAGCTTCTTTCTTCACATCCATAAAGAGGGAATCAAGTTTGACTGCAAATGCCTCTTTGCCGCCCTGAAGATTAATCAATCCCTGAACATCCTGCGGAACGTACCAGCTGTACTGCCAGTTTGTGCCTTCGGTAATATCCCTTTTGTTCAGGTCTTCAATATAACCGTGAGGATCGAACGGAGTGCGCCAGTTTCCTTTTGAATCTTTTCCGCGCATCAACTTTGTTGAAGGATCGAACAAATTTTTATAAGCCATAGCCCTTTTAAGAAAATATTCATAATCCTTCTGTTTGCCGAGCTTCTTTGCCATCTGAGCAATGCAGTAATCGTCAAATGCATATTCAAGAGTTTTAGAAACAGATTCATTCTCATGGTCGAATGGAACATACCCTATCTTTGCATATTCCTCAACGGAATCGTAATCAGGGTTCATCGCGGTCTTTTTGCAAGCATCATAAGCCCGTTGATAATCAAATCCCTTCAAGCCCTGCATAAGAGCGTCTGCAATAACCGGAACTGCATGATAGCCTATCATGCACCATGTTTCATTGTTATTCAGAGACCATACAGGCAGAAGATGTTCAACGCTCTGATCATAATGAGCAAGCATAGAATTAATCATATCGGCATTTCTATCAGGCTGGATCAATGCAAACAGCGGATGTTCGGCGCGGTAAGTATCCCATAAAGAAAAGATTGCATAGTTTTTGAATCCTTTTGCCTTGCGTATATTTTGATCAAATCCGCGGTATGAACCGTCAACATCCTGATAGATAGCAGGAGTAAGCAGGCAGTGATAAAGAGACGTATAGAAAATCTCTTTCTCTTCATCGGTTCCTTCAACAGTCATTTTTTCAAGTTCTTTATTCCACAGGGAGCGCGCGTCTTTAACTGCTTTATCAAAATCCCATCCGGGAATTTCTTTATCAAGATTCATAAGCGCATTTGCAGAGCTAACGGCCGAGATGCCTATCTTAACCATTATAACTTCATTTTCTTTTGTTGAATAGCGGGTATAATACTGTATGTTTAGTCCGGCAGATTCGTACCGGCTGCGGAACCTTGATGTATTATAATATACTTTCTTGCCGTCATTCATAATTGTAAAATCATCATAAGGGCGCGAGTACCTTGCTGCAAAATAAAGATGCCTTTCTTTAGCCCATCCCTGAACTAAATGATATCCGGTAATAAGGGTCTTATCTTCAGCGCGCACATTTGACCACTTTACATTCCATTGAAGAACGTGGCTCAAATCCATCATAATATTCGAATTTTCACTCTTAGGGAATGTAAATTTTAATATTCCCGCATGTTCCGTTGCGGCAAGTTCTACAAGCACATTATGTTCAGGCAGTTTTACAGAATAATATCCCGCTTTTGCGGTTTCATCTTTATGGTAATATTTTGTACAGTATCCTGAATCAGGGTCCTGTACAAAATGTTTTTCGCCGTCCGCATTTTTCTTTAATACCGTTCCGGCTTTAAATTCGGGTATGCCTACGGAGGGCATAATAAGAAAATCGCCGAGATCGGGAATCCCTGTTCCGCTTAGATGCTGCATGCTGAAACCGATTATTACACTATCTCTGTATTCATATCCCGATG
>Ga0153915_10007261_pt1 | contig 10445 bp, 13 predicted proteins | sample Opewatmetagenome_2_FD_107003 | JGI IMG/M metagenome (GOLD analysis project Ga0153915, IMG submission 107003) | Freshwater wetland microbial communities from Ohio, USA - Open water 3 Core 3 Depth 3 metaG | ecosystem: Environmental > Aquatic > Freshwater > Wetlands | place: USA: Ohio, Lake Erie... | reverse complement strand
TTCTTGGCATGCCGCTCGATCGCGAAACCAATATCCCCCAGGTGCGCTCCAGGACGCACCTGCCTTATCCCTTTCCACATCGCCTCTTGTGCCACCCGCACCAGCCTCCGCGCCGCCGGCGGAGCATTGCCCACGAGATAGGTCTTGCTCGAGTCCGCAATGAAGCCGTTCTTTTCGAGCGTGATGTCGAGATTGATGATGTCGCCGTCCCGGATGATCTCGTGCGGATCGGGCACGCCGTGGCACACGACATGGTTGACCGAGCAGTTCAGGACATATTCGAAGCCGTATTGGCCTTTGCTCGCCGGCCGCGCGGCAAGATCTACCGTGATGAATTGCTCAACCAGGTCATTGACCCGCATCGTCGACATACCGGCAAGATTCTGCCCGTCCAGCATCTCGAAGACGGATGCAAGCAACTTGCCGGAAGTTCGCATGAGCGTGAGCTCGTCGGGGGTCTTGACCATTTCAGGCGACCACCGGACCAGCCACGCAGACTTGCGCGACCTCGAACTGCATCTTCACGATGTCGTTGAAGGACAGGGTCGGATTTGCCTCGGCAAGCATCCCGATCTTCATCCAGAACTCGGCCTGGGCATTGATCGACCGGCACATAAACGTGCTGGCCCGACGGGCCTCCTCGTGAAGCTCGCCGTCAATTTTCACAATGCCCATCGAATCCTCGGCACAGGGTTGGAAACTACGAATCATACATGCTTCGTATATTCACGTTCAATGAGGCCGCAGCAAAATTCCCCGCGCTTGATCCTGCTCTACAGGAGCGAGATGGTGAACTTCCGCCCCGCTTGCGGGAATGGCCGTTGGTTCGTCGGACGCTTCTCCGCCGAATGGGGCTTGTGCTCGACCGCGCCGGCGCTGGCCCGCGCGCCCGACGTCGGCTCCAACGACCGCTGACCGACCCCGCCGCGCAGATTATTCGAGCCGGTCGCGAATGCTCTGCTTCAGCGCGTCGGGCACGTCCTCCTCGCCGACCTCGATCGTCAGGGTGCCATCGGGCGTCCGCCGCGTGATGCGGTAGTAGAAGACGTCGCCGCCGGCCGGCTCATGCGGCTTCTTCCTGGCGAACAGGGTATCGACCTTCGCGCGATCCGCCCCCGACAGGTCCGCAAGGCTGACCTTGCCGACGCTCTTGAGATGCGAGCTGGGCAGGCCGAAGCCGGCAAACCCGCCCACCCGTTCGATCACGATCTCTTCGCTCACAATCCCACAGCCTTCCAGCCGGCATCCACCGCCTTGATGACCTTCTGATCGCCCGAGAACAAGGTCGATGCGGCCGTTCGGGTGAGCTTGGCGAAGGCAGCCATCCTGAGGTTCGGCTTCGGACCGGCGACGGTCGCCGCCTGATACCAGATCCTGCCCGCCTTTTCCCAGCTCTTGCCGCCGATGCCCTTGGCGATCAGGTAGAACGCATAATTGGGAATGCCGCTGCTTTCGTGCGGGTCCATGCCCGTCTTGTATTTCGAATAATGCTTGGGCTGCGGGGCAAGGCAGTGCGTGGCGGAAGGATCGGCGAGATCGCGCAGGCAGGTGTAGCCGCGCGCGCTTGCGAGCGGCCCGATGATGTCCTTGCCGATCAGCCAGTCCGCATTCGCGACCGTCTGGCCGCCGCGCCATTGGCGGAACATCGATCCGAAGACGTCCGACAGGCTTTCGTTCAGCCCGCCGGCCTCGTTCTTGTAGGCGAGCTGAAGGCAATATTGGGTCACCCCATGGGTGAGCTCGTGGCAGATGACGTCGTTCCCCCTGGTGAAGTCGACGAATATCTTCCCGTCGCCGTCGCCGTAGGTCATCTGCGTGCCGTTCCAGAAGGCGTTGTTGAAATCCACGCCGTAATGGATCGAGGACAGCATGGTCATCCCGGCATCGTCGATTGAGTTTCGCCCGAACAGCTGCTGGTAGAAATCGGCGACCGCCCTGGTTTCCACGGCGGCACGCTTCGCGGTCGCATCGGAGGATTTTTCCGGATTCGGCACCGGAGCTCCGGGAAGGTTGGTGCCGTGCGTGCAATCGTAGAGCGTGACGTCCGGCTTCGCCGCAACCGGCGCCAGTTGCGCCTGCCCCGGCATCAGGGCGCTGGTGAGGCTGGTGAGCCTGCGCGCCTGCTCCCGCACCACGCGCATCTGGTTTCCGATCGCGGCGGCGTCGGCGAAGCCCGCGCGCAGATCCGCGGGCAGCTTGGGGTCCTTCGACAGGCGGCGGAACACTTCGGGGGGAACGATCGAGCAGAAGCATGACATGGCAAGTCTCCTTTCAACTATGCCCTTGCGAACGGCTGTCGACGAACCCCCCGGGTTCCGACGCAGCAAATATGTTGAATCCTTCCATCACAAATCATGAGGACGGACCCTAAGCCCAGCCATCGCCCGAAGGCTGCGCCGGCGCGCTGGCGCCGGCGCCGGACGAAATGCCGTCCCGCCGCCAGTAGAAGAACATCATCAGCGCCATGACCCCCGCGAGCGGGTGCCAGAGCAGGCCATGCGGCTGGAACCAGCTCGTCGGATCGCACAATGGCTTGCCCGACTTGGAGAGCACCCAGAAAAGGACCGCATTCTCCATCGAGGCGGCGCCGACGATCCAGTAGAAGACGCCCCAGGGCTCCCAGATGAAGCGTGCGTAGAAGAATTCGAGGCCGGCGTAGACGAGCACGAGCGCCAGGATCAGCAGGAAGGAATCGACGCCGGCGGCGCCGATGACCGTCAGCAGAACGGCGGTCGCAGGATAGCCGATCCAGAACGTCCATTTCCGCGCCGTCTCGCTCACCTGGTGGCGAACGAAGCCGCGATCGAGCGTGTAGAAGACGAGGAAGGCGGTGAAGACGTACATAGACAGGCCGTCCATCCAGGACACCGCCGCCGATATCGAGGCGTGCAGCCACATGCTTCCCAGGCCCAGGAACAGGGCCGCGAAGACATATGCGTCGGCCTTCCAGCTGTCGGACCGCATCGCGTTGCCGGCGGCCCCGCGATAACGATCGATGCCGAGCACGATCGCGATGATCCCGCTGGTCACGATCGCGTAGAGATTGCCCCACGTGTTGACCGGCTGCCTGATGCCGCGGGCGCCCGCCTGGACATCGGCAAGATTGAAGGCTTCGCAATAGCAGCCGGTCGAGACGCAGCTGTCGGGTGAGGCGGGCCAGCCGGTCACATAGGCCATGAACAGGAACACGCCCAGCAGCACGACGATGCCGCCGAGCCAGACGACCCCTGCCCGCAGATAGAGCGGCATTCCCGCCTCCTCCGATCCGGCCGATCAATGGATCACGAAGGAAAGAATGACGGCGACGACGATGAGAGCGCCATCGGCAAGCGTCACCCAGTCCGGCAGACCCATGAACTTTCCTCCGACCTTGGGCGGATCGATCCCGCCCTCCGGCCTTCCCTGCAGGCCGAAGATGAAGCCGGTGATTCCGCCGAAGAATGCCACGACCGCCCATGCGAACAGAACATATTTCTTGTACATTATAGCAAAGACTATCAGCAGGATTCCTGCAAGAATGCATCCGGCGAAGGCGAGTATCTTGAGTATCCGTTCCATATCCATACCCCTTGCACGAGTTTACATAGCATTGGGCGAAATGATCCGCCTATCCGGATCTATAGACCCGAAACTATTGGACGCTGGACAGAACACAACAATACACTGAGAAATTTCAGTTCAATCGAATATCGACAGACATGCCATTTGATCGGACGAAATCGTCCATGGCGTCGTAGATACACCCCATAACGGACGAAAGCTTCCCAGGGTCACTTCAATCAGTCTGGAAATCGTCTTCGCAATAGAGCATGAAAGACCCGCGAGTCCCCGTGCGAAACTGGAAGGATCTTCTGGATGGACCAGCTCCGAAAACCATTCTTCGCGGTGGCGATCTTCTGGCTCGTCCTTGCCTTCGTGATCGAGCTGGCGGCGAGCGGCTGGCTGGCCCGCTTGACCGCCGGGCACCTCCAGCAGCCCGCGACGCCGGGAATCGCGATCAACTATCTGGCGATCATCGACGGCCTGCTGATCTACAATTGCTGCTGGATGGTCCTGCAGATCATCGTTCCGCGCGGCATCTCGGGCCGCGCGCAGGGGCCGATCACGCTCATTCTCTCGCTGCTCGCGCTGCTCGCCACGATCGGGCTCGTCATCGCGGCCTTCGTCCTGCTGATGCTGATGGTGAGCCTGCTGCTGGCCGTGCCGTTCGGGACCATCGCCTATTTCGCGGCCTGGGGCACGTTCGCCGTCACGGCCGCGGCCGCAACCCTCTCGCTGGCGATGGTGCTCAAGCTCCTGTTCTGCCTGTTCCTCGTTCTTGCCGAGCAGAGGTTCCTGCAGAACAAGGGCCTGGTGGTCCTGATCGCGCTGTCGCTCGGACTCACCTTCGTGGTCGGGTTCATCCAGGCGTTCCTGCCAAGCTTCCTGGTCAGCATCGGCGACGCCCTCGCCGCGCTCGTCATCGGCATCGTCGGCGCGATCTGGCTGCTCCTGCTCGTCATTACGTCGCTCGTGGCGACGGTGAAGGCGCTGCTCAGCCTGCGGCGGGTATGAGGAGAGCGCGCGCATACGCTAACGCGTCGCGACCGTAGCGGGCGCCGGCGCCTGGAGGACGATGGCGCCGCCCTCCGGACCGAAGGAAAACATCGCGCGGCCGGCGTCCTCATCGCAGCGGGCCAGCTGCTTCGCGACCCATTTTGCCGGGCAGCCCCGGAACGTGCCGACCGCCGCCGGCAGGTCCCCGGGCTGACACAGGCATGTCACGTCGTCATCCTCGCCTCCGTCGTGCCGGGCGGTGACCAGGACCAGCCTTCCGGCCTCGAGGGTGATCCGGGCGACCCGCGGCTGCTGCTTCTTCGACGACGGGACCCTCAGCTCTTCCGTGCCGTTGGCCGCAAGCTGGACCCGCGCGGGATCGAGCTTGAGTCGCGGCGCGAACTTCCGGCTCAACGTTGCGAGCGGGCCGAGTTTGGGCGGTTCCCAGCCCTCCAGGTCATCCTCGTCGAGCTTCCCGCCGCTCGCCTGGGGAGCGCCGCCCCTCGAAGTACCGCCGGCGGCTTCCTTGTGGCGGACACCGTAGACGACGACCGCCGCAAAGAGGACCGCAACGAGGATGAGGATGATGAAGAAGACGCGCATCGCTCACCGTTGCAGGATGATCGGGTTGACGCGCTCGACCTGGTCGATGCGTTGGACTTTCAGGATCCCCTCGAGCCGCTTTCCACAGCCGAACTTCCGATAGATGCCGATCCCGCCATGCGTGCGGACGACGACCTCGACGCCGGTTCCCGATGCGACCATCGCGTTTGGCTCGGGCTTCTGATCCACGATCCTGCCTTCATCGCCCGCAGTCTCGCAGCGCGTGGTGGAACCCGAGACGTGGAGCTGCAGCGGCCGCAGCACGTTCACGGCCTGATCGGTGGTCTGGTTGGTGAGCGAGGGAACCTGCACGCCCGGATCGAAGGTCACCCTGATCGGGAAGCCGGGCTCGAGCGCCCTGCCGGCGGCCGGCGACTGGCTGGTGATCGTGTTGGGCGGGCTGCCGGCAGGGGTCCCCGCGGTCGGAACCAGGTCATAACCGCTAGCGAGCGGGGTGGCTTCCGCCAGCGACTTGCCGACGAGGTTCGGCACGACATGCTGCGCCTCGACATGATTGCCGCCTCCGTCCGGTTTTGGCTTGAACAGGAAATAGCCGCCAACCCCGAGGACGAGCAGCAGGACGATGGCGGCCACGATCCACGGCCAGAGAGCCTTCTTGGGCGCGGTCGAGGGCGGCGGAACCTTGGCGCTGGTGATCGGCCCCTCGGCATGGTCGTTGTCCGGATCGTTCACGGCGACGACACGGACCCGAAAGGCGTAATCGCCGGCCGCGACGTCGGGCGGCACGCTGATCGTGACGGCAGCGGTCTGCGTCTCGCCGGGCGCGAAGTTTCGCTCCCGTTCTCCGTCGATCGAGAACCACTCCGCCTTGCTCTGGCCGGTGGTCTGGATGCTGAGACGTCCAGCGGCGGTCTGGCCGCTCCGGTTCGTCACGTTGTAGACGGCCGAACCTTTGCGCGGAGCTTTCGGATCGGTGGAACTGCCCTCCAGGCTTACGCTCGTCGGGCCTTCGGCTATCTCGAAGCTGGGCATGCCTGCATCACTCCTTGCTGAATTGATTCGGGTCCGAGGCGGGCGCCTGCGGCGCTGCGAACAGGATCTCGTAAGTGGTGTGGGTCGGCCGCTCGCCATCGACGATGCGGCCGATCAGATCGGCGAGCGCGAGCGCGCCGGCGGGCGCATGGACGATGAAGTGAAACGGCCGGGCGGTCTCTTCGATCGAGAAGCCCGGGATGCCGGTCGCAATCTCGAGGTAGCGAAGCAAAGTCGCAGGCGTGCCGCGCTCGCGGTTGAGCGCCGCCGCCTCGGCTACGAGCAGGCGAAGCCGGCCGGGCCCGGTGCGAAAGCGCGGCACGCCGACGCCGGGCCGATCGCCGGTCCAGTCGAAATAACGATCGAGGCCCAGCCAGCTCGCCTGGAGGAGGACGAAGTCGTCGGGCGCGCGCCAGGGGCTGACATAGGTGTCGAGCGCGCCGAGCACGCGCTCGGCCGGGGCATGGAGCGCTTCCATGGCCGCGAGCATGGCGGCGAGCAGACCGTTCGGTCGCGCCGCCGCGATCCGGTAGTTTTCCGGCATGAACCGCGGGATGAGCGATCGATCCATCAGCCCCTCCCCTCCATGTCGTGGACGATCGTGAGCTTGTGGGTGCCCGCGCAATAGAGCCAACGCGGCGGGAGCGGGACGCGATCGGTGAACGTCGACGCGGAGGCGAGGGCGAATGTCGCGCCGCCGTCGAGGCTGCGATGGACGCCCGCGATTCCGCCGCTGAGCAGGATCGGCGGTGCGTCGGGGAGGGTCGCCGCAGCGACCGTCGCCACGACTTCGAGCAGGCGTTCGGTGTCGCGGATCGGCAGGCCGGCGTCGAGCTTCACCGGCTGCCACGCCGGCGTCGCCGCCGATGTGTCGAGCGTCAGCACGCCGGACCGGTTCGATCCGGCGACCACGAGAGCATCCGCGAACGCAAGCGCTTCGCAGGAACCGCCCTGCCAGCCGATGTTATAGGGCTTGAATCCGCCGGGATCGTCCGCGCCGTTCGCCCTGAGCTCGACCCGATAGGCGCCCTCCCCGGCTTCGCCGGCCTCGGCGCCGATCGTCGCCCAGAGAAAGTTGCGGCCTCCGGTCGCCTGCACCACAAGCTGCCGGACGTCCTGGCCCTTGAGTCCGATCGGGTGGAAGGTCTCGGACACGCCGCCGGCGGAGGAGAGATAGATGCCGCCCTCGGCTCGGGCCGCGACCGCCACGGCAATGATTCCGGATGGAGACGTGCTGCTCGCGACCGAATAGAAACCCTTGGTGTCGAGGGCCTTGTCGACAATCACGGGGGCAGGCCCATGGCCCGAGTCCGGCACGAACTGGCGAAGGCCTTCTCCCGTCGCCAGCAGCAGCATCGGGCTGGCGTCGCGCTCGATCCAGGCGGCGTCGAACAATTCGCTGCTGAACGATGCCGCGTCCCTGGTCCAGCTTTCCCCGAGATCGGCGCTGATATGGATCGCGCTTCCATTCTTGCGCGCCACGCCCAGCACGAGCAGGCCGGGCCGGGTGGCGTGCCGGCGCAGGAAGCGGGGCTGGTCGTCCGCCGCGGCGAAGACCGACGACCAGCTGTCGCCGTCGTCGAGCGTGCGGTGAACGGCGGTGTCGGTGACGGCAAACCATACGCCGGCCTGCGCGGGATCGTGGATCAGATCGACGACATTGCGCTCCGGCGTCTCGCCGATCGTGAATGTCAGCTGGTCGGCGTAGCGCACCCCGGGCTCGTCGAGAATGCGTTCGTAGACCTCGGAAGCACGAAGCTGGCGGCCGAACGGAAGATCGTACAGCGGCGAGAAGAGGCCGTTGATGCGCCCTCTGATCCCCCGCTCGACCGCGACCGGATCGGCTTCGGCACCGATCACGACCCTTGCCGAAACGCTGACGGGCCGAACCTGCGCCCACGCCACCGCGACGCCGACGCCCAACGGACGGCGTTGCTCAAGCGCGTCCAGCGCGCGCTGCCGCAGCGCCGCCACGCGATGCGCGACGACGACGTCGGCCGTGACGGCTCCATCGGCGAGCGAGGAGGTGTCGATCAGCGGGACGACCGCGACCTCGACCACGCCCGGCGGGGCATGGCGCCACACCTGCGCCTGGGCGTAGGAAAGCGCACGCGCGAAGCCTCCGGTCTCCAGGATGACCTGCTCATAGTCGCGGGCGGTCACCACGACCCGCAGCGACGAAATGGCGCCAGGCGCGCGCTGGACGAGCGCCTCGACCGTCTCGGCATCGGTGCCGCCGGCAGCGCGCTCGGGGTTGGTGACATCCACGCCCTCCGGCCCGCCCTTGATTGACACGAGCGTGTCGGCGGCGACGTTCCCCGCCTTGCCTCCGCCCCGCCGGTACCAGGCCCGGATCTGGCGCCCGGCGGCCGGAATGGCGCCGGTGCCCGCCCCCGCCCCGGCCGACGGTCCGAACTGCACGGCCCCCGAGGCGCGGTCGAGGCGGTAGACGCGATCGTCGGCGCCCGAGCCCGCGAAGTCGGCGACTTCCTGCCAAAGCTCGAACGTCCTTGCTTCGAACGATCGCAGCGGCCGGCCCGACTTGGCGGTGTCGCCGTCGACCTCCACGCCGAGCACGAAGTCGAGGCCGTCGGGCGTCGAGGCGATGACCGGCGGGCGGGCGATCGCCAGGCCGAGGCCCGCGACGCCATTGCCGGTTCCAAGCAGCTCGCCTTCGACCAGCTCGCAATGCAGCGCCTCGGCCTGGACGGACTTCTGGCCCTTCTTCAGCGCCACGCCCGCCGGAAGCACGAAGGTCACGCTGCCATCCCGCGTCGCGACACGCGTGCCCGCCGGAACCGCGATCGGGTCGTCGCCGTCCTGCTGCCGCGAGAATGTCAGGCCGGCCACGGCCGCGGTGGGCGGCCTCAGCGTGACCCCGGCGAGATTGAGCAGCGCGAGCTGGAGCTTCGCGGGCACGCGATTGAGGCGATAGAGCAGAGCCTCGGTCAGGAAGGCGAACACTTCGATCAGCGTGACGCCCGGGTCCCCCGGACTGTGATCGGTCCAGTCGGGGCAGGACGCGCGCGCCTGCGCCAGGCCGTCGCCGACCAGGTCGGCGAAACTGCGATCGTCGAGGCGCGGCAGCGGGATCGGCATCAGCCGGCGCCTCCGTCGATCTGGACCCCGAATGCGAGCTCACGCTGATCGCCGGTCGCGCGCACCCGATATTCGAGGGAAACGTCGAGGCGGCCCGCATCCTCGCGGTTGGCGCCCGCATCGAGCCGGACGATCTCGACGCGCGGCTCCCAGCGCGAGAGCGCCTGCCGGACATAGTGGATCGCGAGCCCGGCCGTGGTGGCATCGTTGGGCGCGAAGATCAGGCGGTGCAGCGGACAGCCGTATTCGGGCCGCATCACCCGTTCGCCCGGCATGGTGGTGAGCAGCAGCATGATCGACTGGCGCACGGCATCGGCGCCTTCCACCATCTTGGTCCGGCCCGCCGGCGACAGGACGAGACCGGCTTCGGCGTCCGGGCCGAGCATTTCGCCGAGCCCGGCGCCTTCGAACCTGAGGCCGCGGATCGCCTGCATCGCTCAGCTTCCCGCCTGGAGCAGATGCTGGGCCGGATCGAGCACCAGATAATCGACCGTGCCCGGGGGAGTGCCGTCGGTGAGGCCGCGCACGGTCGAGAGGCAGACGCGGTGGCCGTCGATCGCGATGAACTCGGAATAGCCGGTCCGGACCTTGAGCGTCGTCACGCACGGACGCATTCCCATGATCACATTGGCATTGGGGCAGCCGGAAATGCTGCGGCCTTCCGGATCGGTAGCGACGAGGACGCGCTTGCCTTCGATCCGGACGAGCGTCTGGGTCGGCTGATTCTTGACGCCGCCGCCGTGTTCGCATGCGAGACGCGCATCTTCCACGAGCCACTCCATCACGTCGCCCGCTCGAAATCGACGCTCGCGGCGCGGATCTTCAGCGCCCGGCCCGGGGCCTCGATCGTGAGGTCGCGGGTGACGCTCAGCCTGGTGCCTTCCGGCGTCATTTCGAGCACGTCGCCGGCGCTCGTCTCGAGCCGGACGAGGGCCTCGACGCTGTCGAGCGTGAGGCATTGGCCGCCGGGCGTTCGCATCGTGAAGGTGCGGGCGCCGCCGCCGCTGCGCTCGCCGGGCGGATTGCGCTCGCCGTAAAGACCGCCGAGCACGACACCCCGCGCCGGATCGCCTTCCGGCAGCAGGACGAGGACGTCGTCGTCGGGCTCGGGCAGCACCGACACGCCCTTGTCGGTGCCGGCGCCGACGATCAGGACCGGCATCCAATCGCTTTCGACGTCGCCGAAAGCGATGAGCTTGCCGCGCACCCGGGCG
>Ga0153915_10007260_pt1 | contig 10446 bp, 7 predicted proteins | sample Opewatmetagenome_2_FD_107003 | JGI IMG/M metagenome (GOLD analysis project Ga0153915, IMG submission 107003) | Freshwater wetland microbial communities from Ohio, USA - Open water 3 Core 3 Depth 3 metaG | ecosystem: Environmental > Aquatic > Freshwater > Wetlands | place: USA: Ohio, Lake Erie... | reverse complement strand
ATTATTATACAGGAATGGACAAGGAGTTATGGCATGAGTATTTGGGCCTCCCGCCTTTGTACGACGAGGATGGCAATTACGCAGAACCTGACAAATTGGTTATGGGCGCGATGACAATAGGCTATCCAGGTTATCCGATTACGTGCCCGCCATCGGAATAACTATCGAGGGTTTTTATTCCGCAGTATTATATCGGTGTCTTTCTCAAAAGAAAGGGGATGCCCATATCGTCAACTATCAAAGGCATCTCCTTTTTTATCGCCTCCTTTATTGGGAAAAGCAAGGGGGTCAGACCTTAAATCTTGATAATTAAACTGTCAAGAATGAACGGTCTGACACCTCAGCTTTCTTGTCATATGTATAGATAATTTTGCCGTTCAACTTATTTTTAGAAACCTCCTTCAATGTCAATTGAGAACAAATCGAATGGGAAGAGTGCATTTGGCAACAACCTTGGCCCCGTTTGACTCTCCCGGCATCCAGCCAGGCATAGACTTCACCAGACATGTCGCCGCATCGTCACATAGTCTATGAAGGCTTTTCACTGCCGTCACATTAGAATGCCTTACTGAGTATCTCTCCGGCAACAACAGGTCGAATCCTTAAGACTATCGGTTATCACTTCGATTTTTAGAGAAACGAAATGGTTTCTGATATGTCTGGAATTCTCTTTGAGTCCAAAAAAATACAAATAAAATATAACTCTATTAAGACTTCAATAAAATATTAGCATATTGCTAAAACCATAGATTGATCAGGGCTGTTTTATAAAAAATGATTAAGGGCATAAAGCTAAAATCCGATGGCCCGCTATCTTAAGAGTAAAACCATATTTTTCAGTTCAAGCATTACTAACTTAAGTCAAAAACCATATAACAAGGAGGAACGAAAGAATGAGTAAGTCGAATAGTTTATTAACCATCTTAACCACCATGATTTTTTTTGTTCTCTGCACGGTGCCGTCACTCTATGCACAGGAAATAGGAACTGATGAGTTCACACTTGAGGAGATCACCATCACGGCAGAAAAACGCACTGAAAACCTTCAAACAATCCCAACCTCGGTCACAGCATTACAGGGCGCTGATTTGAAGGAAATGGGAAAGATCACAACCGCCCAAATCCTTGAAAGCGTGCCGAATGTCCAGTTCCGTGAAGGAGAGGGTCCAAACCCCAACGGCAATATTGCGATCCGTGGCATGCAACGCACACAACAATCAGGCGGCGATAACGATAACAATCCTTCGTCGACTGCAACCTATGTTGATGAAGTTTATCAGGGTATAGGCGGCAACTATGATATAAATCGCGTCGAAGTGCTGCGCGGCCCTCAAGGCACGCTGTATGGACGCAGCGCCACCGGCGGCGTGGTGGCGTTCCATACCAACGACCCGACGCTGGATGAGTTTGGCGGGGATCTCTCCGCTGAGTATGGTACGGCGTCTCTTGTTAATCTGGAAGCCGCACTAAATGTGCCTGTCTCCGATAAATTTGCGTTGCGCGCGGCAGGTCATTTTATTCAACGAGACGGCTACATTGATGCGGAGGGTGGTAAAACCCGAACCGAGGAGGGCAGGATCAAGGCGCTTTTCCAGCCTTCTGACAAGCTTAATATGATATTGAGCATCTCGGCTGCAGAGCAAAAAGACAACGGCGGAGGCAAAACGCCGGTCCTGCTGTCTCCTTCAGAGATTGACTACACCGGAACCCCGACTGCTGTTGTGGAGGGCACTGAACACCAGTCCAGACAAGCGTCCCTGACCGTCAATTACGACCTTGACGGCAGCACCCTGACCTATATCGGGGCCTATCATGATTACGATGACTCAGGCGATACGACTCCGGAGACGATGCGTGGCTTTACCCAAATGCATAGAGTCACCAACCCGACCAACAGTTTTCACACTGAGGAAATCCGCTGGACTTCCGATTCCGAGGGGCCGCTTAAATGGCTTATCGGCTCCAACTTTTATGAGGCGCGTTATAATGAAACTGATATGGCTTACCAATTATCGGCTGAGGGCGACACAAATCCGGCAAGCTTCAACGCGCCGGTTTACGGTACGACTATCATAAAAACCACAAAGAACTACGGTCTTTTCACGGAAAACACTTATGACTTCAGCGATGCTCTGCATGTAACAGCCGGCTTGCGTTTCGACAAGACAAAAATAGTGGAGAGCATGGTGTTTCATTTCAATAAATACCTAGATGATCAATTAAATCCATTAAATCCTGCAGATTGGGCTGTATTTACTTTAAAGAACAAAACGAACGACTACAACAATGTCACTTACAAGGTGCGTTTAGAGTACGACCTGACGCCGGAGAGCTTGCTTTATGCCGTCACGGCGACCGGCTTTCTGCCGGGAAACTTCTCAGTCGCGGCGCAGTCTGTATCTGACGGCCCGGGGCAACCTGTGACAGATGTAAACTTTATTATTAAGCCCTTCGATCAGCAACGTCTGACCTCTTATGAAGTGGGCACCAAGAACCGTTTCCTTGACAATAAGCTGCAGTTGAACGGCGCTGCATTCTATTACAAGTATCAGGGCTACCAAGAAGCAGTAAACATCGCGGCATCCGGCCCGCCTTCTTATGCCGTTGTATCCGTACCGCTCAGGATGTTCGGCGTCGAGATCGAATCCGAGTTTCTGATTACGGCGTATGACAAATTGTCATTTAGCGCCGGCTGGCTGGACGCAAAGATTACGGACTTTCCAGTCATCGCCGGTATCGGCGATACTCATGATTATTTTCAGTTGGAGCAATTACCCGGCAATGCCAGGTTGAAGGCATCCCTCGGCTATGATCATTCCTTTATCTTTAGCGATGGTTCAACGCTGGCGCCTCGTGCTCAACTGCGTTATACCGGAGGTTATTATCTGCAGCAATTAAGCGCAACCAACTTGGCTCTGGAGGATTATAATTTCGATGTGAAGGCCTATGACCATCAGTCGGCCTACGTGCTCGGAGACATCAGCCTTACATGGACCTCATCTGACAGCAGGTATTCTGTGTCAGGTTATGTGAGAAACGTTACTGATGAGGAATACAAGACCAACATTGCGGTCCCCGCCCTGGTCGGCAATACGGGGGTGGAATATGTGAGCGATACCACTGTTGATGTCGGTGATCCGCGCACTTTTGGCGTGGTGCTGAAAGTCAAATTCTAAGATGCTTAAATAAATTCAGGTCCTGATGGGGCTGGGGGATCGATCCGGATGATTCAAATGATACGATCAGCAAGCTTTGATCCACCGCCCATCATTGGATCGAAAATAAAATGATCCCATGGACGATATGATCAATCTGCCGCTTTATGACAGTTTTTCCGTCCGTGCCGATGATCCTAAAGAAGACTATAAAACAGAGGAGTTATTAATATGGATGATACAAGGTTAAATTTAAGCAGACGCAAGTTCATGTTCGTGAGTTCCGCGGCAATCGCAGCGCCGTTTATTCTGAACGCGGCAGGGTTGGTTCCGGATGCGAAAGGAGCGGAAACACAGTTAACCTATACTATTGAGCCTACATGTATTGGTTGCCACTACTGTTTCTATGAGTGTCCTGCAGGCGCCATCTCCTGGGGTGACGACAAATATGAGATAGATCAGAAAAAATGTTTACATTGCGGCACCTGTGCTAAAGTCTGTAATATTTCAGCAGCTCATGCCAAGTAATTGCAACCATCACAACTTGAACCTTTTTTTAAGGAGAATATAAATATGGCTAATACAAATGTTAAGAACTGTGATCTGGTCGTGCTTGGTGCAGCCGGATCGGGGCTGATGGCTGCGGTAAAAGCGAAAGATCTTGGCGTCAAAGAGGTGCTCGTTCTTGAAAAGGCGGAAAAGCCGGGAGGGTGCACCTGGTTTTCAGGCGCCGCACCCAGGCCGGATAATTCGACTCCTGAACAACGCGATGACCTGTTCCGGCTAATAATGAAACATCTTTATTGGAATGCAAATCCCAAGCTTATCCGCAACGCTATCGAGGCCTCAGCCCCATTATGGAACTGGTTCTCAAGTGTATGCGACGTTACTGATTGGTACCCGAAAACAGCAGCTGTTCAGCAGGATGCGCCTAAGGTCATGAAGAGTATAATAGAAGAAGGTGATCCTCGAGGCATAATGGGCAGTTTAATAGCCGGCGGTATGGGAGTGGGAGGAGAAGGAGAACGTCAAATAAACAAGAAATCCAAAGATCCATCGATTGGACCGGGAAGCGCGGGATCCTGGGGTATTACCAAATTGCTGGAAGCATGCGAAAAGATGGGGATTCCGGTTCTTACCTCGACCCGCGCGACCGAGTTTTTTACGGATGCCAAGGGCCGTATTACAGGGGTTTTGGCTGACGCCAAAGACGGGAAGCTAAAGGTCAACTGCAAGGCGTGCGTTGTAGCCACGGGAGGCTTTGGCGCCGATATGGAAAGGCTTAAGAAAAGATGGCCCACCCTTTTAGGCGGCGAAAACAGGTTTCACCGTTTTTCCTGCCCTACTGATACAGGCGATGCTATAGATATGGCAGAGAAGATCGGGATTAAGATTGACTGGGAAAACATGAACATACTGCTCGGAGGAGTCGCACATCATCCTTATTCAGGTTCAATTGTTGAATTTGTGCGGAATCCCGAGATTGTATATGTCAACTTAAACGGTGAGCGCTTTGTTGATGAGGCTTTGGGTATGGGCAGCACATATATCATGACCAAACAGCCGAAGAGCCAGATGTATTTTGTCGCTGATCATGATCTGGTTGATACGCTGGGCAAACGTCTTATTACCGGACAACCGGCTAGAGACGCCATGCTTAAGGATTATTGGAAAGATGTCGAGTATGAGGCGTCGCTTGATGATGGAGGCGCCCCCGGCAATCATACAAAAAAGGCTGATACTCTGGAAGAGCTGGCCAAAAAAATGGGAGTAGACCCCAAGACCTTTGTTAATACAATAGAAACGTATAATCAGTATTGCGATAATAAACGGGACCTGGATTTTGCGAAAAAGCCCGAATACCTGATACCTATTCGCAAGCCACCATTCTACGCATTCTTCGGACAGCGCTTTCTTGAAACCACGCATGGCGGGCTGGTAGTCAATGAGAATATGGAGGTGCTCAAGGACAGGGACAAAAAGGATGTAGTGCCGGGATTATTTTGTGCAGGAGATGCCTCCGGCGGATGGATAGTTGATAAACCGCTGCCGCCGATAAGTGCGGGGGCGTGGATGCCTAACAGCGGGTATATGGCCGGAATCGCCGCAGCGAAATATTTAGGCAAGGCCTAATGCATAGAGATGCCTGTAGAGTTATTAAACCTGATGGTATCTGCTATTAAGTCCTTCTACAGCATCTTTTTGGTTCTCCGTCCGTTTATGCCGGGGTATTTAATGAATTGGGCAATGTGAATCCTCTTTCATCTCTAGGACCCATCTGGAAATATAGGCCTGGATAATTCCAGAATTTCGCTCATGAGATAGATCAGAAAAAATGTATCCATTGCGGCACCTGTGTGAGGGTTTGTAATATCTCCGCGGCATCGCAAGTGATTGCAATCGTTACACCTGCAACATTTTCATAATAAGGAGAAATTAAAATGGCAAATATTGTTATGAACTGCGATTTAGCGGTGATTGGCGCCGGTGGATCGGGCCTGGTTGCCGCCGTGAAGGCGAAACACCTTGGCGTCAAGGATGTAATTATTCTTGAGGCGGCAAAGAAATCCGGGGGATCCATTTGGTTTGCAGGCTGGTCCGGATCAGGCTATACAAAATGGCACAAGGAGGCCGGCTATACTGACACCACCGATGATACTTTTCGACAAAGGATAAAGAGCCTTAATTGGGATATAGATTATAAACTTATCCGTAACTGGGCAGAGAACGAGGGCCCGATGTTTGACTGGTTTGATGAGTTATGCGACGTCAGTGATTTTTTTAAAAAACCAAAACCTTATGTTAAACTGGCAGCCGGCCGGCCGGGCGATCCTCAAGACATGGGCGGTATAATGGATGGAGGTTTCAGGAGAGATTTCATAAACAAGAAATCCAGAGACCTCTCTATCGGACCCGGCAACGGGGGATCCTATCTTGTTACCAGGATGCGCGAGCAATGCGAAAAGATGGGCATTCAGATACTTGCCGAGACGCGTGCAAAGGAGTTTATTAAAGACGCCAAGGGCAATGTGACAGCGCTTTTGGCTGATGTGAAGGACGGGAAGCTGCAGGTCAACTTCAAGGCATGCATTGCAGCCGCAGGAGGATTTGGAGCTAATATAGATAAGCTTAAGAAGAGGTGGCCTGAGTTTTTTGATTTTGATAATGATGATCATAGCATACACTTTTTTTCCTGCCCTACAAGTAATGGTGACTGTATTGATATGGCAGAGAAGATCGGGGCACTTGTTGACTACAAAAAGATGAACATGGAGTTCGGTGGTCCTGTTCATCATCCTTATTCATTCACAATTTTTAAAGTGGCTCAGTTCCCCGATGTCCCATGTGTCAACTTAAACGGAGAGCGTTTTTGGAATGAAACCGATCTTGCTTGGATTGCTCACTATACCCTCGGCAAACAGCCAAAGGGCGAGTGTTATGCTATCATGGATGATGATATGGTTGAGGGAGCTACGACAAGGTTTATTAAAAGTGATCCTTTAGAAGCAATGCCTTTTGATGATAATGGTTTAAGGAAAGATATTGAATACGAGGTAGCGCTTGACGAGTCAGGGGCTGCCGGCAACCATACAAAGAAGGCCGATACGTTTGAGGAACTGGCGAAAAAGATGAAGATAGACCCCAAGACCTTTGTCGCGACGATGAATAGATACAACGAGTATTGCGATAAAGGACGGGATCTGGATTTTTACAAACAACCCGAAAACCTTAAAGCTCTTCGTAAGCCTCCCTTCTATGCATTCTGGATGCAGAACTTTGCCAATACAACACATAACGGGATAGTAATCAATGGGAATATGGAGATGGTTAATGCCGGCAGCAAAAAGGCAATACCCAATTTATTTGCAGCGGGCGATAATGCCCAGGCGATGGATGGCGGCACAAGATGGGCAACTGCGAGCGGATATATGGCAGGAATCGCAGCAGCGAAATACATAAAGGCATAGGGCAGAGACTTGCAGGCGTAAAAGCCCATGCGTCGCTGCTATTAAATCTTTTTACAATATCTTTATTGAATTTGCTTTTTTAGTTTATTATGATTTTAATACCCCGTCCGTTTACGGCGGGGTATTTCCCGGGATTATATCATGAAAAATATGAAACTCCCATGACGACGGTGCAGGCTAATGCAAGATCTTAACCGGAAATTACTGATTTATTGCCCCTCGTCAAGTTGAACTCATGACAATAACCGCTTAGCCCCGTGTTCATTTTTAGGAAAAAATCACTATGAGATTTAATCTGCGTTATAAAATCTTTTTATTCTCTATAATTCTGATTGTTTGTTTATTCCTCTCCATAATCTGCTCAATAGTTATTACCAATAAAAATTTCAATGCCGAGGTGAAGGCAAGCGAATATCGAAAACTCAATTATTTAGGTGACACGCTGGCAACTTTTTACAACAAGAATGGAGGATGGGGATTATTAATAAAAAATGAATATTTGTGGGATGCTTTATTGGAAGAGTCATGGTTAAAGGAAAATTATGTTTTTAAAGCTCAAAAAAAGGCAATTCCAACCGATGATGATGTTGTGGCAACGGTGTTGAGATATCAACACGATAGTTTAGTGATTCCGATCTGGGACCAATTGAACATGAGGCCTCGCACCTGCCTTTTCGACGTATCTAAAACATATATTATTGGCGAAAAAGAGATTCCCTTCGGAGAAGGCACCTTGTTGCCGATCAAGCTATCAGGAAGCGTTATAGGGTGGCTGGCCTTACAAAAAAGTAAAACGACTTATCAACCTCTGAATCAGATGTTCGGGCCAAATCAATCAAGAACATTATTTATAATCGGCAGTCTCTTTTTAATTATTTTGATATTCAGTATAATTATGTTTTCAAAACATATAGTGACGCCGATAACTCGACTGGCCGCAGCTACCAATAATCTGGGTCATCGAAATTTTAATATCCAGATCCCCGTTAAAACATCAGATGAAATAGGTCAGCTGGCTGAGAATTTTAATTATATGGCGCAAAAGCTTGAACATTATGAACAGAATGAGAAGCAATGGCTCATGGATATCTCCCATGAATTGCGTACTCCGCTATCTGTGTTGTTCTGCGAAATTGATGCATTAAAAGATGGAATTCGAAAGCCGAATCAGGCATTGCTTACATCTCTTAGCGATGAAATTAAACATCTGGTAAAACTTGTTAATGACATCAGTGATATTTCTTTGATAGAAACAGGGGCCTTTACAGTGAAAAAGAAGCTTGTAAAACCATTACCCATATTAAGCCATGAGGCCTATATCTTCAAAAAACGTTTCGAAAGTAACGACATGTCAATTGAGGTTGAGTTGGATCCGGCGGAGGCTGATCTACAGATAATTGCAGATTCTAACCGCCTTATGCAACTGTTTTCCAATATCTTAGAGAATGCGATTCGTTATACAAAAAAACCGGGGAGGTTGATCATACGACAGGCCCACGATGCTGAGTATATAAAATTTATGTTTGAAGATTCAGGTCCGGGAATCCCTGATGAGACGCTGCCTCTTATATTTAATCGTTTGTACAGGGCAGATTTATCCCGTAGTCGAAAGACAGGCGGCAATGGACTGGGGTTGGCAATCTGTAAATCAATAGTTGAAAGGCACAACGGAAAGATACTGGCGCGAAATATTCAATACGGCGGTTTCATGATTGAAATTTTACTGCCTATTGCGAACAATACGGACCACCCGATGGCTGAACCATTGTATATGGAAGGGGAGGGGAATATGACATGAAAAAAGGTAAGATATTAATTGTAGAAGATGATAAAAAAATTGCTGAGGTGTTGAAGGAATATCTTGAAGAGGAACATTTCGATGTTGTAATTTTAAACACAGGTGATACGGTTGTAAGCAATGTGCAGATTAGTCCGCCGGATCTAATCCTTCTGGATATCAGACTGCCTGATAAAGACGGTATGACAGTATGTCGTGAAATTCGTTCTTTTTCCGATGTGCCCATTATATTCGTTACGGCAAAGGTGGATGATATTGATCGCCTGCTGGGTCTGGAGATCGGCGCAGATGATTATATTTGCAAACCGTTCGTCACTAAAGAAGTGGTTGCCCGCGTTAAAGCCGTAATAAGACGAACACATCCGAAACAGGCGGAAAATAAACTGGTCGTGGAGTCGCTCGTCATGGATGTAAAGGCCCACAAAGTTACTGTCGAGGGATCCAGAATTGATCTAACCCCGATTGAATATAACCTGCTTAGAATCATGATGTCTAACCCCGACCAGGTTTTTACACGTGCCGATTTGATATCCAAAACACAGGGATATGATGCCGATTGTTATGAACGTACGATCGATAATCATATTAAGAACCTGCGGAAAAAAATTAGTTTGCTGTCCCCTGATCAGGAAATAATCCATACTGTTTTTGGGGTTGGGTATAAAATCGGTTCTTTATAGAACGACTGATATTTTTATCGGATATACATGAAATTAAATTAAGCCTTCCTTCCGCAACAATGCCTTTGCCCTCTCAATTTTTTTGCCGATCTCCCATGCGGAATGCATGACCGTGTTCATATTTCAACATGCCGGATTGTGAGTCCAACATTAGGTCTATTTTAAAGCCACAGAGGGATTTGGAAATTCTGTAAAACGCCTTTTACGCCTGCTAAAAAATATAAAATAAATATATCTTCATTATAACAGCATTAGAAGTTTTTGCTAAAGGTTATGGACAATAAGGAGATAGACATAAATTGATATAAATGTATGAGCCGGCAAAGAAAGAATGACATGAGATAAATCAGATTAGCAATCAAATAGGAAGGAGGTTAGTTGATATGGCAATAGAGAACGTAATTGAAACTGACGTTTTGGTTATAGGCGGCGGGCAGGCGGGTTTCTTCGCAGCGATAAAGGCTAAAGAGAAGGGAGTCAATGTAACACTTGTAGATAAGGGTTATGCCAGCAAAGCAGGTCAAACCGTTAATCCCGAGATGTTCGATGTTTTCAACCCTGATCGTCACGACCTGGATGCCTGGGTAAAGAGCGGCCATGCGTCGAATGAGTATCTGGACAGTCTGGAATGTGTTGAAATCGTATTCAAGGGGTCTCTTGCCGTGTGGCAGGATCTCTGTTCATGGGGAATTAAAAGTTTCAAGTGAGATAAAGGCGATAAAGTCCTCATATCTCTTGCATCAAAAAATGATGGCGAACAATTGTTCGACGAAACGGGGTTGGGGTCAACCGGAGACGGCAGGGCTGTTTCTCCCATAATACCCAAGAGATTCGTCCCCGGGCAT
>Ga0153915_10007259_pt1 | contig 10446 bp, 11 predicted proteins | sample Opewatmetagenome_2_FD_107003 | JGI IMG/M metagenome (GOLD analysis project Ga0153915, IMG submission 107003) | Freshwater wetland microbial communities from Ohio, USA - Open water 3 Core 3 Depth 3 metaG | ecosystem: Environmental > Aquatic > Freshwater > Wetlands | place: USA: Ohio, Lake Erie... | reverse complement strand
GAGATGTCGTTGCCCTTCCTCGGCACGCCGACGAGCGTCACGCGCCCCTGCGGCTTGGTGAGGCGATACCCCATCTCGATGATGCTTGGCTGGCCGGTGTTGTCGATGAAGACATCCGCGCCCGCGGCGCCGACGATCTCGCGAATGCGGGATTCCGCATCCGCCACCTTTGCGTTAATCAAGTGCGTGGCTCCCATCTTCTTCGCGAGCTCTAGTCGGTTGTCGTATAGGTCGACCGCGATGACCGGGTGCGCGGTGACCAACGCCGCGGCCTGCACGATGTTGAGGCCCACGCCGCCGGCGCCGAACACGACGACCGATTCGCCCAGGCGCACCTTGGCATTGTTTTGAACCACCCCGAAGCCTGTGGTCACCGCGCAGCCGAAAAGCGCCGCGACCTCCATGTCGCTGTCCTCCGGAATCGGCGTGAGGCGGTTCTCCGCGACGATCGCGTAGTCGTTGAAGGTCGTGATCCAGCCGGCGTTGACCTTCTTCCCATTCCAGCGATATGCGGGCGGCGCCGCTTCGATGCCAAGGCCCTTTCTCCAGTGCAGCACCACCTTGTCGCCAGGTTTGACGTGGCGCACTCCCGGTCCGGTCTCGAGCACAGTGCCCGAACCCTCGTGCCCGAGAAGGTGCGGCAGGAACCGGTCCTCGCCCTTAGCACCGTCGATCTCGCCGAGTTGCGACCCGCAGATGCCGCTGTAGTGAATCTTGACGAGAACTTGCCCGACATCCAGCGTCTCGGGCAGGTCGACCTCGGCGATCACCAGCGGCTTCTTGAGCTCAACCAGGATCGCGGCTCGCATGCTCTTCGGCCGGTTCATCGCAGGCTCACTCGAAATAGATGAAGGAATAATCTCCGGTGTATCCGGTCTGCCGGAACCACCACTCCCACTCCTCTGGCGTGTTGAACGCCTCGCAGGTGACTTGCCAGTAGAGCAAGTTCGCCTTTTCGACCTCGTTACGGTAGGACTCGACGCAGATGTACTTGTTCTTCTTGCCGACCCGTTCGATCTCGCGCAGCGCATTGTCGACGTCGTAGCAGTGCAAGTTGTGCAGCGTGTTAATCGAGATGACAAGATCGAAATGCTTGTCGGGCCAGGGCAGGCTGTTGGCGTTGCCAACCCGTAAGCGGTCGCGGACTTCCTCCTTGGCGTTGCGGATCGCGTACTCGGATACGTCGATGCCGTAGACCTCGACGCCCGGCACGACCTTAGTGAAGTCGAACAACAGGAAGCCTTTTCCGCAGCCGACGTCGAGAATCCTGTCGCCGGGCTTGATGCCGTAATGCTCGGCCATGCCGCGCGCGACCTTCTCCCAGCGGCCTTCGATATAGCGATAGCCGCCGTAGTTGATGCGGCGATCGCCATCCCAGTAGTCGAAGTCCCATTTCTTCGCCAGCTCGGCAGCTTTCGCCTTCGGGTATTCCGGCTCGTTGACGCGCGCGAGGTAGTCGCGCTTGGTCGCCTTATGCAGGACGGACATGAAGTCGATATAGGCCACAGATGAGTCTCTCAGATGGTCAAGGTTTCGAATAGCGTGCGTGCCTTATCGAGTTGCCGAGCCTTGCGGGCCTCGGTGTCGGCGGCCGGGTCGGCGAAGCGGCGGCGGCGTGCCGCATCCGGTACGAACTCGTTCAGGATTATGCAGCACCACTTGGTGCGGAACACCGGCTCGAGCAAGCGCGCTCGCGCCATCAGCGCCTCGGTGTGCTCGAAGGGCGCAAAGGCCGCCTCCAGGAAGCGGCCCGCGTGAGCGCGCGATACCGGCAACCCGGGATGCGCGAAGAAGTCGCCGAATGCCTTGGCCGGATCGTCCCAGCCCGCGTACTCGAAATCGAGAAAGCACAGCTCGCCCCCAGGCCGCACCAGCGTGTTGTGGAAGCCGAAGTCAGACGGCGACAGGCAGCGCCAGTATGTGGGAAGCGGCTCGTCCGGATCACTCACCGCGAACAGGATGGCGTGCTTGGCGCCCTGCCAGGCGCGGCCGAGCTCCGCAACAAATGCCGCCGCCGCCCGGTCGGTGGGCGAGCTCAGTCGGAGCGTTGCAAGCAGTCCCAGCCTACCGTCAACCATGCGCATGTGCTCGGCGACGCTGAAGCAGGCTTCCGAGGCCGCTGTAAGCGCGACGGCGAGCGCACGGCTTTTCGTCTCGTTCAGGGCCGCAAAGAACCGCGCTGCTTCGAGCACGCGAGGTTCGCCGAGGTCCGTCGCCGTCGGACGCTCGCCCTCGACGTACTCATACAGCGCAACGTGGGCCTCTGGGTCGCAGGCAAGCGGCTGCGGAACGCAGCGCAGGCCGAGGCCCCAAGCGTGCGAGAGAAAGGCGTATTCCGAGCGCAGCCGATCGCGTGGATCGGCGGGGTCGTGCCAGTAGCACTTGAGGGCCAGTTTCTCGCCGTCTCCTTCGAGGCGGTACACGCGATTGTTACCGCCGGCGGCAAGCGCTTCCACGCGGAAGTGGCGCGGATCGCGTCGCAGGCTCGCGAGCAGTGCCGCGGCCACATGCTCTAGCGGTTCGGCCGCCATCTTGCCTCGATCATCCCTTTCAAACTGGCCCAGTCCGGTACGCGCGGCAAGCCACTGTCCGGGTGGTGACCGTCCGGGTCGAACAACACCGGCTCTGCCTGCTTGGGAAACGTCTCCGCAAGAAGGATCTCCGGAAGATCGTCGACGTACATGTTGCAGCCGAGCGCCGCGATGCGCGCGAGCTTTTCTTCCTTGGTCAACTCGAAGTACACGTCCGCGAGCGCGACGAACGGCCCCTCTTCGTCACGCAGGCTCCGCTCGACCCAGGCGCGCGCCGCCTCGTGCAGGTCGTACTGCGGGCCAAGGAAGGGATGGCGGGTCTTGTGGCTGATGATCCACAATCGTAGGCGAGCGCCACGCGCCCAACGCATGAACTCGCGGACACCGGGAAACATCTCCGCCTCGGCCATGCGCGCCCCGTAAACGTAGCCCTGCATCTCGGTCCAGACGTCTTCTTTGCCGATGCGCCGCAAGTGATCACGGACGCTAACCTTGGATACCGGCACGTCCTGCGAGATCCAGCCGCCCTCGCGCGCGACCTTGTGGAACAGCGCGTCGTAGCTGACGATGGTGTTGTCGAAATCGAGCCCGAGACGCACTGCTGAGCGGGCGCTCACGCTGCGTGCGCGGCAGCTCGCACCTGCGCGGCGATGTTTTCGGCCGTGAGGCCGAACTTGCGCCTCGCGTATTCCTGGGAGCCGACCTCGTGCATGAACACATCGGCTGCGCCGAATGAAAGCATCCGCGCCCGTGCACCGCCCTGCCGCACACGCCACTCCGCAATGCTGCCCCCCAGCCCGCCAAGGCGGCTGTGCTCCTCCACGACGGCCACGACCGAGTAGGCGGCGAACACCTCCGCGAGACGTGTCTCGTCGAGGGGCTTGACCGTGTGGAAGCTCTCCACCCGTGCCGAAACGCCCTGGGCGGCGAGCAGCTCCGCCGCCTTGAGCACCTCCGGCATGATGTTTCCAGTGCTGATGAGGCACACATCGTTGCCCTCGCGCACCGTAATCGCCTTGCCGATACGGAGCTCGGGCGGGGTCGCGTGGATCGTCGGCTCGCCCTTCTTGCCAATTCGCATGTATGCCGGGCCGTCGAGCTCGAGCGCCGCGCGCAGCAGCAGCCTCAGTTCGGTCTGGTCGCAGGGCGCAAGCACCGTCATTTCGGGGAGCGTGCGCAGGATGGCCATGTCCTCGAGCGAGTGATGCGTCGGCCCGAGTTCGGCGTACGACAGGCCTGCCCCGGTGCCGACAATGATGACCGGCGCCTTGTGGTAGCAGGCGTCGACCCGGATCTGCTCGAGGCAGCGTGTGGTGGTGAACGGCGTAATGGTGTAGATGATCGGCCTGAGGCCGCAGAGCGCCATGCCCGAGGCGACGCTCATCATGTTCGCCTCGGCAACGCCGCAGTTGAAGAAGCGCGCCTCGGCGTGCTCCTTGAAACCGTCGAACAGCTTGTTGCCGATATCGCCGGAAAGTAGGACCAAACGCGGGTCCTCCTTGCCGAGCTTGGTGACTTCGTCCGCGAAGGCGTTCCTCATCAAACCACTCCGAGCTCTTTTTTCGCCGCCGCAACCTCCTCGGCCTTGGGGATGCGATAGTGCCAGTTGTTGTCGTCCTCCATGAACGAGACACCCTTGCCCTTCACCGTGTGCGCGATGACCGCGACGGGCTTGCCGCTGCCGTCGGGCAGCGCCGAGAGCAGTCTCGTCAGCGCGGCCATGTCGTGCCCGTCGACCTCGCAGGCGTTCCATCCGAACGCGCGCCACTTGTCCACCAGCGGATCGAGCGCCATCACCTCGCAGCTCCTGCCGGTCGCCTGCCACTTATTGAAGTCCACGACCACGCAAAGGCGCTCCACGCGCTGCGCGGCTGCAAGCATCGCCGACTCCCAGATCGCGCCCTCGTTGCACTCACCGTCGCTCAGCAGCGCGACGACGTTGTAGCCGCGCCCCTGAATGCGCCCGGCGAGCGCCATCCCAAGGCCCATCGGCATTCCATGCCCGAGCGAGCCGGTCGCCGCCTCGATTCCCGCGAGGTGGGTCGGCGTGGGGGGATGCTCGGCGAACAGGCCTCCGTCCTCGCCGTAGGTCTCGAGCATGGACACCGGGTAGAAGCCGCGCAGAGCGAGCACCTGGAAGAGCGCGGGCGCACCGTGGCCCTTGCTCAGGATGAAGCGGTCGCGGTCCGGGTCGCGCGGCTTGACGGGATCGAGACGCAGCGTGTGGAAATACGCCGCCACCAGGATGTCGACGCAGGACAAGCAGGATCCCAGGTGAGGCGTCTGGGTCTTGTGAGAGTTCTCGATGATCCGGGCGCGGATTTCGCGCGAAAGGCGCTGAAGCCCCAGCAAATCAAGTTTTTGGGCGTCGAGGGCCATATCAGGGCTTGTGGAGATAGTTGAGGGGTTGCTTCTCAAGCTCCCCGAGATTGGCCTTTACCCATGTGATGCATTCGTCGAGCCCGGCGTCGAGGCTGACCTCGTCCTTCCAACCGAGCGCCTCGCGCAGCTTGCTGCTGTCGAGAAGGTAGGCCGCATCCTTGCCCAGTCGCTCGCCTACCACCTCTACGCAGTCGTCGAAGCGCGCGCCAAGCTTGGCGCAGATTCGCTCAACGAGCTCGCGAACCGTGACGATCTCCTTCGTCGAGATATGGTAGGTCTCGCCGATCAGGGCCTTGGTCGCGATGCGCCACGTCGCGTCCGACACGTCCCGCATGTGAATGAACGAGCGCCGCGAGTGCCCGCCACCGTGCAGCTGGAGCTTTCGGCCGGTCAACACAAACAGGATCGTGCGCGGGATGATGCGATAGAGCTGCTGGCCGGGGCCGTACACGTTCGCGGCGCGGGTGAACACGACAGGAAAGCGGTAAGCCTCGAAGAACGTCCGCAAGCTCATGTCGCCCGCCGCGCGCGACACCGCATACGGCGTGCTCGGATTGAAAGGCGCATTTTCGCGGATGAAACCTTCCGTGCTGCCGTACACTTCGGGCGTCGTCACGTGCACGTATCGCTCTACGAAGTCGAGCTGCCGCAACCGCTCGTGCAGACGCACCGCCGAGACCACATTGGTCATCATCCAGTGCTCTGGGTGCTTCCAGCTCTCGCCCACCATGCTTTGGGCCGCGAAATTCACTACCCGCGCTGGCCGCTCGCGGCGCATGAGCACGTCTAATTTGTCTAGATCGTGGTTTAGGTCGATGCGCTCGAACCGGAATGCCGCATCCTTGCCAGTCCAGCGGTACGGCAGGAACGCCCGATGTGGCTCTGGCGAGCGGCTCGTGCCGATCACTTCGTGGCCGCGCTCGAGAAGCCAGCCGACGAAGCTTGCGCCGGAGAACGAGTTGCTGCCGATGACCAGGACCTTTTCGGCCATCGCTCAGGCCCCAGGACGGTTGGCGTATAGCCACTGCATGAGCATGTGCCCGACGACCAGCTGCAAGTCTTCGCTCAACTGCATGTCGTCGACCGCGAAGTGGATGGGAACGTCCGCAAGCCCTTTCGCCTTGCCGCCGGAGTAACCGAGTACCGCGTAGCTCTTTACGCCGATCGCCTTCGCCTGCTCCAGCGCCCGGAGGATGTTGGGCGAGTTGCCGCTACCGGAGAATGCGATCAGCACGTCGCCGCGGCTCGCGAGCACAGCGAGCTGAATTGCGAAGATCTTGTCGTATCCCTCGTCGTTGGCAAGGCAGGTGAGCACCGAGCTATTGGCCGGCAGCGCCGTGACGCGCAGGCCGGACCCGGGGACCTTCGAGATCCCGTACAGGAAATCGTTCGCCAGATGCACGGCGTTACCGGCGCTGCCGCCGTTGCCGCAAAGAAATACCTGTCTCCCACTCTTCCAGCAATCGAGCAGCTCGGCCGCAAGCGATTCGACCGGAGACCAGTCGGCACCATCCAGGACGCGTTGCAGCCGCGTGGCGTATTCGGCGAACGCCTGCGCCGGCCTAGCCCCGCTTCGCCCGTTCAACGCACGACCTCGCTTTGCATCCATCGCAAGTTGTAAAAACGGTCCTCGTCCTTCAGTTCGCCCAGCCTATACTTGTGCACGATTTCCTTGATCGCGTCCTCGACTGTCTTTTTCGGTTTGAAGCCCGTCGCGAGCAGCTTGTCGGAATTGACGCGGTAGGAGCGGGGGTCGTTCGATTCCTTGACCACAATCTTGGCGGCTGCGTGCTCTGTGACGCGCTCCGCGATCTCCATGATCGAGAGGTTCTCGAACCCCGCGTTGTAGATCCCCGTGTGCTCGGGATGATCGAGCATGAAAAGATAAAGATCGGTGATGTCGTCGATGTGAATGTTTGGCCGCGTCTGCTTGCCGCCGAGCACGGTGATCTCCTCGCGGGTGAGCGCCTGCATCGTCAGCAGGTTCACCGACACGTCAAGGCGCATGCGCGGCGAGTAGCCGCACACCGTCGCCGGGCGCACAATCTGGACCGCCATGTCGTCGCCGTAGCTGAGGAGGACCCGCTCCGCCACCATCTTCGTCTTGTTGTACTCGGAGATCGGCTTTAGCTCCAGGTCCTCGGTGACCTGCAGCTCGTCCTTGACGCCGTAGACGCTTCCCGAAGACGCGTAGATGAAGCGTTTGACGCCCTTCCTGACCGCCTTGTCGGCGAGTTGCATGGTGGCGAGGCAGCTGATCTCCCACGTGAGCTTCGGGTCGAGGTCGCCGCATGGGTCATTCGCGACAGACGACAAATGGATGATCGCGCCCACCCCATCCAGGTCGATCGCGTCGACATCGCGCACGTCGCCCTGCACGACCTTGAGCTTCGGGTGCGGCTGCAGAAAGTTGCCGAACCACATGATGTCCAGCGCAACCACATTGTGGCCGGCCGTGAGCAGTTTGGGAACGAGCACGGTGCCCTTGTAGCCGCAGGCGCCTGTAACCAAGATTTTCATCGGATTCCTGAGAATAATTGCCGCTACGAGTACGCGGGCCTTCAGGGGAACTAGACCGCCTCGAACGACGTTAGTTGCCCATGAGAAAGACGCATGATTTTATTACAGTTAGAGCGAATTAGGGACTCGTCATGGGAAGCCAAGACTAGAATCTTTGCTTTCCCGACGAGTTCGTTCAGCCTCGCCCGTGCCTTCTCCGAGAATTCCGCGTCGCCGACGGAGAGCCACTCGTCCATCAGCAAGATTTCGGCGGATACGTAAGTCGAGACCGCGAACGCCAGGCGCATGGACATTCCGCTGGAGTAAGTGCGCATCGGCATGTCGATATAGTCCCCAAGCTCGGAGAACGCCACGATCTCGTCCACCAGGGGTTCGATGTCCTTTGGCCTGTAGCCCATGATCACAGCACGCAGGAAGATGTTCTCGTAGCCAGTAGCCTCGTAATCTAGGCCGAGCGTGATGTTGAGCATCGAGGCGACTTGGCCTTCAACCAGCATCGTCCCTGCTACCGGCTCGTAGGCACCCGCCAGCACACGAAGCAGCGTCGATTTTCCGGAACCATTGTGGCCGATCACCCCCACCCGGTCGCCTTCGTGCAGTTCGAAGGAAACGCCGTTCAGCGCCTTGACGACGACATGCCGAGCGGCATCCTCGGCGATCAGGCCGCCCGTCGCTGCGCGCAGCACCGCGTTCTTGAACGAGCGGTTGCGCGCGCCGTAAATCGGAAATTCGACGTGGACGTTGTCGGCGACGATCCGTGCGGTCGACATGCTCAGACCCAGTAAGCGATGCGGGCGCGATAGCGCACGAAGGACGCGAGCGCCATCGCGGAACCGACAACCGTGACACCGAGCACCACAGCCCAGGAATGCCACGGCACTGGCAGCCCGAGCAGCGGATCCCGCACCGTCGCTAGGAAGTGCGTAAGCGGATTCAAGTCGGCAGCCCACTTAAAACGTCCGAGCGAATTCGCGTGCCACATTACCGGGGTCAAGAAGAATGCGACCTGCATAACACTCTGTATGATTAGCGGAATATCGCGAAAACGCGCGCAAAGCAATCCGACCAGCAACCCAAGCCATGCTCCGTTCAACGCGATCATCAGCACGCCCAACGGGGCCAGGAGCAGGTCCCACGACATGTGCGGGGGGAATATGAACAAAAGGATCACCAAAATAATGAGGTTGTGCGCGAAAACTATTAGGTTGCGGAACACAACCCGTAGGACATGCACGCTCAGTGGCATCGGCGTCTGCTGGATCAGGCCCGCGGCGACGGTGAACGCGGCGCAGCCCTCGTTGACCAAGCCCGATATCAGCAACCAGAGAACATAGCCGATCGACAGGTACGGGAAATAGCTCCCCAGGTCTTGGCCGAAAAGCTTGCCGTACAGAGGGCCCATTCCGCCCAGCAGCGCGGCGGTGCTTATGGTCAGCCAGAAGGGCCCCAGCACGGAGCGTCGGTAGCGCTGGCGGATTTCCTGCCAAGCGAGCATCGGCCATACGTGGACACTCGTTGCTCCCTCTGCCAGGTCGTGCAGGGCCTTCGAGAGCTTGATCGCGGAAGCTTGATTCATAGCGTGCTGTCGCCGTGCCGCCGGAACCGGCGCTGGCGTCGGAAAGGGCCGCATCTTACCCGATTGCCGAGCGCACTGGCCGAGTGAGCGTTGCGCTTGCGCGGTGCGCGGACATACACTCCCCCGTCTTCACTGGTGCGCAAGGCGTGTCGCCGCTCGTCACTGTATCCGTCGTAAGCCATCGCCAAGCGCGTATGGTGGCACAGCTCCTCGATGATCTCCGGGCTTGCACCACAGCGCTGGAAATCCTGGTCACCGTCAATGTGCCAGAGGCGGATGCGTTCCGAGGCGCCAGTGGGGCTCGGTCGGTACGCATCGTACGCAACGACGCCGCAAAGGGCTTCGGCGCAAATCACAATGCAGCGTTTCGCGCCTCGCACGGCGAGTTTTTTTGCGTCGTCAATCCGGACCTCCGATTGCTCTCCGACCCTTTCCCGAATCTGCTGCAATGCCTGCGCGGCGACACGCTAGGCGTCGTCGCACCGCGCGTCGAATCGCCATCTGGACAACTTGAACACTCGGCGCGGCAGTTCCCCACGCCTCTGTCCATTTTCGCGAAGGCGCTCGGGGCGAGGGACGCGGCCCCACCTGTTGCAGTAGGCCTGTCCTATCCCGACTGGCTCGCGGGCATGTTCATGCTGTTTCCGCGCGAGGCATTCGAGCGAGTCGGCGGCTTTGACGAGAGCTACTTCCTCTACTACGAGGACGTCGACATCTGCGCACGTCTGCGAAAACTCGGCTATCAGATTGGATACTGCGCGGACGCTACCGTCGTGCACGATGCCCGTCGCACAAGTCATCAGAACGCACGATACCTGCGCTGGCATCTCACCAGCATGGCGCGCTTCTTCTGGCGCCGCGCGCTAGGCCGCCTCTAGACGGCTGTGGTTGAAATCAGGCGGGAAGCGCCGCGCGCCCCTCAAGTACCGGCAGCAAGCAGCCCATGAGATCCTCGCGCCACACCGGCATTTCGACGCCCAAGCTGTGCTCGAGGCGATCAGGCGCGAGCGCCGAGGAGGCTGGTCGCTGCGCCGGCAGCGAAAACTCCGAGGTCCGTGCCGGCTCGACCGTGCACGTCAGCCCCAGCCGCTCGACCACTTCTGTCGCGAACGCATGGCGGCTCGCCATGCCGCGCGCGGCGGCATGGAAAAGCCCTTCGGAAACTGAACTGCTGCCCAGCGCCCATACGGTCGCCTGCGCCACCAGCCCAGCGCTGGTGGGCGTGCCGACCTGGTCGACGACGATGCGCACCCGCGCGTTCCGCCGCGCCAGCCGGATTACGGTGAGGAGGAAATTAGCCTTGCGGAGCGAATACACCCAGCTCGCCCGCAGAATCAGGTGCCTGCATCCCACCGCCTGGATCGCCCGCTCGCCCTCGAGCTTTGTCTTGCCGTACACGTTGATCGGGTTCGGCGGATCGTCCTCGAGGTAGGGCGT
>Ga0153915_10007258_pt1 | contig 10446 bp, 8 predicted proteins | sample Opewatmetagenome_2_FD_107003 | JGI IMG/M metagenome (GOLD analysis project Ga0153915, IMG submission 107003) | Freshwater wetland microbial communities from Ohio, USA - Open water 3 Core 3 Depth 3 metaG | ecosystem: Environmental > Aquatic > Freshwater > Wetlands | place: USA: Ohio, Lake Erie... | reverse complement strand
CCGGCACAGGGGTGCTTCACTTCAATCCGCGCGGATGCCGGCGCTCTGGATCACGCGCGCCCACTTGGCTATGTCCTCGCGCATGTATTTCTCGAACTCCTGCGGGCTCATCAGCAAGGGGGTGGCACCCTGCTTGGCCCAGAGCTCGCGCACCTCGGGATCGCTCTCGATCTTGCTCACGGCCTCGTTGAGCCGCTGCACGATGGCCGCGGGGGTGCCCTTGGGCGCCATCAGGCCGAGCCAGATGGTGGCCTCGTAGCCGGGCACGCCGGCCTCGCTCAGCGTGGGCACGTCGGGCAGCACGGCGGAGCGCTGGCGGCCGCTGGTGGCGATGGCGCGCACCTTGCCGGCGCGCGCCTGCTCGGCCATGGTGGTGACGGCGTCGAACATCATGTCGACCTGGCCGCCGATGAGGTCGGACCGCGCGCCCGAACTGCCGCGGTAGGGAATGTGCACCAGGTGGATGCCGGCCATGCTCTTGAACAGTTCGCCCGCCATGTGGTACGGCGTGCCCGGGCCGCTGGAGGCGTAGTTGTACTTGCCGGGGTGGGCCTTGGCGAGCTGCAGGATGTCCTGCAGGTTGTGCACCGGCAGCGCGGGATGCGTCACCAGCACCAGGTCCGAGTAGTTGACCGGCGCCACCGGCACGAAGTCGCGCAGCAGCACGAAGGGCTTGTTGGGGATGAGCGTCTCGTTCACCGTGTGGGTGTTCGACATCATCAGGAGCGTGTAGCCGTCGGCGGGCGCCTTGGCGACGATGTCGGTGCCGATGATGGAGCCCGCGCCGGGCCGGTCGTCGACGACGAAGGGCTGGCCCAGGGCTTCGCTCAGACGCTGGCCGATGAAGCGCGCGTAGTTGTCGGCCGGGCCGCCGGCGGCAAAGGGGACGACGATGCGCACCGACTTGTGGGGATAGTTCTGGGCCTGGGCGACGGCCGCCAGCAGGAGCAGCGCGGTCAACAGCCAGCGCGGGAAGGTGATACGCATGACACAGCCTCCTTGATGTCTGCGGGCATGCTAGCCGCAGTCACGGCGCCGTAGCCCCCGGACTATCCCGCCCCTCACACGATCAGGGGCTCTTCCTGCATGGCCTCGATCTGGTCTTGCAGCATCTGCACCTGGCCCTGCCAGTAGTCGCTGCTGCCGAACCAGGGGAAGTTGAGGGGGAAGGTCGGGTCGTCCCAGCGGCGCGCCAGCCAGGCGCTGTAGTGGATGAGGCGCAGGGTGCGCAGCGGCTCGATCAGCGCCAGTTCGCGACGGTCGAACTCGCGCAGCTGCTCGTAACCGTCGAGCAGGCAACCGAGCTGGTAGCTGCGCTGCGCGCGCTCGCCCGAGAGCAGCATCCACAGGTCCTGCACCGCCGGGCCCATGCGGGCGTCGTCCAGGTCCACGAAATGCGGCCCCGGCCCGGCGGCGGCGGGCACGTCCACCGGCGTCCACAGGATGTTGCCGACGTGGCAGTCGCCGTGCAGGCGCAGCCGGCGCACGTCTGCCTTGGCCCCGGTGAGCACCGGATGCGCGGCGATGACTTGCAGCGCCGCTTCGCACTGGCGCTGCCAGGCCGACTGCACGTCCAGCGGGATCATCTCGTGCTGCAGCAGCCATTCCATGGGCTCGCGGCCGAAGCTCTGCAGGTCCAGCCCCGGGCGCTGCACGAAGGGGCGCGCGGCGCCCACGTTGTGCAGGCGCGCGAGAAAGCGGCCAATCCACTCCAGCACTTGCGCGTCGTCCAGCTCGGGGGCGCGACCGCCACGGCGCGGGCTGACGGAAAACAGGAAGCCGCCATGCCGGTGCAGCGTGCTGCCCTGCAGCACCAGCGGCGCCACCACCGGCACCTCGGCCGCCGCCAGCTCGGCAGCGAATCCGTGCTCTTCCAGCACTTGCGCCTCGCTCCAGCGCGCCGGGCGGTAGAACTTGGCGACCACGATCCGGCCGTCTTCCAGATGCGCCTGGTAGACGCGGTTCTCATACGAGCTCAGGGCCTGCAGCCGGCCGTCGCAGGCCAGGCCCAGGCTCTCGAGGGCGTCGATCACCACGTCCGGGGTGAGCTGATCGAAGGGGTGGCGCGAGGCAGGCGTGGTCATGCCCCGATTGTCGCCGCCTTGCACCGCGGTGTGGGGCGCTGGCGTTTACCCCTAGGACGGGCGCGCAAGGGGGTGGCTAAACTGGACTGGACCCTGACCCCGTCATGCAAGCCTACAGTCGCAAACTCGTTTTTCGCATCACCGCCGTCTCGCTCGCCGTGGCCGGCGTGGCCGGGCTGGCGGCCGGCCTGCTGGCGCAAGACAAGGGCGAGGACACCATGGTGGCGCAGGCGGTGGCCGACGCCCAGCGCCTGCTGAGCCAGGACGCCTATCGCCCCGCGGGCATGCTGGCCACACGCAATGCCCAGGCGGCGGCCCAGGCCCTGACGGCCACCCACTTCGATGCCGTGCAGATCTACACCGCCGGTGGCCTGCTGATGGCCGAGCAGCGAAGCCCGACGGGGCGCGCGCTGGGGAGCGAGCTGCCCGCCAGCGAGGGCAATGGCGCGCGCGCCTACACGCAGCCCTGGTACGAGCGGCGCTGGCTGCCGGATGGCCGGCCGCTGTTGCGCGTCTTCCTGCCCTTGCGTGGCGATGGGCAGGACCTGATGGGCTACTTCGAAGGGGCACGCCTGGTGCCCGACTGGCAGCGCCGGCGCCTGGAGGCCGATGCGCGCCGCATCGGCCTGCTGGTCGCGCTGGTCGTGTTGCTGGGCGGCATGGGGTTCTACCCGGCGGTATTGCGCCTGAGCGGCGACAACCTGCGCCGCCAGCGCGAACTGCTGGACGCGCACATGGCCATGATGGAGGCGCTGGGGCGCGCGATCGCGCGCTGCGACTCCGACGGCGACCTGCACAATTTCCGCGTGGCCTGGATCGCGGCCACGCTGGCCGAAGCGCAGGGCATGGCGGGGCGGCGCCTGCAGGAGCTCATCGTCGGCAGCTTTGTGCACGATGTGGGCAAGATCGGCCTGCCCGAGCACATCCTGCTCAAGCCCGGCCCGCTGAGCGAGGAGGAAATGCGCGTGATGCGCAGCCACGTGGGCCGGGGCGAAGCCATCGTCGGCGAGGCGGGCTGGCTCGGCGGTGGCCAGGCCGTGGTGGCGAGTCACCATGAGAAGTGGGACGGCAGCGGCTACCCGCGCGGCCTGGCGGGCACCGGGATTCCGCTGGCGGCGCGCATCTTCGCCATTGCCGATGTGTTCGACACCCTGTGCTCACGCCGCCCGTACAAGGATCCCCTGCCACTGGCCCACGCGCTGCAGGTGCTGAACGAGGGTGCGGGCAAGCACTTCGACCCGCATCTGGTGCAAGTGTTCGCCGGTCTGGCCGACTCGGTCCACCGCACCCTGGCCAGCGCCGACGAGGAGGAGCTGCGCGGGCTGCTGGAGCGCATGGTGCGCAAGCACTTCAACCACTAGGGCCGGACTCGGCGCCGCGCGCGGGCAGTTCCTTGAGGCGGTCGAACGGCAGCGTCTGCTTGACCAGGATGACCGTGCAGGGGGCCTCCATGGCCACCTTGATCGGCACGGTGGCGATCAGGCGCTGGGTCATGAGGCCGTGCGTGGCCGCACCCATGACGATGACGCTGACGCGGTTGCCGCCGGCATAGTCGAGCAGGGCCTGTGCCACGTCGCCGGACTCGAGCACGTGGCAGGAGGTCTGATGCCCCGGCAGCTCCAGCGGCTGGGCCCACTGGCGCAACTGCGTCAGGTAGCGCCGGTGCACATTGGTCTCGCTGTCTTCCTCGCGCACGGTGCTGGTCTCGCCCGGCGAGATCACCGTCACGCAAGCCAGGCGCGCACCGGGCCGCGTGCCGAGCGAACGCGCCGCCGCCTGGCGCAACGAGTACAGCGTGGCATCGCTCGCATCCTTGTACGGCACGGCCACCATGACGATGGGCACCTCGGCAATCTGGCGCTCGGGCAGCGGGCTGGGCTGGTAGTGCATGCCGGCCGCGCGCAGCCAGCGCTTGAAGTGCGTCCAGGCGCCCGTGCCGTGCGCGGCCTGGCCGCGCGCCGTGACGCGCACCTGCTCGGGATGCTGCAAGTCGAAGGCCAGGTGCGCGGCCGAGGGGTAGCGCAGCGCGGCCTCGGGCTCCAGGCAGCGCAGGACCACTTCCTGCAGCCAGGGCGGCAGCAGCGGGCGGTGGCGGCGCGGTGGCGGCGGGTCCATCCACAGGCGCTGGCGCAGGCCGCCCTGCGTCTGCGGCTCGCCGAACGGCAACTCGCCGGTGAGCAGCTGGTAGAGCATGACGCCGATGGCAAAGATGTCGCTGCGCGGGTCGCCGCGCACGCCCACCACCTGTTCGGGCGCCATCCAGGCCGGCGAGCCGACGGCGCGGCGCAGCTGCTCCGCGAGCAGGTCGGGGAAATGCGCGTGGCAGGAGAGGCCGAAATCGAGCAGCACCACGCGGCCATCGTCGCGCACCAGCACATTGGCCGGCTTCAGGTCCAGGTGCACCACGTTCTGCTGATGCAGGCTGTGCACCGCATGGGCCATGGCCACGCCGAGCCTGACCACCTCGTCCACCGTCGGCCGCTCGGCCTGCTCCAGCCAGTGCTCCAGCGTGCGGCCCGGCACGTACTCCATGACCAGATAGGGCAGGCGCTCCAGGTCGCCGGCGGCGACGAAGCGCGGCACGTGCGGGCCGCTGAGCGCCTGCAGGATCTGGTGCTCGACCTCGAAGCTCACGATGTTCTCGGCGCCGTCGCCTGCCGTCATGCGCGGCACCTTCATGATCATGGGAAAGCCCGGGTCGCTGGGGCCCTGCGCGTACTTGACGCGGTAGATATGGGCCATGCTGCCGTAATGGATGCAGCCGCCGATGAGGAAGCCGTCGAGTTCGGTGCCCTCGTCCAGCAGTTTCATCGCCCCAGCTCCAGTCGGTCGGCAAAGAAATCCGGCAGGCCGGCGCGGCGGATGGCGGCCGCGGCGGCTTGATGGTCGTAGGCGACGCGGTGAAAGGTGAGTTGCGCGCGGGCGCTGTCGAACAGCGCGTACATGGCCTTGGGATTGCCGTCGCGCGGCTGGCCCACCGAACCGATGGTGGCCAGCCAGTGCCGGTGCGACGAGACCGGCACGGCCACGCCATCGGTGGGCGCGAAGGAGAGCAGGCGGCCGTCGGCACCGCGGTAGTAGAGCGACTGGCGGTGCACGTGGCCGCCGAACACGTAGCGCACGCCTTCCACGGCACTGGCCGCCCGCAGGCTGAGCTCGGCCATCGGGGTGTCGTAGACGTAGCGCCACTGGGCCGGGGCATCGGCGGAGGCGTGCACCAGCAGCACGCGGTCGTGCTGCACCGTCAGGGGCAGGCCGCCGAGGAAGGCGAGTTGCGCCTCGTCCAGCTGGTCATGCGTCCACAGCGCCGTGCTCTCCCCCATGGATCTGTTTTCGGCCGGCGGCTGCGCCGCCATCTCGTCGTGATTGCCCTTGAGCACCAGCGCCCCCTGCGCGGCCAGGGCCATGATGCGTTGCATGACGGGCCCCGGGTGCGCGCCATAACCGACCAGATCGCCGAGGAAGGCCAGGCGGTCGGCGCCTTGCGCCCGGGCATGCGCGAGACAGGCCTCCAGCGCCTGGAGATTGGCGTGGATGTCGGACAGGAGGGCCAATCGCATGATGGCCGCAGTATGCCCTGCCTGCCGCGGCCTTGTGCCATGGCGGCGAGAAAATTTGCCACCGGGCGGGCCGCTGTGCCGGCCGCCGCACCGGGTTCCCGGCCGGGCCGCCCGGGCCGGGATCGGTTATGGTTGCCGCCAGTGCAGGACCCCGGACGGGAGACGCGGAATGTACGACTACATCATCATCGGCGGCGGTTCAGCCGGCTGCGTGCTGGCCAGCCGGCTGTCGGAAAACCCGCAGGTGCAGGTCGCGCTGCTCGAAGCCGGGCCGCCCGACAGCAGCGTGCTGATTCATTGCCCGGCCGGCCTGGCGCTGCTGGCCAAGAACGGCCAGGCCAACTGGGGCTTCCAGACCGTGCCGCAAGCCGGCTTCAACGGCCGCAGCGGCTACCAGCCGCGCGGCAAGGTGCTGGGCGGCTCGAGCTCGGTCAACGCCATGATCTACACGCGCGGCCACCGCCAGGATTACGACGACTGGGCCGCGCAGGGCAACCCGGGCTGGAGCTGGCAGGAGGTGCTGCCCTACTTCAAACGCGCCGAGCACAACGAGCGCGGCGCCGACGCCTACCATGGCAGCGGCGGGCCGCTCAACGTGATGGACCTGCGCAGTCCCAACCGCCACAGCCCGGATTTCGTCGCCGCGGCCAAGCAGGCCGGCTACCCGGAGAACCCCGACTTCAACGGCGCCGAGCAGGAGGGCGTGGGCCTGTACCAGGTGACGCACAAGAACGGCGAGCGCTACAGCGCCGCCAAGGCCTACCTCACGCCCCACCTCGGCCGCGCCAACCTCAAGGTCATCACCGGCGCCCACGCGACGCGCATCCTGCTGGAAGGCCAGCGCGCGGTCGGCGTGGAGTTCCTGCAGGCCGGCCAGCGCCACAGCCTGCGCGCCGTGCGCGAGGTCCTGCTGAGTGCCGGCGCCCTGCTGTCGCCGCAACTGCTCATGCTCTCGGGCATCGGCCCGGGCGCCGAGCTGCAGCGCCATGGCATCACGCCGCTGCACGAACTGCCCGGTGTGGGCCGGCAGCTGCAGGACCATGTGGACGTGGTGCTGGTGCATGACGCGCCGCAGCTGACCGATCTGTTCGGCCTCTCGTTCACGGGCGCGCTGAACGTGCTGCGCGGGATCCGGGAATGGCGGCGCCAGCGCAGCGGCATGCTGACCACCAACTTCGCCGAGGCCGGCGGCTTCATCCGCAGCCAGGGCGGCGAAGCCATCCCCGACCTGCAGCTGCACTTCGTGATCGCCAAGCTGGTGGACCATGGCCGCACCACCACCACCGGCCACGGTTACTCCTGCCACGTCTGCCTGCTGCGCCCGAAGAGCCGCGGCAGCGTGCGCCTGCGCAACGCAGACCCGCTGGCCGCGCCCCTGATCGATCCCAACTTCCTGGGCGAGCGCGACGATGTGGAGCGGCTGGTCCGCGGCTTCAAGCTGATGCGCGGCATCCTGGCCCAGCCCGCGCTCGCGCGCCTGGGCGCCCGGGAATTGCCGGCCTCGGCCGCGGTGCGCAGCGATGAGCAGATCGAGCAGTTCATCCGCAGCCATGCCGACACCATCTACCACCCGGCGGGCAGTTGCCGCATGGGACCGGGTGCCACGGACGTGGTGGACGCGCAGTTGCGCGTGCACGGCCTGCAGGGGCTGCGCGTGGTGGACGCCTCCATCATGCCCAGCCTGGTGGGCGGCAACACCAATGCGCCGGTGATCATGATTGCCGAGAAGGCGGCCGAGCTGATCCAGGCCGGCGCCTGAGCGCAGCGACGCCGCATCGCCCTGGTTCCGGCCGGGGCGATGCTAGCATCGGGCGCATGAAGACTGCTCATTGGCTTGCCCGTTTCCCCGTCGGCCTGTTTGCCATCCCCGTCGGCCTGTTTGCGCTCGGTGGCGCCTGGCGGCGCGCCGCCGCCTTCGGCTGGGTCGCCGCCCGCCCGGCCGGCGACCTGCTGGCCTGGGCGGCGCTGCTGCTGCTGGTGCTGCTGCTGTTGACCTATCTGCTCAAGGCTGTGCGCCATCCGCAGGCCATCGCCGCCGAATTCACGCACCCGGTCGCCGGCTCGCTGACGGCGCTGGCCCCCTTGGCCGCCCTGCTCTGCAGCGTCTATTTCGGCGTTCCCGGCCATACGGGCTGGCTGCTGTTCACCCTGCTGGCGCTGCTGGTCATGGGCGTGATCGCCTTCCGCATCGTCGCCCTCATCACCACCGCCGCGCTGCCGGCGGCCGTCGTCACCCCCGCGCTCTACGTGCCGCCGGTCGGCGGCGGTCTGGTGGGGGCCATGGCCTTGCAGGTTCTGGGCTACCCCGGCTGGGCCGCGCTGCTGTTTGGCATGGGCCTGGTCAGCTGGGCGCTGCTGGAAATGCGCGTGCTCAATCGCCTGTTCGAGGGCGCGATGCCCGAGCCCCTGCGCCCGACCATCGGCCTGGAACTGGCGCCGCCCACGGTCGGCACGTTGACGGTGGCCACGCTGTGGCCGCAGTTGCCGGGCGAGCTGCTCATCATCGGCCTGGGCATTGCCGCCGGCCCCATCGTCGCCGTGCTGGCGCGCTACAAATGGTGGCGCCGGGCGCCGTTCGCGCTCGGCTTCTGGTCGTTTTCCTTCCCGGTGGCGGCCTTTGCCGCCAGCATGGTCGAGGTGGTGCGCCGCGGCGGCTGGCCACCGGCGGTGGCTGGACTCGCGCTGGGTCTGGCCTCGCTGGTCGTTGCCTTCCTGCTGCTGCGCACGACTTTGCTCCTGACCCAGGGCCGCCTGCTCCCGCCGCTGGCGCCGGCGCCCGCGACGCGGTCATGAACTTCTGGCCGGCCTGCGGCTTTGAGCGGCTGCAGCGCGACGCCCGGGGCTGGCTGGCGGTGACGCCGGACTATCTGCGGCTCTTCCTCGACCGCCCGGAACTGGCGCTGGTGCCGCAGTCCTGCGCGGCCGAGCGCCGCCTGCACGCCGCCTTGCGCGCCGATCCGCTGCAGGCCCCTGCCCCCCAGGCGCTGCCCAGCCTGCTGGACGCCGACACCCGCGCCAACTACCAGCTCTTCCTGGACTTCCGCGATGCGCTCGTGGCCGCCGGCACGCTGGAGGCCTATTACCTGCAACTGATGCGCAGCGGTCGCATCGCCATTCCACCACTGTTCATCGACCTCATGGTGCAGGCCATCTTGCGCGGCCTGCTGGATGACTGCGAGGACGCGCAGCAACTGCGCGCGGCCGAACTGCTGTTCCGGCCGCAGCGCGTCACGGTGCAGGACGGCCAGGTCTTGGCGGCCGACCAGGCCGTGGTCGACCAGTACGGCCGCAACGCCGGCCTGGGCGAGCTCGGCCGCCTGCTGCGGGAGAACCAGAGCCGGCTGCGCGAGGCGGATTTGGCCGTGCTCGACGCCACGAATGCCGCCGGCTATTGGGAGCGCAGTGAGCGCTTTCACTACGCGCTGGACCTCACGCATGAAGTGCAGCAGGCCCTGGACCACGGCCTGACGCTGCGCCTGACGCGGGCGCGCAGCGGTCTGAAGGCGCTGGCACGCGTGCTGGAGCGCTGGGTGCGCCATTTCCTCGGCGTGGCGGTGACGATCGAGCCCTTGGTGCGCGTGGAAGACGCGGCCTGGCCTTGGCACATCGGCCTGGACACCGAGGCCACGGCGATCCTCAATGCTCTCTACGAAGGGCGGGAGGTCGAGCCACGGCGCATGCAGGGCCTCATCAGCCTGTTCCGGCTGCAATTCGTCGACCCGGCCAGCGCACCAGCCGAGCTCACCGGCAAGTCGGTGTACCTGGGCCTGGCGATGACGGCGCAGGGCCTGCTGCGCCTCAAGCCGCAAAATCTGCTGCTGAATCTGCCGCTGGCCGCGCAGCCCTGAAGATCCGCGGCGGCGGCGCTCACATGCTGCGGCGGTACTGCCCGCCGACCTCGAACAGCGCGTGGGTGATCTGCCCCAGCGAGCACACGCGCACCGCGTCCATCAGCACCGCGAACACGTTCTGGTTCTCGATCACCGCCTGCTGCAGGCGCTTGAGCTGCACCGGTGCTTCCGCTGCATGGCGGGCATGGAAGTCGGCCAGGCGCTGCAGCTGGCTCTGCTTTTCCTCCTCGGTCGAGCGCGCCAGCTCCAGCTTCTCCAGCACGGCATCACCGTGCGGGTTGCGGAAGGTGTTGACGCCGATGATGGGCAGCTCGCCGGTGTGCTTGAGCATCTCGTAATGCATGCTCTCGTCCTGGATCTTGCCGCGCTGGTAGCCGGTCTCCATGGCGCCCAGCACGCCGCCGCGCTCGGCCAGGCGCTCGAACTCGGCCAGCACCGCCTCTTCCACCAGTTCGGTCAGCTCCTCGATGATGAAGGCACCCTGGTTCGGGTTCTCGTTCCTGGCCAGCCCCCATTCGCGGTTGATGATGAGCTGGATCGCCATGGCGCGGCGCACCGAGTCTTCGGTCGGGGTGGTGATGGCCTCGTCGAAGGCGTTGGTGTGCAGGCTGTTGCAGTTGTCGTAGATGGCGATCAGCGCCTGCAGCGTGGTGCGGATGTCGTTGAACTGGATCTCCTGCGCGTGCAGGCTGCGGCCGCTGGTCTGGATGTGGTACTTGAGCTTCTGGCTGCGCTCGTTGGCGCCGTACTTCTCCTTCATGGCCACGGCCCAGATGCGGCGCGCCACCCGGCCCATCACCGTGTATTCCGGGTCCATGCCGTTGCTGAAGAAGAAGCTCAGGTTGGGCGCGAAGTCGTCGATGTGCATGCCGCGCGCCAGGTAGGCTTCCACCAGGGTGAAGCCGTTGGAGAGGGTGAAGGCGAGCTGGCTGATCGGGTTGGCGCCGGCTT
>Ga0153915_10007257_pt1 | contig 10447 bp, 10 predicted proteins | sample Opewatmetagenome_2_FD_107003 | JGI IMG/M metagenome (GOLD analysis project Ga0153915, IMG submission 107003) | Freshwater wetland microbial communities from Ohio, USA - Open water 3 Core 3 Depth 3 metaG | ecosystem: Environmental > Aquatic > Freshwater > Wetlands | place: USA: Ohio, Lake Erie... | reverse complement strand
TGCGGCATTCACTTCCGGCGGATCGACGCTGATGACCGCGAGTTTACAATAGTTAACCGCCAGTTCTTCTTGAAATTCTACGTAGTGGCGCAACTGCACCTGGCATTTGGGTCACCAGTAGCCGCGGTAGAAGGTAACGATCAGCGGGAATTTTCCCGCAAGCTGCGACAGTTTCACCCATTGGTCCTCGTGGTTTTGCAGCTCGATATCGGGAAAGCATTGACCGACTGCCTGATTCATACTTCCTCGCTTGTTAAATTCTCCCTGCGCTTTGCCCATTTTCACTGGACCTTGCTAATATTTCTTTGCCATCTCCGCGAAATAACCTTCCTTGTCCAACTGTTGTAAGAGGCTTAGATCGACGAACTGCTCCGGCTTGGCATTTTTGGCTTGGGGTAGTTTGGGAGCGAGATCATCCAACAGGAACTGAATCCCCTTGAGCGTTGGATAGGGTCGTTTCGGCACCCGTTTCACAAACCAGTCATAAGTGGCGTCAAGGACGTCCTGATCGTTCGTGCGCATGTATTTGGCCGCGATACGTTTGGTTTCATTCTTGTTCTTCGAAATGTAAAAAATGGATTCGACGTAAGCCTTCAATGCGCTTAGGACCGTCGCCCGCTGGCTACGAATAAACGTCCGGGTCGTAGCAAAACCATTCCCTTGAATTTCGACACCCAGGTCAAGCATATCGAACACCTCGATCATGCCTTGCTTTCGGGCGCGCGGCATTTCAGACGGAGTAAGGATCGTTGCATCGATTTTACCCGCCTCAATCGCCGCCAATCGCTCCATCGTCGGTCCCACGGCGAGGAGCGCCACGTCTTTGTTGGGTTCAAGAGCAAATTTCTTAAGCACAATAATGGCCGCGTTATGAGACGCGGAGCCGAAACTGCTTACTCCTAGGCGTCGCCCCTTCAGTTGCTCTACGGTCGCGATTCCCGGACGCGCCACAACAGAATAGCTATAAGTGTTTTCAGAGGAAGCGATGAGGACGGCGTCGTGACCTTGCAACCCGGCCTGCACGACTAGGCCGATGTTGACAATCGGCGGGTCACCTGCGACCAGAGCTTGGGTGGCCGTTTGCCCGCCACGAAAAAAAACGATCTCCGCATCGAGACCTTGCTTGCGAAAAAGGCCGGCATCTTTGGCAACCCAAATATGAACCTGATTGTAGGAAATCGCCGGATAGCCAATTTTTATCTTTTTGAGTTCTTGAGCATCGGCGCGCGCGCAAGACGATCCCAACAACGCGAGAGCCACGAAGAATGGCCACAGTTTCATCAGTATGTGTCGGCCCTTTGGCGGATCGTATCGCTTGAGCTTTTCGCAGATGCCCGGGTCAACTCGTTGGCCGTTTTTTCATTCACCCCTTTTTCCTCCACGACAACCTGGTTACTCTCTTGCGATACCACTCGAGATTCAAGCTGGATCACCCTGTTTTCAAGGTCCATGATATGGGATTCTGTGGTGCTCAGCTCCCTTTCGACAATCGCCACAACGGCCGCGGTTGAACCCCACCACTCATAGCCCAAAAGGAGCCCGAAAAGGACCCCTGCGACAATCCCGATGATCCAATTCCCCTTAGTGGAATGAGGATATTTTCTGACCCTAGGCATAGCGCTTCCTTATAGGATAAAAAAGCGCTCGTCAATCGGCAGTAGGGGACCATCCCTGCGCCTCTAAAGACCGTCCGCTGACCTCTCGCGAAGCATCCGAAGCCAGATACACAAAGACAGGCACAATCGCTTCCGGAACCGGCAACGTCAGCGGATCCTCATCGGGATATGCCGCCGCGCGCATCTCGGTTCTTGTCGCTCCCGGGTTTACGGCATTGACTCGAATGCCGAGATCCTTTAGTTCTTCCGCCAGTACCTGTGAGAACCCTTCCACCGCAAATTTGCTGGCAGAATAGGCACCCCATCGGGCTTTACCCACTCGACCGACTCCGGAGGAGATGTTGATAATCGAACCCTGTCGCCGCGGCATCATCAGGCGCAAGACTTCCTGGGTCATTAAAAACACCCCGGTCAGATTGACGCGGACCACATCTTCCCAGGCCGACAGAGGATAATCGGCGATCGGCACCCGCGGGCCGAGCAGGCTTGCATTGTTCACAAGGATATCGATGACGCCGTACTGGTCGGCGGCGCCGCGCACGATTCGTTTTACATCCTCCACTCTGCCGACGTCACCCGCCAGGCCGTGAATCTCACCCCCGCGATTTCGGATTTCCATCACCGCCCGGTCAATCGATGGTTGATTCCGCGCACAAATAAAAACACGGGCGCCTTCGCGTGCGTACGCCGCGGCGAGCGCCTTGCCGATTCCGCGGCTACCGCCGGTTATCAGCGCGACTTTGCCAGATAATTTATTGTGTCCTACGTTTGCCATTGGTTTGATGCTATACCATAGTCAAAAACCCGGCAAATCTATGAAGACGTATCACCGACTTTTCCTATTTCTTTTGGCATCGCTTGCCATTACGGTTCTGCTGAGTCCCTGGGTGGCGGTGTCATGGGACCGCTTCGTCAACGCGCGACCCGCTTGGGAGCCGTATCGTTATTCCTTCTCGCGAATCTTCGATCGCTGTTTTCTTGTGACGTCCATCTTACTTTTCTTTCCCTGCCGCCGCTTTCTTAAAATCGGCTCCGCTCGGCAAGTTGGGCTGGCGCCGCGGACGTATCCGGCTCGCGACATCGCGCAAGGTTTCGTGTGCGCAGTCGTTTCCATGGTCGTGCTCGTCGCGCTCATGACGCTCCAGGACATTTTCACTCCATTTTTTCGCCTGTCGCCCGCAGAGTCCCTAGCCAGAATTGCAAAAGCACTGCTTGCGGGATTCAGCGTGGGCTTCTTGGAGGAACTATTTTTCCGCGGAATCTTTTTTAAGGGAATCTTGGAACAGAATAAGCCGCTGCGCGCGTTCCTTATAACGAACGCGTTTTTCGCAGCCATTCATTTCGTCCAGCCGGTGAGCGCTTTTCAACTCGCCGATTATGATCCCTGGGGCGGCGCGCGCTATCTAGCAGGCTCCTTTGAACCGTTTCTCCATTTCCGCATGCTGTTTCCCGGCTTCATCGGACTGTTTTTGCTCGGCCTTGTGCTAAGTTACGCCGTGTTGCGCACACGGACGATTTTTTTGGCCATCGGGTTGCACGCGGGCTGGATATTTGCGCTCCAATCGATGCGCGTCTTTGGGGACTTCAGGCGGCAAGATTTGGGATGGATGTTCGGCTCAACCAACCCGAAAATTGTTAGCGGGGTAATCACCTGGATCGGCATACTGAGCGTGGCTGCGGTGGTTCATGGGTTAACCCGCGGCCGTGCTGCTCAAATCCGTGATCGCTTTCCCCGGATCGGCGCGAATGAACGTTCTGGAGAAAAAAGCTAGCGTCACATCAGTCCCCGGTGACGACAACGCAATGCTCCGGCAAGGCCAACGCAATGATCCTTTGGCCTTTTTCATACAGATGCGTCGGCGGCGAAACCACTCGCAGCAAGATGGGTCGCGGCGAAAGGTCAATGTTGTAATCTACCGACTCACCAAAATATATGCGCCTCTGGATCACGCCGTTGAATCGATTATAGCCCCGGTTCTCGAGGGTTCGAGCTTCTGATTCGTCCGCCGTGAGCTCGATATGATGCGGTCGAAGGCAAACCGCCACTCGCGCTGGAGCGCCGGCGGCAGCCGCAACCCGAATGCTTAGTCCTTCGGCAATCTGCAACTTGTTGCCGGGTCCAAGCTCGCCCGCCAACAGGTTGGCTTTGCCGACAAACTCCGCCACGAAACGCGTTTCGGGATGATCGAAGATTTCCGCCGGGCACCCGACTTGAACGATGCGCCCGTGGTTCAGCACCGCGACCCTGTCCGAGGTTGCCATAGCTTCGGCTTGATCATGGGTGACGTAAACGGTCGTAATGCCAAATTCCTCGTGCAGCCGGCGGATTTCAAAGCGCATTTCTTCTCGCAAGTTCGCATCCAAATTGCTCAAGGGTTCATCCATCAACAGAATCTGCGGCTCCACGACCAGCGCGCGCGCCAACGCGACTCGTTGCTGCTGTCCGCCCGAAAGTTCCGCCGGATAGCGGTCTTTCAAAGTATTCAAATGCACCAACTCCAGGAGCTTTGCGACTTTCAAATCGATTTCGTGTTTCGTCAGTTTCTTGAACTTGAGTCCGTACGCCACGTTCTGAGCTACGGTCATGTGCGGCCAGACGGCATAGCTTTGAAATATCATCGACATATGGCGTCGCTCCGGCGGCACCAGCACCGTCGGCGATGAAACAACCCGGTCACCTACCCTTATCTCTCCCGCGTCCGGCTGGAGAAATCCGGCGATCAGCCGGAGAGTGGTTGTCTTGCCGCACCCCGACGGACCGAGAAGCGAGACAAACTCACCGTCTTGGATCTCCAGCGAGAGATGATCGACCGCGGCCGTGTCAGTGAAACTTCTCGTTAATCCCCGTAGCGAAACCGTCGCCATCCATTACTCCCGTGTCGCCACCACATCGCGATCCAATATCCAGCGGATACCGATAATTATAAGAAACGACACCAGCAAAAGAAGAATTCCCAAAACCGCGATCGCGCCAATCTGTCCTTCTTCTTTGAGATCGAAGATCACCACGGAAATCACTTTGGAGCTAGGGGCGAATAGAAGAATCGAAACACTCAACTCGCGAATGACCCCAATAAAGATAAAACACCATGAGGCGATCAATCCCGATTTCGCCAGTGGCGCGGTAATATCTTTCAATGAAGTAAAGCGGTTCGCGCCGATAATTCGGCTGGCCTCTTCGAGTTCAGGATGAATGCTTTTAAAGGTCGATTCCGCTTGGGTGAAGCCAATAGGCATCTCCTTGGTCAAATAGGCGACGAAAAGGATCCAGATCGTCCCGTAGAGGACCAAGGGCGGGCGCGTGTATACGATAAACAAACCGACCGCAAGCACGATCCCCGGTATCACGAGCGGAGCGAGCGCAAAAAAACTAAGATATCGCGCGCCGCGGAAGAGATTGCGATTAGTGATGTAGGCAATCAACGTCGCGAGAAAAGTTCCAGCTGTGGCGGTGAGAATTCCGAGTTTAAACGTATTGAGAATCGCCGCCTGCGTGTCGCTGTCCTGAGCCAAGGCAAAGCTAAAATTGTTAAAAGTAAAATTATCCCAATCCAAGGGCAGCGCCCACGCCTTTGAAAGCGCAGCTTTTAATAAGATCCAGTACGGCAGGAAAACAGAAAGCGTCATAACCAATAACACGAACACGAAGAGAGGCAAACGGGCCCAGCCGAGCGCGACCAGCCGCCGCTGTCTTCCCTTTCCGCCAATCGTGCTAAATCCGCGCTTGCCGAGAATCTTCTTCTGTAAGGCGATCAACAACATGGTTGCCAGCAACAGCGGCACGGAAAAGGCCGCAGCCAAGTCCAGGCGCGGCGGATACTGGAACAATGTCCATATCTGAGTGGTAATTGTATGCAGGCCGGCCGGTAGGCCCAAAATGGCCGGGGTTCCGAACAGCGAGAGCGAATGGAGAAAGGCCACAATGTACCCGCTTAGCAACGCCGGCAGAGCCAGGGGCAAGGTGATGGTGCAAGCCGTCCACAGTTTGCGCGCGCCCAGGATCACCGCCGCGTCTTCCAAATCCGAGGAGATAAGCTCACACACGTTGGCGATCATGGAAAAGGCGTAAGGGAAGCTATAGAGAGCCATCACGAAGATCAGACCCTGCGCGGTAAAAATATTAAAGAGCGAATCTGCGCTTCCCGTGAGCGCGCGATAACCATGATTGAGGAGTCCGGCGTTCGGTCCGGCGAGCAGCGTCCATGCAAAGGCGCCCAAGAACGGCGGCGTCACAAACGATGCCATGACTAGCGCGCGAATGGTTTTTTTAAACGGAATATCCGTGCGCGTAACCAGCCACGCGAGCAAACCGCCGACGAAAACAGCAATCAGTCCGACCCAGAATGAGATATAGACCGTGTTCCAAATCGCCGCGAGGAAAGGACCGTTGGTAAAAACCTCAATGTATTTATTGACCGTGAATCCGCTTTCGTCCCAGAGGCTCGCTTTGAAAATCGCCGCCAGCGGAAACAGCATCAAAAGGACCAGGAACAACGCCGCTGCGATCCACATCGTGAGCGATGGATCCCATCCCTTTATTTCACGCCAGCCCCCACCCCCCGCTGGCTTCAATGTCCCCGTCTCGACGAACGGCATTGAGTGATGCAAGCGTCCTACGCGCCGAAAAACTCGGTGAAGCGCTTCTTGATCTCTACGTTCCGCTTCTCCAACTCGTCGGCGTCCACAGAGATGAGCTTGAGATCCTTGAGCTTCGGTTTGTCCGCTGGATAGGTCACTTCCGGATGACCGGTATATAGCCCCTCACGATCCGCCAGTAGCTGTTGCGACTCTTTGGCGAAAATAAAATCGCTGAACAGCTTGGCGGAATTGGGATGCGGCGCGTCCTTAGCGATTGCGACCGGAGACACGACCAGAGGGATTCCTTCCTTAGGATAGACGATTTGAATCGGGTTCCCCTGTTTCTGGGTCTTGTAGTAAAAATATTCCGCTCCATTGGCGCCGATGGGTCGCTCTCCCGATGCGACCACGCCGGCCGGGTCGTTGGCCGATTGGACGATATGAAGACCGTTCTTCGCCAGATCGCGAAAATAATCCCAACCGTAGAGATCCACCAGAGCCAGAACATGCGTCATGATGATGCCGCTGTAACCCGGATGGGCGGTAACCATCTTTCCCTTCCACTTCGGGTTTAACAGGTCCTTCCATGTTCTTGGCGCATCTTTATCCGCAATAAGCTTTGGATTATAGGCAATGACGGAGAGCGTAGCCCGCATACCGAAATAAAATCCGTCCTTATCCTTGAAGCCAGCCGGGAACGGCTCAACGCCTCGCGGCGTATATTTCAAAAGCATGCCTTTCTGTTTAAGCAGCACGAAATGGCCCGCGTCCGACGTATGAATGATATCGACATTCCTGATTCCAGCTGACGCCTCCTGCATGACCCGCTGCAAAACACGTTGCGACCCTGTGCGATGGACCTCAACCTCGATACCGCCGTAGCGCGTTCTAAAGGCGTGGGCGATGGACGTGGATGAAGGAAGCGCAAGGGATGTGTACCAGACAATTTTCCCCTCCTTCTTGCTGGCTTGAACCAGCGGAGAGTCTTGAGCAATGCTGCGGGAAGGCCCGAGAGAACAAAAGGCAACTACGACGAAGCAAATTGTTTTGACCATGGCTCATTCCTCCTTATCGGATGATTCGAAACGCCATCGGACACAGACTTCGGCGGCGGGTCTTGCGCTTGCGTTTAAGCCTCGCGCCGCGCGTCAACTTATTCTTACGACGTTAATGCCGCTCCTCAAGCTCGGAGTACTCGGCAACAGCTCGATCAACCCGGGCTGAGCAAATCCGTCAGGCGCGTGATGACCGGAAGCTGTTCCAGATTCTCGATGAGGTCGATTATTGCGTCTACCTTTCCCGCTGGCAAGGCCAGTTCGGCATTGGCGCGAAACTTAGCTTCGATTTCTTCGTGCGCTAGCGGTTCTTCAAAGCCGCCGCGCGGATGGGCCTGATTCTCTTCCAGCACTTTCCCATCGTCCAGCGTTATTTTCACATGGCCGGAAAAATGGCGCGGATAGTCAATCGTCAGGTCGATTTCGTAGCGCACCTTTTTGGCCAACTCGAGAACCGCGGGATCGCGGATCGCCTCATCGGTAAACTCCTGGAGACCCGCCTTCCCGCGAACCAACATTAGGGCAATGCCGTAAGGCAAGCTAAACTTTGCGCCGTACGAACTCGTCGGTCGTTGCTTGTTCTCTAGGGGTTCCCAAAGGCGGTGCACCGGGCCTTCCGCCGTCCGGCAGACGACTTCGACCACACGCTCCGGTTTAACGGAATGTTTTTGTTTGAGCTTGAGCGCGCAATCCATGTACGGGTGGGAGATCGAGCCGCACGGATACGACTTGAAAGTCAGCCGTGGAATCTCCCACTCTCGACCCAGTTCCAATAGCTTGCTGAAATCATATTCGTTCGGGCCGGCGAAGGAGCGATAAAAACCGTGCTGACCTTCAAAGACGGTCGCGGGGCCACGAAACCCCTCCCGGGCCAGGAGCACCGCAATGACGCCCCCATGAGCGGACCAACCCGGATGAAGCCGCTTGGTCCAGGTGCCATCCGCAAGATATTCGATGATTCCGGAGCTCTGGCTGCCGCACAATCCAAAGGCGTCGCTCCACTGATCGAGCTCAAGCCCAAGGAGTTTGCCCGCAGCCGCGGCTGCGCCGAAGGTCGAGCACAGCGCGGTCGGATGAAAACCGCGCGCGTGGAATTTGCCGGGCGCCACTAGGCCGACTTTGCACATGACTTCCGTTCCAGCAATGGCTGCTTCGAGCATCGTCTGACCGCTGGCGCCGATTTCCTCGGCCACGGCTATTGCGCTCATTCCCGCGCAGCAACCGGTATGGACAATCGCTTCTTCCAGCGTGTCGTCATAATCGAGGCCATGGGCCAAGGTGCCGTTGGCCAAAACCGCATTAGCCGCCGCGACTTTCAGCGCCGAACCGATCACGCGGCTATCCGCCGCTCCGCCAAGCTTTTGCGCAACCCGCACGGCCATTCGGCCAAAATCCATCGTTGAAGAAGCCAAGGCAATGCCCAACGTATCGAGAAAAACCAGTTTGGCCTTGACAACGACGGCGGGCGGGACATCGGCCAATCGGAGCCCGTGGACAAACTGCGCTATTTTCTTTGAGTACGGCTCCATTATTGATTTCCGCGTCGATCAGGCCTCGCCTTCCGCTTAGCTCTATCTTTGCCTTTGGACAGCGCGCGCAGCAATGGCGCCAAACGCCGCTGCTGCTCCAGGCGCGCGACGAATTCGATCACGTCTTCGGCGTTTTTGCGCGCTAGCACATGGCCGGCGCAGTCATAGAACTTCTCGCCCAGTTCCCTCCAGCGCATGGGCTTTTCCGGATGCCCGCGCGCAACGTCGCAGCGCCCTTCGATGACTCGACCGTCGTTAAGGTTGATCCGAATACGCGAGCGCACTTGGTCATAGCCTAAGGCTTCGATCTCATCGTCCACAACCAGCGTCACCCGTTTCATCAATGCGATCACATTCCGATCACGAACTTTTTGGTCCTGAAACTGGGCAATACCCGCTTTACGTTCGAGTACGGCGATGGCCATGCAAAAAGGAATGCTAAATTTCCCTTCAAGCGCCGTTTTCGGCATCGGATAGATGAGCGCATTGGGAACATTGGAATTGGTGCCCACTTCGATAGATTCGATATCGCGCGCATGGAGATCGTTCTGTTTGACCAGATCGAGAATAAGATCTTGTGCCGGGTGCGAGAGTGAACCCGAGGGATAAGGTTTGATGGAGATGCCCGGCTCCAGCATGAAATAAGGGCGGCCGAGACGGCCGGCGATTTTGTTCTCGTCATAACCGCCGGCCATGGCGTTGTAGAACCCGCGCCGCGCTTCCAAAATATTCAGTGCTGAGGTGAAACCGGCCTCTGCCAGCAAGGCTGCGGTGACGCCGTTTTCGGCGGCGCGACCGGCGTGCAGCGGTTTGGTCATCGTGCCGAAATTTTCGCGCAGGCCCGACGCCATGCTCGCCGCTATCCCCAAAGCGCGGACCAGGGCTTCGTCCCTCAATTCGAGAATCTTTCCCGCCGCCATAGCCGCACCCAGCCCGCCCATGGTCGCGGTAGAATGAAACCCCGATTGATAATGCCGCGGATGGATGGCATCGGCGATACGACACTCGACCTCAACCCCCACAATATAGGCGAGCATGAAGTCTTTGCCGCTGATTCCCTTTTTCTCTCCCACTGCCAAAGCCGCGGCGAGTACCGGTGTTGTTGGATGGGTCAAAAGCCCGTAGACCGCCTCTTTCGACGTCGAGAGCTGCGTGTCGTCATAATCCATGGCATGACCGGCGACACCGTTGGCCAAGGCCGCTTTGGCCCTCGGAACACAAAGCGTCGTTCCGAGCACGGTGGCTTCGCTCCTGCCTCCCATCTGGCGAACCTGGGCCTGCACGATGCGTGAACATTCATCGGTAGAACCGGCCAACGCCACACCGAGCCCGTCAAGAATGAAACCCCGAGCCAGGCGAACGACATCTAAAGAAACGTCACGGTATCGTGTCCTCGCGACAAACTTTGCAACGTCTTGAGTCAGTCCCATCGCCCACTCCGTAGAAAATGCCAACTAAGCCTCTAATCCAGTGTCAGTTATGTCGGCCGTTTGTATCACAATCGGCAAGGAAATTTCACGTCCTATTTTTTAGGCTCTTCCGGGTTACTGTGAAGGAGTATTCACCGCGGAGGCACAGGTCGTGAGAAAAAATCCCCAAGATTGTCATTGACTAGCTATATCGCTATGTGTATAATTGCTCACTATGGGATACCTTACCAAAGTACAGG
>Ga0153915_10007256_pt1 | contig 10447 bp, 7 predicted proteins | sample Opewatmetagenome_2_FD_107003 | JGI IMG/M metagenome (GOLD analysis project Ga0153915, IMG submission 107003) | Freshwater wetland microbial communities from Ohio, USA - Open water 3 Core 3 Depth 3 metaG | ecosystem: Environmental > Aquatic > Freshwater > Wetlands | place: USA: Ohio, Lake Erie... | reverse complement strand
TCTCCAGCTCGCGGAGCCGATCCATCGGAAAGACGCAGTTCGGGTCGCGATCGACGTCGGCGTCGCTGTACCCGTGGTGGTGGATCCGGAGATCCCGCACGTCGACGGTCTTCGGAATCAAGCGGTAAGAGGTGTCGTTTTCCTCGAACGGCGGCTGCCCCTCGAGGTAGAAGCCGCCCGAGCTGATGAGCGCCAAGCGTGACTTCCTGATCGGCTTCGCCAGCGGCGCCCAGGGCGCGTCGGTGTGATGCGCCCACTTGTACGGCGGGTACGCCGCGTACCGCTCACGCAGACGCTGGATGTAAGCGATCGGCATCTCTGTCCCTCCCTGTCCTGTAGTCCATTCCGGCGTTCACCGCTCGACCTCACCGGCCCTTCGGCGTTTCCTCCTCGCGAGCCGAGCAAGCCGGCCCGGCTGAGCAGCATGTTAGGCCGGCACCGCGCCGCCGTCAACCGGCCGGCGGACCGGCCGGATCAACACAAGTGCTACCTCGCGGCACAGGCACGACGGCGTCCGCTGCACCCTCGAGGAGCAGCTCAGGGCGTGCCGGCGCCGGGCGCGGATAGGGCGGCGACGAACGGCAGGGAAAGCCGGGCGCCGAGGATCGCGGGAGGGTCCCCGTCCCACGGCTTCGGGCTCCTCGTGGCTCCTGAGCCCTTTTTCCACCCGCTAGCGCGATCCTCGAGTGTCGGTGTGAACTTTACACCGAAACTGCCGTCAGCTTGCCGAGGGCGGCGCGGCTTGAATACCGTCGGCGACCCGAGGCCGTTTCGCCCGAGTGCGCCTGACCGTCCCCTTCGCGTCCAGGCGAATGACCGCAACGTACCGGACTGGCTCCGGCTGAGAGCGTAGGCCACATTAGCACCCTCCGGCGGCGGTCGCCCCACTCGTGGCTCCCATCCCCGTGACATAATCTCCCATACTCAGATACCGGGCGCCCCAGCCGATGCCACAGCAATACCGCATCAGCGGCTCTCGTGGCTGCTGTCGAAGGCGCAGCCAAGGAGCGTGTGCCGGATCTCAAGACGGTCGCTTTGATGGTGTCCGGGAACGGCGAACTTATGCCCGACACCAGGCGGAGCGACCACGCGGCCTTCTGGCATTACGACTATCCGGCGGTCATGCTGACCGACACCGCAAACTTCCGCAACCCGAATTACCACGCCTCTACAGATACTATCGAGACGTTGGATTTAGGATTCATGGAGAAGGTCGCACGGACCATTACTGCCGCGGTGATCCACTTGTGTGCACATCCTTAAGCCGCGGGGCGCACCGGCGAGGCGCTGCAGTAGCGCTGTCCTAGATCAGCAGAGAACCCTGCCGAGAGAGCCGAGGGCAGCCCGGAGTCGAGTGTTGAACTCGTGGGGAAGGCCCGAGATAAGGGTAGAGGAGCGATCGTGGATTCTAGGGTCGTTTCCGCTGGTTCTCGAGCCTGCTCCTGGACCTGGGCCGGAGCGGATTCGGGACAATTCTAAATCCAACCGCGACCTCTCACCCTTCTTCGCTTGTTTCGCTCCTTTAGCGCGGCCCGTGGGTTTCCTTGTCCGCTTTCGCCTTCTCCAGCGCCACCCCGGAGAGATCAGCGCCGGAGGTCCTCCAGGCTGCGCCCGCTGCATGATCCGCCACCCGGGAGCGGGAGCTGGCACGACGCCTCGCACGGGATGCGCCCGCCCGGCGCACACGCTTCGATGTCCCTCGCGCACCCGGCGGCCTCGAAGGGCCCGGTCGCCTCGAAGGGCCGCTGTGCCGCGATGTGCACTAGGAAGAAGGCGTGCAGGAACCGGATGAACGGCTCGCTGTAGATCGAGTTGTGGTCCTTGATGATCTCCCCGTCGGCCTTGACGACCAGGTACGGGTAGTTGGCGCTGTACTTCGCGTCACCCTCGAGCTGCACGTTGTCCCCGTAGAAGTCGTACATGCGGGTCTTTCCAGGGTGGGCCTTCACCGGCGGCGGGACCTCGCGGGCCCCGGCGACGGCGGGCGCGCCGGGCTGGGCCAGCACGCGCTGGACCGACTTCGCGAATTCCCACCAGGCGAATGTCTGGGTCGGCTCGAGGTGTCGACAGCCGCAGGCGGTATCCGCCGCCGCCCGCGGCTCCACGCCCGGCGGTCCCGTCCACTTCAGCGCGTGGGTCTGGTAGCGAGCATCGTGGCCCACCGCCTGGCGAATACTGTCGTTCTGGTCCGCCGAGCGGGCGTGCTCGAAACGCGTGTTGAGCGAGCGGCCGAGCGGGAACGCGGTGCCGGTAGCCGCATCCGCGCTGGACGTGACCGTCAGCATCACGGGGCGTTGCTCCGGTCCGTAGCACCGATTGGTCGTGATGTGGAACAGCGGTTCGTAGAGCGATCCCTCGAACGCCGGATTGACGAGCACGACGAGATCTCCGAAGCTCCTCGCCGTCGCGTAGCAGGGCGCCGTCGGACCCGGGGCCGCAGCGGGGCCGCAGGTCGTCCCGCCCACATGGACGGCGCGCTCCATCAGGGAGTGCGCGAGCGCCGAGTAGAGGACGAGGCCACCGAAGCTGTGGCCCGCCACGACGAGCTGGGTTTTGTCGTCTTCGCGCCCTGGATTCCGCGCGTGCCGGTAGTCGTCCAGCCGCGAGAACAGCTCGGTCACGCCTCCGCGTCCGACCCGCTCGGCGGTGGCCTTCCGAGTCCAGAACGTGACGTTCGACAGTATCCCCGCGTCCAGGGACAGTCCGCGCCACCCGACGTAGACGCCAACCACCTGGCGCCGCGGCTCCTTCTCATCCCGCAGCTCGCGCTCGAGAATGTCCATGCGTTCGAGCAGCCGGGAGAAGCAGATGACGTTGTCGTCGCACTGGCTCGCGTTGTGCTTCCACCCGTGGACGTAGACGAGGATCAACACATGGCCATTCTCGGGCGCCCTCGCCCCCACCTCGATCTGGCGCAGGCGCATGAAGAGCGCTTCCATCTGGCCCCGCTGCTCGAACCAGCCCTGGTCGTCGAACTCTACGAACGCTAGGTCGTACTCTCCGTGCCGTCGTGGGGCCGCGTCGCCCGAGCCCCGGTAGACGTAGTGCCGATGCTGGATCGACGCTCGGCCGACGTCCTCGATGGTCTTGGCCGATACGCCTGCGGCGGGGGGCGGCTCGCAGGGCGCGAGCGACTCCGTTCCGGCCGGCGGAGCCGCCGGCCTCGCGCCCGACCAGCACTCCGCCGGCTTGAGCGCGACGGGCTTCGACGGCTGGACGTCGAGCGAGGCCGCCCGGTACGGCCCAAACTGCGTGCATCCCGCCAGGACGAGGGCCAGGGCGAGCATGCAACTCGTCACCCGTCCAACCCGCAAGGGCCCCATCGCCCTGTCACTCTCCATCCGTGTGCCGTATCTCATCGCCTTGTGCTCCCTTATCCAGCATGGGCACTCCGACGGCCCTGTTCACGGACACCTCCGCTGCTTCGCCCCCCGCTCCTGAAGGTCCCCGGCCGAGGGCGGGGTTCTCGGTCACGTGGGGTGCCACCCGAGTGGCTCGATGCACCTGAGGAATTTCCAAAACAGGTTGGATGTTAAGTTAAGGCACATCCTCCTCGGCACACCGGCCCTGGAGCGCGGCGAGGACCTCCCTGTAGAACTTTGGGTCGTGCCAGTAGCTGACGTGGCACTTGCCCCAAAAGAGGAACCAGCGGCGATGCTCGTGGACTTTGCTGTAGAACACGAGGCGTGCGCTCACCGGGTCCATGGGAGAGTAAATGTTCACCCAGCGCAGCTCGTCGTCGACCGGCGTGGTGCGGTCGGCGATGGTCGGATCCCGGGTGAGGAGGTCCGGCAACTGGCGGAACCCGTGCAGCTCTTGGACGATGTGCCCGCGGATAGTCTCGTACACCTTAATCCTGGTTCGGAAGAAGTAGAGCACCTTATTCAGGGGCGAGCCGAATGTAATGAAGGTAGTCAGCCTTGCGAACTCGACGGCGGTGACAGGCGCGATGAACACGCGGCGGTCGCGAGCCGCGGCGTCACCAGCTGGCTCGACGGGCGTTCCGAGCGCCACCCGCTCGAGCTGACCCACGAGCGCCGTGGCCGTGGTGGCATCCTCCGGCGAGAGCTTCGCTGTGAGCCGACCAAGTTCATCGAAGACCCCCTGCAGGCCGTCCCCGCGTGGAAGTTGGGCCTCCACCCGAAGCGAGTTGATCGCGTCATACCCAATTACCGACCCGAGCGAATGCCCGGCGATGGCTACCGACCCGTACTGACGTTCACGCAGGAGGAACCGGATGCGGCGCGTCGCCTCTTTGAGGATGGCTGCCCGGGTCGCGAAGAACACAGAGTTCTCGTCGGCGGTCGTGTATAGCGCGACGTCGGCGAGATAGTCGACGAACACGCGCTTCAGGATGAACGCGAACCCGACCAGAAGCGAGACCACGACGAGGTTCGCTGTCACGAGACGGGCCAGGAGATTGTGGAAGGCTCGCGCGGGGCAGACCGGGCCGACACAGCGGGGCGAGGGAACGCCGAGCCACGTGACGACGGACGCGGCGAGCACGAATCCTAAGATCGACAGAGGAAGAAACCAGCGCCGCGCGCGGAGCTCCGTCAGCCATTGCCTGCGCGCCTCCGTCGCGCTCAACAGGCTGCGGAAACCCGCTGCGCCGCCGGCAAGGATTCGGGTGAAGAGGCCGTCTGCCGCGCCCGCGTCGAAGGCGGCACGCGCCGCCCGGCCGACCTCGCCGAACACGAGGGGCTCGACCTTCTGCAGCCGTACGAGGTCGCGGATCTGCTCGGGGATCGACAGCCCGAGACCAATCGCCGCGATCGCGGCAACCAGGGCGAACGCGGTCGTGGCCGCACCCGGCCAAGTCATGAGGTCGGGCAATGTCGGCCCGAGCGCCTCGGGGAGTTGCTTGGCCAGCGCGCTCGACCGGCTCACCAGGCCGGCGGCGAGCCCCGCGAGTGCCACGGCGGCGAGCGACACGTAGACAAGCCGCCAGACCTCGCGGGCAAAGTCTAGACAGAACCAGAAGGTCCAGCTGCGGGCGATGGCCGCCTGCGCCGCAAGCAGTAGCTGAGGCGGACCGGGGCGCGAGACCTGCGGCACGCCCTCTGTCGAGGCCGAGGATGCCACGACGCGAGACTGGCCGCGCTCAGGCCCGCGTCGGGCCCGGTCCTCGGCTCGACGTATCAGGAGCGGGAGGTTGAACGCCAGGCGCCGGACGGGTGAGAACCCGGTGGCGGCGAGCCAGCGAACGATCTGGGCGAAGGAGGCCTTGCCCTGCGACAGAGGCGCCCAATAGAACTCGTAGACGTCCAGTCGAACGCTCGGCGATCCGCCGCTCTCATCCGAAGCCTCGATCCTCACGCAGTGGTCAAAGACCTCTTCCCGGCCGAATAAGAGGTGCGTCGTGGTCACGCCCTTGCCGGCGTTCCGGAGCGTCGCCCGCAGTCCGTTTACGAAGCTGTCGAGCGGCTGGAAGGGCTGCTGCTGTCCGATGCCATGGATGACCAGGACGGCCTGGAATGGTGCCGGCCCGGGCTCGGCAGGCAGCGCGGCCGCGGGCGCGGCGGCGGCAATAGCCATAGGCGTAGGGGGCGGCGACTTCTTGTCCGTGGTCCGTTCCACACTCTCGGCGGTGTCGGAAGACTCCGGCGACACTTAACGCTTCCTTGTGTGCTCTGCGGCACGAGCCGAGCGCAGGCTGGTGGAATCACCTGGAGCTGGCAAGCTCGTTATACCCGCGGTCGCGCCTCTACGGCGAGCGGTGCGAAGAGGCCCAACGGAAACGGGCGGGAGGATAAACACGAGCCTTGGAGCAACTGGGGCCATGAGGACTTCTCCCGACAAGCCGAATCGGGAAAGGCCATGCCCCCGTCACCGCAGCATGACGCCACGCGCGCCTGCCCGAAGGCTTCGGTGAGAGGCGGACCGATGGTGCACCTCACACCGACTCGCCGCATGAGCCGAACGGTTTGTTTTACTAGGTGTTCTGCATCAAGAGGTTTTGAAGGGACCAGCGGTGCCGAATGGTCTCTTCGCGCTCATTGGCTGGCTCACGAGCCTGACGCGGAGGATTACGCATCGTGTAAGAGGTAGTGCTGGCGGGTAACTCAGTTGAAGCAGTCCTTCCCGGAGACACTGGGTCGCTGATCGTTGGGTAGAGGGTTGGTTCCGGCGTGCTCGGAGCTGATTTCGACGGCGCCGTGGGGGCGGGGTAGCACGTGGGAAGGTTTCCTGCGCTGGGGGAGGGCGGGACTGCAAAGCTCTCGGTACCTTCTTCGCTCATTTCGCCTGCGCTGATGTCGGACGCGTCATTCCTTAACTTGGCAGTCAGGTGCGTCGGCTGGTCTTGCCGGTCGGCATCCAGAGGTGGTCCGTGACGAGCCTCGAAGAGCGGCTGTTCAAGACCGACGGGAGCCTCACCCGGCATGCGCGGTATTTCATCGTCCGGCTCGCCGAGAGCTACTTGACTCGGATGCTCTTTCGGCACATTCTCCGGCGCATCGAGCGATTCACGTGGCATTCGACTTGATCGAGTGGACGGCCCACGGAGACAGTGAGACGAGAAGCGGGATCGACCCCGGCGGGGGTGTCGCTGAGGTGGCTGGTCAAGAGTGGCACGCTTCGGAGCGAGTGGGGCCAGCAGGGCAGGAAACTCAAGATCCCCCTGTCATCTATTCTGCAACGAGCGGAACGGCAGGTTGGGGAGCGTGCGAGGTGCTTAGGAATGTAGGAGGAGTAGAAAATGGCTCCATATCGGAAATCTCGGATAATGTCTAGGCGAGGAGGCAAAGAGTGGCGGCCCCGATAGACATTGCCATCGCTCTGACAGTCGTTCTTGTCGCGGCCATAGCTTTCGCACGCTTGCGCGATCTCCGCCGAGGCGCTGGTACGCCGGATCTACGTCTACTTCCAGATTCATCTAGCTCCATTCGATACTTTGTCACGCTGGTGCATGGTACCTGGCTGAGAGGCTTCTTGGACCTAGACTCGACAATTCCCTGGTACCGAGAGAAATCCGATCTCTGCAAGGAGCTCGCTCGGCAAGACACGTTGATTTACCGGTTCAGTTGGTCTGGCGCAAACTCCGTGGCGGCGCGCTTCAAAGCCGCTACCAAGTTGACAGAGGAGGTCTCGCCCCTCCTTAGCAAGTACGCCACAGCGACGCACGTAATCGTCGCTCATAGTCGCGGCGCCAACGTCGCCCTGCTCGCACTTCAGGATTCGGCTATTGCGGCTCGGACTGCGTCGATGGTATCTCTCTCTGCGCCATTCGTTCGGGTCTCCGTAAGACGCATCCTGACGGACGATGAGTCGGTCTCGACGATGCAGACCGTTCTCGTCCTGACGGTAGTTGGCATGGTGTTCTTGTCGCTATCGTTGCCGGCATGGTTGTTGGGGTGGGCCAGCGCGGCGGCATACCTTACCCTCGTTGTCGCCCTGATCGTCGCTTGGCGCATGCGTGTGCTACTTGCGGGGCTTCGTCGCCGAGCGGAAGCGCTCGTGCGGCAGCTGCAGACGCCTCCCTGTAAGGGGCTGCGTCTTCTGATCGTGCGTCCGGTCGCGGATGAAGCATCGGGAGTACTCGTGGCGGACCAATTCTTAAGGTGGGTAGCTGAGAAGATAGAAGCGCTGTCCTATGCGGGTCTAGTGTCGACTTTTTCTTTCGCAGTCCTATTCCAGTTTCTTTACTCGGCGTGGACCTGGAAGTGGTATGAAGGAATTAATCACTTGTTTCCCGTGATCGCGCTATCAACCTTGGCCATTGGCTCACAGATGATTCGAGTTTTGATGGCTGCCCCTTTCGGCTTTCGGCCGACTTTGTCCATGATGTTGCTTGACCTCTCAGCGGAAGTGTCGCCTGAAGGGAAATGGGAGATTATCCAGGCGCCACCGAGTATGGACCCCCGTGCCTTCAATCACAGCTTGACCTGGAGTGATCCAAAATTGATTGCGAGATCGACGGAGTGGCTGTTTGCTGGGCGGTATGATTCCTAGTGGAAGCGGCGATGGTCCGTGCCGGTGCAGCAGCGAGTCGAACGCTTGCCACCGGGGACCGTCGACGGCCACTCGCTACAACACTAGAAGTCGAGCGTAGGCCACATTAGCACCGTCCGGCGGCGGTCGCCCCACTCGTGGCTTCCATCCCCGTGACATAATCTCCCATACTCAGATACCGGGCGCCCCAGCCGATGCCACAGTGCATATCAGCGGCCTCCTCGCAGGTCGAGCGAGCCGGCCCGAGTGAGCCGCATGCTAGGCCAGACACACCGCCGGCGTCAATCGGCCGGCGGACCGGCCGGCGGACCGGCCGAATCAGCACGAATGCCACCTCGCGGCGCCGGCACGACGGCGTCCACCGCGCCCTCGAGGTTCCGATCAGGACGCGGCGGCGTCGGACGCGGGAGGCGGCGCGGCCGGGACTCTGCCCCGAGTGGGCGAGGTCCAGGTGCGCGAGGATCTTCCGGATGGCCGCGGGATCGTGCAGCGTGGCGATCAGGCGCAGCCGGCTCCCACAATGGGCACAGGCCAGGACATCAATGGCAAACGCCCGGTGCATCAGGGCCGCCCAGGTCCAGGCGCGCGGGGTGGGTTTCACTCCGGCATCGTCCAGACCTGCGGCCAGCGGCACCGAGGCCGTGGGCTCCGGCGCCACGCGCCCGTACAGGACCACTCGCTCGCGCCACCGGGCGCGCGGGGCCAACACGCCATGGTAAATGAGCAGATTGGTTTCCGGCCGGGGGATCATCGCCGCCAACCGTTCCAGGAATTCCAATGGCTCGAACACCAGCTCGCGCGTGCCGTCGCGCCAGGCTGTCTTCAGCTCGAGCGCGACGCGGCCGTCGCTCCGCAGCCGCAGGCGCTCCTGCGCGACGGGCGGGCGCAAGACGTATCTGCACAGACGCTCCACTCCCGCCCGATCGTTCGCCGACACCCTCACGTTGGCGTGCAGGTCGAACCCTGCCAGGTGCGCCTGCCGCGGCCCGCGCGAGGTCACGGCCGCCGTATCGCGCTCGTCGCCGAGCCGCCGCACCCGCGCCCCCGCGCGCGGGCCCAGCGCCACCCGCCCCTGGATCGAGGCCCCGACGATCCCCGCCAGCACGGGGGACTCGTCCGCGAGGGAATCCGCCGGCCCGGTCGCCTCGTCGGCTGGCTCCAGGCCGCGGCGCACCAGCAGCCGCTGCACCCGGTGGCGAATCGTCGCCAGCGCCGCCGCCACCTCGGCGTCGCTCGGTGCCGGCGCCGTGTGAAGCGCCAGCGCGCCCCCAGAGTCTTCGATAAACACCCCGTCCAGCACGAGGGTGTGAAAGAGCAGGTTCACGTTCAACCCGCTGCCTGCGCGCTGCAGCGCCGTGACCATGCCCGTCCGCCCACCCTCAATGCCGCGCTCCCGGGCGCTGCGCGCGTAGACGTCGAGCAGCACCCGCGTGTACACTCGCAGCACTGCGCGGCTCAGCCCGTGATTCCACGCCATCTGGTACCGGAGCCGATACGGCACCGTCAGCACCCACTGCCGCACCGGCACCCACGGCAGCACCACGTCCACCAGATGGGCGGCGCGCTCCGTTATCCGCCGGCCGCCACAACTCGGACACCACGCCCGCCCTTTACACGAAAACGGCAGCAGGTGCTCGCGTCCGCAGCCTTCGCACCGGAACTGCGCCACGCCGTGCTCGACCACACCGCACGTCAGGAACTCCCGGAACTCGCGCTCGACGAACTGGGGCAGGCCCGCGCCGTCGCCGGCCGCCGCCACCGCGTCCAGGAAGGCCTCCAGATGCTCGGCGACGACCTGATGGAGCACGGTGTGCTCGGCGTCACGGGGCCGGTAGACCGCTCGCTGGAGGGCCATGGCCCCCAGGTGGGGTCAAGGCGCCGACCGGGACAATGCTGAGAGAGTGATACACCGACCATGGTGGGGACGACGGCGGCTAAACAACCGCTGCCAGCGGTGAGTCTACGTTCCGGAACGGTGGGGAGGGCGGCCTCGCGCGCGGCGATCGCGTGGTGTGACCTGGGGAGGGCGGTGGTCTGGGAGTCCGTGGCGTCTGGCCGGAACTGGATGGTCCTCCTCGCCTACAGAGCACATCGAGCTCCTGATGTAGCACAGGGAGTGCTCAAGGAAGTTCAGCGGGGCATGTGTCAGTGGCGTGCTGTTTTCGAGGGGGCGGTGAGCGCATACAGGATCTGGTCTCCCCAGCCGACCCTAAGCGGAGCCGGCTGTGGGCCGCGCGCTGAGCGCGAAAGAGAGGGGGCCCGAGCGATTGCTTGAGGCCGTCGTGATCCGCCGGGGTACGGGGCGAGGGCCGGACCGTCCACCGTCACACGAGCAGCGCCAGGGGCTCCTCGAGCAGGTCGGCGAGGGCGTCGAGGAACTGGGCGCCGCGGGCGCCGTCGAGGGCGCGGTGGTCGCAGGACAGGGTCAGCATCATGGTGGGCTGGACGGCCGGCTGGCCGTTGACCGCGATGACGCGGTCGGCGATGCGGCCGA
>Ga0153915_10007255_pt1 | contig 10448 bp, 7 predicted proteins | sample Opewatmetagenome_2_FD_107003 | JGI IMG/M metagenome (GOLD analysis project Ga0153915, IMG submission 107003) | Freshwater wetland microbial communities from Ohio, USA - Open water 3 Core 3 Depth 3 metaG | ecosystem: Environmental > Aquatic > Freshwater > Wetlands | place: USA: Ohio, Lake Erie... | reverse complement strand
ATGCCACGTCCGAATCGGCGGCTCCCGTATCATGCGCGATCGGATTCTGGATTTGTTTAGGCAAAAAGACCGCCCGCTTCCTGCCGATCAAGTGCTGAATGAAGCACTCGGAATCCGATCGCTAAATACCGCTACTGCGGACAAGGTGCTGAAGGCGATCCTCCGCAACGATCCATCCTTCAAAAACGCCGCAGGACGTTGGTCGCTGCGGGAGGTGCGGGAGGCAGACGCCGCCCAGCAGTTGAGTCACGCTGTGATTCTGTTTGTGGAGCAGGCGAAAGGCTCAAGGGACCCGCTCCTGGCTCGCGGTGCGTTGACCATCCCTCAGACCGGATTCACGGCCTCGTTCGGCCTGCTCGGCGAGAGCGCGGCTTTTACCATGCCAATTCGAATTCGCCGTTCCATCGAGGGCCGTGTCCTCGTCTGCTGGTCGAAGGCGCATGCCCGCCTCTGGCAGCGCATCCTGAACCGGCAAAGGCTTCAGGAATGGGACAGCGAAACCATCGAACTCCGCGGCCTTGCGCAGAGACTCCTGGGGCATGGTCCGGCGGTGCGGGAACCCGCGGATCTGGTGCCGTTCCTGGGATTGTCAGCTCCCGAGGCCGGAGACCCGGTTTCGATGGCACGCTTCATGGCTGCGTGCTGGCAATCTCTCCTCGACCAGACGCCGGAGGAACACCGGCGCGACGCATCGTCGCTCCGGCAGTGGATTGAAGCAGCAAGGCCGAAGGTTGATTTTTCGCAGTTCGGCTTCAGTGCCGCATCTCTGCGTACCCTTCCGGAATCACCGGGCGTTTACATCATGAAGAACCGCGCAGACGACATTGTTTATGTGGGCAAGTCGCGCAATCTGAAACGCCGCATCAAGTCATACTTCACGATCGCTGCGCTCCGCGACCCCAAGGTGAGACGGATTCACGAGCAACTACATACCTTCGAGTTCATCGCAACTGCCAATGAGGTGGAAGCGCTCCTGCTCGAAATGCGAATGATCAGGGATTTCAGGCCGCCCATCAATCTCCAGGAGGAGATCCACGAACAGCCGGAATGTTACGGCAGGAAATGGAATTGCCTTTTGCTGGTTCCCGACATGGACGGAGCCACGGTTCGCATCTATTTCCTGCGCGGTGGCTCCTTCGTTGCACACGCCGCTGCCCGCCTGGGCCAACCTGCCGGGAAGCGGCTCTGCTCACGGGTGAGATCGCTGTTTTTCGGGTCTCGCAGGCGCTTCCCGAAAGCGCAGGCGTCCTGGGAAACCGAAATCGTCTCCCGCTGGTTGTCAGCCAACCAGAGCCGCATTAACTTTGTGGATGTCGACGAGGCGGGCAACTGTGAAACAGTGATCCAACGGCTCTCCGCGTACCTTCAGGACCGCGATCGTCTCGCCCGGAAAATCCTCTATCGCTAGCCGCGAATCCAACCGATCACAATAACAACCAGGCGTGGATGTGGCTGCTCTCAGTCGCATGCATCACAAGGTGTGGATCTGATCCGGCCGGGGGGCTGAAGCGGTGCGGCACTTGCCGCTGCCAGCAGGAATCAAGGCGTGAATGAACCACCTTCTCCCGCCTGCACGAGGGCACATCCGGCCGTGGAGGAATACTCTTTACAGGGTGCGGGAATTTGAGTAAGGTGAGCCGACGTAGACACTGTTCGGTAACTTCGCAGATTCCGGGCACCAGGTGTGTCGCAGCCACGATCTGCGGCCTGTGGAGGATGCGAACATGGCATCAGCAGTCCCTTCCGGTTACCATCTCCGTATAGCTCTTATCGCGGTGCTCCCCGGAGCCATCCTGCTATTAGCACAGGAGGATGCGCAGAAGGCCGGCTTCTATGATGTGTCGCTCAGCAAAGACGACATCTATAAGTACGGTGCCCTGAAGTTTGCCGGCGACTATACCTCCTGGGAATCTTCCTCGGGGTTGCTCGCGTTGGGCAGAACCGAGGCGGGTGTGACCGTTTTGATTGTGCTCGGAGGAGGGACGGTGACAATCCAGGCACCCGAGCAGGTCCGCGAGAAGTTCAATGCAGCATTCGGAGCCTATCCCGTCAGTACGGCTTTCACGACGCTGTACATGCGGTTGCACCCCCAGGAGTTTGAGGACGTATTCGGCAAGCAGTCTATGACCAAGAGTCCGGACGATGCCTCCCTCGCCAAAGCCAAAGAAATCTATGATCAGAGGTTCCTGACCTCCTATCACGCCGGCCCGCGGGCCATTCTCCCTCCGGTGAAGACACGGGTGATGGATTTTGACACGCCCCAGTTCGGGCAGATTACAAACGAAGAAGGTTACTGGATCAGCTTGAACCGGATTACCCCGTTCTCGAAGATCTATCCTTCACGCTTTGTAAATCCGAAGCAGAAGTAATCGACCACGCCTATGGGGCGTGGCTCTGGCCTGCCCCGCACAGCGGATCAAATCGGAGGTACTCTCGGCATCGGGGTCGCAGTCGGCATTGGTATCGACTTGGCAGTCAACCTGAATCCCGAGATCCGTCGGCTAATGATTTCGAATGCCGATACCGAATGCGATTCCGACCCCGACGTCTGTAGGTTGGAATAGGCGTCACCCCATTGTGCTCAGCGGCGCACCACCTCGAGCCCCTTTAAGGGCACGCTTATCTTCTGAAGCATACCGTTCTTGTCCACCCACAGCTGCAACTGAAGCGCGTCGGAATCCACCTGCAGGACGCGCATCTCCCGCCTCTTTCCCCGCACCTCCATCTGCGCGCGCCGGAGTTCGCTGATCTTCAGGCTACCCGAATCTTCTTCCTGCGGGACCACCACTGCAAACCTCTGGGCCTTTTCCTTGCTATCGAAATCGAACAGGCGAACCAGGAATGTGAAATGGTGATAGATGTTGGAGTCGAGCAGCGTGTAGCGATCCGGGAGGAGGAGGCCGCTCCTGCGGTTGGTGCCGTTGCCCTCGAAGTCGAACATGACCTGGTTGGGCGCGAAATTCCCTGTGATGGATCCTTTCTTGCCGTCGACATTGCTTCTGAGGGTGTAGCTGCGCGGAACGAGGTTGCCATCCATCTCGAGTTTCGTTTCCATCCGTACCTTCTGGCCTGTCTCGGCGGGATTGCGGAACTCGAGTACCGAGCTGCTGGTTGCGGATTCTGGTGTGATTTGGATGGCGAACTTGTCCGAGCCGATCTCTCTGGCGCTGAAGAAGATAACGAACTCCCCTTCTTCAGCCTGCGGCTTCTTCGTTCCCGCTTTGGCCTGCAAAAGAAAAACGACCGTCCCGGCCAACAGACACTCGGCCAAAACATGTCGAATGCAAAATGACATTGCCTTCCCCACGCTCTCACCTGCTATGTCATAACTGAATGACAGATCGGCTGATTGCGCCTTCTCTTTGACGATTATGGTATCACCCGGATATACCTCAGGCCTCTCGTCCCAGCACCCGGCTGCCAGCCATCAGCGGCGGCGGGGCCGCATACCGAGCGACGCTTGACGGGCCCTCCAGGAGGATTCCCGAGTCGTCACGCACCGGGCGACGACTGGACTCCGAAAAGGGGAGGGGTCCTGCGCCCGTCCTGTACAGCTCGCCCTCGTAGCGGTTTCGCTCCTCTCCTCGTGAAAGCGAGTTCCCACGCCGCGTAGGTACCTCCCTCCTGCCAGGCATCCATCGCAGCCAGGCCGGCACGCTCGTCACCCTGTGAGAGCATGAATTCCACCCAGGCCCACCTCGCAGAGGTCGAGCGCAGCTCAACCTTCCCCTTGACGCCGGCGCGCAGCCGCGCGAGTTTCTGGCCGATGGAGGCGACGGGTTCAAATTCCAATCCATCGAGCGGGGTATTCCGTTTGGGCACAAAAGGCGAGAGGGCGAGAGAAACGGGTACGATGGTGGCAAGTTCGCGCGAGAAGCGTATCAGCTCGTCGATGTCGTCGCATGTTTCTGTCGGCAGGCCGATCAATTCGTAGAGCTTGAGCTGACGGATCCCGCAGCGCTTCACCAATTGGGCCGCGCGGATCAGGTGCTGTTCTGTCGTTCTGCGCGCGACGAGATTCCGCAGGCGCTGCGTCGCCCCATCCGACGCCGTCGTCAGGGTCCGATAACCACCGCGGGCGAGAAGGCTGACCAGTTCCTCGTCGAGCCGGTCCGCTCGCAGGCTCGATATCCCGATTTTCCGTCCGGTGTCAACGATTCCCCGCACGATCTTCCTGATGTCGGGGTGATCAGTCACTGCGGCTCCGACGAGACCCACGCGTTTGGCATGCTCCGGCACTGAGGAGAGCACGGTTTCAACAGGCACAAGGCGCATTCCTCCGTTCGTCGTGCGCCGCATGACGCAGTAGGTGCAGCCTCGTGAGCAGCCGCGCTCGGCTTCCACCAGGAACATGGATGACAGAACTGTGTTTGGCGTCAATATTTGAGACCGCGCCGGCAGGCGGCGGTCGTCCACCTTCGCTATGCAGGGGAGGTCAGCCGACACCCCGGGCACATAGCAGCCGGGGGTCCTGGCAAAGCATTCGAGCAATTTTGCCCGATCCATTGCGGCGGCCGCAGCCAGGAACGTATGGACAAGCTCTTCCCCTTCTCCCAGGATGATCAGGTCGACGAAGGGCGCAAGCGGCAGCGGATTGGAATTCGTCAGCGGACCGCCCGCAACAATCAGTGGATGTCGCGCCCCCCGATTCTCCCTGAGCAACGGGATGCCACTGAGATCGAGCATCTCGAAAAGGCCGGTGATCTCTAGCTCGTAGGAGATGGAAAAGGCGAGCACCGGGAACTCAGAGAGGGGACGCTCGGACTCGTAGGAAAAAACCGGAGTTCGTGACCGCCTGTAATCGTCGGGTGAATCGGGCAGAAACGCACGTTCTGCGGCGGCCCCCGGGTGCAGATGAATCTCGCGATAGATGGCCTGGAATCCGAGCGAGCTCATGCCCACGGTATATGGGCTCGGATAACAGAGTGCCATCCGGAAGGTCGCTTCTTTCAGCAGCATTCCGGTTTCCTCGCCCAGCCGCTGACGCACCTGGCTTCTCAGGCCCCACTCGTTCATCTCTATGCAGCGTTCCCCAACCCGGCGCTAGACTCCACGGACGGCGTCCGGCCAGATGATCTTGTGTAGCTGAACCTGCAGGCACACGCGCAGCCCGCTGTCGAGCACCCAGCGGGCGAGCTGGTCGTAGGCCACACGCTGATGGACAGGCGAGATCAATACTGTACCGACGCGCGCGTCGAGATTGAACTCGCGGATCTTTGCGCACGCCCACTCGAAGTCCTCCCAGCCTCCGACGACGAACTTTACCTCATCGTTGCGCGTCAGGTACTGCAGGTTCTCGTAATGATTGCGCAACGACATGCCGCTGGAGGGGCATTTGAGGTCCATGATCTTATGAATCCTGGCATCGACCGCCCTCAACGTGACGTGCCCGCCGGTCTCCACGCAGACTGTGTATCCGCTGTCCAGGAGACTGTGGAACAGGCCATGAACCGATGCCTGCAGCATCGGCTCACCGCCCGTCACCAGAGCCAGCCTCGTCGGGAACGGAGCTATGGCGCGCAGGATTTCAGGGATAGACATCTCGCTACCTTCATTGAATGCGTACTGCGTGTCACAGTAGCTGCAGCGTAGATCGCAGCCCGACAGGCGGATGAAAGCGCACGGCCATCCGGTGTAGCTCGACTCACCCTGGATACTGTAAAAAATCTCGTTGATGATCATGCCGGAACCAGGGCTCGCAAACGAGCGGACTTACGGCCGGAAGCAGCCGTCATTCACCGGGCATCAGGCGCACCACGACCACGGTGATGTTGTCAGGACCGCCCATCGTGTTCGCTGCGCTGACCAGCGCATCGCCCAGTTGTTGAGGGGACTTGTCGGGTTGGGAGAGCATCTGGCAGATGATCTCGTCGGGGAGGACGTCTGTCAGGCCGTCGGAGCAGAGCAGATAGGTATCGCCTTCCCGCGCCTGCCCGCATTCAAGGTCGACCTCCACCTGCGCGTGTGGACCGATGGACCGCGTAATCAGGTTTTTTTGCGGGTGGGAAGAGAGTTCGTCTTTGCGGAGGACGCCGCTCTCGAAAAGATGCCAGACGAGCGAGTGGTCCCGGGTCAGCTGCTCGAGAACACCGTCGCGCAGGAGATAGGCCCGTGAGTCCCCAACGTGGGCAACGTAGTAGCTGGTGTCGGCAAAGGATACGATGGTGAGCGTACTGCCCATCCCCGCAAGGTCCGCTCTGTCGCGCTGTGCTTCGTAGATCCGGCCGTTCGCCTCACGAGCCGCAAGCAGGAGCACGTCTTCGAGTTTGCCGCCGGCCGGGCAACGAGCACCGACGACTTCTTTCACCGTGGCGGCCGCGATGCTGCTGGCCACCTCACCCGCCGCGTGGCCCCCCATGCCGTCGGCTACCAGAAAGAGCCGGCACACCGGATCAGCGGCAAACGAATCTTCATTCGAAGTTCTTACCTTCCCCTGGCTTGTTGCCGTTCCGCAAAGAATTCGCAATGCTCACCTGTCCGGACATCAGCATTTGCTTTCGCAGCCTCGCCGGCGAGGACCTCCACTTATAGCACGGCACTCTGGCTGCATCAAGCAACGCCCTCACACCCCATCGGAGCAGTCAGCCTTCAGCCATCAGCAGTCAGGGCGAGGGGAGCGTCCGAGTCGCTGATGGCTGAGAGCTGTTTGCCGGCGGCTGTCAGCAACCGCAAGTCATCCCCAGGCGGCCCGTGCAAGTGGTTGCCCACGATCCCTGCAGCACATCAGCTGGCCGAGCTGGTCGCGGGCACAGCCCGTCGTTGTGCTATCATTCTCCGCGCCACGGGCGCCGTTGTTCGCCCATGAGGAGTAGACGGTATGCGTTCTTACTACGGCAGATTCACGCGCATCACGGCGATCCTGGCCCTGCTCGCGATATCCGGCACGAGCCACTTCGCTCTTGCAGGAGTGTCGCGTGCTGTCCAGGAGAAGTATCGCCGCAGCTATGAGGGCAAGGCGTTATTCCTGCGCACACCTGTTTTTGCCGAAAGGAAGTACGTCGACCTGAGCGGCGGTAGCTTCCGCTTCGAGCCGGACCCCACGGGGACGGCGCGCTTCAAAGTCGGAGAGCAGGTACGGATTACCAGCATAGACTTCGGCGGCGAGGAGATCCGATTCCGCATCTCCGCGATCGCAGGCGGAAACGTTGCGGAAGTCATATTCAGGTTTGATGCCTCCCTCAAAGAGGATTTCCCGAACTCGGATGCGTTCGACCGGGCCCTTCAGGCGACCTTCACTGAGGGGCTCAAGTATGCGGACATCGAGGATGCCAAGAAGGGGTATATCGACGACGCCTTTGAACGGTACATCCGGGAGACCATGACGCTCACTAGTTCCGGCCGAGAGGCGGTAATGAAGAGCGCGGCTGCCCATCTTCCAGCCTACCAGGACGCCGTCCGCGAAATCGAAACACTGAAGGGCAGAAATCAGGATCTCTCAACCCAACTTACGCAGTCGCAGGCCGAAAACAGGAAGATGGAGACGGATCTGAAGTCCCAGCAGTCGGAAATCACACGCTTGCGCAGCACCAACAGCGCGCTCCAGGAGAAGATCGATTCCTCGGCCTCGCAGCTGCTGCGCCTCGGCGAGGAGGTACGCACCGTGCGTGGGACCGCTCAGGGTTACCAGCGAGAGCTGTCAAATCTGCAGCAATCCCTCAACATCAGGGTGAGCACGGCCAGAGACCTCGGCTCGCAAATAGGAGAACTCTCACAAGCGGTTCGTAAGATCCAGCGTGAGAATGCCAACCTGGCGATTCAAAACAACTCCCTCAGCGCCAACGTGGCGAACCTGGAGGCCAACAGAAACCGGCTGACCAAACAGGTCGAGGATCTGGAAGCCTCGAACCACCAGAAGGATGACCTGGTCGCCAGCCTCACATCCAAGGAAGACTCGCTGGGTCGCCAGTACCTGCAGATGAAGCAGGCCAAAGAGAACCTCGAGAACGTGGTGCGCGCCGTCGGAGGCCTGACCACAAAGATCGAGGAAGATAAAGTGCGGGGTGGGATAGAGTCGGCCAGGATCAGCATCTACCTCAAGGACATTCTCCTGGGTTCGCTTGCCTACGCCTTGCCCGAAAGGATGAGTCCGAACGAGGAGAAGCCGGCGGAAGCAGTCTTCTCGACCGAATCAATCGATTATGTTCGCGTTTCGCCTGAGGAGCGCCAGCTGCTCCGCTCCCTCGGCGAGAGACTGAAGGTGCAGGCGCAGCTGAGCTCTTCGTCACCCACGATGAGCGTCAAACCTGAAGGTGAAAAGACGCTGCAGGAGGTTGGGGAAAGGGATCACGTCAGCTGGCGCTGGAGGGTGGCCAACCAGGGCACCGCCGATGCCTCCTTGACCCTCGCGGTGGCCCTGGTGAATAAGAACTCCGATCCGGTTCCGCTCCTGCGCCGCGAGCAGCTTGTCTCCTCGGCGAGCGTCGTTCGCCAGGTAAGGGAAAGCCTGCAGCCGATCCCACTGGCCGTCGGAGCCCTTATCGGATTCGTGCTGTTCGGGATTGCAGGAGTGTTCCGCAGACTCAGGGATCCGCACGCGTCACGCAGAAGGCACGCAGCGCCGGGTCCGCCTGAATCCACCCCGAACGCAGGTACCAAGCGCCTCTAGCCCCATTGTCGGCGCCGGGAGCCGGCAACACCGAAACAACGCCTCAATCTGTTACCTGCAAGTGCCGCTGCGCGAGGCGGCGCACAACAGCCCCGTCGCCATCGTTGAGGAACTGGAAGTTGTATTTCTTGTTGTTGCGTGTGCGGATGGAGAGCGTGTCACCGTCTATCGAAAGGCTGCGAATATCCGCATACGCTTCAAAGAAACTGTGGTCAGTTTCCGAGGTCTTGAACTCCACGCCGCGGTCGGTAATCTGGAGGGTTCCCTGGCAGCTGGAGAACGCGTGCTTGTGCTCGATCGGAAACGCGGACTTCTGGAGCGCGTCGATCTGAGCCCGGCTCTGCAGGTCCTGGATCATCGCCTGCAGGCGATCCGGGCTGTAATTCTCAATGCCACCGAGCTCCTTGGCCTTGCGCAGATGCTCCTCGGCGCGCTTATAGTCGTGGCGGTGCTGATCGTACAAAATCGCGAGGTTTAGCTGTGCCAGTGCATTCCTTGGATTCAGCGTCACCGCCTTCTCGAAGTACAGGATTGCGTTGTCGAGTTGCTTCTGCTCGAGGTATGCTGCGCCAATTGAGAAGTACGCCTCGTCGCTGTTTGGCTCCAACTTCAGGTACTCCTGCCACTCGGAAACTGCGCGCTGGTAGGCACCCGCCTTGTAGGCGTTCAGGGCCGATTGGCGCAGGTTCGCGATCCTTTGCCGGACCTGCTGCTGCTCTTCCTGCATTCCTTGCAGACGCCGCTGCTCCGCCTGGGCAGCCTCCTGTAGCTTCCCTTCCACCATCGCAAGGCGGGTCTTGCTGTAAAGATCGTCGGGAAAGTACTGGAGCACCGTCCTGAAGTCGGTCCTCGCTTCCTGCCAGTCACCGGTGGCGATCTTGGTGTCACCCCTGTTCTGAAGCATCTCCTTGAGGCGAACCATCCCGCTGCGGGCATACGCGTCTTTCTTATCCAGCCTGAGGATGTTGCGCATGCAGTCGAGCGCATTGTCCTTTTCCGGCGGCACCAGCATGCCCGCTTTGAACGCGGCCTCGGCTTTCTCCTTCAAGCCGTCGATCTGCTTTTGCCGGTCCTTGATGCCGGCCTCGATCTTCCCTGAAAGGTCAGCAAGCCGTTCGTTGATCGTGGCCTCATCCGGGAAAAGGATGGCCAGCAGCTTGTATTGCTTCTCCGCTTCGAGCCAGTCTCCGCGGGCGTAGGCAACATCTGCGGCACGGCGAATGCCGTCGGCCAAGTTTGACTTGGCCTCGAGCGCATAGGAGTTGGCTGGATCGATTTCGAGTATCTTGTTGGCAAAGTACCAAACGTTGTAGTCGTCCGGAGGAGGAAGGAGGATGTTTTCTTTCTGGGCGCTTTCAAGCTTCTTGCGCAGGTCTTCGACCTGCGCCAGCTGCTCGTTGGTCAGCTGGGCGACCAGCGGCTCGAGGTTCAGGTGGAGGCTCTCCGTAGAGTAGGGCACCACCTGAACCCCCTGGACCAGCTCCTTGTATCCCTCCATGGTGACCCTGACCTGGTGCGGGCCGGTGCGCAGGTCCGAAAGCGTGATCGGAGACACTCCTCGCTGCTCACCATTCAGCCAGACCATGGCGCCGGCGGGCACTGTCTTGACAATCAGCGAACCGTACTTCGGCCTGAGGTATTGGTAGAAAAAGACCGCGGTGAAAGCCAGCACTCCGGTCATCACAAGGATGCCCAAGCCCAGAGCAAGAGTCCGGACACTAACCGTTGCTTCAGCCGGCGGGGGACTCTCCACGATTTCCGGTGCCGGGGTTTCTGTTTCCCCGCCCTCCTCTAGAGGGCTCCCGTCCACGGGGCAGAATTGGAACGGCTCAGGATACGAGTT
>Ga0153915_10007254_pt1 | contig 10448 bp, 10 predicted proteins | sample Opewatmetagenome_2_FD_107003 | JGI IMG/M metagenome (GOLD analysis project Ga0153915, IMG submission 107003) | Freshwater wetland microbial communities from Ohio, USA - Open water 3 Core 3 Depth 3 metaG | ecosystem: Environmental > Aquatic > Freshwater > Wetlands | place: USA: Ohio, Lake Erie... | reverse complement strand
TGAGGTCGCTTTTCCTGAACTGCAGCCTCTCACCTGCCGGGGAGGCGCCGTTTGCTCCCAGGGGGCGGGCAGATTTCTGCTCGCGGCCAGAACCGTCCCCGTCACTGCGGCCTCTTTCATGAACGTGCGCCGGTTCAGGTATATCTCCCTGGGGGTGATCTCTGAGGATCGGATGTCAAAAGGTTTCTAAACCAGCATGGGCGCTGCTCCTTACTTGAACCACCCGGGCTAAGTCAGTCTTCACCCCGGGAGGCGATGATGCTCTCGAGGCTAGCAAGCAGCTCATCCGCTCTGCGCCTGTCCTCGTCGGCCGCCTTCTCCTTTGACTTGTTCAACGCCTCTATCGCTGAACGAAGGTCGCCGTCGATGGCGTACACAAGACCGAGATTGTAGAACAGATGAGAGCAGCCGGGCTCGATCTTGGCGGCGATTTCGTAGTGGAGCCTGGCCAAACGCAAATCGCGGGATTCAAAATAAAGATTGCCCAGATTGAAGTGGGATTCGAAGTGCCGGGCATCGTGCCGCAGGGCGCGGGTGAAGCAGTCGAACGCCCGTGACGCGTTTCCTGCTTCGAATTCGAGAATGCCCAGGTTGCAGTACGCGTCCGTGACCGACTCTCCCTCGGATATAGCCCTCGCGTAGCATTCCCGCGCTCTCGGGTCGCCACGCTCGTGGAGCAGCAGAGCCTCGGCAAACGGGCTGAGCTTGACGGGGATCGGGATGAGTTGGCCCGATGGTGGGGGAAACAGGTTCAACTGCCCGCGGAGTTCCGAATCGATCTGATTGATGGACAATCCCTGGCCGCGAAGTTCGCGCACATGTCTGAAATGCCGCAGGCCGTGCCGGTCGAAACGAACTTCACGCCCCTCTGGGAACGAGACGCCGGGAATCAGACCCTCACTGGCCCAGCGACGGATGTAGCGCTCGCCGATCCCGAATCGGCGGCTGATGTCACGCACCGAGTAAGTCGACCGTACTCGCTCGAAGTCGAGCTTCGAAGGGGTGACTCCTGGAAATTGGACCAGATTGCCCATGGATTTCCGTCCTGTTCCCTACACAATAATCTCACATATTGGACCTCGGGGACAGGTTGCCCAGAAAGTGCTGGACAATACAGCTGCGGCGCCCGTCGGTGTCAGAAGGTCCATGCACTGTAGTTCGCCTCACCGAGGGGGACAAGAGCGCGCTTCGATGATACGAGCACACCCATTCTCAGCCTCCTGGGCGCACGCCCGCGTGAGAGGTGCCGCTCAGCCTCCGGCCTTCGCGTCCCCTTTTCCCCGATCCTGTGGGACAGTGATGACTGTCCCCCTTGGAAGTTCCTTGAGGCTCGAGGCGGACAGCATCGTGAAATCGGGGATGATGAGCGCGGTCTGATAGGCCTGCAACTCCGACGGAGGGTGGGTGGTTGCCAGAGCGATGCACAGGCATCCTGCACGGGATGCGGCCTCGATCCCGGCGCTGGAATCCTCGAAGACGACACATTGTTCGGGTGGCAGGCCCAAGCGCCTGGCGGCAAACAGGAATATGTCAGGATGGGGCTTGCTCCTTGAAACATCATCGCCGGTAACTACCGCGTCGAAATATTGCCTGAGGTTCAATCCGTCCAGCACCAGGCTGGCGTTTTCCCGCGGGCCGCTTGTGGCTACTGCGTTCCTCATTCCGGCCCCCTTCAGACCGGCGAGCAGCGCGGGCAGGCCAGGCACCGGCGTGAGTTCCTGCGCCATCAGTTCGCGATAGATCTCCTCCTTGCGAGTTGCGTAGAGGGCGAGCACATCGCGCGCGAGCGGCGAGCCGAAAAGCGAGCGGATCATCTCGTCATTGCGCTGGCCGAAAACACGACGGATGGATTCCCGAGAGAGGTTCCTTCCGTGCTCTCTTCCCAGCTGCTGCCAGGCCCGGATGTGGTACTCGAGGTTGTCTACCAGGACTCCATCCATGTCAAATATCGCGCCTTGGATCATTGCGACAGGATAGCAGGAGAAGGCGCAAGAGCATAACGGCATGGTCCGATCTTCTCCGGGAAGAGCGGCAGAGATTCAGGATAGAGCCGCTTGTGGGGTATGCTCTTACTTCCGGGGAGGACAACGTGGGAAAGCTGGCAGGCCGGGTGGCAATCATTACGGGCGGAACGAGAGGGATGGGGAGCGCCATTGCTGAACTGTTCGCACGCGAGGGTGCGAGCGTGGTCATCGGTGGACGCGATCCGGTTCGAGGGGCCACCGTGGTCGGTCGAATACGGGCACGAGGCGGGAAGGCAGAATTTGTTGCAGGAGACATTGCTGCGCCCGAGGCCAACGAGACGCTCGTGGCCGCAGCGATGGAGCGCTTCGGCGGTGTCGATGTCCTCGTGGCTAACGCGGGGCGCCTGGGATTGGGCTCGGTCACCGAAACTTCCGTCGAATCCTGGCGCGAGACGATGGCCACGAACCTAGACGCGGTCTTCTACCTGCTCAAGGCAGGAATCCCGAAGATGCTCGATCGAGGCCGCGGTGCGGTCGTGGTCACCGGGTCGATAGCCGCGTTCAAAGGCTTTCCCAACCACGCAGCTTATTGCGCCAGCAAGGGGGCCCTCATAGCACTCGCACGGCAGGTAAGCGCCGACTATGCACCGACGATTCGCGTGAACGTGATCTGTCCGGGCCCTGTCGACACGCCCCTGATCTGGGATTCCGCCCGGGCCTTCCCTGATCCCTCGTCCGCGGTAGCGGACGCTGCAGCCGCGACCCTGCTGAAAAGGCTCGGCAGCCCCACAGACATTGCGAACGCCGCGCTCTTCCTGGCCTCTGATGATTCGGCCTGGATCACCGGGGCCGTCCTCACCGTCGACGGCGGAAGAACAGTGGGGTAGCAAGTGGGCGCGCTTCGCCGTAGCAGGCAGTGTCCGCTCCGCCGACGCGGACCGACGCCGGGATTCGATGCCACTGCATTCCCGAATTTGCCGGGCGGACTCAGCTGCCTCCCAAAAAGCGGCGGACGGAGTCGCTGCGGAGAAGGCGATCGGCCTGCTCCTGGCCGCGACGGAATGTCTTCATGGCAACCTCGTTGTCGTAGCACAGAAAACCGGCTTCGATCGTGTGGTCAGGTGAAACTACGAGTAGCCGGTCTTCTACGACCGCCCTGGCAACCGAGGGATACTTATTGAGCGCTCGCAACCTGAAGCTCGTCTCCCAGAGCGTGCCCCGCGGGTCGCAACAGAAGACGATGGTCTTGTCGGCCGCGGCCCACCGGGCGAGATCGTGGAAAGCCTGATTCTCCTCGAAGATCGCCATGGGCATCTTCATCGTGTAACCGCCGTCGATGAAGACGGAGCCGCGGTCACCGGAATAGGACGTAGCGGTGTCGCTCCGCTCATGCGGCTCCAGTTCTTCGCGGCGAAGAGGTGCGCCCATGGCCAGAGGCACGAGGCAGGAAGCAAGAAGAGCGCGATGGTAATTCTGCCGGGTCAGGGGACGGACGTACTCCGAGTTCAGTCCCGCAGGCAGCGGGGTTGCGAACACGACCGGCTCTTCAATGTAGATCCGCGGCAGGTACTTCAACGGCATCGGGAGTTTTCGCGTCGCGGCTCTTAAGAATAGACGGTGGATATCGGTGACGCCGATCTCGTGCCCGTCACGGCGCCGTATCCGTGAGGTGAACACCAGCAGTTTTCGGGAGTGCCCTGGATCGAAAACGGCCGAAGTCTCGCCCTCGGCCATCACGTAACGGATCGATGCCATGAGATGCAGCCGGAACTGGCCCAGGCCCCAGAAGCTCTTTTCTCCGGCCGGCACGCTGCGGGGACGTGGGATTTCCTCGTCACCCCACCGCGTCCACCCCTTCATCACCGTGGCTTCCGTCCCGGTAGCAACGTCAGCCGCAGCGTACCCGCCCGCCGACGCGCCCATGCTGGTGGACGGGTAACACCCGTTGACGCGCGCCGCGTGCATGAATTGATGGATAACGCCGCCCTGCCACGCTCCGCGCCCAGCTCCGCCCGAATCGAGTATCCAGGAAAAGGTTGCCGGTTTGGGCATCGGTACGCCGTCAGCTCGCGATAGAGTGTCTCAGCGCGCTTTGCCCTGCGCGGCGACGGCGTCGATCGCCTTCTGGATGGCCTCCAGGTCTCCCAGGTAGAAATGCTTTATCGGGCGGAGATTCTCGTCAAGTTCATAGACCAGCGGGATGCCGGTCGGGATGTTGAGCTCGACGATTTCCTGGTCGGAAATGTCATCGAGGTACTTCACGAGCGCCCGGAGACTGTTGCCGTGCGCCGACACGAGGACCCGCTTACCGGACCTCACGGTCGGGGCGATGGTATTGTGCCAGTAGGGAAGCATGCGCGCGACGGTGTCTTTGAGCGACTCCGACCGCGGCAACTGCTCCGGGGCGAGGGAGGCGTAGCGTCTGTCGAAAAGGGGATGTCGCGGATCATCAAGGTCCAGCTGCGGCGGAGGGACGTCATAGCTGCGGCGCCAGAGTTTCACCTGCGCCTCACCGTACTTGACCGCCATCTCCGACTTGTTCAGCCCCTGGAGGGCGCCGTAATGGCGCTCGTTCAGCTCGAAGCCGTTGACGACCGGCAGCCACTCCAGATCCATCTGTTCCATGACGAGCCAAAGTGTCTTTATCGCGCGTTTGAGCACTGAGGTATACGCGATGTCGAACGTGTACCCTTTCTCTCGCAGCACGCGGCCACCGTAGATGGCTTCCTGTCGGCCCTGTTCGGTAAGGTCAACGTCCGTCCAACCCGTGAAGCGGTTCTCCAGATTCCAGGTGCTCTGCCCGTGTCGTACAAGTACCAGCGTGTAAGTCATACTCGCTTCCCGTTCCTCCCCGGATAAAGTGGACCGTAATTCCGCAAAGAGCCTACCACGTTCACGCACAAATTTCCGCTGTCTCGCGACCTGCGATACGCTGGTGCGCTTGTGCGTTCGCACTCCCGGCTGTTCTGTCGGATGCCTTCAGGATGCTCGGGGCGGCCCACCTCACTCAAGCGACATTCGGGCACGCCGCTAGACTGACTCGACCAGGGTGCGTTCTGTCTGGTGGTGCCGGAGCAGCTCTGTGCCGATGAGTTTGCTCAAGTAAACCTTGGACTCGCTGTTGTCTCCGTGAAACGGCTGGAACCGGACGACGTTGAAACGCAGATGGTCCAGCGTCGCCCGCATCGTGTAGAACTTGTTCTTCGTTTTGACGACAAGCTCCTGATACTCGTTCGCGAGCGCCCAGTCTTCCTGCTGCTCGGTCAGTGCCCGGTAGTGTCCCTGGCCGCGCCAGGGCTGCCTGGTGCCGCCGATCCAGCTGTAGAAGATCTTGCGCCCTTCGAGGCTGACACTCCCCCGCAGCTGTTCAACGAGATCGGCCAGGTCAGGATCGGTCTCGGAAGCGCGCAACTCGTGTCCAACCTTGAAGGCCACCGGTATGAGCTGATGCTCGCCGTCCGGCGATGCCGCAAGGGACATGAGGATGAGATGCTCGCGCCCCGAAAGCCGGTCGACGATCTCCTCCGCGGTCTTCTTCTCTCTGAACTCGTCGAAGTAGTCCTCGAGGTACTGTATCTCGAGCGCTCCTTGTTCCAGCTTGAACTGACAGATCAGGTGCCCCATCGTCTGGTCCCCGCTTCGCTCTCCCGGTTGACCGGGCATCGCTGTTCTCACTCCTCCGGTTCCGGCGCTCCACCCGTGCGGGCTATGTCCTCCTGCCGGATTTTATCGACCTTGAACCGTGTCACGGATGAAATCATTTTTCCGAACACTTCGTCAAAATCAAAAGCGGGCGCCTTGGAAAACCGGGTCGGGTTGATCCTGGCTACCACGAAGGTCCTCATGTAGGGGCTCTCCAATCCCCGCTCCTTCAGTTTCCTGACTACCTCGGAAACTGCCTCGTCGAGCTGCAAAACTGTTTGCGCGCGCCTCTCGCGCTCGACAAGCGCCTTCGTGAGCGCGAGGTCGAGGAAATCATCCACCCTGCGAAGAACAGGCTGATAGGCGCCGCCGCTGAACCTCGGCCGGCTCTCGTAGCAGAGGCCGAGCGTCAGGTAGACCGGATCCTCGAACTCGAAAGCGAAATCGCTTTCGCTTTTGGCGCACCCTTCTGCCAGGGCCCTCAGCATCCGGATCGTCTCCAGCGACTTTTCCCGGAGGTTGTGAGCCTTTTCGGTGTTGAGGGCAAGGATCTTGAACGCAATTTCGGATTCAGGCACCAGCAGCGCCGTTATCGACTTCGCGCCGAGTTTCTTCATCGCCTGCAGCCTGTGATTGCCGTTCGGCGTCCAGTAGGCCTTCTCGTGACGTATGGCAACGATCGGATCGAGGTAGCTGCCGATCTTCTCGATAGCATTCATCAGCCGCTTCACGTGGGTGTCCGAGGCGTCGCGTTGGTACGGTGTAGGCTCCACACGATCGGTCGGCAGAACCGCCAGCAACAGGTCACGCACGCCGAAAGGATCCCTGAAGTGCCCGATGACAGCGCCTCCATCTGCTTCGACAGCGGCGGCGAGCTCCTGCGCTGCCGCGCCGGGCGGGGCGGCCGTCTCCTTGGGGGACAACCCCGTTGATCCGGGAGCGGCCTTCTTCCTGCGAACGACCTTTTTCTTACGGGGCATGGTGCCTCCCTCGTGAATGTTTCCGGTAGGATATATCCAATCTACTGTCCTGGAGCCCGTTTTTTCATGAGCGGAACTACTGTCATCCAGCCCCTGATCCTGACGCGCGGGACATCCGCATGCCCTCAAGATGACAGCGTCATGTCCAGGATCGCCGCCGTCTGGATCGCGGTCAGGTCCAGAGAGTCCTTTGCGGTCTCTGCGCCTCTGTGGTTAATTAATGCGCATGCTTATCGCGGAGAACGATCTCGACGGGCTCATCGTGGGCGGAGGGATCTCCGGCCTCGCGGTCGCACACTGGCTGCGTTTGCATGAAAGCCCCGGTTCCTGGCAGCTATGGGAAGCCTCAGCACGGGTGGGCGGCACGATCGGCACCGACCGCGTGCAGGGATATTCCATCGACTGGGGGCCCAACGGCTTCCTGGACCGTGAGCCGCTCACACTGAAGATGGTTGAAGAACTCGACCTGACATCCCGGCTGGAGCGGGCAGATGAAAGGAGCGAGAAGCGGTTCATTTTGAAAGCCGGCCGGCTGCACCCGGTTCCGTTCTCGCCGCCCGCGATGTTGAAGACCGGGCTCCTCCGCCCGCACGAGAAGCTGAGGCTTTTCGCAGAGCCCTTCATTCCGGCCCGACGGGATGATGAAGATGAATCGGTGTTCGACTTCGCGGCCCGGCGCATTGGAGGAGCTGCTGCCGCAACGTTTGTCGACCCTATGGTGTCGGGGGTTTTTGGAGGGCTGGCACGGGAACTGTCGCTTCCATCCTGCTTTCCGATCATGCGGGAGATGGAGTTGCGGTACGGAAGCCTCGTGAAGGCGCTGATCGCGCGCAGGAGGGAAAGGCGGGTGCAGAGCGACGGCATGCAGAAGAAATCCGGCGGGCCGGCAGGCCCCGGCGGCTGGCTGACATCGTTTCAGACCGGCCTCGACGTACTGGTGACGGCTCTGAGTGAGCGCCTGCATCCGATCATTCGCGTCGGTCAGCCCGTTACAGGAATCTCGCGCAGCGGCGGCATGTGGGAAGTGCACGACGGCCAGGGGCGCAGGGTGCGTGCGAGACGCCTGGTGATTGCCTGCCCGACAGGCGCGGCCGCGCGCATAACGAAGCAACTCGACCCGGACTTGTCGGCAGCGTTCTCTGCGATTCCTTACGCTGCCATCGCCGTTGTGGCGAGCGGCCACCGGCGCCAGGAGATTGCTCACCCCCTCGACGGGTTCGGATTCCTGATTCCGCGCAGCGAAGGTCTGAGGACACTCGGTTCAATCTGGACCTCATCGATCTTTGCCGGACGCGCGCCCGAAGGGCACATTCAGCTCCGCACGATGCTCGGAGGCGCGGGAGATCCGTCGGCGATCGACTTGCCGGATGAGGAGTTGTGGGCGACAGTGCAACGGGAGATCAGCCCGCTTCTCGGCATCAGCGGGGAGCCGGCATTTCTGCGCATCTATCGCTGGCAGGAGGGCATCCCGCAATTCACGCTGGGGCACCGGGAACGCCGCCGCAGGCTCGAGGAGCTCGCAGCGCGGAACCACGGGCTCTACCTCGTAGGAAATGCCTATTACGGTGTCGGACTCAACGACTGCGTCAAGATGGCCCACGCCGTTGCCGGAAGGATCAAGGGCGCCTGCGCTTGAGCCGGGGCGCGCATCTGCGCGGCATTGGCGGGCGAGCTCATTCACGGAGGAGATTTCTACATGGTTCAGGTCTTTCAACGCAGTTTCTCCGTCCGCACGAAGGGTAACTGTGACGTGCTGGACATCAGCGCCAAGGTGGAGTCGGTCGTCACCGAGAGCAAAGCACGGAATGGAATCGTGAACGTCTCCAGCCGCGGATCGACGGCAGGCATAACGACTCTGGAGTTCGAGGCTGGCTGCGTCGCCGATCTGCGACGCGCCCTGGAAAACATCGCGCCGGCAAACAGGGACTATGCGCACAACGCCCGGTGGGGCGACGAAAACGGTTATTCTCATCTTCGTAGCGCACTGGTGGGCACCGCCCGCTCGTTTCCGCTTGCCGGCGGGGGCCTCCGGATCGGCGAATGGCAGCAGATCGTGCTGTGCGACTTCGACGATCGCCCTCGGGACAGGGAAGTTACAGTGACCATCGTGGGCGAGTAAGACTCGATCGACAGACCTGTGGTGTTCCTGGGATGGCTCAAAGCGGTGAGTGGGGACGTTACCCGCTTGGACCTTGACGTGGACTTGGGCTGTTCTGTTCCGGCTGAGTACTTACTATCCTGACGATTGCCACGTTTCATCGCCGGTCAGCATGCCGTTGGAAACATGTCGAGCACATAAACGTCCAGGTTTCGGTCGAGGTCCAGGTCCAGGACCAAGTCCAAGCCTATCTGCCTGATCAAGCGCTGCCGACGCACTATACCGCAAGGTCCAGGCGAGCCAGGACTTCGTTGAGTTGCTCCTGGGCCTCGGACGACACAACCCTGCAGATGCGGGAAGGCAGAACGACACCGGACGGCGGGTTCCCCTCGACAAGCAGTATCCTGTTCTCTTCCTCGGCAATTCTGCAAAGCACCTGTGGCTCAGCATCCTCCACTCTCGTGTCAAAACCGCGGTCAGAAAGCAGCCTGGCCAGGCTGAGGAGACTGCGGCCGGCAAGGAAGCACGGGATGCGCAAGGGTTTCTCGCGCAGGCGCAGGACGGAGGAAATATCGAGGGACTCAAAGATGGGATAGATGCTTATGCGATCGCCGTCGTGCAGGGCCTGCGAGAGTCCGACAGACGCGCCGTTACACAGAATCAGGTCGACTTTGTCAACCGGCACGCCGAAAAGGCTGAGCAGTTCGGCGATCGTGGCGCCGTGTTCAAGGGCGAAGGCAAAGGTTTGCTTTCGCTTTTCGGCCGGGAGGAAGTCATTGAGCTCCTCGTAGAATCGCAGCTGGATCGCAGGCGCCATGCCCTAGAATATCCCTCAAAACAGGATAACGGTACAGGGGAGGCGTACATGAAGATGTTCTGCCTGGATGGCAGGCTTGTGATGGTGACCGGAGCGAGTAAGGGGATCGGACTAGGGATTGCGGCTGCCATGGCTGACGCGGGTGCCGATCTGATTCTTGTATCAAGGAGCGAATCGGAACTCGAGAGCGCGGCCGCACAACTCAGGTCGAGCGGAAGAGCGGCGAACGCTGCCCCCTTCGATCTGCATCAGGCGGACAAAATCCCGGCCTGGTATGACGGCGTGGTCAGCCGATACGGACGCCCTGATACCCTCGTCAACGCTGCAGGAGTCATGCACCGCGCGCCTGCCCACGAGCTGACGCTCGAGGATTGGGAGGATACGCTTGCCGTGAACCTGACGGCCGCGTTTGTTCTGTCTCAGGCATTTGCGCGGGAGTGCATTGCCTGCGGGCAGGAGGGAAGGATCATTAACATCGCATCACTCATGGCCGCAGCGTCCCGCAGGACCACAGCTGCCTACACGGCCTCTAAGGGCGGGATCGGACAGCTGACAAAGGCACTGGCCGTCGACTGGGCGGAGCACGGAATCCACGTCAATGCCATCGCCCCGGGCTACATCGCCACCAAGCTGACTGAGCCGCTATGGCGGGACTCGGAGTTTGATGCGTGGGTTACGAAACGCTGTCCATTGGGACGATGGGGCACGCCCGAGGACATCGCCTGGCCGGCGGTGTTTCTAGCTTCGCCCGCAGCCGACTACATGACCGGCCAGGTCATCTTCGTGGACGGCGGCTGGCTTGCCACGTTTTAATGCAACGATCGGGCGAAGGCAGCCCCTGAGCGCTCAGCAAAGGCCAGTGGAGTCGGCGACCATTCAACCCTTTCCGAGTCGACCTGGCGTTCGTTGATGATGGGGCAGCAGAGGTCCGGGCGGGCCTCGACACG
>Ga0153915_10007253_pt1 | contig 10449 bp, 3 predicted proteins | sample Opewatmetagenome_2_FD_107003 | JGI IMG/M metagenome (GOLD analysis project Ga0153915, IMG submission 107003) | Freshwater wetland microbial communities from Ohio, USA - Open water 3 Core 3 Depth 3 metaG | ecosystem: Environmental > Aquatic > Freshwater > Wetlands | place: USA: Ohio, Lake Erie... | reverse complement strand
TGCTGCTTGGGCTTTCTCTATGCTGGACGTGATGGCAGTGGGCTAACTGGCGGAAACGCCGTGGTGCTTCCACCGGCAAAGCCTGGCTAGATGGATGCCGAGTATCATGTTGATCGTACTACATCGGGACATACAATATCGCCCGGTGGTTAAGGAAAACAACTAGACCATTGGTTCTTCATTACTCGTCCCCAGCCACGAATGTACCTTTTCCGCTCTCTACGCGTGGGGAGCGGAGCTAGTTTCGCAGCACGTGCCCCCGGTCAGGGAACACGCTTCAGCTTGGCATCCGTCTTGGTAGATACCACCAGGGGTACCGTCTCGCTCACCACGTTGTTGGTGTCCAGCCCCAGGGCTTTCACCTCCGTGATGCCGATGTGCTTTATCACCTCGTAGAGGTCCATGATCAAGCCATCCATGAAGGGGAACTCGGTATCGTAGTTCGGCAGGCGCGTTATGATGACGAACTTGAAGTCGCCAGGCACGTTGTGTTTCTTCAGGGAGTCGTAGCGGCTCACGTGGTCTATCTCGTTCTTCTCCACCATCTCCTGCACTATCTGCATGAAGTACTTGTTGATGCGGGGAGCCACCATGAAGCCGAGGTTAAAATCGATGCGGATCAACGTGCCGGGTATGAGGTGGTGAACCTTGTACTCCATGGTATATGGTTCATCCAGCGTGTCGATGTGGAGCAGCCAGTACACGTCGGCGCGCTTTGGTTGCTTGTTGATGATGGAGTAAATGTTCTTGTGCTCTATCTCGTTGGGTTTATCGGCCCGGGTGATAAGCACCAGGTTGGTGGCAAACTTCGGGATGCTCTTGTCCTGGCTCAAATCCTGGATGATGGGGATGTACTCGTTGATGTCGCTGAACTTCAGGTAACGGTTGCGGATCTTGCGGGCCTGGTACCACGAGTACATGATGATGAACAATATCGTCGCGAGCATCACGGGGAACCACCCGCCGTGCATGAACTTCATCCCGTTGGCCAGGAGGAAGGCGAACTCTATGGTCAGGTACACCGTCAGGAACAGTGCCACGAGCACCCGGGGCGTCCGCTTCTGGAAGAGGTAGTTGGCCAGCAGGAGGGTGGTCATGAGCATCGTCATGACGATGGCCAGGCCGTAAGCCGCCTCCATCTTAGACGAGTCCTGGAAGTAGAACACCACGAAGAGGCACGCCACCCACAGGAAGAGCGTGATGCTGCCTATGTACATCTGTCCCTTTATCTCGCTGGGGTACTTTATCTGCACCTTTGGCCAGAGATTGAGGGAGATGGCCTCGCTTATGAGCGTGTACGAGCCCGAGATGAGTGACTGGCTGGCGATGATGGCCGCCAGGGTGGCCATGATGACGCCCGGCAGCAGGAACCAGCCCGGCATGATGCCGAAGAAGGGGTTGCAGTCGAAGGTGGCGTTCCCGTTCAGGATCCAGGCCGATTGCCCCATGTAGTTCAAGATGAGCGTTACCTTGACGTATGTCCAGCTCACCCTGATATTCTTCCGCCCGCAGTGGCCCAGGTCGGAATAGAGGGCTTCTGCCCCCGTGGTGCAAAGGAAGATGGCCCCCAGCAGCACCAGGGCGTTAGGCTCGTTGACGATGAACGTTATGGCATACCAGGGGTTGAAGGCGGCGAACACGCTCGTGTTGGTAACCACCTGCGCCAGGCCGAGGACGCCGAGCATGGTGAACCAGCCCAGCATTATCGGGCCGAAGGCCTTGCCCATCAGGTTGGTGCCGAACTGCTGCGCGGCGAAAAGCAGGGTGATGATGACCACCACTATGGGGATGACGGGTATGCCGGGGTTGATGAACCGCAAGCCCTCGATGGCCGAGACAACGGTCACCGCCGGGGTGATGACACCGTCGGACAGCAGGGCGCAGCCACCCACGATGGCGAAGATGTACGCGTACCTCGCCTTCTTGCGGATCAGGGCGAAGAGGGAGAAGATGCCGCCCTCCCCGTTGTTGTCTGCCCGCAGGGTTATGATGACGTACTTCACCGTTGTCTGGAGGGTAAGCGTCCAGATGACGCACGAGAGGGCTCCGAGCACGAAATCTCCCGTGATATTCTCCGCCCCGCTCAAGATCGCCTTGTAGACGTACAAGGGCGATGTTCCTATGTCGCCGAATACTATACCCAGCGTGACGAGTAAACCCGCTACCGATAGGCCACTAATGCCCTGTTTTGGATGATGCATTGTCTGTTCTTGATTACTGTGTTGTGATTGGGTTATATTCCTGGGGAGGGTACTCCTTGTCCCCCTTGTCGTCCCCGGGCTCGTGTGCCCAGGTATCGTTCCGTGAATCTATGTCGAGAGCATTTCGGGCTGTGTTGACTGTTCCTTGGTTATCGTCCGCGTCGTGATGCCTTGTTCTTGTAAACGCGGTGGCAAAAATAACAACAATTAATATTGCTTGGCACGTTGCGCGGGCTTATTATTTTCGGGGTGGGCACCAGGTATATAACACGTTGGTTTCTACGCCCGTCATACACCCGTCGCGTGCCCGTTGCCGTGCATCGCATCCTCGCGTTTGGGCAGGTGGCCGAGGGTCTGCCGGGCCCCTACCCTACACCCCGGGGATGGATGTACCATAGTAGTGGAGCGTGCCTCGATCATGTATTTCCCGCGGCTCGCCGCGGGGAGGTGAAGCGTGGTGGCTACAACGCTCATCCTGCAGGCAGGCACGAGGAGGAGATGTGCAAGAATATTTTGCAATGAAAATAATTTCTCGCCGCGTCGCATACTAGTCATTAATTATTTTATTTAAATTTGGCAACTGTCGTGTTATATGTCACGACAACCGAGACACTATGACGCTAGAACGAATGCAAGCGCATCGCGCATCACCATGTATAACCCACGAGGCGACACCCGTGCCAGCATGCACGCGGCTAGCGTCGTTTCAGTAGTATTAACCATTTAATAGAAAGCCTATGGCAACAAGTTTTTTATGGAAAGTATGGTTACGCCCCAACGTGCTAACCAAGGACACGGACAACAGCTACATAGCCGAGGTGTCTGCCAGTAACAACACTCGCCACAACGAGGACATCGCCCAGTACGCCGTCGATGCCGGGTCGGAGATCAAGTACGAGACCCTCCTTAGCGTGCTCAACCACCGCGACCGCATCGTGCGAGAGATGCTCCAGCAGGGCGAGAGCGTCCTTACTGGCTGCTGCAAGCTCACCCCGAGGGTGACAGGCACGTGGATCGGCAGCAATGCCAAGTTCGACGCCACGCAGCACAAGATAACCCTCGACATCACGCCAAGCGCCGAGATGCGCGAGGCTCTCACCCAGGTGGGGGTAGAGGTGCTGGGGACCAAGGAAGACGGTGGTGCCTACATAGGCCTGGTGACCGACACGGCCACGGGCAAGACCGATGGCAGCATAACCGCCGGGGATGACATCAAGATCGAGGGCGAGAAGATCAAGGTATCGCCCGAGGGCGAGGACGGCCTGGGTGTCTTCCTCGTGGGCAGCGACGGCACGGTCACGCAGGTAACCCGCCGCCTGACGCAGAACGAGCCAAAGACCATCATTGCCCGCGTGCCAGCACTGGCAGCAGGCAAGTACACCCTCAAGATTGTCACACGCTTCTCCAGTAGCAGCCAGGCATTGAAAGAAACACGCACGCTAGAATACAACAAGGCACTAACTATCTCGTGAAGAAGACGTAAGTCTGCAATCACGCATACGCCCGTATCTCAACCGCAGATACGGGCGTATCTCAACCTCGCATACGCCCGTATCTGAACCTCGGATACGGGCGTATCTGCGATGCAGGTGAAGATAGCACGATAGACTCCCCCCTCCCGCTTGTGTCACGGGTTATACTTATGGGTGAGAAAACCTCCCTGACACCGAACCATCCACACTCCGGGCTAGCGACCTTACCACCATTATCTGTCAGCAAGCAAGCATCTACGCTGTTTAGTTAAGCTATAACCTACTCCCCCCCTGGTGCTCGCACCACTTCCTCTCTACGTGTAGAGAGGAGGTAAGCAAGCAGAACCGATCCTCTACTTGTTTCCCTCAACCAAAGGACATTGAGGCAAGCATCACTATTACACCAATGTGAACCAGCGGCTTCATCCTAAAATCAATCCCACGCTCCTCTCCGCCAAGGGGACTAACAACAGACAGTAACGCCAAGCCACGCTGGTGTTACCTCCCTGCTATTTGCCCATGTATGTGTACTGGTGCGGGGGGAGAACACGCCACGGCGTGACACTACAAGCAATGCATTTCCTTCAATGATGAAACGAAATCGCTATCCTCTCGTCGTTATCCCGTGATTATACCTTATTTACACAAGTATGGCACGGTGATTGTGATGCGAGGGCACGATCCCAGCAGGGACCACCTGTATGCAATGATTAACCAAACCATAATAAAAGGCAAGAACAATGAGTTTTACACGAACCATCACGGGGTTTGCAGTATACCTGGCCACTAGCCTGGCTGCCCCCGCGCAAACGGTTACCGACATAGACGGCAACACGTACAAGACTATCACCCTGGGAACACAGGAGTGGATGGCCCAGAACCTGAGGACAACGACGTACTGTGATGGCACGGCCATACCAAACGTTAAAGAAACAGCCACGTGGAGCACGCTATCGGCCACTGCCTCGGATGCGTACTGCTCCTACAACAACACGACGGACACGGCCTTCATCCGCACGTATGGTATGCTCTACAACTGGTATGCAGCTACCACGGGTAAGCTTTGCCCCTCGGGCTGGCACGTGCCATCGAGCGATGAATGGCAAAACTTGCAAGTGTACCTGAAGAATAATGGGTACAATTACTTCGGCGGCAACGTGGAGAACGACGTGGGGAAGGCAATGGCATCTACCACGGGCTGGGAGATCTCTACTGACGAGGGAGATGTTGGTTACGAGCAGGAGACTAACAACGCCAGTTCCTTCAATGCTTACCCTAGCGGGTGGAGAACGGGTAATTCCTTCTACAGGCTTGGCACCGAAGCCTACTGGTGGAGCACTACCCAACACGCCACGAACCAGATGGTCGAATGGGTCCTGCACGATGATAACAGTGGCTTCTACTTCAGCTACTATGGTGGAGGAATAGGTATGGCCATACGGTGCGTGAAGGACTCGTCGACCTTCGACGTGGGCATACACGCGAGCGACTCTACCGTTTGCCCGGGATCACCGGTAATGTTGACAGCCGACACGAGCGGGAGCACATCGCCCGTGACGTACACCTGGGGCACTGGTGACACGGTTGACTCTGTAATGGTAAGACCAACGGTCACCACCACCTACACCGTCACTGTGCAAGATAGCAGCGGGCAGACGGCATCAAGCTCCATCACGATAACCGTTCTCCAGCCAACGTACTCCACGGTATCGGCCCTCTTCAACGAGGGAGGCATCTACATATACAATGGCACAGCGTACACCGCGGCAGGTACATATACTGCTACCTTCACCAATGCTGCCGGGTGCGATAGCACGGTGACACTCGTACTGGACATCATAGATAGCAGCACGTGCACGGGGAGCTATGGAGAGACCTTTGTCAACGAGACCTTCGGCTCGGGATCGAACTATGGCCCGGAACTAGCATCGGGAACCACGAGTAGCCTGAGGTTCAGCCAGAGGAATTGCCCCAACGATGGGTACTACGCCATAACGAATTACACCTCGGGGTGCTGGCCCCTACCTGATGTGGCCTGGGAAACAATGACCGACCACACGGGCAACACGAGCGGGTACTTCATGCTCGTCAACGCCTCGCACGCTGCGAGCGACTTCTTCATCAAGAACGTCACGGGCCTCTGCGAGGGAACGATCTACAAGTTCTCGTCGTGGATCATGAACGTGTGTACCAACGGGGGCAATATGCCTAACATCACCTTCTCCATAGAGATGACTAACGACTCGGTACTAGCCTCTCACCAGTCGGGCGATATAGCTAGTGCCACAGACCCCCAGTGGAAGGAGTATAGTCTTTACTTCCAGACCCCGGCGGGGGTCTCGGACGTCGTGCTGAGGATGCGCAACAATGCCCCCGGTGGTGTTGGTAACGACCTTGCACTGGACGACATCACCTTCCGCCCCGTTGGCCCCACTATCACGATGAATGTGCCAGGAACCACGACGGATACCTTAGTCACCTGCCAGGGCGACGAGCCAGTAGAACTACAAGCAGTGGTGGAATCGTGTTATGACTCTACCGTTTACCAGTGGCAGAGAAGCATGGACGATGGGGCAACGTGGGATGATGTTGACGAGGCAACCGGGCAATCGTGTACTGCACTAACCAGCACAGCGGGCCAATACCTCTACCGCCTCGTGGTGGCACAGGCAGGCAATATCTCCAGCAGTTACTGCCGGGTAACATCATCGCCCTTGCTCGTCACAGTCACCGCCCGTGTGTACTCTAGCATCGACACGTCTATCTGCCAGGGAGAATCATTCCTGGGCTACACGACGGCCGGGACGCATGTCGATACCCTCACCTCCTTGGCGGGTTGCGATAGCATACGGACAGTAAACCTCATTATAAAGGAACCTACATCCTCGACCAGCACCGCCACCATACCACGGGGAGAATCGTATCTCTTCAACGGCACCAGCTATACCGATGATGGGACGTATACCACCACCCTCACCAACGCCGCTGGCTGCGATAGCACCGCGACATTGGTGCTCGATGTCATAGATCAACCCCACGACACGACGCTAGAGAAGATTATCTGCCAGGGCGACACACTCTTGCTCAATGGTAGTGCTTACTCACAGGCTGGCACCTATACACAGGTTATGACCAGCACCTCTGGCCAAGATAGCACGGTGACACTAATCTTACACGTCAACCTGCCAACGAGTTCATCAACCATGGCCACCATCTGCCAGGGCGAGAGCTACACCTTCAATGGCAAGATGTGTTCAACAGCTGGCACGTATACCGACACCCTGGTGAACGCCACTGGCTGCGATAGTATCGCTACACTTGTGTTGACAATTAACCAGCCAACTACTTCCACGACAACTGCCACCATCTGCCAGGGAGAGAGCTACACCTTCAATGGCAAGACGTGCTCAACGGCAGGCACCTACACCGATACCCTGGTGAACGCCACTGGTTGCGACAGCATCGCTACGCTAATCCTTGGAACAACATCATCGTCAGCAGAACCTTCTGTATGGATAACTGCTACAACTACGCTGCGTGAATGCGATAGCTCACGCATCACTACATTCACTGCCGTGAGCGTGGATGGTGGAATAAACCCCACGTTTCAGTGGAAACTGAATGGGAACAGCGTGGGAACAGGCGGGGATAGCTACACGGTAACGAACCTGTCGTTATATGACCGGATCCATTGCGAGATGACCACCGTGGCTACCTGTAGCCCGAGCGTGATCGTGGCGAGCAATACAATAGTCATCCGGTTGTTGGAAGCCGGGGTGATAGACATAGAGAGCTCCACATACAAGAGCGTGGATATAGGCGGGCAAACGTGGATGGCAGAGAACCTGAAGACAACCACGTATAACGATGGCACGGCAATACCAACACCCGCCGACACGAATTACTCGATATGGCAAGCATTGACACGAGACGCATACTGCAATTACAAGAATAGTGACGACACGGGACGGGCGTACGGTCGCCTCTACAACTGGTATGCAGCCAGTAATGGTAAGCTCTGCCCATCTGGTTGGCACATCCCGACCGAGGCTGACTGGACAACGCTCCAGGAATACCTGACGAGTAACGGGTACAACTATGATGGAACTACATCCGGCAATAAAGTCGGTAAGGCTTTAGCCTCATCAACGCTCTGGACATCATCGACAATAGCTGGAGCTGTGGGCAACAACATGGCAACGAACAACAGCACTGGCTTCACAGCATTACCCTTCAGTCACCGGAGCGCTAACGTGAACTTCCAGACACCAATGGGGATATCATCCTTGTGGTGGTCATCGACAAGCTACGACACAACTTCAGCCTACAGCCGCTTCTTGTTATACACCAGGCCGGAACTTGTCAGCAAGGTCAACCTGAAAGTAGCAGGCTTCGCAGTACGATGCGTCAGGCAAGCAGACTCAGCTAATACTATGGGATTAGAACTTGATGCTAGTGACTCGATGGTCTGCCCCGGTAACACGGTCATACTCGCAGCCCGTGTATGCGGGGGCGTGAAACCCTTGTCATATACCTGGAGCTCTGGTGATACAAGCATGACGATCAGCAATACACCAGCTTCCACCATAACGTTAATCGTGACCGTGCACGATGCCAACGAGCAGGTAGCAGTAGGTTCGATGACCGTAACAGTAAGCCAGGCTACATCGTCGATAATAATAGCTAGCATCAATTACGGCAACAGTTACTTGTTCAACGGGAAAGCGTATTCCGAGGCAGGCACATATACTGATACCCTGGTGAACGCTGCAGGCTGCGACAGCATCACGACACTCGTTCTGGCCATTAACCAGCCAACACACTCAACCATCACCGCTACTATCTGCCAGGGCGAGAGCTATAACTTTAACGGCAAATCATGCTCAGCGGCCGGCACGTACACCGACACCCTGCAGGGTGCATCAGGTAGCGATAGCATCATGATGCTGGTGCTAACAGTGAGAGAGAAGACCAGCTCACGCGTAAGTGCAACCGTGTGCGGGAGTGATACCTACCTGTTCAACGGCATGAGGTACGGCACGGGTACACACTTTGTGATACTAGAGAACCAGGCTGGCTGCGATAGCGTGGTGACCCTGGAGGTGATAGGGATAATGAACACTAGCTCGATGGTAGATACCACTATCTGCCAGGGTGGGAGCTACACCTTCAACGGGAAGACATACTCCCTGGCCGGCACGTACACCGATACACTGGCGAATGCGGCGGGGTGCGATAGCATCGTTACCCTGCGTGTCGTGACCTCGATGTTGAACCCGGTCATCACGGGAGACAAGACCCTCTGTGAGGGGGATGCCAGCTCGTATGCCGTGCAAGGAAGAGCAAGTGGTTCATCACTGGCGTGGTACATCGACCAGGAGGAACTCCCGGCAAAAGCAAACAAGGAAACGATAGAGGTAACCTTCGCTGGTACAGGGGCTCATATGCTGGGCATCGAGGAGACGCTCGGTTCGTGCTCGGCCCAGGACACAGTACACGTGCTGGTATCCCCACTGCCCAGTGCCTCGTTCTCCCGCGTGATCGACGAGACTACATCCACCGCCGAGTTCACCGCTGAGATGACCGAGATTACCATCCAGGATGGATCGACCTCGTACACGCTGGGCAACACCAGCACCTGGCTGTTCGGCGACGGTGACACCCTGGTGGGTACCCCGGCACACGTCACGCACCAGTACCTGCCCGGGACGTACCTAGCTACGCTGTGGGTCATCAACGACTTTGGCTGTAGCGACTCAGCGAGCATGCTGGTCTACATCGACACCACCTCGCAGCTGTACATCCCCACGGCCTTCTCCCCCTCCAGCGCCTCGCCCGGCGTGAGGCTCTTCACGCCCAAGGGAACGGGGCTAGAAGAGTACCACATCTTCATTTACGACGTGTGGGGAAACCTGCTCTGGTACTCGGATACCCTGACGCCTTCCGGGCAACCAGCCGAGTCGTGGCCGGGAATCTACGACGGCGTGGTGCTACCCCGCGGCTGCTACATCTGGAAAGTAGATGCCAGCTTCAAGAATGGGAGAAGCATGTACAAGTGGGGGAGCGTTATACTGGTGCCATAATGCTGATATGGCATGGCACCTGCTGCATCCCTGCTGTTGAAGCCCGCAAGCTCCATCCATGATAGCGTTACCCCGCAGGTACGGCACCGGCGATATGGATATGAAGCGTGGCGTTACCTCCAATGATACCCTCCGTACATCATTGATTATATGACACATAAGCACCATAACAACCCGTGCCTGTAGATCTGCATCGCAGATACGGGCGTATCTGCGATGCAGATGAAGATGAGCCCATGATCGGGCAAATAATCTAGCCATATACCCGGGCAACTCTCGTCGTGAATAACCTCGCACTCTCGTTTCAACAGGCCATCAAGCTTCACTCCTGTCGCACATTTTACCGGATTATTTGCCACGATGACTGCGACTAAATGACACGCGCCCGGGGCTTCAACGGGGAAAAGGTATATCAAACGTGTATACTTCATCGAGCCAAAGAGAGAGCAACCGGGTGCGATCCCGAGATATGCGGCTAAGAGGTATATCCCCGGGTCCCTTGCCTTGGCACTGGAAGATCATCTCCCGTGACGGGTAATACCCGCCCCGTTCATCACGACAATACCATTTCGTTTATAGCACGGATGCAATCTAACCCACGAAAAACACCAAAAAAAGCAATAATAGTACATGCAGGTGAGATGTAATTGCATTTACTTTGTAGCGTGTAATTTATGCTCCAGCACCGGGGCA
>Ga0153915_10007252_pt1 | contig 10450 bp, 5 predicted proteins | sample Opewatmetagenome_2_FD_107003 | JGI IMG/M metagenome (GOLD analysis project Ga0153915, IMG submission 107003) | Freshwater wetland microbial communities from Ohio, USA - Open water 3 Core 3 Depth 3 metaG | ecosystem: Environmental > Aquatic > Freshwater > Wetlands | place: USA: Ohio, Lake Erie... | reverse complement strand
GGCCGGGTAATGGCCACTACGTCCGCGACGAGGGGGGCGATTTCGAGCGCGACGCGCCGCTCCGCCGGCTGTTGGCGGGCGAAGTCCTGGAGCCGGCGGACGACCTGCTTCCCGTCCAAGACCGCGGTCTCCACGGCGCGGAGCCCCTGCTGGAGGGTCGGATCGGTGACGCCGAGCTGCAGCAGCTCGACCTGGCCCAGGACGGCGGCCAATGTGTTGTTGAGGTCATGGGCGATGCCGGTGCTCAGCCGGCCGAGGGCGCGGAGCTTCTCGGAGCGGACGAGTTCGGCCTGGGCCTGCTGGAGCGTCTCGTAGGACGCCTGGAGCTCGGCAAATAGCCGGGCGTTCTCGATGGCGATGGCCGCATGTACCGCGAGCAGCCGCAGGGTGCCTTGCTCGTCGTCGGTAAACTCGGGCTCTCCCGCCTCCCGGCTGACGGTGAGGACCCCGATGCAGCGGTCGCGGAACTCGAGTGGCTCCCCCAGGACGCGATTATGAGGGCTGACCGCCACGACCGCCGGGCTGGCGTACGCGGACCCGCGGAAGTCATTCACGATGAGGCCGCGCCGGGTCGCGGCCACCGCCCCGGCCACGCCCTCTCCCGAACCGAGCGTCACGCCGAGCCGCTCCGGGGCGACGCCCAGGGTGCTCTGCGGAACGAGGCGTTCGCCCCGGGCGTCCCAGAGGTGCACCATCCCGGCGCCCGCCCGGGTGAGCTCGACGGCCCGGCGGACGATGAGGTCGAGCACCGTTTGCCGGCTGAGCTCGCGGGTGATCTCCGTGCTGACGGCTCGCACCGCCTCCAAGTGGTGGGTCTGTCGCTGGAGTGCGGCCTCCACCGCCTTCCGGGCGGTCACGTCACGCGCGAACACCAAGGCCCCTTCCGTGCCCCGGTACGTGAACGGCACCGCCCACCCCTCGACGTCCATCGCCCCGCCGTCGCACCGGAGGATGGTCTCCTCGACCAGCGGGACGGGTTGGTGATTGTCGTTGAACTGCCGGAGCCGCTCGAGCACGGCCGCACGACGCGCCGGGTGGATAAGGTCCGCGACCGGTCGCTCCAGCAACTGCTCCGCCTCCGCCGCCCCGAAGAGGGCGACCGCCGCCGGATTCAGGTAGGCGAAACAGCCCCGTGTCAGGATGAAGATAGCCTCCAGTGCGGTCTCCACGACCGCCCGGAACCGCTCCTCGCTCTCCCGCAGGGCCGCCTCTGCCCGCTTCCGCTCACTGATGTCGCGGACTACGCTGACGAGCGTCCGTATCCCGCCTATGGTCGCGCCGCGCGAGCTGACTTCGACCGGGAAGGTGCCCCCATCCTTGCGGCGGTGGACGGTCTCGAAGAGCAGGCCCTGCGTGTCGGCCTGGGCCATCTGCGCCGATGTCAGCGGTTCGGTGCCGGGCGCGCGGAGGTCGTGGATGGTGCGCGCAAGGAGTTCCTCGTGGGTGTACCCGTAGGCGCTCGCGGCCGCGGCATTGACCTCGAGGAGGCGACCGTCGGCGCGCCGCATGAAGAGGATGATGTCCCGGCTGTGAGCAGAGAGCAGTTCGTACCGGTGCAGCGCCTCCAGTGCCTGCCGGCGCTCGGTGACATCCCGGAACACCAGCACCACCCCGTGCAGGGTGCCGTCGGCCTGCCGCACCGGCGCGGCACTGTCGTCGATGGGGATCTCGCGGCCGTCCTGGGCGATGAGGACCGTGTGGTTGGCCAGACCCACCACCGTGCCGCGGCGGAAGACTTCCTGGGCGGGGTCCGTCACCGGCTGACGAGTCTGCTCGTTCAGGATTCGGAAGACGGTGGCCAGCGGTTGTCCCACGGCGGCGGACCCGCGCCAGCCGGTGAGCCGCTCCGCCTCGCCGTTGAGGAAGGTGATGCGGCCCTGGGTGTCCGTCACGATCACGGCGTCGCCGATGCTCGCCAGCGTCACCGACAGCAACTGCCGCTGGCGCTCGGTCTCCGCCGCCGCCCGGGCCTGCGCCGTCTGCACCGCCAGATCCCGCTCCACGATCGCCGCCCGATGCCGCGCCGCATGATACAGCTTGGCGAATACACTCAGACCGACACCCATGCATGTGAACAGCGCCAGCCCCACGGCATAGGCGGAGGTTGTGACGCTCCCCTGTCCCTGCGGGGGGAGGACCCAGTACGCCGCGAGCCCCGCGGCCAGGCCCGTGGCCAGGAGGCCCGGCCCAAAGCCCGCCAGCAGAGCCACGAGCATCACGGTGGGAAGAAAGGTGATGTACGGCGGAAACTCGGCCCCGAGGAGACCGGTGAGCCCCTGACGGAGCACGAACGCGGCGGCGATGGCGAGAACGGTGCCACCATAGCGGACGACGTGCTGACGGATGCTAGGCATCAGTGCGGACATCCGGCGCTGCCCCGTAGGGCTCAGGCGCCCGGTTCATGGGGGGAGGAACGGCGTTTCCTGACGCCTTGTGCCATTGGGGCATGGTGTCCCCAGCACCTCGTGCAATATCGCAATGCGCGCGGGGGTGCGTCAAGGCGCGTCAGGGGGTCGTCTGGCTCCACGTGCATTACCTGCCTGCGCGCAAGGCGCTGGCTCCGCGGGGCTCTGGGTCCGGCCTCCATGGGTCTACGGGGCCGCCCGGCGCCGCCATGGGTGCAACGGGTGCGAATTCCTACTCGAAGCGCCAAGCGAACAGGGAGGCAACGAATCACGGCGAAAATCGGAACGTGCGGGGGCTGGCGCGTCTGTGCTAGGCTCTGGGGGCCCGGCGCAGACGTGTCTCGTGTGAGGAAAGTCCAACCGCGGTAGCCAGCGGAGCGGCTGCTGCGATCGCTGCCGGGTGGCGTGGAGGAGGGGAAGGCGTGCGAAAGGTCAGGGGGGATAGAGGGGGGCGGCTCCGCGATCTGCGGTAGGCGGCTCTGGGGAGGCTCGGACAGGGCAGTCTGGCTACGGGAGGGTAACCGCCATGGAGGGGAGGGCTGGCTCTCGGTGGAAACGGATATGGCAGAGGTTGTCGGATCGCACGAAGCCTCCCCGGAGGTGGTGGTGGCCAACCTCAGCATACCGGGGTTTGCCGCGGGACGTGCTCACTGAAGCGTACAAGCAGTACGCGGAGACCACAAACCGCACGATGCTGGCGCTGCTCGCAGTTGGGACGTTCTGTCTCCTCACCGTGATCAGCACTCCGGACAAAGCCCTGTTAGCCGCCGAAGGAACGGTCAAAGTCCCCTTCGCGGAAGCCTCAATATCCTTCTTGGGCTTTGTCATCGTCGCCCCGCTTCTTCTTGCTGTGGTCTCCGTATACCTCCACATTTTCTATGGCTATTGGTTAGACGCGGAACATGAAAGGGAGGAACATAATACGCGACTCCCCGAAGTGGACAAGAAGCCAGTCGAACGGGTTCCGATGCTGTTCGCCTTGGGGGATCCGGTCTCCCGGGGGCTGACCTCGTTCATATTCTATTGGCTCACACCAGTCGTACTGGCCGCGATCACCTGGAAGGGTGCGGGAGTCCCCAGCTTGGCCTTTCCCCTCCCGCTCGTGTTTTGTTTCGTGGTGGCGGCCCTCATCTTCCTTCGCATCCGACGCAGTCCTGAACCAAGACGGCGATTTCCGACCATTCTCCGCTGGCTGCTCTTGGCATGCGTGGGCGTTTTGCTCTTGTATTCTCTCCAGGGGCCAGGCCGACTGCGACGCCCGCTGGACCTTTTCCGAGCGGACCTGGCTGGTGCTTATCTGGTCGGGCAAGACCTCGGAGGGGCGAGACTTGCGCAGGCAAAACTCGGAAATGCAAGCCTCAAGGGCGCCAACCTCCAGGAGGCCGACCTCTCGGGCGCCAACCTCCAGGAGGCCAGACTCAGGGAGGCCAATCTCCGCGGGGCCAACCTTGCTGGGGCCAACCTGCAGCGGGCCAGCCTGCAGGGCGCTAACTTCCAGAAGGCCGTCCTCCGGGCTGCCAAGCTTAATGGGGCCGAATCGGCGGACGTTAACTTCCAAGGGGCCGATCTCCAATGGGCCGAACTCAGGGCAGCTAAACTCCCGAGGGGTAACCTCGAGGGTGCCAACCTCCGGGAGGCCAAACTCTCGGCGGCCGATCTCGATGAGGTCAACCTCAGGGAGGCCGACCTCACGAAGGCCGACCTCTCCGAAGTCAGCCTCCGGGGAGCGGACGTCCGGTGGGCCAACCTCCAGGGGGCCGACCTCCGGAAGGCTAACCTGGAGAAGGCGGAACTAGAGAAGACCAAGCTCCACCAGGCTGATCTCCGAGAGGTCCTGAATCTTACAAAAGACCAAGTGGACGCGGCCTCCACGGACGACAAGACGCGCCTTCCGGAGTACCTCAAGACCCAACAAGAGAAAGGTCGGTGAATCCCGCTCCACCCGGTGCGAACGCCGCTCGGAGCGGGGGCATCGGGCTCCTCGGGACCCCGCCGACGGGCATTCAGGCTGGTAGAGAGAAAGAGCTCTTGGGGCAGGTTGCCATGCGCGGGAAGTCAGAACGCCACGGGTCCGCTCCGCTTTGCGCACGGCTGCCTGCTTGAGTCCCACGCTTCTTGGTGATCGGTAGCACTCCAAGAGGTCCTTTCGGCCCCATACCCTCTCCGGCCGCCCTCACTCTCAAGAAGCATCGCCCTCCCTTGCGGTCACAAGTCTCTTTCCCCGCCCCCACCCGTCGGATACAATGCCCATAGCTCTCAGGGCAGCGGTTCGGTCTAACCTGTTTTACCCAGCGGGCCCGCAATGCGGGGTCGTGGGCCCGCTCTACGAGGGACCCCGGAGCGAAGGCTCTTTCGCTAGATCGCCAACTGGCACTGGAGACAGGGAGGGCAATCCGTGGACAATTCGGCACCTCGCGCAGTGGGGTTGCAGGCGGATGATGGACGCTGATGGCTACGTGTGGGTGCCCGACGTACACACCAAAGCGTAGAGGTCGGCACTATTCGGCGCGCCCCACAATCAATCCGGCGGGCGCGCACGAGCGTCGCTTGCCCGGCGCCTGTGTGGGCGGTGAATTCAGGCGATGCGCGGGCGGCAGCGCGGGCCGCGATGGCCCGCGGGTATCCTCTTGTCTCACCGCGAGGCCTACCGCAAAGACGCCCACAGGTTGCCTCGCGGTAACTCGCCAGCGGTCCAGCTGCGCTTGGGTCTACGAACGATTCGAGGAAGAGGAGGGGGTTCCCCATGCTGAGCTTCCTGCGCGAGCTCTTGGCGCATTCCGAATGGGCCGATGCGGTCTTCTTCCACGCCTGGGGAAAATCTCCGGCCCGTGAGCACGAGGAGTTGCGGCAGCGCGTGGACCACATCATCGGGGTGCAGCAAGGGCTCCTGTCGCTGCTACGGGGCGAGCCGTCGGCTACTCCTCCAGGCGGGCCGCCCTCGGCGTTCGCGGAATTGAAGACCAGGGTAGAGGGATGCCATGCCGACCTGCGTAATTTCGCGGCCACCCTGACCCCGGAGTCGCTGTCAGGCACGGTACGGATACCCTTCTTTCCGGACCCGCCGTGTATCATCTCGACTGCCGAGGCGATCGTGCAAATTGCGATGCACACCCAGCACCATCGCGGCCAGTGCATGACCAGGCTCAAGGATTTCGGCGGCGAGCCAAAGAACGTGGACTGGATCATCTGGCTGTGGAGACAGAAGCCAGCGGCCCGGTGGGGCACGGATCGCGCCTGACCAGGCGCTGCTCCCGAGGACGACGGCCTGAGGGCGTGCCCTGGTTTGACGCGCTCCTCTGACGAGGATCCCCAGCGTCTCGGTGCTCGTCTGGCAATGTAGACGGCGGTGAAGGGGTTTACGACATGACCAGCTTCAGCACGTCCTGGCGCCTGGGGATCCTCATGGCGTGTGCGGCCTCGGTGCTGATTCTGCTCTGGGCCTTGGTTGGGCGATGGCCGTACGAGCATCTTACCCTCCTTCGGGCGGTGGTGTCCGGGGTGGCGCTCTGCCTGGTCCTGGTGGCCTATGGGGAGGGGTGCCCGGGGTGGGCGATCCTCTTCGGCTTGACCGCATTTCTCTTCAACCCGCTCTGGCCCATCCGGATGCGGCGAGCCGACTGGCGGCTGCTGAACGTTGGAGGGATTGTCCTGCTCGCAGCAGCGGCGTTTCGGTTCGGTCGAGCGAGGATGCGCTGAGGTAGTCTTTCCGCTTGACCCCAGCCTGCTAGCGAAGTATCAGCATTCGAGCCAAGCTGGTGCCCGGGCCGTCGCCGGGTGGGGCGGGGGGGCGAGGGTGGGGTCGCCAGCTGGTCCGGGTCGAGGACCGCCGCACGCCTCCCCCGATACGCAGATTCCTGCCTCCCACCTCACCGATCACCCCCGCCACTTGGAGAGACGGCATGGTCGACTGGGATTCCCACAACACGTCACCCCCCTCATTGCTATTCCCACCTGACAGCAGCAAGTGGTTCGCGCGGACGGGATTCCCCAGACTGCACATCGTCATGCGCCGAACGGCAGCACCGTCTGCATTGCGGAACTGCGCGGGTGGCTGAGGCACGTCGATGGCCAGTGCAACGCAAAGGACCCCGATTGGCATTACACGATCGAGCTGGACCCCGCGTGGTTCGACGGATTGGGGATTTCGCTGGAGACGCTGCTTCGCCCCGGGGACGTCATCAGCAATCTGGGAGACGGCGGCCCTGCTTTGGCCTCAGAGATCAAGCAACGCACCTCGGGCCGCGCCCTCTACCTGCAGCCGATGATTCATATGGAGCTCGACGGCTGGCAGCGGACCGACACGGCCCGCGGCAACCCTGCTCTCCCGGCCTCCTGGACCTTCAAGAACGAGTGCAATAGCGGTTCGACGGTGTGGACCTTCGATCCTCGAAATCCCAAGGCGGGCGATCCGCCGCTGGCCGTCGGGCAGTATGTGCAAGTCGTAGGCTCGCTGGTTACCGATGAGCCCCACATGTCGCAGGATTCGATCGCCACGACTACGGTGTTCCAAGTCGGCTATGCAGCAGCGGTGACCCTTCTCGGCCAAGCTCGTGCCGACCTGGGCCAGAGCAACGCCATCAAGCAAATGTGGGGCGGCAACTCGGAGTCCGATCCTAACCACCCCGCCCGCTGGAACGAGGTTCACTCGCCGGATTACATCGCCGTCCTGCCAAACCAGGATCGGATCGAGACGGTGCGCTGCATCGCGGTCGTCGCCCACAACGGAGCGTTTTCCGGGGACACCGAGTCGATCACGGTGGAGATTCCAGCCCCGTTTACCCGACCGTCCCGATGGCATGCGGTGGGCTACGGCAAGGCCTTGGGAGCGAGCACTATTTTGACCACGGTGAAGGCCGAGCAGGTGACGGTGCTTTCCAACGGCCTCCGCGTTTATGTGCAGGTTCAGGGGGATGGAGGTCTGGGTAACAACGGCAAGTATTTCGGAATCTTTCGGGTTGGTTGGCGGGGAATCGGACCGCGGCTGAGAGCCGCGGCCTCGAGCAATGGCACAACCATGACCACTGGCGTGGACGCAGATGGCAAAGCCGTGGTGCGGCCGGGCAGCGCCGCATCGCCCTATTGGCCGGCGGCATGGTTTCAAGTCCAGTCGGGCGTCGCAAATCCGGGATCCGCGATCGGCATCGTGAGTCGGGCCCCTTCGTGTTTCGACGCCTTCGTGGTCGCTCCCAGCGGCACCGTGTGCACCGCGGCAACTCAGGGCGGCGCGTGGGGTGGCTGGTGGACGATCCCGGGCGCGACCGCCGTGCCGGGTGGGCCGATCAGCGCCGTCTCTCGGAGCCTGAACAAGCTCGATATCTTCCTGGCGGACAATCAGGGGCGGGTCATGTCCGCCGCTTGGGACCCCAGTATGACCAAGTGGGCCGGCTGGTGGCAGATCCGGGGCGGCATCACCGCACCCGGTGGGGAGGTGACGGGGGTCAGCAGAAGCACCGATCTCCTCGACATCTTCACGGTCGGCACGGACGGCCAGGTCGCCACGGCGGCCTGGGCCCCAGGCCCCAACGGCTGGCAAGGCTGGTGGGGGATCCCGGGAATACACGTCACTCCGGGTTGGCCCGTCACCTGTGTGAGCCGTGCCCCGAACACCCTCGACATCTTCGTTACCGACCCTCAGGGTCGAGTGATGTGGAATCGATGGGAGCCGGGGTTCCCTCAGTGGCAGGGCTGGTCACAGGTCCAGGGCGGCGTCAGCTCACCCGGCACGGCCATTGCAGCGGTGAGCCGGCGCCCCGGATTTCTGGATATCTTCGCCGTGGGAATGAGTGGCGCGGTCTACACGGCGGCCTGGGCGCCGGGAGTTGGGTGGCAGGGCTGGTGGGTAATTCCGGGTATCCAGTGTATGCCCGGAACACCGCTGGTGGCGCTCTCCCCGGCGCAGGACGTGCTGCTCGTGTTGACCTCGGCTTTCAACGGCAACCTGGTCGGCGCCTCGTGGACCCCCACTTCGGGCGGCTGGAGTCCTTGGTCTAAGCTCAACTAGCCCCCTGAAGTGGGGAAGAGCCCCGTCCCAGATTGCGCGAGACCTCGGAGGAGTCACTCACTGTCGGCGGCTCGTTGTACGCTGTATTTCCGGATCTTCTCCTCGTCCAGCTCGACCCCCAAACCCGGGCCGGGCAAGACACCGACGAAGCCGTTCCCCCGGGTCACATCTTCATAGGTCAGGACGGCCTTGGTGACGTCATCGATCTTGGACTGGGAGGCCGGGGCACAGCCCTCGGAGCCCATGCCCATCTGAGCCTGCGGCGTGGAGACTGCAAAATGGCGGCAGGCCTGCCGCCCGACCTCGTAGGTGTTTGCTCCCCCCACGATGCAGGGGATCCCGGCGGCTTCTGCGAGTGCCGCAATCTTCTTCGAGCGGGTGAGGCCTCCGTTCTTGGAGATCTTGATGTTGATGATCCCCGCCGCGCCCTTCTGGATGATCTTCATGACGCTCTCGAGGGAAGTGTTGCTCTCGTCCGAGCTGATGGGCACGCCCACGGAGCGCGCCACCTTCGCCATCCCGTCCAGGTCCCAGCGCTTGACCGGCTCCTCGACGAACTCGGGATGATACCGCTCCATCCTCCGGATGATGCCGATGGCCTGCTCCGGCCAGAAGGCCTCGTTGGCATCCAGACGGAGATTCACCTCCTCGCCCACCGCCTCGCGCACCAGGGCCAGGCGCTCCAGGTCGGTTGCCGGGTCGCGGCCGATCTTGACGACCAGGGTCTTGTAGCCCTGGTTCTTTCGGAGCGAAGCCTGTTCGGCCATCCTCTCCGGGCTATCGATGCTCAGCGTGTAGGTGCAGAGGACCTGTAGGTCGAAGGACCCTCCCAGGAGCTTGTACGCGGGCTGCTCGAGCGCCTTGCCCATGAGGTCCCACAGGGCGAGGTCAATGCCACACTTGGCCGCTAGGTTCCGCGGAACCACCGCATCCATCTTCTGGTTGAGGCGCTCGAGGTCGAAAGGATCCTCGCCGATCAGAGCGGGGGCGAGGTAGTGGTCGATCATGGGCTTCGTGCTCTCGGGCGTCTCCTCGGACACGCCGCCGCCAGGAACGAAGGATGACTCCCCGATCCCCCTCAGCCCCCTGTCCGCGTGGATCCACACCAGGACGTTGCTGAAGGTTTTCAAGACTCCGTGCGAGAACACGTACGGATTCCTCACCGGGATCTCCACTATCCTGGTCTCGACGCCGGTGATCTTCATGGCTCCCCCTTGGTCCGGAGCATTCACGAGGAAGCCCGTGAATGCTCCGGACCAAATGTGCAAAGACCAATGAAGCAAGAAACAATGGAGCGATGACCGACGCTTATAGCCGCGAGTACTCGCTGCCACATGCGCAAGTGATCCGGCTCACGCGGGCAGCAGCTTGGCCGTCCTCCGCTCGATTCGGCGCACGCACTGGCTGAGGGTCAGGCACAGCACGAGGTACAGACCTGCCAGGATCGAGTACACCCAGATGGGTCTGACCTGAATGGAGTTGATTATGGTGGTGGTCTGGGCCACTTCCCTGAGCCCGATGAGGCTGGCCAGGGTGGAATCCTGGAAGGCGATGATGCTCTGGGTCAGCAGCGAGGGGACCATCCGGTGAATTGCCTGCGGCCAGATGACATAGAGAGACACCTGCCAGGGCCGGAGGCCTGTCGCGAGTGCCGCCGACCGCTGGTCCTTGTGGATGGACTGGATGCCGGCTCGGATGAATTCTGCGAAGTAAGCCGCCTCGAAGGCGGTCAGGGCGAGCAGGGCGGCATAGAACACGTCGATGTTCGCCCCGCCTACCAGCATGGGGAAGCTGTAGTAGGTCCAGAACATCACCATCAAGAGCGGGCTGCTCCGCAGCAGATTGATGTAGGCAAGGATGGGGTACCGGACCAGGCGGTGGCGGGAGAGGTTGCCGAGTGCGAGGAGACTGGCGACTGGAAAGGCCACGACGATGGCGAGGACCGTGAGGACGACGTTGTACCGGAGGAGCGCCAGGACCAGGCTACCGAGGTCGCCGAGGAACTGTGAGAGGCCCATGCTGTCAGACCTGTCCCCTATGCAGC
>Ga0153915_10007251_pt1 | contig 10451 bp, 5 predicted proteins | sample Opewatmetagenome_2_FD_107003 | JGI IMG/M metagenome (GOLD analysis project Ga0153915, IMG submission 107003) | Freshwater wetland microbial communities from Ohio, USA - Open water 3 Core 3 Depth 3 metaG | ecosystem: Environmental > Aquatic > Freshwater > Wetlands | place: USA: Ohio, Lake Erie... | reverse complement strand
GTTCCGGCGATCGCCGAACTACCCCAGGGCCCTCTGGTACCTGGCCGAGTCGCTCTACCAGCAGGGCAACTACGCCTCGGCCATGCCCTACCTGCGCCAGATCCTCGCCATCAGGGGGGCGCCTGACGAGCGCGAAGCCCTGGTGCGCGCCCTGGACGTGGTCATCCGGATGCGGAACTACGCGGGGCTGGACGAGCTCGTCGGCCGGGCGCGCCAGGCCTGGGCCGACCGGCCGCCACCCGAGATCCAGTACCTCCTCGCCAAGGGGATCTACCGGCGGCGTGACCTCGCGACTCGCGAGCGCCTGCAGCGGGCCCGCGAGGCCCTGCGGGCCGTGCCGCCGCCCTATCACCTCGCCGCCGCCTACCTGGAGGGAGCGCTCCTGGTGCAGGACGGCGACCTGGCCGGGGCGGCGACGCGCTTCGAGGGCTGCGGCGCGCTCGAGGCCAAGGACGCACGGCAGAAGGAGATCCGCGAGCTCTGCTTCATGGCGCTGGGCAGGGTCTACGGCGAGATGGGGAGGATCCCCGAAGCCCTCGATCGCTACCAGGAGATCCCGCGCGATTCACCCCGTTTCAACGAGGCGCTCTACGAGATCGCCTGGACCTACGTGAAGGCGGGGCGCCTCGAGCAGGCGCTGCGCACCGCCGCCATGATCTCCGACCTCGCGCCCGAGAGCCCGCTCGCTCCCGAGGCGACGATCCTCCAGGGCCACCTCTACCTCCGGCTGGGCCGCTACGGCGAGGCCGTCGAGACCTACAACCGGGTCATCAACCAGTACGCCCCGGTCCGCGACGAGATCGACGCCATCCTCACCATGCACGAGGATCCGGTCCGGTACTTCAACGAGCTCATCGGCCGCTCCGACAAGGCCTTCGACGTGGCCTCGGTGCTGCCGCCGGTGGCGGTGAAGTGGGCCTCCACCCAGAGCGAGGTGGCCGACGCCCTCAGGGTGGTGGGGGCCCTCGACCAGAGCCAGCGCGACATCAGGCAGGGCCAGCAGATCGCCGAGCGCATCGAGGCCCTGCTGGCCGCCGGAGGAGGGCTGGACGCCTTCCCGTTGCTCAGGGACGGCTACAACCGGGTCGAGGCGGTGCAGAACGCCGCCGCCAAGCTCGAGGGACGCATCGTCGCCGAGGAGGCCGATCTCCTCCGGGGCGTGCTCTCCGAGGCGGCGCGCGCCGAGCTTGCGCAGGTGCGGCAGGAGCGGCAGGCCATCGAGGCGCGCATCCGCCAGCTGCCCGGCACCCCGGAGGAGTTCGCCGAGCGCCTCAAGCGCATCAGCGCGCGCTTCGCCGAGGTGGACCGGGAGGCCTTCCAGCTCGGCTACCTCATCGAAGGGTGCAGCGCCGCCATCGCCGGCACCCAGCTCTGGCTCGACCAGCACCGCTCCGAGGTGGCCGGCACCGCCGAGGGGCGGGCCGAGTTCCTGGAGGAGATGCGCAAGCACCGCGAGGTGGTGGCGGCCTACGAGGAGGCGCTGCGGACGCTGCGCCACGAGATCGCCAAGGCCGCCGACGCCGCCACCGGCTCGGAGCTGACCCAGGTCGACGCCTCGCTCCGCGCCGAGTACGCACGGAGCCTGGAGCGGGAGCGCGCGGTGCTCGCGGCGGTGCGCGGCGCCCTCCCGGCCGACGACCGGGCGCGGTTCGACCGGCTGGAGGGGCTGCGGGATCGGCTGGCGCCGGTCGCGGATCGGGCGATGCGGGCCAAGGCCAGGCTGCTCGGGATCGCCAGGGGCGGCCTCGCCGACGTCCGGGGGCGCCTCGACGCCGAGCGGCGCATCCTTCGCCTCTACCAGGGAGAGCTCGGGGGCGTGCAGGGCGACGCCAAGAACCTGGTGGGAAGCGTCGCCTACCGTTCCTTCGGCAAGGTCCGCGACCAGTTCTACCAGCTGGTCCTCAAGGCGGACGTCGGCATCGTCGACGTGGCTTGGCAGCGCAAGCGGGAGCGGGTCGAGAAGATCCAGCAGCTCTCCACCCAGAAGGCGGCCGACATCCAGGGGATCGAGGACGACTTCCGCGGCATCCTCAAGGAGGTGCAGTAGTGCGGCCCGGCGCGGCCCTGGCGGCCCTGGCGGCCGTGCTCGCCGTCCCGGCGCGGGCGGCGCCGCCTCCGTCGGGCTACGTCTCCTGCCGCGACCGGTCCAAGGCGGATCTGGTCAAGGCGCAGACGGCCCGGCCGCCCCGCCCCCCGCCCTCGGTGCGCCAGCAGGACCTCGAGGAGCTGACCGAGCAGGTCGAGCGCTTCGAGGAGGAGGGCAAGGAGTACCGGCACGAGGTGCAGCTCATCGTCGAGAAGAAGTACGAGGAGCACAAGCGCTTCCTCACCGAGAACTACGAGCAGGCCATCCGCGACCTGGAGGTCCTGGAGCGCAAGGAGCGCCAGGACGCCATCGCCCAGTTCGAGGAGTTCCTCTCCCGCTACCCGGACGATCCCGCCTTCACCCCCGACGCCATGTTCCGGCTGGCCGAGCTCTACTACGAGAAGGCCAACGACGACTACGTCCAGGAGCTGGCGCAGTGGAAGGACGACGCGCGCAGGGCGATGGCGGAGGGGCGCGATCCTCCGGCCGAGCCCCTCAAGAGCTACGCGCGCTCCATCGCCCTCTACCAGCGGCTCATCACCGGGTTCCCGCAGTACCGGTTCCTCCACGGCATCTACTACCTGCTCGCCTACTGCCTGGGCGAAATGGGGCAGGGGGACGAGGCGCAGCGCGCCTATGCCACCCTCATCGACAGGTACCCCAAGAGCCAGTTCGTTCCCGAGGCCTGGGTGCGACTCGGCGACTGGTACTTCGACGACGTCAAGGCGGATTCGCTGCGCCGGGCGGCGGACGCCTTCTCCCGGATGTACGCCTACCCCGACCATCCGCTCTTCGCGCGCGCGCTCTACAAGCTGGGGTGGACCTACTACCGCATGGACGACTACCCGCGCGCGGTGGACTCGTTCACGCGGCTGCTCGACACCTACGTGGCCGAGTCGAAGCGCACCGGCAAGAAGCCGGGCGGCGACGTCTGGCCAGAGGCCATCCAGTACACCGCCATCAGCTTCGCCGACGAGCGCTGGGGCGGCGTGGACCGGGCCAGCGCCTGGTTCGCGACCCTGGGTGGCCGCCCATACGAGGCCGAGATCTACCGCCGCATGGGCGACATCTACTTCGACGAGACCAAGTTCGCGAGCGCCGTCGCGGCCTACAAGCTGGTGATCGCCAAGGATCCCTTCGCCCCCGACGCGCCGAAGATCCAGGCCAAGATCGTGCAGGCCTGGGCTCGCGACCGCCGCTTCGACAAGGAGGCGCAGGAGCGCCAGGCCCTGGTCGCGGCCTACGACGAGAGCAGCCCCTGGTGGCAGCGGAACAAGGGGGACCCGGACCTGACCCGGGAGGTCCGAGACCTGACGGAGAAGAGCCTCGTCCGCGCCGCCGCCTTCCACCACGCCCAGGCGCAGGCCTACAAGCAGTCGGGCAAGCTGGAGTGGGCGGTGGCCGAGTACCGGGAGGCGGCGGGCGCCTACGGCGACTACCTCCGGCGCTTCCCCCACTCCAAGAGCGCCTACGAGCTGGCCTACAACTACGCCGACTGCCTCTACAACTCGCTCGACTTCGAGAAGGCAGCCCTGACCTACGCCGACGTCCGCGACGACCCCGCCAGCGACAAGTACCAGGCCGAGGCGGCGCTCTCGGCGGTCATCTCCTGGGAAGGCGAGATCACCCGGCTCGTCAGGCTCGGGAAGCTGCCCGATCGCAAGGTGATCCTCTCGAAGGATCGCCAGGCCTCCGAGGTGGTCAGGCCGGAGCCGCTCGAGCCGGCGTTCGTCGGGCTGGTGCGCGATTCCGACATCCTGCTGCTGCGCCTGCAGGGCCATGCCAAGAGCGCCGCCATCGCCTACAAGGCCGGCGAGGTCTTCTACACGCACAGCCTGTACGACGAGGCCCGCTGCCGCTTCGAGGAGGTGGTGGGGCGCTGGCCCGAGACCGACGTGGCCCAGTACGCGGCCAACCTCATCATCGAGTCGTACCTGACGCAGAAGGACTGGGCGGCGGTGGAGGAGACCGCCGCCCGCCTGCAGAAGAACCGGGTGGCGGGGAACCGGGAGCTGGCCACCTCGCTGCAGAAGTTCAAGCTGGGCGGCCGGTTCAACCGCGCCGTGCAGCTGATGGAGGAGAAGAAGTACGACGAGGCGGCGCGGCTCTTCATCGCCCTGGTGGCGGAGGACCCGAAGCACGAGTTCGCCGACAAGGCGCTCTACAACGCCGCCAGCTCCTTCGAGGGAGCGCGCCGCTTCGAGAGCGCGCTGCGACTCTACGAGCGAATCTCCTCCGACTACCCGGGCTCCTCCTTTGCCGACGAGGCGCTCTTCCGGGTGGCCTGGAACGCCGAGAACACCTACGACTTCGACAAGGCGGTGGACCGCTACCTGCTGCTGGTGGAGAAGTACCCGAGATCCAAGCAGCGCAAGGACGCGCTCTACAACGCCGCCCGCTCGCTCGAGAACCTGCAGCGCTACGACGAGGCGGCGGCCACCTTCGCCCGCTACGCCAAGCTCTATCCGGACGCCGAGGACGCCGCCCGGACCCAGTTCCACGCCGCCCTCATCTACGAGAAGAAGAAGGACTGGCGGCGGGAGATCCAGGCGCTCCAGGACTTCGTCAGGCGCTTCTCCCGCTCCCGGGAGCACGAACTGCTGGTCCAGGCCCAGCTCAAGATCGGGCTCGCCTACAGGGAGCTGGGGCAGGAGCGCGAGGCGCGCAAGGGCTACGAGGCGGCGGTGAGCGAGTTCGCGCGGCGGGGGCTCAAGCCCGAGAGCCATCCGCTGGCGGCCGCCGCCGCCGCAGAGGGGCGCTTCCGCCTGGCCGAGGTGGATTTCGAGCGCTTCGATCGCATCCAGCTTCCCGGCACCACCAACCCGAAGAAGCTCAAGGGGGCGCTGGAGGCGAAGCTCAGGGAGCTGAAGAAGGTCGCGCCGCAGTACAACGAGGTGAAGAAGTACAGGCGGCCCGACTGGATCCTGGCCGCCTTCTACCGCCAGGCCTTCCTGCTCGAGCGCCTGGCGCAGACCCTCTACGAGGCGCCGGTGCCGCCCGAGTTCAAGCGGCCCGGGCAGGAGGAGTACCTGGCCGCCTACCAGGACCAGCTTGCGCAGTTCGCCCAGCCGTACGAGGACCAGGCGGTGCAGGTGTACATCGAGGCCATCAAGGCCGCGCGCGAGCTGCACGTGAAGAACGAGTGGACCAAGAAGATCAGCGAATCGCTCGCGCGCTACCGCCCCCGGGAGTACCCCATCCTCAAGGACCCGAAGGGGCGGATGCTGTTCGCGGACCTCTCTCCGGCGCCTCTGGCCGAGACGCCGGACGGTCCGATGCCGCGCTCTCAGCCGGAGCCGGTGCGCACTCCCTCCGGGGCCGCCAAGGCCGAGGACGCACCGGCCGGACGAATCACGCCGGAGGAAAGGTCCGGCGCGGGCAGGCCGACGAGCGGGCTCCAGGCCCCCGCGGCCGAGCACCGCGCCGGCGCCGACAAATGACACGCTCACGAAAGACGAGGAACCCATGAACGTGCACAGGAAGCTGCTGCTCCTCCTCCCGCTGGCGGCCGCCGGATGCGTCGCCGGCGGCGGATCCCTCAAGGTGTACCAGGCCGACTATCACGTCCCCGTCCGCGCCGACGTCACCGAGGAGGCCGAGTGGTCGATGTTCAGGGACGCGCAGATCCACATCCAGCGAGCCGACAACGCCAAGGACTCGGGGAACCTCGACCAGTCCCGCCAGGAGAGCAAGATCGCCGCCGACGGCCTCGCCGCCTTCTGCGAGAAGTTCCCCTCGTCCGAGTGGCGGATGGTGGTGCGGCGCATGGCCGCGGAGCGCTACTTCACCGCCGGGGAGTACACCCTCTGCGCCGCCCAGGCTCGCAGGCTCTACGACGACCCGCTCGCCAACAACGTCTCCAAGGCCACCGCGGCCCTTCTCATGGCCGGCGCCTGGCAGCTGCAGGCCAATGCCGACGCCAAGGAAGGGAAGATCGAGCGGATGCGCTACCTCGCCCCCGGGCAGCGCGCCGGCCAGCCGCTGAAGCCGCGCATCCCCCCCGAGCCGTGGAAGCGCTTCGTCGAGTCGGCCGACCTCTACGTCAAGCTGGCGCAGGCGGGTGCGGTCACCAAGGAAGGCGACCGCTCGCTGCAGACCGCCCTCGTCGCCGCCGAGGTCGAGGCCTCCTACGACAACGTGGAGGACGCCCGCGGCCGGTTCCAGGCGATCATCGACCGCTGGCCGGGCGAGGCCGAGGCCATGGAGAGCGCCATTCCCAAGTACCTCGACACCTTCCTGCTCCAGGGCGACGACGAGGGCTTCGACGCGGCCGTGACCCGGATCCTCCCCCAGGTGAAGGCCCAGGCGGAGAAGGCCGCGGCCGCCGCCAAGGCGCCCGGCGCCACCGAGGAACAGAAGAAGTCGGCCGAGGCCTTCGCCAGGCTCGACGAGGAGCTCGCCAAGCAGAAGGAGGGTGCCGGATTCTCGCTCGCCATGCGCCTCTTCCAGGCCGGCAAGAACGTCGAGGCGGGCCAGGCCTTCGAGAAGTTCGCCACCCGGTACCCCGCGCACCCCGACAGCCCCGCGGCGATGTACAACGCCGCCATCGCCTGGGACCGGGCCAAGGAGCCGAAGAAGGGGGAGGGGCTGCGCGACAAGCTGCTGCAGGCCTACCCCGATGCCAAGATCGCGCCGCAGGCCATGCTGACCCAGGCGGCCGCCCTCTCGCGGCGCGGCGATCACGCCGGTGCCCTCAAGCTCTACGGCCAGTACCTCGAGAAATGGCCGCAGGCGGAGCAGCGCTGCATCGCTCTGCAGAACATCGGCGTGGAGGCGAACCAGGCGGGCAACAAGGCCGAGGCGGCGCGGCGCTTCCGCGCCTTCGGAGGCGACGAGAAGTGCGCCAAGGAGGATCCGAACGGCTCGGCCCACCAGCTCTTCTTCGCGGCCGACTACTACCGGAGGGCGAAGAAGAAGGCGGACGAGAAGGACGCCCTCAAGGCGCTCTCCGAGCTGCAGGGCGTCACCGACGCGGTGGCCAAGTCGGAGGTGGAAGAGGGCAAGCGCCGGCTCAAGGGGCTAAGGTAGCCGGACGGCGAGGAGCGACGGCCCGATGCGCACGAGAGAGCACAGGACGGCAGCCGCGGCACTGGCCGCCGCCCTTCTCCTGCTCGTGGCAGCGGGCTGCGCCGGGGCACGTCCGTCGGCCGAGGCAGCGGAGGCCGCGGCACCGGAGGGATCCGGCGCCGCGGCCGCGCCCGCGGCCACGAGCGTGGCCGAGGCCGTGACCCGGAAGGCGACGCGGGCGCCCACCGGCGACGCGGCCAGGCAGCAGGCGCGCGAGCTCTTCGCAGAGGCGGTGGCGCGGAGCACCGCCGACCGGGAGGGCGCCGCGGCGCTCTTCGAGCGTGCCTTCCGGCTCGACCCGGACCTCGGCTTCGCCGCCTACGACGCCGGCGTCCTCTACGAGCGCTCCGGAGATCTCCTCCGGGCACGGGACGCCTACACGCGTGCCCTGAAGGTGAACCCGGACTTCGAGCCGGCCAGCCAGAACCTCACCCGGCTCCGCCTCCGCGCCGGACAGGCGGCCGAGGCCGAGTCGGACCTCCGGGCCCGGATCGCCCAGTACCCCTCGAGCCTGGCGCTGCGCAACCAGCTGGTGGAGGTGCTCCTCGCCACCGATCGCATCGAGGGGGCGGAGCAGGAGTCGCGCAAGGTCCTCAAGGTCGACGAGCACAACATCCCGGCGATGGTGAACCTGGCCATCGCCTACTACTCGCGGAAGCGATACGAGCTGGCGCGGATGGTGCTCGAGAACGCCCGCCAGGTCGCGCCGGGCGAGGCCATCATCTGGACGAAGCTCGCCTTCACCGAGATTGCCCTCGGCGACAAGGCCCGGGCCATCGAGGACTTCAAGAAGGCGGCCGAGCTCCGCCCCGACTACCCCGAGGCCCAGATCAACTACGGCGCCATGCTGGTGGAGACCGAGGACTACGCCAACGCGGTGAAGCACCTGGAGATGGCGGTGCAGTACGCCCCCTCGAGCCCGCAGGCCCACCTCGACCTGGGAAACGCCTACCGGGGGGCGAAGGAGTTCGACAAGGCGCAGCGGGAGTACGAGCGGGCGCTCTATCTCGATCCCAAGCTCGTCGACGCCTACTACGACCTGGGGGTGCTCTACCTCGACGGCGACAGGCCGGGCCTGCCGGCCACCGAGCGCCTGGAGCGGGCCATCGCCCATTTCGACAAGTTCGCGGTCTCGGGCGGGAAGGATCCGAGGCTGGCCCAGTACCGGAAGGACGCGACGAACCAGCTCGAGAAGGAGCGCAAGCGGCTGGCACGCGAGGAGAAGGACAAGTTGCGCAAGGCGGCCGAGGCCAGGAAGCGGGAGGACGCGCGGGCGGCCGCGGAGGCCGCGGCCAGGAGGAAGGCCGAGGAGGAGGTGGCCGCAAGCCCGGCCGCCGCGAGACCCGAGCCGAACCCGACCGCGAGCCCGGGCGCGAACCCGCCCGGCGGGGCTCCCCCGTCGCCCGCGCCTCCCGGGGGCGCCGACCCGGGCAAGGAAGGGGAGGAGAGACAGAAATGACCCTCCGTCATCTTGTGGCCCTCGCGGCCGCCGTGCTAACGATCGGCCCGGGTCTCGCCCGGGCCCAGGCCCAGCAGAAGAGGAAGCCGCCGGCCAAGAAGGTCCTGCGCCTCGAGGAGATGAAGGTGGAGGGCCGGATCCAGAAGCCGCAGGCGATGTTCCTCATGCCCCGCGCGAACCTCAGCTACGGAGATCTGGAGCGCGCCGAGCCCTTCCTGCCGAAGGTCGCCAAGGCGGCGGACAAGGAACCGTTCTGATGGCGACGCAGCCGCACAAGGTGCTCCGCATCGGCGTCATCCAGGGCGGCCGCATCGTCGAGGAGCGCGTGATCCGCAGCCGCGTGCCGGTGACCATCGGCACCTCGCCGCGGAACACCTTCGTGGTCCCGCAGTCGAACCTGCCCGAGTCCTTCGCCCTCTTCACCCTGCACGGCGACCAGTACTTCCTCACCTTCGAGGAGGGGATGCAGGGCCGGGTGCAGGGCGACCACGGGACGGCCGACTTCGGCGCACTGCTCTCGCAGGGCGTCGCGCAGCGGCAGGGGAGTCGCTACGTCGTTCCGCTGAGAGAGGACCAGCACGGCAAGGTGCTCCTCGGCGAGGTCACCCTCCTGTGGCAGTTCGTCGTCCCGCCGCCGGAGGCGCCCAGGCCGGTCCTGCCAGAGGCGGCGCGGGGCAACCGGTTCCGCAGCATGGACCGGCTCTTCGTCGCCGTGCTGGTGGTCTCCCTGGTGCTGCACATCTCGGCCTACGTGGCGCTGGCACGCACCCCGTCGCGCGAGGAGGTCACCCTCGAGGAGATCCCCGACCGGTTCGCCAGGCTCCTCATCCCCGAGAAGAAGCCCGAGCCTCCGAGGAAGATCGAGAAGAAGGTGGAGGCGGTCGCCGAGGCCCGGAAGGAGGAGAAGAAGGAGGAGAAGAAGGGAGGTGGCGACGACGCGGGCAAGGGCGCGGCCACGAAGGCGGCTCGGGCCGCGCAGGTCCAGAAGGCCGTGCAGTCGAAGGGCATCCTCCGGGTCCTGGGAGCGCTCGGCCCCGGCACCGGAGGCGGGGCGGTGGCCGACGTCTTCGGCTCCGGCGGCGGCTACGGCGACGTGGCCTCCGCCCTGTCCGGCGCCGGCGGCGTCGCCGTGGCCACCGACCCGGGCATGGGCGGCGGGCGCAAGGGCGGCGGCCGCGGCGGCTCGGCCAGCATCGGCAACCTGGCGACCGGCGGCGGCGGGGGAGGCAAGGTGGGGTACGGGCAGAAGAGCGAGGCACGGGTCTCCGGCTCGGTGGCCGCCGAGGACGCCGAGATCGACTCCGCCGACATCGATCAGGCGAAGCTGGGCGCCTTCATCCGGGCGCGCCTCGCGGCCATCAAGGCCTGCTACGAGAACCAGCTGAAGCGCAATCCGAACCTCAAGGGGAAGATCCGCGTCCGCTTCGTCGTCCTGGAGACCGGCGGGCTGGCCGAGCTGTCGGTGGTGGAGAACACCCTCGGCTCGGCGGAGACGGCCAGCTGCATCATGGGCACCATGCGGAGCTGGAGGACGCCGTTCCGTCCGTCGGGCACCGTCACCGTCGAGCACTCGTTCGTCTTCAACCCGGCGTGAAAGCGCTAAGGCTCAGCGAGCTGCGGGATCTCCTCCAGTCGGTGGCCTTCGCCTCCTGGTGGGCGGAGGTCGTCCGCACCGAGGCCGAGCTGCGCGAGGCCGGAGCGCGCCACGACGATCTGCTGGCCCAGTCGCGCACCATGGAGCTCCGCTCCGAGCTCGCCGGCAAGGGGGCGGAGGAGGCCTTCGCGCGCGCCGGCGTCATCGAGGCCGACTCGGCCCGCGTCGGGGCCGAGGTCCAGCGG
>Ga0153915_10007250_pt1 | contig 10451 bp, 11 predicted proteins | sample Opewatmetagenome_2_FD_107003 | JGI IMG/M metagenome (GOLD analysis project Ga0153915, IMG submission 107003) | Freshwater wetland microbial communities from Ohio, USA - Open water 3 Core 3 Depth 3 metaG | ecosystem: Environmental > Aquatic > Freshwater > Wetlands | place: USA: Ohio, Lake Erie... | reverse complement strand
GCGATTAGCCTTAACCCAGGCGGCTTGATGCAAGTAATAGATCTCGTCCTGCCTTCTCTCCTGGTACAGTCACGCTTTCGTGTCCCATTTCTCGAAGGCTGATCATGGTAAGGTTCTTGGCAAGCTGCTGGATCGATTTACTGGCATTACTCCTGGGGTAATACACCAGGAAAGGAATACCCCGGTTGATACTGCGCAATACATTGGCCGGGTCATTCGCGATTTGGTGATATACCTGATTATGGAGCACAGTTTCGATATCTTTGAGCTTAACGCCACCCTCCACACCAGCTTTGTTCAAGATCATCAGGATTTTATCAGCAGGATAAGAAAGTGACCTGCTTAATTGCAGAAAACGGCTGGTATCGTGTAGAGCAGCCAGGTCAGGTGTGGTTACTAAAAGAATTCGATCGGCGGCATCCATTAAAGTCACTGAGATATCGCTCAGAGGACCCCCTGCATCTACAACTGTGTAATCATAATAACGGGAGACGCCAACAAAGATATTGTAAATGTCTTCTGCACGAATCCCCTGGGCAATCTGTACGTTTGATGGTGCAAGAAGCACGTGAATCCCAGAAGGGTGAGGGCAGATTACATCCCGGATCAAGCCTTCATCGAGGTTTGTCGCGTGAGGAATCAGATCCGACAATGCGTTTTGTACTTTGAGATTTAGCATCACTTCAAGGTGGCCAAAAAACACCTTTCCCTCGAATAATAGTACCCTCTTGCCTGTCTCTTCAGCCAGTGCAATGGCCGTGTTAGCAGCAATCGAAGTGACACCTGTGCCACCGCGAGGGCTGTAAATCGTGACAGAGCGTAACGGGCGAGTGGCTTCAGATACTTGAGTGGGGATATAGGTTTGCGTTTGTTGGCGTCGCCCTTCCAGCTCTGTTACCCGGCGCAGAGTGCTCACCAGATTGATCTGCGAGAATGGTGTAATCAGGAACGCCCGCGCCCCTGCCAGCATCACCTGTTGTGCTACCAATGGATCATTGCTTGGCACGATTGCCACAATCGCTGCACTCGGGAATTGAATCGCCAGGTCATCAATGATATCTAAGGTTGGTTCACCCTCGAGCTGGGAATCCACCAGCACAATATCAGGCTCGGCAGCACGTATCTGGCGTGCTAACATCTCTTTGACGGCAATAATATCAACCAGGGTAAATTCATTTTGCGCATTCAAGGCTTCGGTAATTTGCTGTTGGGTGGCTCCTGGAGTACACAGTGCAACCACGCGGATTTGTTTAGTTGTCGGGCTCATGCTTTAACACCTCTATTTTGATTCATTCGTTTGATTCGAGCATCTTTTAGATATTTCCGGGTCGAACTACCTGGGAATTTGTAACTTAAAGCGTTGCAATAAATAGTCAACAGTTACTGGGCTGACGTCAAACAACTCATTCGAGGTTGGTGAACGTAGGACGATGTCAAAGATCGCTCCAGCATCCCGCATGTGCTTCAGCACCAGGGCATCCTGCGAATTTAATGCGAGCAGGTACGCTCTAAAGCGAAGGTTTGATGGACTCGGAGTGGGTTGTGCACCTCCCTGAGTGGGTGCTGTTGTGCCCTCTTGAGTAATCACATCAGCTACGATGGCAGAAATCTTTACCTGTTGGAAGGCATCAAAGGTGAACATGCGGGTAATCTGTTGCTCCTGCTGAGCCGAAGTAGTAAAACCGGGTGTGGTATTCGTAGGGGTGACGGCTACAGTCATTGAGGCAAAAATGTCGACCGTATCTCCGCGTTGTAATATGCTCAAGGAGCTCATTAAATCGGTGGAAGGGAAAGCCATTAAAACCTGGTCATCAGCGATAATATAGCCGACATCATGGGAAACATTGGTGGGGTCTGCCAGGTGGTGCTGGAGCACCATTTCTCCTGCGATCAGATGAGCAATTGCTATTTTGCCCAGGGCAGACTCAATGGTCAGTAGGGCGTCACGTGGCACCAGGCTCACAGGGACGGTGGCAATTTGAACATCCTCACGGTTTATAACTGCTCCGACCGCCAGATCACGGGTTGTGATTATGATGTCGGTTGTAGCTTCGACGACAGGGGTCGGCTGAGCAGGTGGAGCAAAGCTTTGCCTTAGCACTGTGTTAATCGCCAGGATGCCAAGCCCGATCAGACCGACACCCACAACTGCGATAATTATTCCGATGAGTACACGACGATTCAAGGTGACCCTCCTGGGTTAGTAGTATTTAATAATGGATTATACATCGGTATCTGTTGCATTTTGCATACCAGAACCGTTATTAATTTTTAATATAACGGATTACGAACTTTATTATATGATGATTACCATTAATGAATATGAAGACTGTAAAAGTATCTGGATCATACTAATTACCAGGCCTGATCAGAGCGACCCTTACATAGGCTTTGATGATTTCGATGAGTACTTGACATTTCAAGGAGATCCTCGTGGATTAATGGTTTAGATATATGGTATGTAATCCTGCATCGGGTCCTTCACATTTTCCAGATCCACCATAATCCTCGAGGAAATATCCTTCGATTGTTTTAATGCTGTTCCAATGCAATGTCGGGTTAGCACCTTCTGCGAGATCTCTGCCAGGATGTAAACAGGTGTGTGGCACCCCTGGTGCAACGACGCAGGTAATTCTAAAGGCTGAAAACTGTATGACATGGAAATATACCTGGCTTGTTCCACCAGAATAGACAATTTTGTCATGTCCACCTGTATATGGAGGATCGGTAAGATTGGTGTGGTAACGACCTGGACAGACAGTTAACGGATCGCCTTCGCAGTAAGAATCGAATACGGGCAGCCAAACGACTGTGCCAATGATATCACCTACGGCCTGGAAAACGCTGTTTTCTACACCTGCCTGCCCACCAAACCATGTATGAGTACGAATATCGCCTCCATATCCATTCCAAATCCAATCGCGCAGCTCAGCTGCTCCACCTCCACCGCCACTGAGATCCAACCAGCTCCGGTTGCCTCCAGCCATCACATCGTTTATTCCATCGTTGTTCAAGTCACAATCCAAGAGGTCGGGCTGGAAAGTGTTGTTGGGAGGATCCTTGCAGTAAAAGTCATCGCTTAGTGATTGAGAGTCCATGACAACGTACCACGGGATGTGTGTGGGATCTTCCGGATCATAATAGTCAATGCCACACGAATTTACCCCTGGCACTCCAGCCGGTGGCTGGCAAGCCCAAGCCACGGGTAATACACCTTTAAGGTCGCACGGGATATAACACCCTGCACTGGCAGTGGCAGTGGTGGTAACAACATTGGTACCAAATATTTTCATCAGGAAAGTCTCATGCGGGATGGTGGTCGTTACAGTGATCACATCATTACCAAAATTTACTCCTGCAGTAGATGCATTGTTCCGGTTTACGGCATAATCAATTGCTTTTGCTTCCGCTGCTGTGGTCGTGCCTCCCTGGCATAATACTGCTGCACCTGCCAGTGCTCCCGCATCTGCGGCATTTTGTGCTTCACGGCGTTTGGAAAGTGAAAATCCACCATCGATCACCAATCCTGCCAATCCAACGAGCACGACTATCAGGACTGCAAAGATTAACAGGTTCTGGCCTCGTTCCTTTGGTTTAAATTCCTCAGACATGGGTATTTTCCTTTTTTATCTAGCGTTCAATTCTCATCATAGATGTACTTTCCAAGGTAAATGAATCTCTACCAGTAAATAGATTAGCCAGTGGAGTAACCAGTTCGAAGGTATAAGTAACCTTAACTTTAATAACATCTTTATAACTAACAGGACAAGAATTAACACCAGTGCAGGTTTTTCCACATTCGCATGGATAAACATCCAATTTTTCTTGGTCAAGGCCGATGGCAAGATTTTTCGCCGTATCAATAATGCCACAGGTATTTTCTGGAGAGATAATTCCATACCGGGCACCTTCACGCGCAGCATTGTAAACAACACTATAATAATAAATGCCTCTTCCAAGGTCGAGTGTTACTACGCTCAGTAATAATAAAACAGGGAGGAGCAATGCCATCTCGACCAAGCTCTGCCCGTGGCTGTGGATAGGATGTTGTATTTTCATGGGACGAGCATCTCCACCTGGCGTTGCATAATGATACCGGTCGGGAAAAAGAATTTTAGCAACATCTGATCATAGTTGTAACTAACTTTAACTGTTATCGGAGAATTTTCAGTACATCCAATTGCTGTACTGACTGGACAGGTCATGGTACTAGCACAAGAGACGGTAATAGTAAAATAATTAATGCCATGACTATCGACTAAGGGGATTCCTGAGCTTTGCAGCTCATCATTGGTTGCTTGACAAACTCCTGCCATATAATCGGGATTTAATGAACCATACCGTGCCCCTTCTCTGGCAGCGTTTGTGATGGTGATAAAAGAATAAAAAGCCCGACCAAGATCGAAAATTCCCGCAATGATGAGGACCATCACCGGCAAAATGAGAGCAAATTCGATCATACTCTGCCCATGCCCATGAAGAATCAAAGATTTACTATACCCTTCGGCCATACGAGTTCTTTTCATAGACTCACGATAATATTTACTATGCAATGTTGCTCCCCCTGTCGATATGGGAATATTATCTCTCCTCAGTGCATTCACATACCTTCCACCGATATAATTTCCCGTCAGAAAGGGTTCGCTAACTAAGTCCCTTGTGAACTTAAAAAATTATATCATCAAAAACTAATAATTCATACTGACATTTATGATAGGATTTTTAGAAATTGATTAATTACCCAAACGACGGAAGTGTTGTAAAATATATTCATTATCAGAACATTAACTCTATGTAATCAAAACGCATATCTCACCATTTCGTTACAGTAAGCCTGTGGAAAGGTAGGACGCATGTTTTCATACGATACTCACAAAGAACTTTTGGATGCGGTTTGGCGCTTGGCCTATATCGCTGAATATCGCGAAGGTGGCAATCTGAGCCATCTTGAGCGTATCAAGGGATTTACTTCACTGCTTGCCCGCGGCATGGGCTTATCCCAAAATGAGGTGCAGATTATTTCGATCGCTTGCCAGTTGCACGATATTGGCAAAGCCGGTCTCCCTGAAGGATTGCTGCTCCGGCAGGAAAAGTATACCGAAGCCGAGTTGAATAAAATTAAACGCCATACCATCATTGGCGCTGAGATCCTCAGCAACTCACCTTCTGCTCTTTTACAAGTGGGTGAAACGATTGCCTTGAATCACCATGAACGCTGGGATGGATCAGGTTATCCTAACGGGACAAGCGGAGATCAAATTCCCCTCAGCGCGCGTGTGTGCGCCATCGCCGATGTCTTCGATGCCCTGACCACTCCCCGCCCATATAAAAAAGAAATCTCCGTGGAGGACGCCTCGCGCCTGATCATCGGTGCTAGTGGCTCTTTATTTGACCCACAGCTGACCGAGGTGTTCAAGGATGAATTTCAAAGCCTCCTGAAGGTAAAGAAATCCATCGAGAACCGTTGACCTAACAAGATTGCGTTGAATATTATGGATAGGGGGTCTCGGTCACTTCACCAGATGAGTGGCTCGTCACCAGGTACCAGTCGGTGACGTGATTAAACCGGTCTGCGGGGTCAAAGACTGGACCGATGCTCACTCCATGCACTTCACTGCTCACTGCATAGGTATATACCGGGTAATAGAGGGGTATGGCGGGAAGCTCCTGGCTCCAACGAACTTGAAAATTATTATATAAGCGAGTGCGATCGGTCAGGTCGGTGGTGATGCGTGCCTGTTCCAAATATTCACTCGCCTGACGGTCATCCCACTTGGAATAATTCTGACCGCTCGTTATTTGGGTCTGGTGCCAGAATGGGTATGGGTCAGGATCGGGTGAGCGGGAAAGGTTCAAGTCCACCAATGCAGCCTGATAGTTACGCGTGTCCAAATGTTCAGAAACGAGCTGATCATAGGGTAAGGCAGTTAGTGTGACGTTAACGTTCAGGGATGCCCAATCACGTTGTATGGCATTTGCTAGGGGTGTGTGCTCGTTATCATCCGGGTAGAGCAGCTCAAAGGAAAGCTGTGTGCCATCTTCGCTCGTACGAACATCTCCGCCCGATGCAGGAATGGTGAAGCCAGCATTTCGTAATAAATCAATCGCCTGGCTCGGATTGTAAGAATAATGCTCGATACCATCATAATATGCCCAGGTGCCGGGGAAGATAGGACCGTCTGCAAGGATGGCTTGCCCAGTACGCAGGGTGTCGATCATCCCCTGGCGGTTAAGTCCCTGCATGAGTGCTTTCCGCACATTCACGTCCTGGAAGAATTTCACCGGTGGGTTATCCAGGTTGAGCAGGATCAGGGTCATGGCTGGCAATCGGGTAGTGTATAGGTTGAGTGTTTTTTCCATTAGCACTTGAGGTAGTATGTCTAGTGTCACATTTCCGATACCAGCAATATCCCCAGCCTGATAGGCTGCGTATGCTGCAGATGCATCTGGGTAGTAACGCAATGCAATTTGGTCGATGTATGCTCCCCGTGAGTAATAATCTTTGAAGGGAGAGAGTACAACTCCGATGATCTGTCCTTCGTTGGTAATCAGGTGATCGAAGCGATATGGACCACTGCCGATGGGTTGCATATTGAAAGGATCATTTACCAGATCCTCTAAGGTCAGGTCACCGAGCAGATGAGAAGGCAGCACACCAAAGGTTAAGTAATCCAGGAAGGGTGCGAATGGCTCGGGAAGCTTGAATTGAACAGTCTTAGCATCCAGGCGGATGATCTCGATTTGCTTCCAGAATTCACGGACATCAGTCGGCAGGGGTGAATCGACCGAGCTCATCATTTGGATGGTGAAGATAATATCGTCACTTGTAACCGGCTGACCATCATGCCATACAGCCTTTGGATTGAGCGAAAAGTTATAGATCGTGCCATCCCGCGAGATCCCCCATGAGGTGGCCAGATCAGCTTGAGGTAAACCGCGATCGTCGATCCGTAACATCCCGCTGTACAGTAAACGGTCTACATCCCTATCCGCTTCATTGTAATAGTCTAGGACAGGGTTTAGGCGCATAAATGTCCCTACAAGACCTTCCGAATAGATCCCCCCTTCTACCGGCTGAACTGCTGGGATCGAAATGGGTTGCAGGCTATCCGGTTTTTGGCTGATCAGCAGGATCGATATAGTAGCCAGCGCAATGATCGCAATCAACAACGGCCAGCGTAATTTTTTCATGGGTTCAATATTATCACGGCCTAAAGGCTATCATAAAAAAACAAAAAGCGCTTCGGAATAACAGCCAACCCCCTCGAAATTAGGTGGTTGGAATCGATCCTCTGCGCTCAAGTGGAGATTATTATGCTAATTTTACAGATAACACAGCTAATACAAAGAACACTACACCCAGGGCAATGGTGACATAGAACAAAGTTTTTTCTACGCCTCTGCGTGCGGTGAAGATGCCGCCCGTATCTGCGCCGGTCAAACCACCTAGGCCTGCGCCTTTACTTTGCAAGATGACACTGGCAATCAGCGCCACCGAAACGATGACCAATGCGATATCAACTACGTTGCCCACAACCTGCCTCCGACTAAAAATTAAAATCTTGTCTGAAATTAATTCACTTTATGCGAATCTGACGCTTAAGCTTGCGGATTATACCTTTGGTTGGGGGAATCGTCAAACCCTATGGATATCGGTGATTAATTTTTGGGCCGCCGGGAGTATGCGGTAAATTAGCATATTCAATGATCTCATCTTGTTGTTTTGTTACCCCTCTACGCCATAATAGAATCGTCAAAATAACCAGTTCCACCATAGGCAGAATTTCAAGCAGGCTGGATGCAAAAGTGATTCGATTCCCATTTGTTTGAAATAAATCATTGCCCCGATTTACTATCATAATTATCTCGGCAATATGGTCATTGAACAAGAAAAGCATAAAAGCGATTAGGATGAATATAATCGTCGGCCAGGTTGGAAATGAATGATTTGACAAATTAAGCGACAAAATTGCCAAGCTGATGATAATCATCGCATAATAATGATCCCAGGATATTGGGCTAATTGCGATGATCACGCACACTAATATAGCAAAAGCTATATCTCTATCTTTAGATTGGATTGCCCATATCAGTCCTGTTAATAGAAATGCGATTGCCAATCCTGCTGATACTATTGGAGCTATTTGGGGTATGTTTACCAACGGGGGTGCGGAGATAAAATTAACGCCGTTTGGTTGAGTTCCTTCAAATAACCGATATCCGATTGACCATAACGAATAATTGGTTAAAAACGATTGGTAAATTGTTGCCACTTGCCTCGTCACTTGGAGGTAATAATCCATAACTGGGCCAGTTCCCATTACCAATAATGCGATTAGGTTTAATCCAATTGCGGTCAGGCAGCTAGTAAGCAATGTTCGCCAATCTCTTTTGAAAGCGAAATAGATAATCAATGGCCACGTAAATATCTTGATCGCTGCAGATAAACCGATGACCAAACCCGCTAAAATCTTATTGTCTTTTCGTAATGCCAGTAGCGCGATCAATAACAAGGTGGTTATAAGAATTGTAAGCTGTCCATATAACAGATCAACCATTATTGGATACCAGGCAAGTAATAAAAATAATACAAATAGCGCATGAAGCCAATCCACCCGTCTTCTCCATAGGGTGGTTAACATGCCAGCTATAACTACCAGACATATCAGCTCAACAATAAACCATGCAATAATGACATTATTTAGGCTAAACAATAGTAACGGTGTGGATAGGATCGCGATAAAAGGTGGGTACGGTGCTGGATGGGGAAAGAATGAGAAATTGCCGATAAACATTTGTGCTAATTCATTTAACGGCAAGTAAGGATTTACGCCTGAAATTAGAGCCTTCGCCATTAAATATTCTTGGAAAATATCTCTATCTTGGTAAGTTGCTGCAGAACCAATTAGAGCCAAGATGATTCTCAATCTCGCTAGTCCCAATATTACGACCAGCCCAACCAATATATAACGCAGCACAACCATTAAACGTGCTTTAGATTGAGACAGGTTTGTCACCACACGTTGCATGGTGTTATTTTAACAGGTATGTAAAAGTTAACATATGAGATTCCTTATCAAACTTGATAGGATTTTGATTCAATCAATTCCCAGCTACAATATTACAGCTATAATTCAAGAGAGAACTCCCATGCATGAAATTATCATCAATTTGCATATGCATACGCGTTATTCGGATGGAGCCGGCTCGCACGCTGATATCGCCAATGCTGCGATGAAGACTGGCTTGGATGCGGTCATCGTCACAGACCATAATGTGTTGGTCAATGGACCCGCTGGATATTATAAAGAAGCAAACCGGCATGTGCTCCTGATGGTTGGGGAGGAGATACATGACCAGTCACGTAATCCCCAAAAAAATCATCTCTTGGTCTTTGGGGCACAACGCGAGCTGGCAACCTATGCCTACGACCCACAACTCCTCCTTGATGCCGTTGCAAAGGCAGGAGGTTTATCATTTATCGCTCATCCAGTCGATCCTGCTGCACCTTCCGTCCATGAGTGCGATATCTCATGGGTGGACTGGAACGTACATGGGTTTACTGGTCTTGAGCTCTGGAATGGTTTCTCTGAATTTAAACCGCGCATCCGCTCCAAACTGCATGCCATTTACTATGCTTATTTTCCACGCCTTATTGCGCGAGGACCTCTACCGGAAGCAGTGCGAAGGTGGGATGAGCTTCTCTTTAGCGGGAAAAAGGTAGTCGCGGTTGGTGGTTCCGATGCCCATTCGCACAAGATGCATCTCGGACCATTACGACGCACAGTTTTCCCGTATGAATTCCATTTCAGCGCCGTCAATACACACGTCTATCTGCCTCGCCCACTTGGTACAGATTCGGCATCGGATTCCAGAATGATACTGGACGCACTTCGCAATGGGCATTGTTTTATCGGTTATGACCTACCCGCCCCAACCCGCGGCTTTCACTTTATCGCTTGTGGGCTGGAAAGGACAGCCCAAATGGGAGATGAGCTCAACAGCAAAGGTGGTGTGACATTCCAGATACGTCTGCCCAGGCGTACTGAATGTGTGCTGCTCAAGGATGGCAAGCCTGTGCGCACATGGCATAGTCATGACCAGTGCACTTACATTACAACCGTGCCTGGGGTCTACAGGGTGGAGGTTTATATTCACTATCTTGGACGAAGACGGGGGTGGATATTTAGTAACCCGGTATATGTCAGGTAAGAATTAACAATTCAACATATATTCTATCGGATTATCCAATCTACATATTTAATGGGTTTAAGCCTCAATAGCTCCCATTATTCGACTTATAGATATTTTCGATTTCGTTGAAAAACCGATAATTTGGTATTCATTAAGACCTTATAAATCGCACTGGTTATTCTTCATTTTTGATGTTTTCCTTACCCAATTCATCGGGAGCTATATTATTGGTCAGAGTAAAGCGGACTAGTAATTTT
>Ga0153915_10007249_pt1 | contig 10451 bp, 8 predicted proteins | sample Opewatmetagenome_2_FD_107003 | JGI IMG/M metagenome (GOLD analysis project Ga0153915, IMG submission 107003) | Freshwater wetland microbial communities from Ohio, USA - Open water 3 Core 3 Depth 3 metaG | ecosystem: Environmental > Aquatic > Freshwater > Wetlands | place: USA: Ohio, Lake Erie... | reverse complement strand
GCGCGTCACGTCGGCGGCGAGAGCTTCTCCAGCACCTGGCCCTTGGTCTCGTTGGCGAACAGCAGCATGGTGAGTCCGCCGATCACCGCGACCACGGCGAAGGTCACGAACACCGCGCCAAGCCCCCATGCCATCCCCTTCGGATCGAGCATCCAGCCGACCATGAACGGCCCGACCCACGAGGCGACGCGCTGCCAGGCGGCGGCGACACCGCTGCCGAGTCCGCGGATGTGGTTCGGGTAGTTCTCCGCGGTGTAGGTCGCCATGCCGAGCGACAGCACGCTCACGAATACGAAGCTCAGGCAGATCAGCTTCAGCACGGTCTCGGGGTCGCGCACCACCGCCGGATCGAGGGCGAACACGAACAGCGGCAGCGATGCGATGAGCAGGAAGCTGCCGAAAAAATATTTCCGGCCCAAGCGGTCGATCAGGAAGATCGCCGACAACGCCCCGAGGAATGCGAAGCTTTGCAAGATGAAACCGTAGGTGATCGCCTGCTGGTCGGGCAGCTTGTAGACGAAACGGAACAGCGACGGCGCCCACGCGGTCAGCCCGTAGGTGATGATGTAGGTGCACACCCACACCACCCACAGCACCATCGTGCGCTTGAGATAGATTCCCTTGAACAGATCGCCGATCCGCACCGGACGCTCATCGACCGGCGGCAGGTCCTGCGGCAGCGCCGGCAGAGGCTTGCCCTCCGCGACCGCGATGCGTTCGATGCGCCCGAGCGATTCATCGGCCTCGGCGAACCGGCCGCGGCTCGCCAGCCAGCGCGGGCTTTCCGGCAGCCACGTCCGCATCGGCAGCGCGAGCAGCGCCGGGATCGCACCGATATAGAACATCGACTGCCAGCCCCAGGCGCGCACGACATAGAGCGACACGGCGCCCACCCCGACCAGCCCGACGGTGAACATGAACTGGATGCCGAGCGAGAACCGGCCGCGCCGCTCGGCCTTGGCGTATTCGCCGACGTAGGCGGCCATGATCGGCACTTCGCCGCCGAGGCCGATGCCTTGGATCAAGCGGAACCACCACATGGTTTCGTAATCGGTCGCCTGCGCGCAGGCGAAGGCCATCACGGTGAAGATCAGCAGCGTGATCATCAGCGTCTTCACCCGGCCGATCTTCTCGGCGAGCCAGCCGGCGCCGATCGAGCCGATGATCTGCCCGATGAAGCCGATGCCGATCAGCGAGCCGATCTGGCCCGGCTGGAGATGCCACATCCCGATCAGCGGCGGCAGCACGAACGCGATGGTGAGCGAGTCGAACGCATCGAAGAACCATGCGGTGCCGATGATGACCCGCATCTTGTTGTGCCAGGAGGTGAACGGCAGCCGTTCGAGCCGCGCCGCGACTTGGCGCGCGTCGAGCACAGGCGCGGTTGCGCCGATGGTAGCCATGAAACCTCCCGTTATTTATTTGCCACATATTGCCACGCGGCGTCGGCCGGCGCATCCTCCCCGCAATAACCAAGATGCGCACTCTGGGGAGACCGATTCATGACCAAGCTGCTCGCCGCTGCGGCGGCGCTCGCGCTCGGCTTCGCTAACCCGCCGGCCATGGCGCAAAACCTGACCAAGGCGGTGATCAACATCTTCCCGACCGACAACGCGCTGTCGGTGTGGATCGCCAAGGACAAGGGGCTGTTCGAAAAGGAAGGGCTCGACATCGAGGTGTTCAACACGCCGTCCTCCGGCGTGCAGATGCAGGGCCTCGCCGACGGACGCTTCCAGTTCGCCGAGACCGCGCTCGACAACATCATCGCGTACCAGGAAGGCCAGGGCACCGCGCCGCTGTCGCGCGCGCCGGACTTCTTCGTGTTCATGGGCATCTCGCAGATCGATCTGCCGCTCGTCACCGTTCCCGAGGTGAAGAGCTATGCCGACGTGAAGGGCAAGACCTTGGGCGTCGACTCACTTTCGACCGGCTTTGCCTTCGTGCTGCGCAAGATGCTGGAAAAGAACGGGCTCGGGCTCGACGACTACAAGTTCGAGGCGGTTGGCGGCACGCCGCAGCGGTGGGTCGCGCTCAAGGAGAAAAAGCAGGCCGGAAGCCTGTTGGCGCTCGCGTACCTGCCGGAGGTGCGCGCGCTCGGCTTCAATCACCTCGGCAATTCGCTCGATACGCTGGGCCGCTATCAAGGCATCGTCATGGGCGCATCCCGCAGCTGGGCGGCGCAGAACGAAAAGGCCGTGGTCGGATTCGCCCGCGCGCAGCTCGCGGCGATCAACTGGATCTACGACCCCGCGAACCGCGGCGAAGCGGCGAAGATTCTGCGCAGCCACATGCCCAATGTGCCGGAGGCGGCGGCGCCCAAGCTGATCGACGACCTGGTGAGCCCGAAGCTCGGTTATTCCCGCAAGGGCGAGATCGATCCGGTGGGCTCGAAGGTGGTCCTCGACCTGCGCAGCCAATACGGCGAGCCCAAGAAGCAGCTCACCGACGTCGCGAAATACCTCGACACCAAATATCTCGAGGCGGCGCTGAAGAGCCGGATGTAGCGGCCCGCGCCTTCAGCAGCACGTGAGCATCGCCGTCGATCCGGTATGCACGCTTCGCCGGTAGACGACTGATCGCACGTCGCGTCCGGCGCGGGATCGGCTCACCCGCTCCCGCCCACAAGGTGGCAGCCGTCGAGAAAATACCGCGCGATCGCGGCCTGATAGCGCGCGAGGATCGGCCGCAGCTCGCGCAACGCCGCCGCGCAGCGCGTGAGCTCGGCGTTGAGTGCGCGGACGATCGCCGGCTCGTCGACGCCGAGAACCTTCCCGTCTTCCGCCACGGTGCGTCCGGCCACGATCAGCCGGCGCACGAAGCGCGCACTGGCGCGGCTTCGCACGACATCGAGCGGGTCGTACAGCCCTTCGACCAGATCGGCCGCCATGGCGCCGAAATCGAGCTCCAGGAAGTCGGCCGGCCCGCCCGCGGCGATGCTGCCCGCGCCCGGATCGGGCGAGGCGACCTTGGCGCCCGCATCGGTCGCCGCGACCAGGAACTCCTCGCCGCTAACCGCCTCGTCGAACCCGTGCCCCTGATGCAGGAGCCGCGCTAGCCGCATTTCGCGCGCCATGTCGTCGTCATCGTCGAGCGCCAGCGCATCGAGCCCGAGCGCGAATCGCATCCCGGCGCGGCGGATTTCGGCCACCGGCGCGACGCCTGACTTGAGCCGCAGGTTGGAGCTGGTGTTGATCGACACCGTCACGCCGTGCGCGGCAAGCATCGTGCATTCCTGTGGCCTGAGCCAGGTGCCGTGACCGAGCGTAAGGCGTGGCGACAACATTCCGAGCCCGCGCAGATGCTCGACCACGCCGCCGGGATATTCCTTGTCGACCCACTGGCGCTGGTATTTCGACTCGAGGAAGTGCATGTGCATGCGCCGACCCGTGCGCTGCGATAACGCGGCCGCCGCACGCAGCATCGCGTCGCTGCAGCGCTCGACGCCGGTCGGGCCAAGCTGCACCTCGAACAGCGGACCTTCGCACGCGGCCGCGATCTCCTGCGCCGCATCGAGCTGCGCCTCGATCGGCGCGATCGGCCGCAGCCAATGGCGCTTCACCGCCTCCGCGTCGGCGGACGCGAGATAGCCGAGCAGCCTTTCCTCGGCGCCGTATGCAAGCCGGAACCGGTCGCGCAGCGGAACCACGAACGCGACGCGGATGCCGACATCGTCCGCTGCGCGGCGCACCGCCGCGGCTTCGCTCACCAGCCCCGCGGGATCGCGCCCCAGGTGGCAATGCACCACGCTGCCGATGCCGGCGCGCGCCATCCGCGCGAACGATGCGGCGGCGATCAGATAGGGATCGATCGGCGGCAGCGTGTAGGTGCCCGGCACCCACGCCTCCACCGCCGTGTCGGACACGCCGTACGCGATGGTCTTGAGGCCGCGCCCGTGGTCGTGCGCGTTGCCGAACGGCGGCAGCACCAGCGTGTCGGCATCGGCTGGCTGGTTGCCGGCCGAGCCGATCCCCTCGACCCTGTCGCCGTACGCGATCCGCACCGATGTGCGGATCGCGTCCCGTGCGTGCGGCAGGAAGCGCCGTGCGATCAGGGTCCCCGGCAAGCGGGGATTACCGCCCGGTTCTGGCGAGGCTGAGCACCCAGCCCGCCATCCGCTTCCTCGCGTTCTCGAGGTCCTTTGCCGTGAAGAAGTTCTCCGGCTTCACCTTGTCGACCGGATACACCGGCCGCAAGAAGTCGCTCTCGTATCCGAACGGCACCGTGGCATCGATGCCCATGCCGCCCTCGTACGTGGTGTTGGACGCCTTCCATTCCTTGTCGCCCGCCGTCATGCGCTCGGCCGGCATGAAGGTCTGGCCGCGGCCGCCCGGCGTCGGGTTCAGGATGTCCTTCTGCGGATTCACCCGGGTGGTGAGGCACCAGATGATGTCGTCCATCGAGTAGATGTCGCAGTCTTCCGACACCGCGATGGCAAGGCGCATGCCCTGCGAGGTCGCGAGGATCGCCGAGAGGAAGTTCCTCTGCCAGCCCTCGTCGATCTTGTTCCTCTTCTTCACCTGGATGACGCAGCCGCCCCACTCGGTCATCGCGTAGGGGATGTGCACGTCCTGGATGATGCCGGGCTGCATGCGATTGCACAGCTCGTAGATCGCGGCCTCGCGGATCTTGGAGTCGATGTTGAGGTCGTCGAGCATGTGGACGCCGAGCGCGAAGATGATCGGCTTGGACTCGGGCTTCCGCATGGTCACGGCGGTCACGTGGAAGGTCGGCGCCTTGTAGGATTTCCCCATGTAGCCGGCCCATTCCGGATGGAAGTGGTAGCGGCCCTGCACGCCCGAATCCTCGGCTTCCGCCGTCTCGTAGCGGCGGTCGCGCGGGTTCACGTAGCCCTCGAGGACGACTTCCGCGTCGGCCAGAGAATACGCATCGACCGTGCGCGCTTTGACCAGCCGGATCGGCGAGCCCTGCACCGCGCCGGCAACGCCGATCTCGTCGCAGCCGTGCGGCAGGATCACGTAGTCGAAGCCCGCGCCGGCGAGAAGGGTGCATGCCGGCGGCACGCCGAAGCACATGGTGAGCGGCACCGGCTTGTCGTCCTTGTAGTGCTTGGAGACGACCTGCCACATGTGCGAGCCGGGCGAGATCTGGAACGTGCCGACATTGCCCCAGCGGAAGTTCATGCGGTTGTAGCCGAGGTCGGACCCGCCGCCGAAATAGTCGCCGGTCACGCAGCGGATGCCGGAGCCGACGGTGAGCTCGGGCTCGATCGCCGTGTGGCGGATCGGCACGATGTGATCGTTCACGTTGGTCGGGTTGGTGACCACGTGCTGCTGCACCGGCGCGTCCTTCTGATCGATCACCACCGGCTTGATCGGGTGGGTGATCGCGTGGGCGAGCTTGCGCACGCGGTCGGTGTGCGTCTCCCAGCCGAACAGGCGGTTGATGATGTTGATGTCGCCGAACAGGTTGGTGACCACGCGATGGTTCGGCTTGCCCTTCACCTTGTTGAACAGGACCGGGCAGGAGCCGTCCAAATGCTTCTGCAGCCCGGTGATCTCGAGATCGGGGTTCACCTCCTTGTCGGTCTCGATCAGGTCGCCGGTCTGGCGCAGATGGTCGAGGGTCGAGCGCAGGTCCTTCACGGCCTGTGTCGGAGTCGAAAGCGTCTGTTTCAGGGCAGTCGCCATGATTGTCGTGTCCTTGCGTTGGCGCCGGGCTCCGCGTTTGTCGGCGGCGGCGCTGGGGGAACAAAACCAAAGGAAATCGGCCGCGTTTGTCGGCGGCCGCCCCCTTGATACCGCGGGCGCGGCGCGCGGGACAAGTGTGGGCCATTGCCCATTATAACGCCCACAAGTCTGGTGGGCATGGTTATGCTTGACGGTAGGACCGTTTCGTCCTGAAATTGCGCCAACCAAAAAACCGGTCTTAGCCGCTGGGAGCGGTGCATGGATTCTGAAGGACTGCTGCGCGAGATCTCCGAATATTGCCGTCGCGTCGGCATGGCGGAATCGACGTTCGGCCGCCGCGCGGTCAACGACGGCAAGTTCGTGAGCCGCGTCAAATATGGCGGGCGCATCACCACCGAGACGCTCGCGCGCGTGAAGAATTTCATGGCGGCGCATCCCAGCGCGAACGCGAGCAAGACGCTGGTGCTGTCTCCCGCGGCCGTGCCGCCGGCGACCAATGGCGCGGAGGCAGCGCCGGCGATCGCGGCCACGGCGCCGCGCGATGCGACGCAGGACAAGAACTTCCGCTTCTACGACAACCGCCAGAAGTACCTGCTGTTCGTGAATACGTGCGGCGAGAAGTGGGCGGTGGCGCAGCGCGTGGCGATGGAGCTTTCCAACATCCATCCCCGCCCGCCGGCGGTGCGCGTGTTCGATGCCGGCGTCGGCGACGGCACGGTGCTGACCCGCGCGATGCGCGCGATGCATCAGCGCTTCCCGGCGATGCCGTTCTACATCGTCGGCAAGGAGATCAGCGTCGAGGACGTGCGGCTGACGCTGGAAAAGATGCCGGACCGGTTCTTCGAGCATCCCGGCACCGTGCTGGTGATGACCAACCTTTATTACGCCGAAGCGCCGTGGCTGGTGCCGAACTCGGTGACAGCGGCGGCGAGCCTGTCGTGGCACGAGGTCGCGCTTACCGGCACGACCGCGGCCGAGTTCGACCAGCAGATCACCGCGCTGCAGCCATTCCTTGCCGAGAACTGGCGGGTGCGGGCGTCGGAGAAGACCGGCAATCCGCTGTACGAGCGGCCGGTGGTGCTGATCCTGTACCGCGAGGATCATCAGTTCCTGCTGGATTCCGTCATTCCGCGCCGCGGCGCCACGCGGGCCGATTTCGACCTGATCATCGCATCGCAGCCGTACCGCGCGCGCGCGTCGGTCGAATTCAAGGCGCAGAAGGTCATCGCGCCGCTCGCGCGTGCGATCGGCCCGGGCGGGCGGCTGCTCGCCATGCATTCGCACGGCAACGACCCCGGCCTCGAAGTCGTCCAGAAGATCTGGCCGGGCGAGAACCCGTTTCACGACGACCGGCACGCGATCCTGAAGGCGGTGAAGACGGAGCTCGGCCGCGCCGCGCGCGATCTCAATTTCAACGCCTATGCCGATGCGCGCTCGCTGTTCCGCTACGACATGCACACGCTGCCGTCGGAAATCGGCTCCTCGATCGGCACCTCGACGCTGTTCGCCGCATGGAACGCCGCGATCTATGTCGCCCAGATCGAGGACGCGCGGCTCGAGCAGGTGATCAGCGACCGCCGCTATCTCGAGGCCACGCGCGAGGTGCTGATGAAGCACGGCGGGCTGTGGTTCTGGGACGAATCCTACGTGATCTCGCGCCGGCGCGGGTGAGACGCCGAACGCAGTGATCGGGCTTTCCGCCGGCACAGAGTCCGCCCGTATCGCCGCGCAGGTCCGCGGCTATTCGATCGAGGTATCGGCGCGCGATCGCACCGCGATCGATGCGCTGTCGGACCTCGTCCCGCAAGGCACCGATGTCTACATCACCTGGACGCCGCGCAACTCGCATCCCGAGACCGCGGAGGCGGCCGCGAGGCTCCGCCGCATCGGCATGAACCCGGTGCCGCACATCGCCGCGCGCTATATCGAAAGCGCGGCGTCGTTGGCGGATTTGCTCGCGCGCCTCGACGGCTCGGCGGGGGTCGACCGGGCGCTTTTGGTCGGCGGCGATGTCGCCAAGCCCGCCGGACCGTTCGCCGCGGTCATCGACCTGCTGCGGACCGGGCTGCTGCAGAGCCACGGGATCACGCGGATCGGCGTCGCCGGCTATCCGGAAGGCCATCCGAAGATCGCGGCGGACGCGCTCGATGCCGCGCTGCGCGCGAAGATCGCATACGCGCAACGGAACGGCCTCACGCCCATCATCGTCACGCAGTTCTGTTTCGACGCGGACGCGATTCTCGGCTGGCTCGCGGCGCTTCGCCGCGACGGGATCGATCTTCCGGTGCGCGTCGGGCTTGCCGGGCCGGCCAGCATCGCGACGCTGATGCGCTACGCGGTCATGTGCGGCATCGGCAATTCGATCAAGGTCATCGGCGCGCATCGCTCGGCGATCGTGCGCCTGTTCAGCGAGGCCGATCCGGGCCGCATCGTCGAGCGCGTGCAGCGGGCGCGCGAGGCCGACCCCGCGCTGGGGCTAGCCGGGTTCCATTTCTTCCCGTTCGGCGGGATCGGCAAGTTCGCCGACTGGCTTAAACAGTAGTCGCGTCATTCCGCGGCGGCGCGCGCGCTTTGCTCCGCCGCGATGCGGTCGGCGAGGATGCGCCGCGCCAGAAGCGGCGCCTTGTCGATGTTGATGTCGACGTGCGGCCGGCCGGCGAACCGCTGCAGATTGTTCTGCTGCACCTCGATCGCCGCCACGTCCTCGCCGAACGTGAGCGCGCCGCCTTTCTTGAGCAGCTCCGTCACGCCGGGCTCGCTCAGCCGGTAGTTCCGCGCGTAGCACCAGTGATAGTGCGTCGAGGTTTCGGTCTCCGGCGTGATCAGATGCGTCGACCACATCGAGATGCCGCGCGTGCGGTCGCCCTCGGGCGCGCCGGTGCCGGCGTCGGCACAGCCGATGTCGAGGAACACGGTCGACGGCGGCTCCCAATTGACGATCTGCCAGCGATCCACCTTGCCCTTGAAGCCGCCGGCCTCAGCGAACATGGGCGGCGGCGGGAAGTCGAGCATCCAGCGCGCGATGGTCACGCGCTCGCCCTCGCGCGTGGTCTTGACCGGGACCAGGCCTTCGGCCGGATCGCCGGCGATGGTGCGCAAGTGCAGATAGCTGACATGCGTGAGGTCGAGCAGATTGTCGACCAGAAGCTGATAATTCGCCCGCATGTGGATTTCGCCGCATGCCGGCACCCAGGCCGGATCGTCGAGCCAGAACAGGTTGGGGATCAGCGCTGGATCGGCCAGCGCCGGGTCGCCCATCCAGATCCAGATCGCGTTCAACTTTTCGACGACCGGGTAGCGCCGCACCCGCGCGCCGGGCGGCACGTGCGGCTGTCCCGGCACGCGGATTACGGCGCCCGAGCTGTCGAACTCGAGTCCGTGATAGCCGCATTGCAGCCGGCCATCGATGGCCTTTCCCAGGCTCAGCGGCAGCGATCGATGGCAACAACGGTCCTCGAGCGCGGCGGGCTTTCCATCCGGCCCGCGGAACAGCACCACCGGCTCGCCCAACAGCGTGCGCGCCTTCGGCGCCGGCCCGAGATCGGCCTTCCAGCACGCGACATACCAAGTGTTACGCAGAAACATTCGTCGTTCGCTTTCCTCAGTGCATATGCACGCCGCCGTCGCACACGATCGTCTGGCCGGTCACGAAGTCCGAATCCGGCGCGCACAGGTACAGGCACGTGCCGACCAGGTCCTCGGGCACCTGCTCGCGCTTCAGCGCGCGCTGGCGCATGTTGAACTCGATGTTCCACTGGATGCGTTCGCGCTGGCGCTCCAGCACCTCGCTCATGGTGAGGCCGGGCGCGATCGAATTCACGCGGATGCCGTCCTCGCCCACCTCGCGCGCGAGCGCCCGGGTGAACGCGTCGAGCGCGCCCTTCGAGCTCACGTAATGCAGGAAGTTCGGTATGCCCATGTGCAGCGTGGACGAGGTGATGTTGACGATCTTGCCGTACTTCTGTTTGCGCATCTCCGGCACCGCCGCCTTGCACATCAGGAACGGCCCGCGCACGTTGACGGCATAGACCTTGTCCCATTCGTCGTTGGTGAGGTCGAGCAGGGAGCCGCGCCGCTCGTCGGCGAACAGCCCGGCATTGTTCACCAGGATGTCGAGCTTGCCGAACGCCTTCACGGCTTGCGCCACCGCGGCCTTGACCGATTGCGCGTCCGAGACGTCGGTGTGCTGGCCGAGGGCCTCGCCGCCGGCCCGCTTGATCTCGTCCACCGTCTTCGCGGTGTCGCGCATGTCCGCGACCAGGATCTTCGCCCCCTCCGCCGCGAGCCGCTTGGCATAGGCCGCGCCGATTCCCTGCGCCGCGCCGGTGACGATCGCCACCCGTCCATCGAGCTTGCCCATCAGTGAACCACCGCGCCGCCGTCCACCACCAGCGTCTGGCCGGTGAGGAAATCCGAGTCCGGCGAGCACAGGAACAGGAGCGCGCCGACCAGGTCGTCCGGCATCTGGTCGCGCTTGAACACGCGCTGTTTCATGGACATCTCGATGCTGTACCTGGCCTGCTCGCGCTTGGCCTCGACCCCTTCGCTCATGGTGAGGCCGGGCGCGATCGCGTTCACGCGGATCCCGTCGTCGCCCAACTCGCGCGCGACCGCGCGGGTGAAGGCGTCGACGCTCCCCTTCGACGACACGTAGTGCAGCAGGTTCGGCACGCCCATGAAGATCGTGCCGGACGAGATGTTGACGATCTTGCCGTACTTCTGCTTGCGCATCGCCGGCACCGCCGCCTTCACCGACAGGAACACCCCCTTCACGTTGGCCGCGAACACCTTGTCCCATTCGTC
>Ga0153915_10007248_pt1 | contig 10451 bp, 8 predicted proteins | sample Opewatmetagenome_2_FD_107003 | JGI IMG/M metagenome (GOLD analysis project Ga0153915, IMG submission 107003) | Freshwater wetland microbial communities from Ohio, USA - Open water 3 Core 3 Depth 3 metaG | ecosystem: Environmental > Aquatic > Freshwater > Wetlands | place: USA: Ohio, Lake Erie... | reverse complement strand
TGCTACACGGCACTCGGAGTGGTGCACAACCTGTGGGCGCCGATACCGAGGGAATTCGACGATTACATATCGCGGCCCAAGGCCAACCTGTACCGCTCGCTGCATACCGCGGTGATCGGGCCGCAAGGACAGGCCCTGGAGGTGCAGATTCGCACCCACGAGATGCATCGCGACGCCGAGCTGGGCGTGGCCGCGCACTGGCGCTACAAGGAAGGCGTGAGGCGCGCCGGAGGCAAAGACCATGCGTTCGACGAGAAGGTCGCCTGGCTGCGGCAGATGCTCGCCTGGCGCGACGAGATCGTGGATGCCTCCGACTGGGTCGACCAGTCCAAACAGGCGGCGGTCGACGACAATGTCTACGTCCTCACGCCTCAAGGGCGGGTGATCGATCTCCCGCAAGGCGCGACGCCCGTGGATTTCGCCTACGCCCTGCATACCGACATCGGTCACCGCTGCCGCGGTTCCAAAGTGAACGGCGCTATGGTGCCGCTCGACTACCGGCTGAGAAACGCCGAGCGTGTGGAGATCATTACGGCGAAATCCGGCGGACCCAGCCGGGACTGGCTCAATCCGGCACTCGGCTACATCAAGAGCTCACGCGCACGCAACAAGGTGCGCCAATGGTTCAACAGCCAGGAACTGGCAAACCTCGTCAGCGTCGGACGCGCGACGGTGGAACGCGAGCTGCAACGCGAGGGAAAGCGCTCGTCAAACCTGCAGGAACTCGCCGGGCGCCTCGGCTTCGCCGAGCCCGAGGACCTGTTCGCCGCCGTGGCGCGCGAGGAAGTGGGCGCGCGCCAGCTGCAGACGGCGTTGCGCGGCGAGGCGGAGCCGGCCAAGCCGGCGAAAGCGCTGCCCCGCAGGGTGAAAGAGCGGGCGGCGCCTGGCGGGATCCTCGTCGTCGGCGTGGACAGGTTGCTTACGCAGCTCGCGCGTTGCTGCAAGCCGGCGCCGCCTGACCGCATCACGGGCTTTGTCACCAAGGGACGCGGGGTCTCGGTGCACCGGCGCGAATGCGCGAGCCTCGCGCGGCTCGCCGCGCGTCATCCGGAGCGCCTGATCAGTGCCGAATGGGGCGAGCGCGCCGGCCAGGTCTATGCGGTGGATATCGTGGTTCGGGGCAACGACCGCCAGGGGCTGCTGCGCGACGTCACGGAGGCGCTGTCGCGCGAGAAGATGAATGTGATCGCGGCGAAGACTCAGACGCGCGACAGCATCGCTTTGATGCACTTCACGGTCGAAGTCGAGGACATTGGCCAGCTACGGCGCGCCCTTTCCGCGGTCGGGGACGTGAGAGGCGTGCTCGCAGCGGCGCGGCGCTGAAGCGCGCGCTATAATTCGCAGGACCCAATGCGTATTCTGCTCAGCAACGACGACGGGTACTTCGCCCCCGGCATCGCGATCCTCGCAGAAGCGCTCGCCCCACTCTCCACGGTAACCGTCGTCGCGCCCGAGCGCGACAGGAGCGGCGCCTCCAATTCGCTCACCCTCGACCGGCCGCTCACGGTGCGCAAGTCCGCCAACGGCTTCCTGTCGGTCAACGGCACGCCGACCGACTGCGTGCATCTCGCCGTCACCGGGCTGCTGGACGATCTCCCCGATATGGTGATCTCGGGCATCAATCTCGGTGCCAACATGGGCGACGACACGATCTATTCGGGCACCGTTGCGGCCGCTACTGAAGGCTATCTGCTCGGCATCCCGTCGCTTGCGATTTCGCTCGCCAGCAAGGCCGGCAGGCACTACGAAACGGCAGCCCGAGTCGCCGCAGAGCTGGTGACGAGATTTCAAAAACAGCCGCCGCCTGAGCCGGTATTGCTCAATGTCAACGTGCCCGACGTTCCCTACGAAAGCCTCAAGGGCTTCGAGATCACGCGGCTCGGAAGGCGCCACAAGGCGGAGCCGGTCATCAAGACGAAGACGCCACGCAACGAAATCGTGTACTGGGTCGGCGCGGCCGGGCCGGCGCAGGACGCGGGCTCGGGAACCGATTTCCACGCTCTGGCCGCGGAGCGAGTGTCGCTGACCCCGCTGCAGATGGATCTCACTCACCAGCAGCAGATCGCGATGGTCAAGGCGTGGTGGATGGCGGCATGAGCAGGGAGCAGGGGACGCTTTCGAAAGCGCGCGGGATCGGCATGACTTCGCAGCGCACGCGCGAGCGCATGGTCGTGCGGCTGCGCGACAAGGGAATCAGGGACGAAGCGGTGCTCGCGGCGATGGCCGTGGTTCCCCGCCATATCTTCATCGAGGAAGCCCTCGCCAGCCGCGCCTACGAGGACACGGCGCTCCCGATCGGCTTCGAGCAAACGATCTCGCAGCCTTTCATCGTCGCGCGCATGCTGGAGGCGCTGCGCGGCGGAAGGAAACTCGGCCGCGTTCTCGAGGTCGGAACGGGATGTGGCTACCAGGCGGCGCTGCTGGCGCGACTTGCGACGCAGGTGTATTCGGTCGAGCGCATTGCAGCATTGCTTGAAAAGGCGCGCGCCAATCTGCGATCGCTGCGGCTGCCGAACCTGCGGCTGGTTTACGGGGACGGCGCGAACGGCGTGCCCGAGGCAGCCCCGTTTGACGGCATCATCGCGGCAGCGGCGATGCCGAAGATCCCCGACGCGCTTTTGCAGCAGCTTGCGCCGGGTGGCAAAATGATCGCCCCACTCGGAACCGGGGAGCAGGTGTTGTGCCTGGTCGAGCGAACCCCGACTGGATTGATCGAAAGATGCCTGGACGCAGTGCATTTTGTGCCGTTGAGAAACGGCAGGCAGTGAGACCGCTTGGCGCCGGGGTCGCGGCGATCGCCGTCGCGCTCCTTGCCGGCTGCGCGAGTTCGTACCAGGCGCCGGTGGTCGAGCGGCCGGTCACGCGCCCGGGCGCGGCGAGACCGGCTCCTTCTGCGGCGGCGCTTCCCGCCGAGAAGCGCGCCGACAGCTACACGGTGAAGCGCGGCGACACGCTTTACAGCATCGCCCTCGACCACGGTCTCGACTACCGAGAACTCGCCGCGTGGAACGGCATCACCGATCCGTCGCTTCTGCAGTTGGGGCAGGTGCTTCGTATGCGGCCTCCCGAGCAGGCGGCGGCGCAGGCGCGGCCGGAAGCGGATGTGCGCGTGCAGCCTGCGTCCACGCCCGGTTCCGTGGAGACGCGTCCACTGGGTGGCGAGGCGCCACGGCCGGTGCCCGCGGAAGCGCCGCGCCCGCCGTCCGCGGAGATGCCGCGGCCGGGGGGCGGGCCTCTCATGACTTCGCCCAAGGCGATGAAGCTTCCGTATTCGGATCAGAATCTTGCGCTGCTCCAGCGCATGCAGCCGTCCTCGGCGCTGCCCAAATCCGACACCCCGGCGCCGCCTTCCCAGAAGCCGGAAGGCGGCAATGATCCCGACGCCATAGCGTGGATGTGGCCGGCCTCAGGCCGCGTACTGGCAGGATATTCCGAGGCGACGAACAAGGGCGTCGATATTGTCGGCAAGGTCGGCGACCCCGTGTTCGCCTCCGCCGGGGGACGCGTCGTCTACAGCGGAGTGGGATTACGGGGCTACGGGAAACTCGTGATCATCAAGCACAACCAGACCTATCTTTCCGCTTACGCCCATAACAGCACTATCTTGGTGAAGGAAGGGCAGAACGTGGCGCGAGGCCAGAAGATCGCCGAGATCGGAAACTCGGATTCGCCGCAGACCAAGCTGCATTTCGAAATCCGGCGTCTCGGCAAGCCGGTTGATCCGCTGAAATACCTGCCTGAGCGGCCGCCCTCGTCGTGAGCGCGCGTCGGACGGCGCAGCAGGGGGACGGGGGCCCCCTCAGCGCGGGGACGACGCCATCGTGGCGGGGGGCTGACGCTTCAGGACGGTGAGGTCGCCTTCCTCGGCAATCGACCGCGCGAACTCGATGTTCTTCTTCAACTCCTCCAGGTACAGGTGCCGTCCGCCGAAATGGTCGCTCGCGTACTTGTGCGTCCCGCCCAAGTCCGCATCCAGACGTTGCGATGCACTCTGGTAGAAGCGCGGGGTCTTCTTCACCAGATCCTCCCCGGATTCATACACCAGCTCTTCCCTTCCGTCGGGAAGGCGCTTGCGGGCGATTCCGGCAGCGACGAATTCCGGATAGAGCCGATCGCGGCATTTCTCCAGGTAGCAGCGATCCGACATCTGCGCAATGATGTCCGCCGAGCCGAGCAGGCTGCCGAGCAGCTTGTACGAGAGGGACGGAACCCTGATCTGCGACACGGGAATTTCGTAACCGGTGAAGTGGATCAGCGACGCGGCGATATCCGCGACGTCGGCCATGCCGATCGTCGGCAGGTAATTGCGGAGGAAGCGCGCCCCGCGCGAAACGTGGATCAGAGTCAGCTCGCCGCCGTTCCTGTGGCTCGTGTCGTCCAGAGTCCTGATATAGCCGCAGTCGTGGAACAGCGCGGTGATCACGCCAAGCCGGAACATCGCGGCGTCGAGCGATTCCTTGCCGATTCTGGCGCGCTCGTAGCCGTCGATCAACCGCGCCGTGGCGAGCGTGACGTCGAGCACGTGCTGGATGTCGTGATAGGCGGTGTCGCAGGCGTGGTAACCGGGGAGCGTTCCGCGGTAGAGCGCGCTGAGGTCCTCGAAAGCACGGTCAAGCTGCGAGGCCGATGCCCCGGGATACAGATCGAGGTAGATGCGGTTGACTTCCGAGCTGACGACCCCGGGATCGGTGGTGTTGACCCGGCAGGAAACGTCGAACTCGTTGCCGCGGCTGCTCACTCCGACTCCCCCTGAATCGAATGAAACTCATTCTACAGCCGATTTCCGGACACCGGCCACCCCGCGCCAGGGCCCCCAGGATTCGAGCTGCTCGCCCGGAAGAGCGGGTTCATGTCTTGAGCGTAAACGGATTGAAGTCGGTGTTCCTGTCGTAGTAGTCCTCGTTCTCGGCGCGCTTCAGCCATCCGACGACCTTGTAAGTGAGCGGTGTGAAGACAACTTCGACGCCAACTTTGAAGAGAAACTGTACGAGCATGATCTGGGCCAGACGTTCGTCCGGAATGAGACCGCTTCCCCAGAATGCAAGCGGATAAAAGAGCAGCGAATCGACGCCTTCGCCGAAAATCGTCGAGCCGATGGTCCGGGTCCACAGCCAGCGACCGCTGGTCCAGATCTTCATCTTTGCCAGAACGTAGGAGTTGACGAACTCTCCGCACAGAAACGCGATCAGGGAGGCGAGCGCGATGCGCCAAGTTGATCCGAAGGCGATCTCGTAGGCCTCCTGATTCTTCCAGAAAGGCGCCGGAGGAAGCGCAACCACGGTCCAGGCCATCACCGCGGCAAACGCGAGGCCGCCGAAGCCCGCCCAGATGACCCGGCGCGACCGGGCGTAGCCGTATACCTCGGTGAGGACATCGCCGAACACATAGGAGATCGGGAAGAACAGCACGCCCGCGCCGGGCGTGATCTCTCCGATCAGTGGCAATTCGAGGTGCCAGATCTTCGCGGGCCCGATGAGGTTCGAGCAGATCAGCACGGTGACGAATGCTGCCATCACGAACTCGTAGTACCGGTATTGCCGCGGGCTTGAGCTCAAGAATTCCCCTTGCCCGGAGCGGGCGGCGGCGTCGACCTCGCCCGCGCCAATTCGGCGGCGAGGTCGAGCACCGCCGCGGCGTAGAGATTGGCCCGGTTGTAGCGCGTCAACACGAAGAAGTTCTGAAGCGTGACGCGGACTTCAGCGGGCTGGCCCGGCGTATCGAGCTCGATCAGCGCGCACAGACTATCGGGCGGCAGGGAGATACCAGGCCTGACTCCGAAGCTTTCCAGATCGGCGGCGCGGACGGTCGGGGCGACGCCCGCGTTGAGCAGCTTTCTCCAGCCGTCCCCAGAGACTTCGGCGATCGCGGCGATGGGCGCCCCCCGCGTCCAGCCATGAGCTTTCAGGAAGTTGCCGATACTGCCGATGGCATCGGCAGCGCTTGTGGCGAGATTCGCCACGCCATCGCCGTCGTAGTCGACCGCGAAGCGTCGGTAGGTGCCGGGCATGAACTGCGGGATGCCGATCGCGCCGGCATAGGAGCCCTTGACGCGCAGCGGATCGATGCGCGCCTGCCGCGTGAAGACAAGGTAGTTCTCCAGCTCCGCGCGAAAGAATTCGGCGCGCTTCGGATAATCGAACGCGAGCGTCGCGAGCGCGTCGATTGTGCGGTAGGTGCCGATGTTGCGTCCGTAGATCGTCTCCACGCCGATGATGGCGACGATGATCTCGGCGGGGACGCCGAACTCATCGGCAGCGCGCGCAAGCGGATCCGCGTTCAGGTTCCAGAACTGCACGCCCGCTTCAAGGCGTTGCGGGCTGATGAATATCGAGCGGTACGCCTGCCAGGACGCGATCGTGGTCTCCACCGGTTGCGTGATCGCCTTGATGATCGCCGGCTGAAACTGGGCCTGACTGAATATGCGGTTGAGGTCTCTCTTGACGAATGCGTGTTTCTTTACCATTTCGCCGATGAATTGCCTGACCTCACTGCGCTGCAGATAGCCTGAAGGCTCCGCGGCGGCCTGATGCGCAAGTAGCGTGAGTGCCGCGGCGAGTGCGATGCCCGGCAGATGTGCCAGACCGGGGGTCCTCACGGCTTGAACTGCCGCACCAGCTGCTTCAGGCGGGCGAGCGAGTGTCGTTCGCCGCGCGATCCATAGCGCAATTCGACGTAAAGCTGAACGATCGCGCGCACCGCGGGCGCGCGTCCCGGGAGCTGTCGCGCGAGCCGCCCCGCGTAGTCGAGGGGTCCTTCGGCGCCGTCGCGTGCGAGTCCTGCACGGGCGAGTTTTTGGCAGAAGCGCAGCCACGCGCCCTGCACGGGGTCCACGTGCCGAATGCCGCGGAGCAGCCACAGCGCGATCAGAAGAAGCACGCCCGCCACGCTCCAGAACAGCATCATGGCCATCGTCTGCCAGCTCGGCTGCTGCACGCCGAGCCAGGAGAGGATCTCGCGCTGCCGGTCGGGGTTGTAGCCGAGCACCCACTGGTTCCACTTGTTGGCGAGCGCTTCCCAGTTGTTGCGCATGGCCTTCAGCCAGTCGATGTTGGTGCGAAGCAGAAGCGGCAGCGCGGCTGCTCCGCGCGCTGCAGCGGCGACGCCGGATTCGACACGGATCGGAAAGGCAGCCGCGGTCGGGTCGACGCGCGTCCAACCGTTTTGCGGGAGCCAGACCTCCGCCCACGCATGGGCGTCTGCCTGGCGCACCACCATGTAGTCGTCCACCGGATTCGTGTCGCCGCCCTGATAGCCCGTGACCACCCGCGCGGGGATGCCTGCCGCGCGCATGAGAAAGACGAAGCTCGCGGCGAAGTGCTCGCAGAAACCCTGCTTGGTATCGAAAAGGAATTCGTCCACCGAGTTCATGCCAAGGAGTGGCGGGAGCAGAGTGTACTCGAACCGGCTGGCGCGGAAGAATTCGATGCCTTTCCCGACGATCGCCGTGTCGTTGCCGAGGGACTGCCGCCACTCACCCGCAAGCGCGCGCGCCCTGGGATTGGAGTCTCGGGGAAGCCTGAGCTCGAGAGCGAGATCCCTTGCGTCAGCGCCCGCGGTCGCCCGATAGTCGAGATAGGAACGGGCTTCATAGCGGATGCGGCTACGCACGGGTGGCAGGGAGAGCACGAGGTAGTCCGATGTTTCCCGCGCATTCGGGGGAATGCGCCCCGGCATCTCCAGGGTGAACAACCAGTTGCGGTTGTGCGGCTCGAGAGTCACCTCATAGTCGATCGGCGCACCACGCACCTCAAGCAGCGGCTCGCGGTTCAACCGCGGAAACCCGGCGCGCCAGGTCTTGCCGTCGAATTCCGACAGCACGGGCCCGCGCCAGTACAGGCGGTTTCGCGGGGGCGCTGCTCCCTGGAACTTCACCCTGAAAGCGATCGCATCGGAAGTCGAAAGCTGGCTGATCGAACCCGGCGACATCGTGTCGGACAGCCCGGTAATGCCGGAATAGGCGTCCTGGGGCAATCCCCAAAGGGGACCCTGCACGCGCGGAAACAGGAAGAACAGCAGCAGCATCACCGGGCCGGCCTCGATGAGCATGCGGCCGGCGGTGTTCAGGTTGTCGGCGATCGGACGCGCCGGGGCACTGAAACCGACCAGCGCTGCGGTGTTGATGAGTACGGTCACAAGCATCCACCCCGCGGTCTGCATGCTCTGCGAGTAGAAGAAGCCGGCGAGCGCGACGAAGTAGACGAGGAAGGCCGCAATGAAGATATCCCGCCGCGAGCGCGACTCCAGCAGCTTCAGGGAGAGCAGCAGCACGATGAGCGTCACGCCCGCGTCCCGGCCCATGATCGTGCGATAGGAGAGGTAGACGCCGACCGCGGCGACTGCGGTGACCAGCGCGAGCAGCCAGCGCGCTGGGAGAGCGCCGCCGCGCACCGCAAGCCAGAACCGCCACACGAGCAATCCGCCCGCGACGCCGTCGACCCACCAAGGCAGCCAGAGCGCATGCGGCGCGATCGTCAACACCGCGCCCGCGAACAGCAGCACCAACGGCGCGAGCGGCAGCGTGTTCGCCGGAGTTCCGCTAGGCATGGATGTGCCGTTCGCCGACATCGGGAACGCGATATAGCGCGAGCTCCCTCAGGCAGCGGTCCCGCTGCGCGGATCCTCCCCCGAGCGGGACGCCGGAGTCGGGAAGCTTCAGTCCGTAGCGCAGTCCCTGCTCTTCGGCGAGCAGCACCCAGCGCGCAAGGCGCGACAAACGTGCCTCGGTATTCATGTCGGGAGGAAGCTGCTCCCAGTCGAACCACAGCTCGGCCGCGGCCTGCCCTGCGAAGAATTTCGTAAGCAGGGATTCGTTTCGGGCGGAAGCTTTCCAGGCGATGTGGCGCGGCGAGTCGCTTGCCTGATAGGGCCGCAGGCCCGCGAAGTCGTCCGTCCCTGCACCCGCTGAGAACACCTCGCCCGTGTCGGGAACCGGGACCGTCATGGGCAGCGAAGATGAGTCGGGGCGCGGATAGACGAGTGCTCGCATATCGGGCTGGACATAGCTCCACGCGCGCATCAGCCCGAGGGGAAAACGGGTTTCCACGGTTATCCGCTCGAGCTGCAGCCAGCCGCGGCGTTCGGCTTTGAGGGGCACCAGCACCGCGCTTATCCTGCGTGCAGGGACATCGCAGCTCACGGTAGCCCCACGGCAACGCAGATCGAGCGAATGCCGGTCGAAATCACTCCGACTTTCCAGAAACAGCTCGAAATGCGCCGTGTCACCGGCGAAAACGGGCGCGACGCGCCCAGCGCTCAGGTAGAGATGCGCGAGATTGCGGAACGTGTGCAGGATGGAGACCACGCCCATCCCCCCGAGCAGGAAGGTGAGGATGTAGCCGAGGCTCAGGCTGTAGTTGATCGACCCGACCAGCATCAAGACGAGCACGCACCCGAAGGTGATGCCGGGGCGCGTCGGCAGTATGTAGACGCGACGCTGGCTGAGAAATACTACGCCCGGCTCGGGTGCATGGCGCTTTCGCACCCATTGATAGAAATTGTAGGCCTGCGAGTATTGCAGGACCCGGTCGAGCTTCACGGCCGCATCACGGAATAGGCACTGCGGAAATCAGGCCGTTCGCCTTGTCGATGCTCGACTGGCGCGCGCCGTCGTGCGCTGGCCGCAGGCGATGGCCCGCGACGCCCGGGAGCACCGCCTGCACGTCCTCCGGCACAACCTTGTCGCGGTTTTCGAGCAGCGCCCAGGCGCGCGCAGCGTGCAGCAGCCCGAGCGCGGCGCGCGGAGACAGTCCGGTGGTGTACTCCGGGGAGCGCCGCGAGTGCTCCACGAGCGCCTGGATGTAGTCGAGGAGCGGGCCGGAGGCATGCACGGTCTTCGCCATCGATTGCAGGTTCATGAGATCTCCGGGCGCGAGGCACGCATCCATGCCGGCGATCATTTCGCGGCGATCGGCGCCCTGCAGCAGCGCGCGCTCCGCGTCGCGATCCGGATAGCCCAGATCGATGCGCATGAGAAAGCGGTCGAGTTGCGACTCGGGCAAGGGAAACGTTCCGACCAGGTGCGAGGGATTCTGCGTGGCCACGACGAAAAACGGCTCGGGCAGGCGGCGCGTCTCCCCTTCGGAGGTGATCTGATGCTCCTCCATCGCCTCGAGCAGCGCCGACTGCGTCTTGGGCGTAGCGCGGTTCACCTCGTCGGCGAGGATCAGCTGCGCGAATATCGGGCCCGCGTGAAACTTGAACGTGCCGCTGTCCCTCTCGTAGACCGACACGCCAATGATATCGGCGGGCAGCATGTCGCTGGTGAACTGGATGCGGTGGAAGTTGAGTCCAAGCAGCTTCGCGAGGACCTGTGCGAGCGTCGTCTTGCCGACGCCCGGCAGATCTTCGATCAACAAATGGCCGCGCGCGAGCAGGCAGGCGAGCGCGAGGCGCAGCTGCTGCTGTTTGCCGAGGATCACGCGCCCCGCGGCCTGGAGCACGCGCTCGGCCGG
>Ga0153915_10007247_pt1 | contig 10452 bp, 8 predicted proteins | sample Opewatmetagenome_2_FD_107003 | JGI IMG/M metagenome (GOLD analysis project Ga0153915, IMG submission 107003) | Freshwater wetland microbial communities from Ohio, USA - Open water 3 Core 3 Depth 3 metaG | ecosystem: Environmental > Aquatic > Freshwater > Wetlands | place: USA: Ohio, Lake Erie... | reverse complement strand
GAACTGGCGGCGAGCGCCTCGTTGCCGTCCGGGACGAGGTCCGCCTGGAAGCCCTGCTCCTGCAGCCCGCGGAGCACGTACTGGCCGACGGTGCGGTCGTCTTCGACTACTAGGATCTTCAATTGGGGTCGCTCCGAGAGGGGCTATCAGCCATGGGCTGTGGGCTATGGGCTGTGGGCTATGGGCCATGGGCTATGGGCTATGGGCTATGGGATGAAGGTACCGGGCCGAATCACCACCGCAGCGCCGGCCGCGTCCCGATGGGAGCATCGGCGGCTACCGGCTCGGGTTCGACCCCATGGCCCAGAGCCCACAGCCCACAGCGATCATTGCCCCTTCCCCGCAACCGGCAGATACACCCGGAACACCGAGCCCCTGCCCGGCTGGCTGTCGGCCACGATCCGGCCGCCATGCTCGGCCACGATGCCGTAACACACCGAGAGCCCGAGCCCCGTGCCGCGGCCCGGAGGCTTGGTGGTATAGAACGGCTCGAAGATCTTGCTCAGCTCCGCCCGCGGAATCCCGGCGCCGGTATCCTCGATCTCCACTTCCACTTCATCTTCGTGCATCGAACCGGTCTGCGAGCGGACGGTGAGCGACCCGCCCTCCTCCATGGCATCGAGCGCGTTCAGCATGAGGGCCATGAACACCTGGATCAGCTGTTCCGCGTTGGCGTGTACCGGGGGCAGGTTCTCCGAGAGCACCCGGGTCACCTCGATCTTGCGGAAACGCTCGTGATGCTTGAGGAGGAACAGCGTGTCCTCCAGGATCGTCGAGACATTGACCGGGCCCTTGGCCTTGCCCTTGGGCCGGCTGAAATCGAGCAGGCCATCGACGATTCCCTCGCAGCGCTGGACTTCCTTGTCGATGATCTCGAGATACTCGCGCACCGCGGCCTGCCGCGCCGGGGGCACGATGTCCTCTACCCGGTTCTCCAGTGCCGCCACGCAGGCCCCGATGGTCGCGAGAGGGTTGTTGATCTCGTGCATGATCCCGGCCGCCAGCTGCCCGATGGCGGCGAGCTTCTCGCTCTGCAGGATCCGTTGCTGGGCGACGTGACCTTCGGTCACGTCCTCCCCGATGGTGATCACGTGGCTGATGGTCTCGCCGTCCTGCCGCATCGGGATCTTGCTGATCCGGTAGAACTTGGGTTCGCCGCCCGCGGTCACCTCGAGCTCCAGCTGGCGGGGCTGCCCGCTCTGGAACACTGCGTCGAACTCGCTCCGCAGCTGCCCTGCCGGCTGCCGGGTCAGCACGTCGAACACCTGCCGCCCAACCACCTCATCCCGGCGCAGACCCTGAGCGCCCATCTCCCGCTTGCGGTTCCAGATCTGGATGCGGTACTCGCGGTCCACCACGTACAGCCCCACGGGGAGGCAGTCGATCACCAGGGTGATGAAGCGGCGCTGCTCCTCGATCTCGCGGGAGCGCAGGGCCACCTCATAGGCCAGATCTTCCGACAGCTCGATGGATGCAAGGAAAGGGGCCAGGATGTCCGCCACGATCGGGAGCAGCCGGTCGGTGACGCCCGGGTCCGGCGTGGGCGCGATCTCCAGCAGGCCGAGCCGCTCGCCCTCGTGAAGCAGCGGCAGCCGGTAGGTATCGGGGGCGGCGTCGGGCAGTACGGCGAACGAGCGGCTGGTCCTGGGCGCCCCGACCGGCCGCGGGGCGCCGATGGCCCGGAGGGTTGTCGCGTTGGGCTCCCGGAGCCAGAGCTGCACCGCGCGGACCCCGAGCCCTTTCCGCAGGGCGTCGGCCACCAGCGCCAGCGTCTCCTCCGCCCCCAGTCCGGTATTGAGCAGCTGCGCCACCGACCCGATCAGCGCCAGCCCCGCGTCCGCCTGGTTGACTTCTCCCGATACCGTCATGCAGCTCCCGTCGTCCTTGACCGATCCGTCCTCAACAGCCAATCGAAATATCACTCCCTCAGCCAAAGGAACTGCAGTGCCGCTTCACGCCGGTACCGGGCTGGGAGACCTGGCCGGCTCAATGCCCCGGCCGCGCGGCCGGGCCCCCAGCGCCGCCAGCCCGAGCCCGGCGGCGCCGAGCGCGAGCCAGCCCGCCAGCACCAGCCGGAGCCGAGCCAGTCGACTGGTATCCTGCCGCAGGGTCAGCTCGAGACCGCCCTGGCTGCGTGGAGTCGCGGCAACCACGGTCAGCGTGGGCCCCTCCTGGTCGTGTCCCCATCCCACATCCGTGGCGGGCGTGATTTGTTCCCGGTACGGCCGCACCTGTACGTCAACCGCGATCTCCGGCAGCATGGCCTGGCGCACCCCCGGTGCGGTGGCGGCCACCTCGATCAGTCGCTTGAGGGTGAGCAGCCGCGTCTCGGCGGCCGTGCGGGCGGTCTGGTGAACACTCCGGCCAAGGTCGGCTGCCAGCACGGCCAGGAAGCCCAGCGCCGCGACGAGCGCCACCAGCCGCCAGCCAGCGCCGCCTTCCCACGCGAATGCCAGCGCCGTCAGCACGATCCCCGCCGCGGCGAGTGCGGTCAAGATCCCCGCCACCAGTGAGGGCACGTGGGGCCGCACCCCGCCCCAGGCCGCCACCCACCCGAGCATGCCGAAGCGATCGCGATCCAGAAAGGGAACCAGCGCCACCCGCGCCCCGGCATGCGGGGCGATCACCTCGTGGCGACCCTCGTCAAGGAGACGCAAGAGAGAATCGGGGACGGGCACCAGGCCGATCGTATCGGGCAGGATCGGCACCGCCCCGAGCGAGAGCTGCAGCCCTCCCGGCCAGAACGAGGTGCGCGCGAGGTTGTTCACCGCGGAGAGCAGCCGAGCCGGATCGTAGCCGTTGGCCCCTCCGGGCGGCACGACGATCGACAGGTATGCCGCGGCGGTGCGGGCCAGCGCCACATTCGCGCGATCGAGTTCGGATCGCTCAGTCTGGCGGGCGCTCAGCCACAGCCCCACGATCGCGCAGCCGGAGATCGCCGGACCTGCCAGCAGGAGCCAGCGGCGCGGATTCACCTGGGCCGGCCCCGGTCGCGAATGAGCAAGGTCATGACATGGAATAAGTTGCCTGCGCCGGTGTAGGGCGCAAGATTGCTGAAGAGAAGTTCCGAGTTCCGAGTTCCCAGTGCCGAGTCGGCGCCCGGGAGTTTGGGGCTCGGAAGCACCCGAAAGTCGAAACACAGAGGCATCTATGCAGACCGCGGTCGTCGAACTCACCCCCTGGATCAACGGTGCCCGTCTGCCGCTCGACGGGCGGGGCACCGATCCAGTTCGCTTTCCATTTACCGGCGAGACAGCCGTGCTCGCGGCGCAGGGGACTGTGGCGGACCTCGAGCAGGCTATCAAGGCCGCACAGGCGGGGTTCAAGGCCATGCGGGCGCTGCCCCGTCACGCCCGCCGCGACCTCCTGGTCCGTATCGCCGATGCCCTCGCGCGGGAGCGCCAGACCCTGGCCTCCGAGCTGGCCAGGAGCTGCGGTAAGCCTATCACCCAGGCGCTGGGCGAGGTCGACCGCGCGGTGATGACCTTTTCGTTTGCGGCCGACGAGACCCGGCGCTTCGGTGGTGAGGTGGTACCGCTCGACGTGGACGCCCGCACCGTCGGCTACGCCGGCCTGGTGCACCGCTTCCCGGTGGGGCCGATCAGCGCCATCACGCCATTCAACTTCCCGCTCAACCTCCTGGCCCACAAAGTGGCGCCGGCGATCGCCGTGGGAAGCGCCTTGGTGGTGAAGCCGCCACCGCAGTGCCCGCAGCTGGCTTTCCGCCTCGGCGAGATCATGCACGAGTGCGGACTCCCCGCCGGCGCCTACAACGTCCTGCACCTGCCGATCCCGGTGGCGGAGCGTCTGGCCACCGACCCGCGGTTCGCCATGCTCACCTTCACCGGCAGCCCCACGGTGGGGTGGCATCTCAAGAACGTCGCCGGCAAGAAGAAGGTCTGCCTGGAGCTGGGGGGCAACGCTGCGGCGGTGGTCCATGAGGACGTGGGCGACCTCGACTGGACCGCCCAGCGGCTGGCCCTGGGCGCCTTCGCCTACGCCGGCCAGGTCTGCATCAAGGTGCAGCGGCTGCTCGTCCATCGCCCGATCTACGACCGCTTCGTCGAGAAGCTGGTCGCCGCGACGGCCGCGCTCCCCGCCGGCGACCCGCTCGATGCCCGCACCGTCGTCGGCCCCATGATCGACCAGGCCGCCGCCGACAGGGTCCAGGCCTGGACCGAAGAAGCGATCGGGGCCGGAGCGAAGGTCCTGCTTCCGGCGCGGCGGAGCGGCAATGTGCTCACACCGGGTCTGCTGACCGACGTGCCACGTGACGCCAAGGTGTCCTGCAGGGAGGTCTTCGGCCCGGTGAGCATCGTGGCGCCCTACACCGACTGGGCCGACGCCATGACGCAGGTGAATGACTCGGACTTCGGCCTCCAGGCCGGTGTCTTCACTCGCGATGTGAACCGGATCTTCCAGGCGTTCGAGGCCCTCGAAGTCGGCGGCGTCATTGCGAACGACTTCCCCACCCTGCGCGTGGACAACTATCCCTACGGCGGGGTGAAGGACTCCGGCTTCGGGCGAGAAGGCGTACGGTACGCGATGGAAGAGATGAGCGAGCCGAGGATGCTGGCGCTGAATCTGGCGAGGTGAAGGGGATGGATCGAGGCGATGCGGTGAGCTGTGAGCTGTGAGCTATGAGCTGTGAGCTATGAGCTGTGAGCTATGAGCTATGAGCCGAACCCGGGCCCACAACTCAATGGCTTATAGCTCATAGCTCATAGCCCATAGCCCCAAGACCACCTCTCCCTAAGGTGTGGCCCCCGACCCCTGGCGCAGGTAGATCAGGTCGGTCGTGATCACCCAGGTCTTGCCGCCATCGGTAGACTGCTCGAACAGCTGCCGCACCCGGTTCGGATCGAGCGAGGTGAAGCTGAGCCGCGACTGGGCCTTGGACCCCTGGGGAGTGGTGATATCGGCGAGGAAGACCATCCTGTTCCCCTCCAGATGACCGCCGCGATACTCGGTGGAGGTGGCCTGGTCGGCCACCCAGGTTTGCTGCCACTCTCCCGTCGAGGTGTTGTACCAGTTGAAGCTCTTGCCCGAGCTGCCGTATCCGCCGGTCCAGTTCTCCAGCACCACGCACCCGCTCAGAATGCGCTGCACGGAATTGTGCCCCGCCAGCTGCTTGCCGGGACTGTAGACCTCCCATTCCCCCACCCAGAAATCGAGGTCCCGCGCGTGGGCCATGGTATCGCAGGGGAAGAAGCCCAGCCGCGCGGCCTCCAGCCGGGCGGCAAAGCGGGGATCGGACTTGAGCGGCGCGAAGTCTTCGTCACCCTCGAGCACCTTGGGCGGGACCCGGGTGTTGCGAAGCGCCGAGTCGAGCGCCGCCAGCGCGGCGTCGTACTTACCCAGGCGCGACCGCGCGGCCGCGAGGTTGTAGAAGGCATTGCCCTTCCCGCCCCCCGGCCCGGAGACGGCCATCATGCTCGCCTTCACGAAGGCGCGTTCCGCCCGGTCGAAATGCTGCTGCTTGTGCTCAGCCACTCCCAGCCGGTACCAGACACGGGGATTCGCGGAATCCGTCTCGGCGGCCCTGGCGTAGGCCGCGGCAGCCTCCGGCCATCGCTGCGCCTGGAACAGGCTGTCGGCGCGCGGTCCACCGGGGACGGATTGCGCCGCGCCGAGACCCGGGTACACCCCGGCCAGCATGAGGACGAGAATCGTTGAGCGAACTGAGCGGATCATATCGGAAATCCTCCGACGGGTGGACGGAGACGACGCCTGTCAGGCCAAGCTAGCGCGGCCCGCCGGGTCCGCTATCAACCGATTGCGCGTCCCTCCCGCCGTAGCTGGGTCCGCGCGCGCGACGGCGTGCGGCCCATCCGTCGCCGGAATGCCGCCGTGAAGTGGCTGTGGCTGGAGAATCCGAGCTCCTGCGCCACCCGGCTGAGACTGGGCGCCCGCCCCTCGATGCGTTCCAGAGCGAGGCGGGTGCGCAGGTCCAGCCGGTAATGATGCAGAGTGAGACCGGTCACCCTGCGAAAGGTGCGGCAAAGATGGAAGGGTGAGGCACCCAGGCCCGCGGCCAGCTCCCGGATCGTGCGGGACCGGAACGGGTCGCGGGCAATCTCCGCTCTCGCCCGCTCGACCAGCTCGCGCTGTGCGCCCGGTCGGGTCGGGGCCGGCTGCCGGCCCGCCAGCATCGCGCGTTCAAGCGCCGTCCCCACGAGCAGCAGCACCTCCTGTTCCAGCTCGAACTCGTCGATCGCACCGTGCATTACCCGCGCGAAGAGCAGGCGCTGCCGGTAGTAGAGCGCCGCACTCGAGGGGCCGAACGCGACCGGGAACGGTCCGGCAGGATCGCCGGCGCTCTCCGGGTCGATCGCCGCCACAATGGACACGGCCAGCTCCCGGCTCAGACTCAGCCAGTCGGAGCGGTCTCCCTCCGCGCTCAGCGGCATCCGCACATAGGGCTGCCCCCGGTTGTAGATGGTCACCACCCCGGGATCCGCCACGAACGCGGGCCGACCCTCGTGCTGGATCCATACGGCCGACCGCGGAAAAACGACGGTATACCCTTCGATCGGACCGGCGCTGCGAAAGCCAGGGTGATCGACGGGACAGCGGAACGTGCCGATCCGGATGTCGGAAGCGGCGTGGATCACCCGATCGGGATTGGCGGGGGTGCGGATCGCAGCGGTCACGAGTAGGGATGTGGGAGTCGTACCAGGCGCTCCCGTCATCTACGATCAGCCCGGAGGAGAGGTTTCCCGAGGTGCCGCGGTCGGGACGTGGGGAGGGAGTCAGCGCCCGTCCTGCGCCGCCTTCAGCGAGTCCCGGAGCAGGATGTACTCCCGGTCGGATGGATCCAGCTGCATCGCGCTGTCGGCCTCGGCGACCGCCTCCGGCAACCGGCCCAGCGCCCTCAGCGCCAGCGCGAGATCATAGTGCGCCTGGGCGCGCATTACCGAGTCGCGCGCGTTCGCGGCGGTGCGGAGGAGCGCCAGCGCTTCCGCCGGCTGTCCCTGCGCGAGCTTCATCTCCCCGAGCAGCAGACCGGCGCGCAGCCGGTCCTCGGTGCCCGGGCTCTGGGCGGCGCTCGTGGCCGCGACGATCCCTTCGTCTCCCCGGCCAAGACGGAACAGCGCCCATGCCCGGATCAGCTGGACCCTTCCCCTGAGTGAACGATCGTCGATGCCGATGGCCCGGGCCTGCAGTCGCAGCGCCTTCGCGGACGGGGCGGGGTCATCCAGCAACCTGAGTGCCGAGTCCGCCAGCGCCAGGCTGCCGCTGTTGTCGCCCTGGGAGAGCCGCAGCCAGGCACGGGTCGCGAGCGCTGGCGCGAAGCTGGGCGCCCGCACCAGAGAGGACTCGGCGGCGGCCAGGTCCCCGTGCTCGCGGGCGGCATCGCCCTCGAGGAAGGCGGTCACCTCCCCGGTGTCCGCTGGCGTCCGCGCGATTTCGACCCCGCCCCAGAGCAGCACCCCAACCAGCGCCGCCGACACCAGCAGCGGCACCACCCTCCCCGTGAGCAGCACGGCGCAGAGAATCCCGCCGGCCAGACCGCCGAGGTGCGCGGCGTTGTCGATCGTTGGGACGATGAAGCCAAACACCAGGTTGTACACCGTCCACATGGCGAGTGAGCGGAGTGCCGAAGGCGGGATCCGGGCGGTGGTGCCGCGCCAGCTCAGATAGAGCGCGGTACCCAGCAGACCGAAGATGGCTCCCGAGGCGCCGACGCCGATTGCTGAATTGAAGGCCCAGCTGGCCAGCGACCCCGTCACCGCCGAAACCAGGAAGGTGGCGAGGAACCGGGCCCGCCCCAGGACCGGCTCGGTCAGGCTGCCCAGGACCCAGAGCGAGTAGGAGTTGACCAGCAGGTGGACGATGCCGCCGTGCAGGAACGCGGCGGTGATGAGGCGCCAGTACTGCCCGGCAGCGATGGCCCCGTTCTCCTTGGCGCCGAACCGGTACAGCCGGAGGAGGAGTGCGTCCTGATTCCCCGGCAACGTCGCCAGCGCCATGATCCAGCACAGCGCGATAAGCCCGCCAGTGACCATGGGGACTCGGGACCTGCCGGACTGTGTCACACGGCTCCAATTGCCGGGGGTGGCAGGGAGGGTACGGCGCGAACGAAACGGGGACAAGCAGGGGTACCGATGAGGCGCCTAGTCGTGGTAGACCACCTCGTGGACATCCTCGATCATGAAGGCCACCTCGTCGGCGCCCAGCTCGACTTGATCCACCGTCACAGGTCCGCCGCCGGCGCGGCCCGGGAGTCGGAGGCGAAGTCGGATTGCCGGGCCTGCCCCGCGACGGACCATCACCACGGTGCGCTCCGGGCGGCGACGGACCCGGAGGTCGAGCGTCGTGGGTCCTACCCGGAGTCGCCTGAGCCCCATCTCCGACCAGTCTTCGGGCAGCGCCGGCTCCACCCGCACTTCACCGCGCAGCGCATCGGGCCGGACACCCCACAACCCCTCGATGACACCCAGCACCAGCGACGCCGGGTCGTCACCCCCTGCGGCGCGCCGCCAGGCCATTGCATCGGTCCACGCGACCGAGGCACTCGCTCCCCCGCCGGCTTCTGTGGGCTCCGGCGCGGGCACTTCCATTCCAAGAGCACGGGCCACGGCGTCGAGGCCTCGAGCCAGGGTGGGCGATACTCGGGTCGACCGGTATGGCGCCTCCAGCCCCGGCCAGAGCCGCCGGAGCATCGTCAGGTCTCCCGACCATCTGGCGTAGCATTCCACCAGTTCCAGGAGTCGGCGCATGACGTCCTCATCCGGCTCCGCGCGGCCGAGGTGCCTGATCACGTCCTTCGCGATGTCGCGATCGCCCATGGCAAGGGTCGCACGGACCGCCGCGGCGGGCGCCTCGCCCGTCAGGTTCCGGCCGCGCCCCGAGATTTCAACCAGCAAGCCGTCCAGCTGCACCTTGGCCCATTCGAAGGCCCGGTCCAGCGCCGGCTCGGGTGACTCGAGCCCCACCAGGCGCTCCTCGATGCGGCGAGCGTGCAGGATCCGATCCTGACGGAAGGCGCGCAGCTTCCGCCTATGGAGTGCGTCGAGGGCCCGCTCGAGCTCGGCCTCATCCCCGCCCGCGGCCAGGATGAGACGCAGCAGGCGAGTGCCCCGCACCTCGAATCTGAAGCCGCCGCCAAAGAAATCGGTCACCGGTTCCGGTGGGAGAATCGAGCCGGCCTGGATCTCTGCCTGGAAACGAACCGGCGGGTCCTCGAGGCCCACCCGAACGCGCCCTCCCGCTCCGGAGTCTTCCAGTGGCGCGAGGGGCACAAGAGGGGTCGCGGGGATTTCCGGCGGCGGGGAGCGCTGGAAGTCGGTGAACCAGGTGAGCCCGATCGCCACCGGTGCGTCCGCCACCACGCTCCAGAAGACGAGTCCCTGGTCCAGCGCGACGCTGACTCGTTCCGTGAGCTGCACCTCTCCGGCCTGCAGCACGCGGACAATCTCGTCCGGCGCCACCCTGAGCGAGACGGCATCCGGTACGCGACCATCGACCTCGAGTCTGGCCTCGCGGACGATGCGCCAGGGGTGGAGCCGGATCTCGCCGACGCCGCTCCGAGCAGAGCCGGTCAGGAGCGCTCGCCGCCCGGCGAGCCGCCAGGGATGGTCCTCCCGGGTCGAATACTCCGTGAGAAGCCTGGAGGTCGAAGGGGGCCACTCGTCCCAGACCGAGCCGGATGAGGCTGGCGGGGATGCCCATTCCGGCGGCGCCCCCTCGGGCGCCGGTGGCATCACTCCCGCCATCTCCGCTCCGCGATCAAGAGAGCCGCCTGAGCTCCGCCAGGAGATCGGCGTTCTCCCGCCGGGTTTTCGGCGTCTCCTCCGCGTACGTCCACCGCACGACGCCAGCCCGGTCGATGATCACGTAGGCCCGGTTGGAGAAGAAGAGATCCTCCAGCAGGGTGCCGTACTTCCGGCTGACCTCCCGCTTGAAGTCGCTCAGGAGGTCCACGCCGATCTTCTCCTTGGCCTTGAATTCCTTCAGGGTCGGGACCGAGTCGACGCTGATGGGCAGGACCACGGTGTTGGCGTTCTGGAACTGGCTGTAGTCCTCGGTGAAGGCGCACATCTCCTTCGTGCACGTTCCGGTGAACGCCAGGGGGAAGAACGCCAGCAGCACGTTCTTTCCCCTGAGCGCCGAGAGCGTCACGTTCGCGCCGGAGGTGGAGGCCAGGGTGAAGTCGGGCGCCGGAGCGCCCACGGGAGGAAGCGGCATGGGCGAGCCTTGTACGAGGGTTCGGTCGTCAGGAGTGAGCGGTGAGCGGTGAGCGGTGAGGAGTAAGGAGTGAGGAGTGAGGAGTGAGGAGTAAGGGGTGAGCGGCGACGCGACCGGACCCGGGTGAAGCGCTCCGCGACCTGGCAGGCCCGGCCCCATCACTCCTCACTCCTCACTCCTCACTCCTCACTCCTCCATCCCCACGCCGCCATTGATGCCCTCGCCAAGTGGGCGAAAGATGATGCGGTCCTCACCATTGAT
>Ga0153915_10007246_pt1 | contig 10452 bp, 4 predicted proteins | sample Opewatmetagenome_2_FD_107003 | JGI IMG/M metagenome (GOLD analysis project Ga0153915, IMG submission 107003) | Freshwater wetland microbial communities from Ohio, USA - Open water 3 Core 3 Depth 3 metaG | ecosystem: Environmental > Aquatic > Freshwater > Wetlands | place: USA: Ohio, Lake Erie... | reverse complement strand
GGTTCGCTGGGGTCCCGACGCCGTGCAGGAATTCCTCGTGCGGACGAGTCCGGACGTGTGGGCTGCCATGGGCTACTTCTCGCGTCTCCCGGACCTTTTGGCAGCGCCGCATCCCTAGGCTATGTTTTGACGCATGACAACGCCCCGCACTCGCCCGCGCGGTGAAGCGCAGTCCGCCCGCCCGACCCGGCCACCCCTTGCCAAGGCCGAGCTGCTCGACATCTACCGGCTCATGCTCCTGTCGCGCCGTCTGGACGACCGGGAGCTGCTGCTGAAACGCCAGAACAAGATCTTCTTCCAGATTTCGGGCGCCGGTCACGAGGCGGTCCTCGTGGCTGCCGGAAAGGTCCTGAAACCGGCCTACGACTGGTTCTACCCGTACTATCGCGATCGCGGCTTGTGTCTCACGCTCGGGATGACCCCCACCGAGATGCTCCTCTCCGCTGTGGCCGCGGCCGACGATCCGAACTCGGGCGGGCGCCAGATGCCATCCCATTGGGGTCACAAAGCGCTCAACATCGTCAGTCAGTCGAGCCCCACCGGGACCCAGTTCCTCCAGGCCGTGGGCTGCGCCGAGGCGTGGCTGCGGTACTCCCGCCTGGAGGGTGTGTCCGAGAAGCCCATCCAGGGTGACGAGATCGTCTACTGCTCGGCCGGCGAAGGCACGACGAGTGAAGGGGAATTCTGGGAAGCCCTCAACACGGCGAGCAACCTCAAGTTGCCGGTGCTCTTCCTGATCGAGGACAACGGGTACGCCATCTCGGTGCCGGTCGAGGTCCAAACCGCTGGGGGCTCGGTGTCCGCGCTGGTGGCGAACTTCCCCGATCTCCATCTCGAAGAGGTGGACGGGTGTGACCCGATCGCCTCGTATGAGGCGATCGCGCGGGCCGCCGCCCACTGCCGCGCCCGCCGTGGCCCGGCGCTCGTGCACGCCCACGTCATCCGGCCTTACTCGCACTCCCAATCCGACGACGAAGTGGTGTATCGGCCCCCGTCCGAGCGCGAAGAAGACGCCAAGCGCGATTGTGTCCTGACCTTCCCCCAGCGGCTGCAGGCTGAAAGCATCGCCACGGCGGCGGAGTTGGACGCGATCCGGCAGCAGGTCGAGGATGAGGTGCAGGTCGCCGCCGACGTCGCGCTCGCCGCGCCGCAGCCGCCGCCCGAGAGCGCGTTGCAGTTCGTCTATTCGCCGGACGTGGATCCGACGTCCGAGCAGTTCGATACCGAGGATGATCCCCACTTCAGCGGGGAGCCCACCACCATGGTGGACCTCCTGAACGCCTGCATGAAGGATGAAATGGCCCGCGACCCGCGCATTCTGGTGTTCGGCGAGGACGTCGCCGACGTCAGCCGCGAGCGCTTCCTGAAGGACGTGAAGGGAAAGGGTGGGGTGTTCAAGGTCACGTGGGGCCTGCAACGCCAGTTCGGAAGCAACCGGGTGTACAACTCTCCGCTCGCCGAGGCGAACATCGCGGGTCGCGCAGTCGGACTGGCCACGCGTGGCTTGAAACCGGTGGTCGAGATTCAGTTCTTCGACTACATCTGGCCTGCCTACCACCAGCTCCGCAACGAGCTGGCGACGATGCGGTGGCGGTCCAACAACGCCTTCAGCTGCCCCCTCGTGGTGCGGGTCACCTATGGCGGCTACTTGAAAGGCGGGTCGGTCTATCACTCGCAGACCGGTGCCGTGATCTTCACGGCGGTCCCGGGTCTACGGGTCGTGTGCCCCTCCACCGCCCTCGATGCCAACGGTTTGTTGCGCACCGCCATCCGGTGCGACGATCCGGTGCTGTTCCTCGAGCACAAGCACCTGTATCGCCAGACGTACAACAAGGCCCCAAACCCCGGTCCGAACTTCATGATCCCGTTCGGCAAAGCCCGGGTCGCCCGTGCCGGCACCGACCTCACCGTCGTCACCTACGGCGCCGTGGTCCAGCGCGCGCTCGTCGCGGCGAAGGAGCTCGAGGAGAAGGATGGGATCAGTGTGGAGGTCATCGACCTCCGCAGCCTGTCGCCCGTCGATTGGGCCACGATCGCGGCCTCGGTGCGGAAGACGAACAAGATCATCGTCGCCTACGAAGACTCGCTCTCCTGGGGCTATGGCGCGGAGCTCGCCGCCCGCGTCGTCGACGACTGCTTCCCCTGGCTTGACGCGCCGGTGAAGCGCGTCGCTTCGACCGACACGTTCGTCGCCTACGCCCCCGACCTCGAGGACTTCATTCTTCCGCAGGTGGAGGATCTCGCGCAGTCCATGCGCGAGCTGCATGCGTTCTAGGCCGGTCCTCGGCTACAGCCTGCTGTTCTTTGTATCCGGTGCCACAGGGCTCGTCTACGAGCTCTTGTGGGTACGCCTGCTCTACCAGTCCTTCGGCTCCACGATTCAATCGGTTACGACGGTCGTCGCGGCTTACATGGGTGGCTTGGGGCTTGGGGCCTGGCTGCTCGGGAAACGGGCCGACCGGCATTCTCATCCAGCCGCGCTGTACGGCCGTCTCGAGATCCTGATCGGCGTGTTCGGCCTGGTCTCGCCCCTGGTCTTGAGTCTCGCGCAGCAGGCGTACGTGGCCATCGCGCGCGGCCTTCCTCCGGGTTCCGGCGCGAGCGTCGCCTTGCGCTTCGGCCTTGCGGGCCTCGTGCTGCTCGTTCCCACGACGCTAATGGGCGGCACTCTGCCCGTGCTCACCCGCGCCTTCACCGCGGCCGACCGCACCCGGCTCCGAGCCTCCCTCGGCCGGCTCTACGGCATCAACACGCTGGGCGCGGTTCTCGGCACGGCACTGGCCGGGTTCATTCTGATCGAGCACGCTGGAATCCGCGCCAGCCTCATCGGCACAGCGCTCGTGAACCTGGGGATCGGGTTCATCGCGCTGCGACTCGCACCGCCGTTCGAGCGGGCAGCCCCCCCCCCGGCCCCCGAGCCGAGCTCTCCCCCCGACCGCCCCACGCTCGCATTGTATCGGACGGCCGTCGTGCTCCTGGCGGTCACCGCATTCGTCTCCCTCGCCGACGAGATCGCCTGGACACGGGTGCTGGTGATGGTCGTGGGCGGCTCGACGTACGCCTTCACGCTCGTCCTGCTCTGTTTTCTGCTGGGGATCGGCCTCGGCAGTGCGCTGGTGGCGCGGCGCAGCGTACCTCCGGCGGACACCGCGGCCGCCGCCGCCTTCGCACAGGGACTGACCGCGGTGGGTGCGGCGCTGATTCTGGTGTTCTTCGCGGCGCTCCCGGCGTACATCCTCACCGTGTTCCAGATCCCGGGGCTCAACGCCGGCCCGCGGCTCGCCTTGATGGGAGGGGCGGTCGCCGCCGTCGTCCTGATTCCGGCCATCGGCATGGGGATGACCTTCCCCCTCCTCACAGATCTCGTCGCCCCGCCCGGCGAGGCCCGCGGCGGCGACGTCGGCCGAGCGTACCTGCTGAACACGGTCGGCAGTATCGCGGGGGCGGCCCTCACGGGGTTCGTGCTGGTGACCCTCCTCGGGAGTGACCTCACGCTGCGGGCGGGCATCGTCGTGAACGGGGTCGCCGCGCTCGGCCTCGCGCTGCTTGCCGCGCGCGGCGTAGCCGAACATTCGGCGGAGCACGTCCGCCTGCGCACACGGGTCGTTGGCGGCGCCCTCCTGGCCTGCGCCGGTCTGGCGGCGGTGGTCGCGGCGCCCCAGTGGAGCGCGCGCCTGCTCGATCTCGGGCCGACCATCTACGGTCGCAACGCGATGTCGCCCGCGGAGCGCCGGGGTTTCTTGAACCACGCGGGGGCTCGGCCTCTCGCCTTTGTCGAAGGCCACAACACCACGGTCTCGGTATGGGAGTCGAGCACCGGCCGGACGCTGCGCGTCACGGGAAAGGTGGACGCGTCCGACTACGGTGACATGGACACGCAGATCATGCTTGGCCTTGCGCCCGTCGCCGCCCACCCCCACGCGCACTCGGCGCTCGCCATCGGGTTCGGAAGCGGCGTGACCACGGCGGTCCTCGCCGCCGTGCCCGGGATGGACCGTGTCCGCGTGGTGGAGTTGGAGCCTGCGGTGCTCACCTTGGCGCCGCTGTTCCACGCCGTCAACGGCGATGTCCTCCGGCGCCCCAACGTACAAGCCATCGCCGACGACGCCCGCAGCGCCCTGCAACTCTCTTCGGAGCGCTTCGACGTGATCGTGTCCGAGCCGAGCAATCCGTGGGTGGCCGGTGTGGCGACCCTCTACACGCCGGACTTCTTTCGCATCGCCCGCCGCCGTCTCGCCGATGATGGGGTGTTCTGTCAGTGGGTCCAGCTCTATCAGCTGCCGCTGCCGGTCGTGGCGGGGATCGTGCGTAACCTCCAGCAGGTGTTCCCCCACGTCGCCGTATGGGCGGCCGGTGACTACGACCTCATGGTGCTGGGCTCGGCGCGTCCGATCGTGCCCGATACGGCATGGGTCACATCACTGCTCGGGAGTGGGGGACCCCTGGCGTGGGCCGCGCGTGCGTACCTGCTGCTCGGCTCGCCGACGGACTACTACGACCGCCAGGTGATGGGGGAAGCGGGTGTGGCGCGGCTGGTTGCTCGGTCGACGCTGACCCACACCGACGATCGGCCCCAGCTCGAGTACGTAGCCGCCCGGCGCTTCTTGGATGCTGGCTCTGCCGGCAGCATCCTGGACTCGCTGGCCGCCATCGAGCGCCCCGTGGAAACGGTGGACGGCCTGTCGCCGGTGCGGCTCGCCCGTGCGCTCTCGACCCGTCTCGGCGACCCGGCCGGCACGAGCTTCTTGTTCGACGCGCGCCGCTCAGATCCGAAGGATCCGACGTGGGACGTAGCACTCGCGGCGATCGGTGTCTTCCAGGGAGATTCGTCCCTCGCCGATGCCGTATTCCCGAAGGTGCTGGCGCGCGGAGCAGACCCAGGGGTGTTGCTGTTGGGGGGGCTCCTCGCTGTGGCGCGCGACCAGCCCGATCAGGCTCGGGCGTTGCTCGGGCGCGCCCTCGCCGCGGGGTCCGACACCGGCCGTGTCTATGCCGCCCTCGCCCGGCTGCACGCACGCGACAGTCTCTGGCGCCAGACGATCGCCGACGTACGGGCATCCCTGCGCGCCGTGCACAACACGTTTCGGTCGCCCTTCCCGCGCGACCTGCTCCTCCCCACGCTGTCCGATCTTGCCCTCCGCGGTCCGCCTGCCGCTGTCGACAGCCTGTTGGCGGAGGTCGTCGCGGCGCGGCCGGGGTGGGCGAGGCTCTACGAGCTGCGAGCGGTGGCGTCGCTGCGGGCGGGCGCGTGTGATGCGGCTGCAGAGCAGTTCCTGACATTGCTGCAATTCGGGCTGGAGCGGGAGGATGGGCCCGGACTGGTTCAGCAGTGCCGCCGGGATCGGTTCTGAGCCAGGATCAGGGAGGAGGGCTCTCCCCGAGCACCTGGCGGACCTCCGCGGCCGCCTCGATGGCGTGATCGACATCGCGTGACAGGGCGCGGGCCTGCTGCGTGGCCTGCGTCAGATCTCCGAGCACCGCCGCCACGCCTGCCGACTTCAACCGGAGCAGGTCGAAGCGCATCGTCTGCATCGCGAGCACGCACGACTCCAGCTGCTCTTCGATGACCTGGCGTCGGCGCAACAAGTCTCCCAGCGTCTGGTGCTGCCGTTCGAGCAACACGACTTGGCGATCGCGCTCGGGCGACTCCGGTTGCTGGCGCAGAGCGGCCAGGCGCGCGTCGAGCCGATCGAGCGCTCCTGCCTCCACGCCCGCGCTCAGGGTATGCAGCGTCCGTGCCAACTCTTCCGCGCGCTTCAGCAGGGCGTTCGCCGTCGCCGAGACGTCCGGCAGCAGTTTCTGCTCGGACTTCGGCAACCGCTCCACCACGCGCATGATCGCCTGGTAGTCTCCCTGCACTTGTTGAATCTGCTCGGAGGCCCGGCCGAATTCCCCGGTCGTGGGAGCGGTCAGCGCCCCCCGTTTTCCCGGCGCGGCCAGGCCCAGCCGCACGTCGGCCGCATCGGCGGCCAAGGGCCGGTGCAGTACGTCGCGCCAGGAGTATCCTGCTTGCCACAGTCGGGTGAACTGCGGCAGTACCCCGAATGCGCCCCACGGCAGGATCGCCCAGTAGCACCAGTTCACCCCGCCGCCGGTCATCAAGTCGAGAACCAGCAGGCCGGAGCTCACCGAGACCCAGGACACGAAGCTCGCGCGAGTCTTGCTGACGATCACCGGCTCCCCAGTTGCGGCCGCCACCTCTTTGCCCTTGGCTCGGTTGCGGCGGGGGATGTTGGGGCTGCGTGGGATCGCCGGCGAGGGAAGGGGCGGCAGTGGGGCGAGTCCCCCCATACTGCGCCGGGCCGTGCTGGGTGTGGAGCGGCGCGCCCGGTAGGGGGAGGCGCTACGCGATTCGAGCGCGCGGCGCAAGCCTTCCGCCGTCGGCCAGCGGCTCTCCGGCTCCTTCTCGAGACAGCGCATGATGCACGACGCGAGGTCATCGGGCAGGTCGGGAACCCGGTCGCCGATGTACGGTGCCGCTTCGGTGATCTGTTTGATGAGGATGCCGGGCACCGTCGGCGCCTGGAACGGCAGCTCTCCGGCGAGCATCTGGTACCCGACGACACCCAGGCTGTACAAGTCGGAACGCCCGTCGATCTCGCGGTCACCCGCGGCCTGCTCGGGACTCATGTAGTGCGGGGTGCCGATGGCGACGCCGGTCCCGGTCAGTCCCCCACCTGTGGTTGAGGACAGGGCTTTCGCGATGCCGAAATCGGTCACCATCACACGCCCGCGACTTCCTTCGAGCATGATGTTGTCGGGTTTGACGTCGCGGTGGATGATCCCGAGCGAATGCGCTGCGCCGAGCGCGTCGGCGGTTTCCATCAGAATGCGCCGGACCTCTTCGGCTGGCAGCCGCCCCCGCCGCTTCAGGCGCGCCGATAGCGGTTCGCCATCGATGAACGCCATCACGAAGTAGACGAGCCCTTCGGGCCCCTCGCCGACGCTGTGGATCGGGACGATGTGGGGATGGGTCAGGCGGGCCGCCGTCTCTGCCTCGCGCAGGAAGCGCAGCCGCACCTCTTCCCGAAAGGCCAGATCGGGCGGCAGTACCTTGATCGCCACCTGCCGCTTCAGCCGCTCGTCCTTGGCCTGAAACACCACACCCATCCCGCCACGCCCGATCTCACCTTCGAGCGTGTACGACTTCCCCAACGCCTCGGACAACCGCCCGGCGAGCGATCGGTCGGGGCCGGTCATTTGGTGTCGAATCGCGTCACGGCCCCTAGATTAGCCCCCTGCGAAGTGCCTTGCAACCTTTCAAATCTTCGTCACTTAGCCGTCCCGGCCGTGGTCCATGGAAGTTGCGTGGTGCCAACCTGACGGCGCGACCCCGATCGCCGCCGCGTATTTGGCATGGCGTGCCCATTTGGCGGAAGAGCAGCGGAACGTTCCCTCACGGGTTCATGTTCTTGGAGTGGCATAGCCAATGCGTTGAGCCGATGCGCTGAACTACTTCTCTTGAGGTGAGACCAGTCATGCCTGATCGTTTGACTCTTCCGGTGCTCCCGTTGCGCGAGGTCGTGTTGTTCCCGGGGGTGACCACCGTCATCGGGGTTGGCCGGCCGGGGACGCTGCGGGCCGTCGAAGCCGCCTTCAAGACCGAAGGCAGGCTCGTTTTCGCCGTGTCGCAGCGGGAAAACATCGACCAGGTAAGCCCCGCCGTGCTCTACACCATGGGCACAGTGGCGCGCATCGGTCAGCTCCAGCGTGGGCTGAACGGCGTCCAGCTGCTGCTGCACGGGGAACGGCGCAGTACCGCCGTCCACTACACGGAATCCGAAGGTTACCTGAGCGCCGTAGTGCGGGACGCACCTGACCTGCCGCCCATCGATGCCCAGGATCCCGCCTTCGTGGCGCTGTACCGTGAGGTACGCGAGCGGGCTGCCGAGCTGGGACAGAAGTCCGGGCTCCCCGAGGAGGTCGTGAAGCAGGTGCTGGCTGACGTCACCGATCCCGGTCGGCTGGCGGATCTCGTGGCGGGGCACATCGAGCTCAAGCCGGCCGAGCGCCAATCGCTGCTCGAGAGCCTGGCCGTGGAGGAACGGCTGCGCCGCGTGTTGGTGGCTGTGCAGCGGCAGATCGGCGTGCTCGACGCCCAGGAGGACATCAAGTCCCAGGTCCAGGAGGAGCTGGGCGAGCGCCAGCGGGAGATGTTCCTGCGGGAGCAGATGAAGGCGATCCGCAAGGAGCTGGGTGAGGAGGACGAGGACGGCGATGTGGAGGAGCTGCGCAAGCGGTTGGCCGCCCTGGAGCTGCCTGAGGCGGCTCGCAAGGAGGTCGAGCGCGAGCTGTCTCGCCTCGAGCGCACCAGTCGGGACTCCATGGAAGCGCAGGTGATCCGGACCTACCTCGAAACCGTGGCCGAGCTGCCGTGGAACACGCGTGCCGAGGAGTCGCTCGACTTGAAGCGGGCTGCCGCGATTCTGGAGGAGGACCACTACGGGCTCCAGGACGTGAAGGATCAGGTCCTCGAGTTTCTCGCGGTCCGCCAGCTGCGGCAGCAGCGCCAGGGGGAGGCATCCGCTGCTGCGAAGGCGCCCGACACCAAGGGGAAGGGCGAGAAGGCGACGGACGCTGAATCGAAAGGCTCGATCTTGCTGTTCGTCGGGCCGCCGGGTGTCGGGAAGACCTCGATCGCCAAGTCCATCGCGAGAGCAATGGGGCGGCCGTACGTACGGATCTCGCTTGGTGGCGCCCGGGACGAGGCGGATATCCGTGGGCATCGTCGCACTTATGTCGGCGCGATGCCGGGCCGGATCATCCAGGGGATGAAACAGGCCGGCGCCAAGAATCCGGTGTTCTTGCTCGACGAAGTAGACAAGCTGGGGATCTCCTACCAGGGTGATCCCGCGGCGGCGCTGCTCGAAGTGCTCGACCCGGCGCAGAACGATTCGTTCACGGACCACTACCTCGGAGTGCCGTTCGATCTCTCCGAGGTCTTGTTCGTCGCCACGGCCAACTTCATGCAGAACATCCCGGGTCCGCTACTCGACCGGCTGGAGACCGTCACGTTCGCGGGCTATACCGAGCGCGAGAAGCTCGAGATCGCCAAGCGCTATCTCGTGCCGCGCCAGATTGCCGAGAACGGGCTCTCGGCCGGGCAATTGACCGTCACCGACGATGGTCTGGGCGAGATCATTTCCAGCTACACCCGCGAAGCCGGGGTGCGGCAGCTGGAGCGCGAAGTCGGGAAGCTGGGAAGGAAGGTGGCGCGGCGGATCGCCGATGGGAACGTGGAGGGCGTCACCGTTGGCCGGACGGATATCCATGACCTGCTGGGTCGGCCCAAGGTCCACCCGGAGCACAAGGCGGGTGAGGATCAGGTGGGTGTCGCGACCGGGATGTACTACACGCCGGTGGGCGGCGACATCATGTTCGTGGAAGCGAGCCTCATGCGGGGCAAGGGCGATCTCGTGCTGACCGGGCAGCTGGGAGACGTCATGAAGGAGTCAGCACGCGCGGCGCTCACCTATGCGAAGTCCCACGCGGACCGCCTCGGCATCCCCGAGGACGGCCTGGCGGAAACGGACATCCATATCCACGTCCCGGCCGGTGCGATTCCCAAGGACGGACCGTCGGCGGGTGTCACCATGGCCACGGCCCTGGTTTCTGCCCTGTCACGCCGCCCGGCGCGCCACGACCTCGCGATGACCGGAGAGATCACGCTCCGCGGTCGAGTCCTGCCGATTGGCGGCGTGAAGGAGAAAGTCCTTGGCGCCGTGCGGGCGGGCATCCGGACGATCGTCCTGCCGAAGGAAAACGAAGCCGACCTCGAAGACCTTCCGGAGGACGTGCGCAAGTCGCTGGATGTGCACGCGGTGGAGGAGTTGGGAGAGGTCCTGTCGCTGGCGCTGCGCGGAGCGAAGTTCGAGGCCGGGCAGCTGGTATTCGAAGGGCCGGCTCCCGTCGAGCCGAAGATGGTCTCCAAGAACTGACATCGGTTCACTCCGAAGGCGCGCGCACGCCGTGGACCACCAGGTCCACGGCTGCGTGGCGCCAGCGTTCGCGCAGCGCTGGTTCGTCCGCGCCGAGTGGAGGGGCGCTTGCCGCGATGAGTGGCTCGAGCCGCAGGTAGCCCAGCATGAGCACGAGCGCCTGCGCGGCCGCCATATGCGGGTCGAGGTCGCCGCGGACGAGACCCAATCCCTGTCCTTCAGCGAGCAGCACGACGAGACGACGGACTGGCGATGCGAATGGGGCTGCGTCCAGCCGCTCGGCATGAGAGAGGAGCGCGACCAGTTGGGGGTGTCGCTCCAGGAACACGAAGAGTGCAGACAAGACGTCTCGGAGGCGCTCGAGCGGGCTCCCCGAGACAGGGGGAATCGCGGCGAGCGCCGATTCGAGCTCGCTCTCGCCCCGCTTGAGAACCGTCTGGAAGAGTCCGCGTTTCGAGTGGTAGTAGTAAAACAGCAGCTGCTTGTTGACGCCTGCGGTGGCGGCGATCCGGTC
>Ga0153915_10007245_pt1 | contig 10453 bp, 13 predicted proteins | sample Opewatmetagenome_2_FD_107003 | JGI IMG/M metagenome (GOLD analysis project Ga0153915, IMG submission 107003) | Freshwater wetland microbial communities from Ohio, USA - Open water 3 Core 3 Depth 3 metaG | ecosystem: Environmental > Aquatic > Freshwater > Wetlands | place: USA: Ohio, Lake Erie... | reverse complement strand
TGTGTACTATACAAGCTGTGAACACAAGTGTCAAGCGCAACGAGGCGGCCACAGTAATAAATACGCCACGGCATGAATGAGGGGGCAGCTACAGGGGAAGGGACAACACACCGATAAGACACACGCTGTCCACGTATCCTATACCGCTATCCTGCTTTGCTATCCCGGTTTCCTGTCAGCAACGGTCAGGATCGGTTCTGCTACGGTCAGCCCCGGCCATAGCTCCACATCGATAGCTCTGGGATAGGTCCTGACAGCCCTTGTCAAAACAACATATTGTCAAGGGCAGGAAACGGATAGAGGTTATATAGAGTGAAATCATAGTCTTACAGACAACCGATCCCCGCTGGCCTCCCTATGCTACCCCGCACTGCCCCGCTCCGAGCCTGTTACGAGCAGACCAGGGACTGTCCCTGCGCTGTCCTGCTCCGCCCTGGCGCTGGCCAGGAGCGTTAGAAGTTATTGTGCCTAGGGACGTTACCAAAAAAGGATTGTTAATTTGCGGGCAGGCCAACTCCCAGGGACGCCCCGTGGCGACCACCTTGGCCGGGAGCTTGGCTCGGCCAAAAGGCTGACAGAAACTGACCGTACGGGCCCTATATAGGGTGGTACCTCCTCCGGGCCGAATAGATACTGAACGCTGCTGAAAGGAACCTATGGCGATCTTGAAACGGGTACTTACTAGCTCTGCCCTTAATAAGAGAGGAACATGATGACCGAACTGCAAAGAATCTCAGCGGCAGCCTGGGAAGTTGCCGACGACAGGAGAACGAACAGAATCGAGCGGCTTGAAGCACTCCGTATTTTGTGCGCTTGCCGAGGTCTCATCGTCGGCGACGTGGATGAGAAGTGGCTGTCCGCCAAACAGGTAGTACAGCTCCGGGACATCCGGCGACGGCTGGTGGAGAAGGTGCTGCGGCGGAAGGAACGGAAGCGCAAGGCCAACAGGCGGGCATACCTGCGAAGGCAAATCAGGACGCTCGAAGCGCAGACCGAAGGAGAAACGAGTGGAACAGATTGACAAACTGAAGGCGGAGTTGGCTGCCCTGGATGGTCAGGGACAACAGGCGCGGCAGATCGACCAGCCGGACGGTACTGAGATCATCCCGGAGGACGATCCCGAAGTCTTGCGCCTGGTCGCAGGTAACTCCGAAGTGCAAAAAATCTTCTCCAATTTGGGAGCGCCGAAAAGCCTCTCGGAAGCCAAGAAGATCGTTGCTAACAGACGCGGGGAGTTGGTGCTGTTGGCCGTTATCGTGGACGCGAGTAGACCGATTGCTGAGCGGACGACGGCAGTGCAAACTGTGGTCGATGGGCTACCTGATAGGCACTTTCTAAAGCAGTTCACCGTTTATCAACTCATTGACCGCATCCTGCCCGATGGCTATCTCAAACTGTACCGAACGGCGGAAGGTTTTGAAAAGCGGCCCGTACTGCGTCCTCCCCAAGAGTTGGGCGAAGTGTGGAGTATATGACGCCCTAACGCAACTGTTTCCAGGATCATGGGTTTTTAGCCATGCAAGCCAAGGTAGTTTGATGGCCAGAAATCGGACTTACTATAAATTAGTTTATAGGAAGTCAAAACACTTCATGGATTTGTCGATTCTGTATTGAACTTTCTTAGTAGGTTTGCTATCGTTATGATGTTGCCGGAGAAGTAAAAGCAGAGGAGATACACCACATCAGATTTGGTGCAGTGGTTATCCGGCGACCACTGCCCGTAGTTTCTCCTTAGCTGCCCAGAGAAACACGTTACAAGCCCGCCAGGGCTGGTTCTGCGAAAAAGGTTGACCTGAGCACCAACGCTCGGCAATGAATCGCAGGCGCAGGCAGCAGACCTCAAGAGGCTCCCTTTTTATTTAGACGACAGCACCTTCCCACCGAATCGTTAATAAGAACCCATCTCAACTGATCTTGAAGTGAAATTTGTGCCCTGCTCTGCTTTCTTGGAGCGGGACGCGGAAAGGATAATGATTATGAGCAATTCGCCTACCACAAAGTGCTACGCGCACTACCATTTGAGTCCCGCCGAATATGCGGTTTGGGATGTCTGTCGCGCTCTCTCCCACGATAACGGAATTCTCTATTTCTCCGGCAGAAATGTTGCAGCCCGATTCAAACGCTTAGGAAAGACCGGTGCGTACAATCTCGCGGCCTCTTTACTTGAGTCCGGCTGGTTCAAGCTCCTCAAAGACTCTCAGCGCCGTCGAGACGGAACCTGGTCACCACGGCAATACAAAGTCTTGTCTCACACAGAGTGGGCAGCCGAGCACCCGAATAGTTGCGGCTTACCTGTCCTCAATAGTGACCAACCAGTCCTCGAAGAGGGCCAGGATGACGATTCACCTGTCCTCAATAGTGACCAACCTGTCCTCAATAGTGACCAGCCTGTCCAGGCGTCCGGACATAATCTGATAAGTACTACTGATAAAGAACAACCTAACAAACAACCTGACTACCATAAGCCTGTCCGCTCTAAGGGACTGGGTAAGTTAAAAGCTACTTTGGGAGCCAGCGCACGCGTGGCAACGCCCACTAGGATAGGCCAGCCTGTCCCTCTCCGAGGACAGGATGCTCCGGTACTTGATACGCAGAAACAAGCGGAGTGGATTTCGACAGCAATCACCAACACGTTGGGATTAACGCGACCCGATGTTGTTTCCGAATGGACGGCGGCAATCAAATTGCTGTTCGACAAAGGCGTCTCCGCAGAAACCGTGCAGGCCGTCGCTGCGTTTGCACACGCGACCTTCAAACCGGGAACGATGCAGCGCGAGGGCGCTGCTGGCTTCGTGCAGAACTTTGACCAGATACAACGCGCCATGCGAGAACGGCAGGAAGGAAAAATTCAATGACACTGACACTGATTACACGGATTGAAAACATCACACGCCTTTGGGAGATGATTTTGCCCGACATCCCAAAGCCTGAGGCTGTATGGGTCAGCCGCTGGTGCGTCTACGACGATCCAGCGATTGAGCGCGGCATTGTCCGAGCGAGCAAAAAGTTTGCCCCGAATCGAACCGGCAATATCCCGCCCGTCCCAGAGCAGGTTTACCGGTATATATGCGGTGTGTCCAGGCGCGAGCACGAGGCGAGGCAGAAATGAGTGCAAAGAACGAACTGATTGGAAAGTTCTTTCACACGTTCCATGAGAACGGAAACATTCGATATCAAGGAAGGGTCACGGCAGAACCTGTCCCTGGGTACTTCCTTGTCCAGTTGTTTGACTGGCTGCTCGGCAGCCCTAGCAATAAAGAATTAGCCCCCATTGCACAAATGATCGGCTGGAGCTTCTATGACGACGCTGACGATTGGCGAGAGGCGGGAGACCAAAAAGCCGAGGAAGCGCGGTTGGCTCGTAGCCTGGAGAGGGACGAGGTTGAGAAAGGACGCAATGTTTGAAATGACACACATAGAAACGACACAAGATTGTGATTTTGCTGTAGGGCTTTTCCTGTCCTACATCGCAGAGGACCCAAGCGACCGGCGTATGACGGAGCTATTCAGGCTGCTCCATGAACTGCATCCCAAGCAATTCGCCAGGATTCTGGTATTGGCCGCCGCGATCAAGGACCGTCGATTTGATGAGTACGGCCTTGCCGACGCCGGGCAGCTTTTGCGGACGTTTGAACCCACGGATGACCTGCGGGCGGACGTTGAACGCTTCCTGGAGCTGATGCAGCAGGAAGACGAACTGGTCGAAAAAGAAGCGCGTGCAGCGTCTGGTCAGGACGATACGTTTGCACGACAAGCGGAATTTTTCTTACGGCACGCGGACCCGGCATCCCGTGCTGACCTGGAAGCGTTTTTAAATTTTAAAGAAAGGTGGACATGGCCGGTGACCTAGAGAGCCAGCAAAGGCTGAACGAGCTTTACTTTCGCAACTACTCCCACCTTCTCGACTTGGCCTCCGAAGATCGAAGGCTGCTCGCGCCGGATGCGGAAAATGTAACCAGGGGTGTCGCCCGGCATCTGCCAGACTACACCGGCGAGCTTAGCGATCAGGCTTTTCAGGCATGGGCAGCAGCAATCATTAAGCCTGCTGCGGAGCGTCTGGAATTCTTCTATGCACTGCGGAAACAGTATCGAAGAAGCGTACTCGCCGGTGTTTGGTCCGTCCTCAAAAACAACAAAGACCTCTCCGATCACGACGATCCCGGTAGGACCGCCTGTGCTATCGCAGATGACGTTTGGCTGTGGGTATTCCAAAACATAGAGGTTTTGTTAGTTCCTGGTACAGCCACGCTCGGTACGCGACTGCAAGCAAAAGCGAAATTCGCTGCTCTGACGTGGCGAAAGTCGCGGCTGCGTGAACGCGACAAGCACGTAGGAATTGATGCGGCACAAGTCGGCGCTCAGGATTTCTGCACCATCGAAGGGACCGACGCCGACGCCGCCGGAATCGACATTGGCGACCGTACTCTTTACGTTGAACCGGACTATGAAGAACTGGAAGACGATGACAACCCACGGGGAGCCATTCATCAAAAAGTCCGTATTGGTGACGGCGGGCCAGGCGGTCAGTCGGGCACCCCTCGCGTGTTGTGCCCAAAGTGCCAGACGCTTCAGCCGGTCTCACCAGACTCAGTACATGGCAGTGAGATGACCCTGATGTGCGGGCATTCACGACCGGCGGCTATGCAGGTTACTGCCTGATTTTGGGCTGTGCCCTTAATACATGAGGGGTAGCAGCGGTTTCCCGTCAGAATCGCGGACTAACTCTAAGGGTTCGGCGCACCTGGCAGACGATGCTTAGCGCCGAACCCAAAATCTTTTATTTGCAGGGGGTGCATGAGGAATGAAGTAACCGGAGTTTTTGAAAGTCACAACGCCTACGAGAGAGAGAAACGGTGGAGGAAGATCTTCCATCAGGTAACTGCGGCATACCTCGACGCACGAAACACGCCAGCCCTAGTCGCGGTCAACTATGACGATTCGCAACCTGGGAATCGCAAGCTGGGCGCGGACCTCATACATTACATCGCAGATTGCGAGCGAACGGCACGCGCAGCCCTCGGCGGTAATCCTGTTCTCTTTGGGATGTGGCAGCGGCTTGTTGAAGAGAATGACACCGTGCCCGCAGCGATGGTGGCGCAGATCATTCGGAAATTTGGGCGACTGGCCCAGGCGCGTGGCCTCGAACCCCATCGATACTTCACGCACATCCGCAAAGGTCGTCCCGATAAGCGACCCAAAGTTGCAGGTGCTGCATGAGGAAGCCTGGCGTCAACACCCGTTCCCGGCTGCTGTGCATTCAATGCGGCGACCTAAAGAAAGTCACGGCGGTAGACGAACTGATTACGCTCTCATGCGGCCATGAAAGGCCAGAACTGTTACCGCTTCAACCCGGACGCATCTCGATTGAGAGTATGCGCACGAGAGAAGGCCAGCGACTTTTTCCCGGAAGCCGGTCTGCGGATATGACATCACGCCCGGCATGGACGGATTGGAACTAACGAGCTTCACAAATGGCTATCAGCGACACAAATATCGACACTTCAGGTTTGATTCCGGTAGAACCGCCTATGGTCAAGTTCGCACCGCCGCTTGACCTGGTGCCGGTCCGGTCTCCATTTTATCGCGGCAATGTCCCGACTACGGCCATTGTTAACTCGGATGCGGTTCGCAACTTCCAGGCAGCAGGAGTACCGTCCTATCGGATCGTGCCGCCGCAGCCGTTGACCTTGGCTGGTTCCGGCACGAACGCTGTCCCTGTTGTGGCGACTCCGGCTGTCATCGTCCCACAGCCACCAGCGCCAACGGTTTCACAGCCGCTGTCTACAACTCCTACGGGATATCAGTTCACTTTCCTTCAAGTGAACATTCCAACTTCACTGCCGCCGAGCGCCGTGATATCTGCTTACAAAGTCTATCGCAACTCGACCAATGACCTTGGATCGGCGGCGGTCGTGCAAACGATTCACCACAACCCAGCCAACGCTGGCGGGCCTGTTGTAGTACAGGACGTGCAAGCCGCAGGTGTGGTCCGATGGTATTGGGTGTCCGCAGTCAATGTTTCAGGCAAAGAGTCTGGGTTGACTCCGGCCCAGAGCGGTGCGGTGACCAGCGGATCGCAGCTCAACGGCTCCGGGCAGTTGTCCAGTGCCGACCAGATCGCGGCGGACGGCAACACCTACTTGCGGCTGCCGATTTCAAACACGGTTTCTGCCGACCTTCCGTACAACGCCAGTTTTGATCTGTTTGGCAGCACTCAGGGAGTTGCTGACGGGTGGACGAAAGATTTTGAAGTTACCGGCAGCGGAGCTACTTACTCGCGCAGTTCGTCCCCGGACACCGGCACCTACGCTCAGATCATTACGCCGGTTAATGGTAGTAGCGGCGGTTCGATTGCGAGCCAGCCGTTCGGGGTGAAACCGGGAGCTAAGTACACTTTTCGGTGCCGTGCAAAAAGCTCTGTTGCGAACCCGGCATCGATGTACTTCAGGGTTCTTTGGTATTCCAGCGAGAGCGATTTCACACGCGGGAGCAGTGTGCTTGTCGGCTTCAATGACATCGTGTCAGCGGGCGGCCCGACTGTCTCCAACACTTACCAGACGTTTTCTGGAGAAGTTCTTGCTCCGTCTACCGCGATCTTCTGCCGCGTTGCGTTCTATTCCTGGATAACCGGGAATGCCGCAATTACGTTTGATACGGTCAGTGCACACCTATCTACTCTCGATCTGGACAATGCGATTGTGGATGGTACCAGCTTTGCTCGTGTAGTGGCGACGGACCTTACCACTAACCGTCTGGACTTCTCGAAGTCTTTGCTGAATAAACAGTTGGATAATATTCCAGACGGAACGACTTATGCCAGGCCCATTGCTTCACGGATCAACGCGGGTAAACCGCTTATCGATTTCTCTGAGGGCATCCATCTCAACAAGGTTCTGGATAATCTAGCGGATACCTCAAGCTTCAAGAAGACAACGCCTAATCAGATTCAGTACCTAAGCACGACAACAGGGCAAACAACAGCTTCGACCATCCTTAACGCACAACTTTCCGTCCTGCCTAACTCTTCCGTTGCATTCACGAAAGCGGCGGAGACGACTTCGACGCTAGGCATCAGTTGGGGATTCCAGAGCTTCAAAATGCCGGATGGGTCAACGTTCGTGCTGACGGGAGGGTCAGATGCAAGGGCGGGCCTGACGGCAAGCCACACTTACTTCTGGTATCCGTATCTGACCCTGAGCAACGCCGGCGGGTACGGCGGAATTTTACCGTCAACGGGGACTGACTTGGCCGACCATGGTGTAGCGTGGACGAATCCGAACAACGTCGGCTCGACAAGCAGCAATGCCGTTTCAGCCACCGTCGCTTCTGGAAACCCCACACCCACTTTCACCAACACCTTGAGGGCCGATCATTTCTCTTTTGCCATTGATTCAGGTGCCAGTATTGTCGGAGTGGTGGTGACTCTGATCGGCCTGTCGTCCATGGGTGACGGCGGCCAACATTTTGAGGTCAATCTGGTCAAGGGCGGGTCAATTGTCGGAACGCAAAAAGACGCAGGGGTGCTAACAACGTCGGCTGCGACATACACCTGCGGGACGAGCAGTGATCTTTGGGGCACAACTTTGACCCCAAGTGATGTCAACGCTTCAAATTTCGGCGTCGCGATCATCGGGAAGAACTTTTCCAACAACACATCCACATACAGCGTGCGGGATGTGTTGGTGACCGTGTACTTCAGCGGAGCAGCGACGAACAGCGTCGCAAGCATGAACTTCGCGGGTTTTGTGAGTGCTGCGGACAAGGCAACGGCGGCCCTCTCGTTTTCGGACGGCAGAATTTCCTTGGGCGTCATATCGGACAGCACGACGGCGAGTGGCACCGGCAGCGGAGGCACTTCTGATCCCGGAGGGACTTGCCCTCACGAAGACGAGAAAGTGTTGGTTCGCCGTGATGGAATCGAATTCATCATCGCTTCAAAGTTCGTTAGGCCCGGCGACGAAATCAAAGGGTTTTCTTTTACATCCCAAACGGATGTTTGGCGCAAGGTGACCCGTGTGGCCCACGTTGAATCCACGATGTGGTTCAAGGTGAATGGGTATCTGTGCTCTCCGTGCGAGACGGTATATGTGGGCGGCGAATTCATGCCAGCGTTTAAGGCTCCCGGCGCTGAGAAAGTAAGGGGATTGCATGGTAATCGTGTAGAGCTGACCGTCGAGCCAGACGATCAGAATGATCACAGCAACAGAAATTATTACTTGGTAGGCAATGAAGCCCCGCTGCTCGTTCACAATTTAGTCGTCTACAGTTGAGGAAACAGATTTGAACATCAAAGGTTGGATTTTGAGCAAATGCGATCAGTTGACGGACGGCACGTTCCGCCCCATTATTTCGTCGATGTCCATCGTGTGGGACGGATGCGTCCACCCAGGCACACCTACCGCTGATACTTGGGTCTTGGTTTATGTGGAAGTGAACCAAGGGCAATATGAATTCCTACAAAGTGATCCTGATGTGATCTGGATCGGATCGGAGTGGGACGCCCCGCCTCCCGAACTCCTAACTGCATACGCGAGTCATCTGACCTCAGGAAAGACATACGCGAATCTAGGACAGGTGTTGACCGATCTGGCGAAGTGGGAACCGAGCTTCATCTTCGACTAAATGCAGACCAGATTCTTAGGCAACTTTGCTGACCTGACCGGATACAAGATCAGCAGCTTCAGAGTGGAAGGGCTTGCTGGCCGCGATGCTGCTGGCGCTCCCAGGTGGAGCGTTGTATGCGGCGAGTGCGGGGAGCCTCAGGTCGTTCCTCATGCACGGGCGGCGGCGCTACTCGAAAGCAAGACAGGCGATGACAACCTGTACTGCACTAACGGCGGGTGCCCACTTTCGCGGAGCCAAGCTAGCAGCTCCGAGACGTTCGCTCAGTTTAGAAAAAGAGAACGAAGAGAAGCGGCGGAGCAAGGCAGGCGAGTTGCCGAAGCGCAAAGCGCAGCGGAGGCAGAAGCAGCGAAGCAGCGGGTAAAGGATGCGAAGCTCTCGGCACTGAGAGCCGAGTACGTTCGCTTCTGGAACCATCAGATCAAGACTAGGATCGAAGAATCCAAAATCGTGACCTTCGACCGATGGCAACAACTGACCGAGCACACGCGCCGGATGGTCCTGTCAAGAATCAGCGCGGACTCGACCGTGTACTTTGAAGGTTTGTGATTGGAAGGACAATGCGAACAGGAAACTTAACGACTTTATCCGAACGAGATCGAGTAGCGATGCGCGAGCGCCTCGCCTTTGAGCAGGCTGAACGTGACAGTCAACGCTTGGCAGAAGACCAGGCAGAGTACAAGAAATACATTCAGGGTGTCGCGGCTGAGCAGCTACGCGTGCCGCGTGCGTACCGGATCGCGCCTTTGAGCTTTGATGAGTGGCGCAAGTATCTGCCGGAAGACGAGAGCGACCCAGTGCTACGCGGGCAACTGGCAACAAATCGTGCGCTCACGGCCAGGCTGCGCGAAGACGAGCGGGCAACCGTGCTTGCTGACAGTCCCGATACGGAATTTGAACTTCCAGCGGAAGCTCGCGGGCTGTCAATGAACATAGAGGAAGCTCGGAAGTTTGCCAGGGAGCAGGCTGAAACGTTCGTCTCACAGAATTCAGATTACTTTCCAAGCAAGAAGAACTTCGAGACGATCACGAACTACCTCTCAACTCAAGGCATCGCGATCCCAACCGTGGACACTTTCAAGCTTGCTTGGCAACGGTTGCGCACACTCGGTCTTATAGAGGAACGCCCTACGCCGGAGCCAACTCAAGTTCAGCCGGAGCCACAACCTGAGCCTGAAGTGCCTAAGTTTGGGGACTTCGATGGTGATCTCGTATCTGGATTTGATCTCACATCCGGTGAGCCGTGCACATACACGCAGCGCCAAGTCCGAAATATGTCGAGCGCAGAGTTTCGCCGAGCTTTCAGAGTTGTGCCCCGGTTTACGCGGAGCCGCTATCAATGAAAACGACATACGACGAACATCGTGAGCATCTGACCGTGCCATTCAATCCCGCTCCACCGCCGAGGAGAAAAACGACCTACGACTTGGCCGTGGAGAGCCTCACCGAGCCGGGAGAACCTGCCCGATCCGACACCTAGTTCCAGGTTGTTTTCCAAAGATGGGCGCAAACCTCCTTTACGGCCTGCGTAGCGCCCTGCATTCGATTCGGCGCAGGCCGCTTTTTCGCATCTGGCGCAACATGCTGAAACAAGCCGGGGACCGCGCCAGCGGGTTTGCGGAGACCCGATTCCTAGTCCCCGGCTTTTCTCAGTTGTGATTAAAAGGTTTAAAACAAAATGTCATTCGACGATTCCAATAACACTATCCAGCCGAGCGATTCAAGCGCGGCTCCACAAGCTCAGCCCCAGCCGGTCACGGCTGTCGCGCCGTTAGCGCCTGCCGACCAGGCTTCGCCTGCCAGCGCCGCTGGCTCGGCTACGCCCAACGAT
>Ga0153915_10007244_pt1 | contig 10454 bp, 8 predicted proteins | sample Opewatmetagenome_2_FD_107003 | JGI IMG/M metagenome (GOLD analysis project Ga0153915, IMG submission 107003) | Freshwater wetland microbial communities from Ohio, USA - Open water 3 Core 3 Depth 3 metaG | ecosystem: Environmental > Aquatic > Freshwater > Wetlands | place: USA: Ohio, Lake Erie... | reverse complement strand
TTTGTACTTCTAAAGGTATCCAAAACAGCCCACCAGCTTTGCTTTTATCTCGAGTGAGAGCAGTTTTTTTCTGGATTTTAACCAATAACATATCGCAAGTCGGAGAATAATTGTTAAGAAAATTCTTGCTACTTTTTGCATCAACTGTCCATGCTGCCTTGATACCACCAGAACCTGTAATTGATTTGATTGAAATTGGATATCCGAATAGTTTAACATCCACCTCGGATTCAGTAATAGGAATATTAGTTGTAACATTCTTTGCGCCAAATTTATATATCAATAATGCGGTTATTATTCTTTCCCGAGTTGATCCAACCTCCATCCCAACTATCCCATCTCTTTGACATTCCATGTTGGCAATAGCGAATAACTCTGGTAATTTATTTTGAATTTTACCTACTATTATAGCATCCTCGAAAAGCTCTGTTAGATGATTATTCATTTATCTCCTTACATTTCCTCGATCTCTTTTTTAAGCTCGCTCAGAATATCCGCTTCTTCTATAACTTTGATTTTTTCCCCTTTCTTGAACAGGATGGCTTTGCCCGGTCCGCAGGCTACCCCGATATCCGCATCTTTAGCTTCGCCGGGACCGTTTACGACACATCCCATGACTGCGACTTTGATGGGTTTATCAACGCCGGCTAAATATTCCTCGACTGCCCTGGCCAGGGCCGCAGTGTCCATTTGAGAACGACCGCAAGTAGGGCAGCTGACCAGGGTGGCTCCGTATTGACGCAGATTCAGGCTTTTTAAGATCTGGTACCCGGCATAGACTTCCTCCCGCGGATGGGCAGTTAGCGAGACCCGCAGAGTGTCGCCCAACCCTTCATTAAGTAAAATCCCGATGCCTACCGCACTGCGAATGGTCCCTTGCTTGAGGGTTCCTGCCTCGGTAATGCCAATGTGCAAAGGATAAGGGATTTTTTCTGCGATCTCCCGGTAAGCCTGGATAGTCGTTGGGACATCAAAGGCTTTGAGCGAGACTTTGATTAAGTCAAAATCCAGGTTTTCCAGAATGCGGATATGCCTCATGGCGGCTTCAGTCATCTTTTGGGGAATGGACAACCCCGGGTCAAGGTCCTGCGGCAAGCTGCCGAAGTTAACGCCGATACGGATCGGTACCTGCCTTTCTTTAGCTGCCAGGACTACAGCCTTGACCTTGTCCGGCTCACTGATGTTGCCCGGATTCAAACGCAAACCATCTACTCCGGACTTTAAGGCTGCCAGTGCCAGCCGGTAGTCAAAATGGATATCGGCTATCAAAGGAATGTGAATGCCTTTTTTAATCGTTTGCAGGGCCTGAGCGGCTTCCATGTCCGGGACTGCGCAGCGAATGATTTCACACCCGCAGTCCTCCAGTTCGTGAATTTGCCGGATCGTGGCTGTCGCATCCCGGGTATCAGTCTTGGTCATGGATTGCACGGTGATGGGAGCATTCCCTCCCACACCGACATTGCCGATTTGAATTGCCTTAGATTTCCGTCTTTGTATCATAGTATTACCGTCTTGGTTCAATAATAAAGTCCGTGGAAAGTATATGCAAGTACCGGGGTGCTGATATTTCCCCAGGAAACAGGCTATTCTGTAGTCATGTAACAAATAAAAATAGCCCCGGTTTCATATCAACCGGAGCTATATTTAGCTTTAATATCTTGGCCTGTTCAGAGAAAACTTATACTTACGTTTTATAGCTTTTTCTTTCTGAAAGATATTTTGCCGCATTTCTTCCTGCCGTATACCCGGAATAGACGGCAAAAGCCAGGGCTGTGCCGGGATATTTGGGAGTATAATCTCGGGAAGACCAGCCGCCGGCATTATCGCCTGCAGCATAAAGCCCGCTGATGATGCGACTCTCCTTATTGAGAACCTCCATATTAGAATTGATCAGGATTCCCCCTAATGTGCTGTCAAAGCCCTGTCGCCCCAGAATGGCATAATAGGGCGGAGTTCGCAGAGGCACCAGATATTTTTTATCTTTGAGAAAATCTTCATCATAGCCCTTATCGCAGAACGAATTATACCGCTCTACGGAGGCTTTTAGGACTTCCGGGCTGGCTCCCATGTAGCGGGCTATTTCCTCCCACGAATCGGCGATTTTGGCTTTTCCTTCCGGGTTTTCTTTCTGAAAAGCATCCTCTATTTCATCGAACCAGGTACCGTTGTCTCCCATCGCTCTTTCCGCGTCACTGAGAATCTCTCTTTTCCGGATCATATCTTTTAGGAGAGCCGAATCCAGCAGCGCATAACAAATTTTATCAGGCTGTCTGCTCAGGGCATTGTTGCCTCCAGCCGAAGATCCGAAATAGCGTTCTCCAAGTTTATTTACCAGCATAACCTGGGGCCTGCGGAGAAGCAGATTTAGGCTTCTCGCCCAGGGATAATGGTGAGGGCCAATCAAGATGATCCCTATTTCGCTATCTAAATTTGCTCCGGCTTCTTCAGCCATTACTAAACCATCTCCGGTCACCTCAGAAATTGAATTTCCGAATATATCTCCATGTCCCGGGAAGTATTTATTGAGCATATCTTTATTGCCACCAAATCCCCCGGTCGCTAGTATCACGCTGGTATTGCTGATTTTGATCTCTTTCCCTTGGCTGGTTGCCAGGACTCCTTGGACGTTTCCCTTCTCATCCGTCAAGATCTTACTGGCGGCAGTATCATAGAAAATTTGTATACCCTGCTTGCGGCATTCCTCGATTAGCGTTTCAATAAGCTTGCGTCCGATAGCCATATCTTTATCCAGCTTGGCCTCGAATAAATGGAAGACCCTGGGAGCTTTTTCCCCACCCTCGAAAGCTTCAACACCGCCAAGAGTCATTACATGGTCAAACTTTAGCCCTTTGTCCTCCAGCCATACCAGCATACGTCCTGACTGATTTATAAAATTACGAATGAGTTTGGCGTTAACTCTGCCCCCGGCTTGTTTTAGCTCGTCCTGGAAAACCATATCAGGCGAAACCTGGATGCCCTGCCGCTTCTGAGACGGGCTTTCGGCAGCAAAAATCCCGTGTGAAATTGCCTCGTTTCCGCCAGGTGTGGAAGATTTTTCTAAAACAATAATATTTTTTACCCCGGCTTCCGCCGCTGCTACGGCGGCTGTCAAACCCGATCCGCCGCCTCCCAGGATTACTATATCGGCTTTCAGATTCTGAATATTCTTATTCTCAATTGAACTCACGATAACCTCCTGATGTATCCAGTGCTGATCTTCGATAACCTCCTGCCTCCATAAGATAGTGTTCTTACAGAGACAATGTGGCTCTGGAGTCTTTTTCAAAGCGCAATCTATTAATAACTGAAAGTTTCGCTAAATGTGTAATAAGGTACCGGCGGTTTAGGCTCCATCTTGGGAATTGTAGATATGGTATAGCCTTTGTAAAAATCCGCTCCTATATCCGGTACCGGAAAGCCCTTATCCGGGTCTTCTCCTCCGGCGCCTTCAGCGGCAATATTTTTCCCTTTTTCCGTCCAGCAAGAATCGGTGGGACAGTAGTAGTCTACAAATAGATGCAGGTGCCAGATCTTCCATTGGCCATCCTCTTTAACAAAGTCGATCCCGTATTTTTCATAGGTCCATAAGGCTTCCATCTTATCGCCTGCCATACCGGGATTGGTGACACTGCCGGCCGACATCCAGACCCCTTTGGCTGTTTTACCATCCCCGGCTACCTGGATTACCGGAGTGGTGAGCTGATGGACCCAGAGCATGCCGGCGCCGTAGTTTTCCGGCTTGACCTCGATACTGGGATCAATCTTATGCAAGGCTTCCAGGCACAGCTTTTTATGGGTCAAATTAAAATCACCATAAACTTTTTTTACGGATGCTAACCCATCATATTTCCCGGCATTGTTAGTCCAGGAAACTCCAGGGGTTTTCTTCGCCCAGATGGCCTCCAGTTCTTCTTTATGCATCAGGGCGCTGTGATAATACTCATGCAAACTGGCCACATTCTGGATCTCATGCAGGTCCAGCAGCATCTGTACTTTTTGTTCCAAAGTCATCTCTTTCAATCTGTTGCTCCTTCATTTTCGCGGTTTTATTTGCAGGAATGCTAACATATTAAATTTTCCTGAAATGATCGTAATTAATAATGCAAGGGTGGACGGCAGATTGTTACCATACACCCTTGCAAAATGGAAATTTTGCTATTTCCCCGAGTTTTTATCAACCCAGATCCGAGAATAGACCATTCCTTGACCCCAGCCCAGATATTCACCATCATAGCCTTTAATATAGGGTTGGTACACACTATAAGTGGGGCTCCCCACCATCCAGATGCCCCAATGCTGTTCGATCACTCGTTTGTCGGCTTCCATAAGTGCCTTGGCAGCCTCATCCGGAGTTTGTGCGGACCAGAACTTGTCGCGGGCTGCATCGTACACCGGATCACTAATATTGGTGACGCCAATATCTCCACTTTTCGAGTAAAATTCATCGATAAGAAAAGTGGGCGGCATACTCAGACCAGCCGCTAACGTCGCCATCTGGTCATGCTTTCCGGAACGGAGGTAAGACTCTACCTGCACACGGTCCATGGTCTTAATCTCCATGTTGACCCCAATATCTTTAAAATAGGATTGATAGGTTTCAATTAGTTCAGAGCTAATTCCTCCAAAAGTTGCGGTGGTTCCTCCGGCTTCTACAATCGATGTGACTATATTAGTATCGAAACCAGTGGGATAACCGGCTTCTGCCAGCAGTTGTTTAGCTTTTTCCGGGTTATAAGCATATTCGTCTTTGAGTTCCTGAGGCCAGTCCTCATAGGCATAGGCATAGCCCTTATAGGCCTGGGTCACCAGACCGCAGGGTTTGCCATCAGTCGTACCATCGTAAACGCCACTGGCTATCGCCTGTCGGTTAATTGCCATCTGTAAAGCCTTTCTTACCTTTATGTCATTAAAAGGCTTGGCATCCACCTTAAAAACTACCCCTGTACAACTGCCTACCACACCCGCTTTTACTATTACATCGCTATTTTCCATGGGTTTAACTTGCTGCCAGGTAAGACTGGTCATTATATCCACTTGACCTGTGCGTATCGCAGATACCCGGGAACTCGCGTCCGGTATCACCAGTATTTTAAGCGAATCAGCATAAGGCACTTGATTCTCAGGATAACGCGGGTCATTCCCCCAATAGTCCGGGTTCCTGGTAAAAGTCATGGCAGATCCATCTACAAAATCTGTCAGCATCCAGGGACCGGTCCCCACCGCGGTCTTCCAATCATCTATCGCAACTTCGCCCTGGGCTACCCATTCCGGAGCTTCAATATTGTTAAGAGCCAACCTGTCCCCAATAGCCTGCAGAGAGGCCCCCCCGCAGGGTGTTTTGAATTTAAAAACAACGGTATATTTATCTGTGGCCGTGACCTTATCCCAATTCGAGGTCATGCCGGCATACATCGGGGCAGGCTCGGTATAGTCGCCTTTGCCTAAGATCCGGTCATAATGGGCTTGCACGTCGTAAGCCGTGAATTCCCTGCCATTAACCGGGGCTTTATTTTGCCAGCGAATATTTTGCTTCAAATGGACGGTCACAGTCTGCTGGTCTGTAATTTCCCAGGTATCTACTAACAAGCCTTTTAAATACTGGTCGGGAATAAACATTTCTGACATTGGCCATTTCTCTCGTTCCAGTGTCCAATCAGGCTGAAATAAGCTTTCATACCATAGATTGGTTTCGGCGCCGATAAAGGAGTAAATATCAAAATTCGGCATAATGCTGGTGACTGCAGTCGTGATCTCATCACCATATTGAGGTTTACCCAGACTGGTCCACCAATTAGATTCCGCCGGTGTGGTTGATGTCGCTGCGGTGCTTGCTGAGGCCGTGGCTGAGGTCGAGGTCAATACCAGTGGTGTAGTGGTTTTTGGCGAGACTGTTGTCGTTTTAGATGTAGTTGCGCTGGCTGCGGCCGAAGATGTGGGTGTCGTAGTTTCGGTTCCACAAGCCATAGAATAAATGGATATTGTCAGCAGGATAATAACTAGCCAAGCCCAAATGACTTTTTTACCCATGTTTACAGCCCCCTTTTTATCTATTCACAATTTAGAATTAAAATAGAATTTTATATCTGGGTTAACTTTAATCCTAGATTGAATGGTTTCGGTTGCTGATCGAAAGGTAATATGTGGTTAGTTATCAAGTTATTAAATTACGTCTTGATGATATTTGAGCCTGGATTAGTATTCCTACCCAGGTCAATATCCTTCTTATTAGAATAATAATAATTGTTAATAAAGCCATGCTAACATCTAAAATGTCCGGTGTCAATACGCCAAACCGCATAGTGTAATCTGTTAGGAGAAGTAAGCTTATAACCAGACGCTGAATATCGAATAGTAAATTAGATCAGGGCAATCAGTCCTGGTTTAATTTGGTAAGAAAATGGGTGATATTTTGAGAATTATATAATTCCGGATCCGTTTGCGATTCTTCCAGGTTTAATTCTTGCCTGGCCTTGGTCTTTAGCTTTTTTAGTAAGGAGAATAATATTATCATTTCCTCTTCTGAGAAAGTGGAGAAGAGCTTCTTGGTTAAGTTGTCGGATGTCTTGGATGTTTCCTTAAGAATCTTTTTGGCTTTAGGAGTCATAATAAGCCGGATCGCTCGCTCATCCGGCAGGTCCCTGACTTTTTCGATCAGACCGCTTTTCTTCATGCGGTCGATAATGGAAGACGTACTGTTCATGCTACGAAACAGAATGGGAGCTAAATCACTGATGGTTATCGGACCGCCAATCACATCATTATGCAGCTCCATCAGCCATAATACCTGTTGCTGCTGATCAGTAATCTCTGTTTTAGCAAATACGTTTTCCTTACACCTGGTGATTAAATCATAAACTTGGTGTAAAATCACCCAAAGGCGATATTCATCAGGTGTTAAAATCGGTGCCATTCCCTATTCTCCCCTGCTTTTTCAGCATGAATATTCATAATTGGTAATAATTCAATTTACGACAATCCAGACAATAGTGTCAATTTAGTGATGGATGGATATTCAATTGGCGCAGGTTTGTTTAATCTTGGAATATAAACCGGCTACTCCCGGCTGGGAGGTGAGAGGATACCTTTTAGTAAAGTATCCCGATAACGCCTCCCAGCGATGAGGAAGAGAGATTTAACGGATTATATAATTAGTTGGGATCTATCGCTGATCCTTAACGGCGGACCTGCTTTTAAATAGCCAGCGTTTAAACCTTATCTATATCTTTGGCATCGACTACTTTGACCTGAAAGACGACCCGGCCCAGGCCATGCTCCGGACCGACATCCATGCAGCCGGAATAGTTGACGTAGAAAGTATTCGGATCCAGCCCCTGCCGGACCATATTGCGGGCTCCGGCGGTAAACCAGTACACATTGACAATGTAAGGACACCAGGGATCACTTCTTTTCGGATCAATGACGCTCATTCCCTTGAAGTATATGCGATCACCCTTTTTCATGCCCGCCGTACAACCGTGAGATTCCACAATTTCGGCAATGAGATACTTGTCCTGCATCTCCGGGCTGCAGATCTTCTGCACATAGTTCGATCGAACCGGGTCGGCTTGCAGGGCCTTTAACTCGGCATCGCTATACTCCATGTGTTTCTGAAAGCCCTCCCAATCAAATCGACCCGGGGTTCTTGATACAAAATGTCCTTTTCCCATTATGAATCACCTTCCTTTATCCGTAATTTTTTTCTTTTATTGCTCTCTGGCAGCTTGCTGGAGGTTGTGAAATGGATGAATCACAGGCAGCCTTAAATTTTATCCAGATCAGCCTCTTCTACGACATAGCATTTGCTTTCCACATAGCCCCAGCCATATTTGGCCGAGGTATCTACACAGGAGAAATAATTGGGGAACATGGTATTGGGATCTTTACCCTGCATTACCAGGTTATGGCAAGCATCCTGAACCACTGGTAAAAAGCACATATTATGCCCGCACCAGTGACTGCTTCTTTTCGGGTCCAGGTTTCCCATCCCTTTGAAATACAACCGATCTCCTGGCTTTAATCCATTAGCGCAACCGTGTGATTTAACTACCTCGACAATCAGCCATTTGTTCTGCATTGAGGGATCACACATTTTCTGAGCGCCGATATTTTTGGCTGGATTATCCATCCATTCTTTGAGTTCGGCATCCGAAAAACCCATGTGCTTCTGGAAAGCTTTCCAATCAAAATCTTTTCCTGCTGGGGAACAAAAATGAGGCATTCTAATTCTCCTTTCCTTTTAATTACTTGTGTTGAATACAGCGCGGTTCAATTTTCCTCGGATTGAATGACGATTAATCTGGTGAAACATACTTTACATATATCTCTACCTCCTTGTGCAATTACATAGGACTTCCAGACTAAGTTTTTATGGCTGATAATATGATGATTGTTATAATCTCAATTGTGATATTAAGTATAAGCATTATATAGTGTGTTAATTGAGTTGTCAATAACCAAAATTAACGCAGCGAGCGTGAAAGGTACTAACTCAAGGAACATAAAGCCCAGAATACTGAGGAGAGAGTCTTAAAAGCTTGGTGTCGGACTTCTCTGTTAGCCAACGCTAATCTGAAAAATCTATTTCTGAGGCATGAAATAGTCTTAATATGCTATAATGGGAAAAGAAGCTGACAGGGTTTGCTGGGTCTAAAAAGGAAATTAAAATCGGGGAGAGAAGATTTGAACTTCCGACCTCCATGTATTGATGTTGACATTAGGACATAAAATTCTAAGATGCACTTGGTTATCTGGGAGGGGGAGTTAAACCAAAAAGACCGAATAGCTCTTCCTCTGTGAATCGCAATCTGAGATCGATAGTAACATCATCTACCAGGTCATTAAAAAGACACTGTTTCCGCTGCAAGATGTTTTCAATTCTTTCTTCGATGGTATTTTCACAAGTATATCTATAAACGTGCACTGGCGAGGATTGCCCCTGACGATGTGCACGGTCTTCGGCATGGTGTTCTATTGCCGGATTCCACCAACGGTCGAAATGAAAGACGTAAGAGGCTTCTTGAAGATTTAAGCCCTGTCCTCCGGCCCGCAGTGAAAGAATCATTACTTTTCGACTGGGGTCGGTTTTAAACTTTCTGATCAAGACATCCTTATCCTGCATGTTGAGCGATCCGGTAAATACCAATGGTTGAAAATGCCTTAATCGATGAGAAATTGCCAGGACACCGTAATTAGCATCTATAAATTGAGAAAAAATAATGGCCCGATGCCCCTCCGCAATTAGAGTATTGATTCTCTCCAGAATATCCTCCATTTTACTGGACTCTTCACTGACAGGACAGAAGTTACAAATTTGTTTTAATCTTAGAATCAACTCCAGAACATTACTGATGCGTATGCCATCCCCCTTTTCTTTCAGTTGAAGGATGCCTTCTTTTTCGGCTTTATCATAGGTTTCCCTTTGTTTTCCGGTCAGGGGTAGAAAAATAGTGGATACCGTCTTGGGAGGCAACTGGAGGAGAACTTCGGTTTTCTTACGGCGGAGCTGTAGATTCCGGTGCAACTCCCGCATTCTGGCTCCAGGGATGATGCCAGGAAGTATCTCGCCCGGTTTGAAAGGCCTGGTAAATTCCAGAATTGATGCTAGATCTTCAATCCGGTTTTCCAAAGGAGTGCCGGTTAGCGCCCAGGCTCTCCGGCGGAGCAATGACTTGCATTTCCGACTGATCTCAGTTTTTTTATTTTTGATCTTTTGGGCTTCATCAAGTACTACAAGGTCCCAGACTCTCCGCCCCGGTGGGGAATGCGGATTGGCAGTGAAATCTTCCCTCAGTATCTCGTAGCCGGTCAAAAATATCTGCGCCGGAGAATTCCATTGATAAGCCCGGTCTTCTGCAGGACCATATATTGTACTGAGTTGTAATTCCGGCGCTATCAGGCGGATTTCTTTACGCCATTGACTGATGAGCCCGGCCGGAACCACGATCAAGGCCTGTTCAAGGTGTTTTTGATACACCAGTATACGGATGGCGGAAATAGCCTGGATAGTTTTTCCTAAACCCATATCATCGGCTAATAAAAGGGCTTCTCTGGAAATCAGCATTTCAATACCTTCTATTTGATAGCGAAAAGGTTTCTTTGCCCACTCCAGAGTATGCTCCAGAGGGAGATGTGGCTGCTTAGAAGATTGTAACAGCAGATATCCTTGTTTCCGAGTGGAACCGGACTGCGATTTCCCGGTTTTTAGTTTAAGTCTTTCCCAAATTTGATCTTCAACGGTTGAACCGGAGCCGGATTCCGCGTTCACTTTCTCATTATTAATCGGCAATTTACGCTTTATCCTGGTTAGTAGTTATCTCGTTGGTCTCAGATCCTTCCAACTCCGGTATCTCACTGTAGGCAGGTACAAGCTGGGTATTTTCTATCACCGGTTGATAGTCCGGGTAGAGCCTTTTCAAGTCCCATTCCGTGATCCAGCGTTTGATATGCTGGCGGAT
>Ga0153915_10007243_pt1 | contig 10454 bp, 8 predicted proteins | sample Opewatmetagenome_2_FD_107003 | JGI IMG/M metagenome (GOLD analysis project Ga0153915, IMG submission 107003) | Freshwater wetland microbial communities from Ohio, USA - Open water 3 Core 3 Depth 3 metaG | ecosystem: Environmental > Aquatic > Freshwater > Wetlands | place: USA: Ohio, Lake Erie... | reverse complement strand
TGCTCCACCCGGCTGAACGATGTGGGGAACCAGTCGTACTCCTTGAAGCGCACGATGGTGTCGCGCATGGCAAGGGCCATCTTGATGTCCGTGCCACCCACGTCGACGCCGCAGATCGTCTTCTCGCCGAGGTCGGAGACGGCGTCCCGGCACATCCCCACGATGTCGCCCGCCACGGTCCGCTCCCCCGCGACGCCACCCGGCTCGAGCCGCGGGCCGAGCGCCCAAGTGAACCCTCCCCTCCCGGCGCCGGGCACGGCTTCCAGCATGCGCTCGACGACGTTCACGCAGCGGCCGTACCCCGGCCGCTCGCGCCTCGGGAGGGAGAGCCCGAACTCGCGCTCGAACGCCCGGGCCAGCAGGGCGGACTCGCCCGCGTCCCCCTCCGCCGAGAGGCGGACCTCCTCGCCGCCGAGCGTGGAGAGGACATTGTAGAGGGTGGCGAGGAAGTACTCGGTGACGAAGGCCCGCTCGGCTGCGCTCGCTCCCTCGAACCGCGGCAGGACGAGCTCGAACGCGTGGTCCGCCCGGTTGAGTCCACGGACGCTCACGCCCAGCCTGAACGACGCTCCGCGCTCGAGGAGGACGTACCTCCGGCGGACCTCGCTGATGTACACCGGGTGCCCTGCCCGGGCGGCTGCCAAGAACTCGCGTGTGCTTGCGTCCACGGTGAGATCTCTTTCGGTCAGCGGAAGGCGCGTCAGCGCACGGACAGCCCACGCTCGGAGAGGATCGCTCGGAATCCCTCCATCTGCGCCTCGGTGAAGGCGGAGACGTCCTTCTCGAAGGCGTACTCCTGGCCCATCCGGCGGTACTTGGCGGCCGCCAGCGGATTGAAGTTCATGAGCTCGATGGGGATCGAGGGATCGATGCCCTCGAGGAGGACGGCGATGGCGGAGAGGTTCTCGCGCGTGGCCGTCACGCGCGGGATGAGCGGGACGCGCACGAGCAGCCGCCCGCTCCCCCGGAGGGCGCGCGCGAGGGCCCTGAGGTTCTCGACGATGAGCGCGTTGTCCTGCTGCGTCGCCTCGCGGTGGAGCTCCGGATCCGCGATCTTCACGTCACAGATGAAGAGGTCGACGACCCCGAGCAGGCTCTCGATCGACTCCCAGGGAGCGAAGAGCGAGGTCTCGACGGCGGTGTGGACGCCCCGCGCCTTGAGCAGCGAAGCCACCTCGAGGACGAACGCGGTCTGCTGGAGGGGCTCGCCGCCAGAGAAGGTCACCCCCCCGCCTGACACCTCATGGAACACCCGGTCCGCGGCGAGCTGCTCGAGCGCGTCCGCGCTCTCGATGTCGCGCCCGTCGAGGGCGAGCGCGTTGCGAGGACAGGCTTCCAGGCACTTGCCGCACAGGTCGCACAGGCGGCGGTCGATCAGGACGCCGGGTCCCTCCCGCGGGGCGAGCGCGCCCCGCGGGCAACTCTTCACGCACGTGCCGCAGGACTGGCACAGGTGCGCGAAGCTCCACAGGCGGATCGCGCCTTCCAGCCCCTCCGGGTTCTGGCACCAGGCGCAGCGGAGCGGGCACCCCTTCAGGAAGAGCGTGGTCCTGATGCCCGGCCCGTCGTGGATCGAGAAGCGCTGGAGGTCGAAGATCCTGGCCCCACTCATGCGTCCTCGTAGCTGGTCCTGGCGATGATCTCGTTCTGCAGGTCGGCAGCGAGCTCGGTGAAGTAGGCCGTGTAGCCGGCCACCCGGATGGTGAGGTTCCGGTAGGCATCCGGGTTTTTCTGGGCGGCGATGAGGTCCTCGCGGGTGACCACGTTGAACTGCACGTGGTTGATCCGCAGCCGGACGAAGCCGCGCAGCATGGCCGAGAAGGCCTTCGCGCCCGATTGGGTGCGGAAGAGCTTGGGCAGGAACTTCATGTTGAGGAGCGTCCCGTTGCTCCCCCGGCGCGAGTCGACCCGGGAGACCGAGGTGAGCAGCGCCGTCGGGCCGCGCCGGTCCCGGCCGTACACCGCCGACATCCCTCCGTCGGCGAGCGGCGCCCCGGGCAGGCGGCCGTCGGGGCTCGCCCCCACGTTCGCGCCCATGGGGACGTGCGCGCTCACCGTGTAGAGCCCGGTGTGGTAGCGGCCGCCGCGGTAGTTCACCCGTCCCTTGAACTTGTCCGAGAAGTAGGCGACCCACTTGTCGCCGATGCGGTCCACCCACTCCACGTCGTTCCCGTACTTGGGGGCCTTGTTGAGCAGGATCTGCCGCAACTCCTCGTCCTGCGCGTAGCCGCTCCTCAGCGCGGCGAGCAGCCGCACCCGGTCGACGACCTTCTCGTCGTAGACCAGCTTCTTCACGGCGGCGAGGCTGTCGGCCACGTTCGCGACCTGGATGGCCTGGATACCGGAGAGGTTGTAGTGGGCTCCACCCCGGGTGACGTCGAGCCCCTTCTCGAAGCAGTCGTCGATGACCGAGGAGAGCAGGGCCGTCGGCAGGAGCCGCTGGTGCATCTCCTCCACCTTCTCGCAGGCCGCGATCATCTTCTCGAAGAAGAAGTCGATCTGCGCGGCGAAGGCCCTCTCCAGATCCCCGTACTCGGCGAAGTCGGTGAGGAGCCCGGTGCGCGGGCCGAGCTGCTTCCCGGTCAACAGGCAGACCCCGTCGTTCATGGCGAGCTCGAGCGCCTTGACGAGGTTGAACATCGCCGCGTCGCTCCAGCCAAGGTTGTTGCCGTGGCTGGTGAGCTCGACGCAGCCCACGATGGCGTAGTTGACGGCGTCCCGGCGCGAGATGCCCTGCGCCTCGAGCGCGGGGATGATGCTCTCGTCGTTGAACACCTGCGGCATGCCGCTCCCCAGCCCGATGACCCGCGTGCACTCGTCGAGGAGCGAGTCCGGCGTCTTCTCGTGGATGCGCGCCGACAGGTTCGGCTGCGGCAGGCCGATGTGCTCCTGGGCCTTGAGGAAGAGGTAGCTGAGCTCGTTCGCGCAGTCGTTCCCGAGCTCGTCGCGGCCGCCAAAGGCCACGTTGAAGCCGATGGGGAAGCCGGCGAAGAAGGCCGCGCTGTGCGAGTTGCGCAGGTAGACGATCTGGTTGAACTTGAGCCAGAGCGCCTCCACCAGCTCGAGCGTGCCTTCGAGATCGAGCCGCCCCGCGTCGAGGTCGGCCCGGAAGTACGGGTGGAGGTACTGGTCCGCCCGCCCCGGCGAGAAGGACGAGGCGTTGCTCTCGAGCTGGAGGAGCACGTACAGGAACCAGAGCGCCTGCAGCGCCTCGCGGAAGGTGTCGGCGCCCCCCAGCGCCAGCTTCTCGCAGATGCGGGCCACCTCCTTCAGGTTGGCCGCCTCGGCCGGCGCCGCCGACTGCGCCATCTCGCGCGCCCTCTCCCCGTACCGGCGGATGAAGTGCGACGCCCCCTCGAGCACCAGGGCCGCGCACTCGAAGAACTCGCGCTGCTCGGCGGGCGCGGCGGCGAGCCGCTCAAGGGCCTCGCGGCGCAAACCGGCCGGCCCGAGAGCGATCCACTTCGCCGTGTTCGGGCAGATGTGCCCCTGGGCGTGATCCTTCTGGTTGATCTTCACCACCTTCGCGATGGCGTCGAGCTCGGGGCCCGCCTCGCGGCGAAGCGAGTCCTCGAGTGACTTGCCGCGCCAGTAGGGAAGGACGCGCTCGCGGAAGGCCGCCACGTCCTGCGGACGGGTGTTGAAGCGGTCTTGCGGCCGCGTGGGCAGCCCCTCGATCTCCTTGTCGATCCAGGAGATCCCCGCCTCCGGGAAGACCACCCCGCCCCGTACGCCCACCGTGCGGTTTCCGACGATGAGCTCCTCGGGATCGATGGCGATGGCCATCCGGTGCATCGCCTCGACGAGCGCCCTGGCGCGCTTCACCGGCACCGTGACGGTCGGGTCCTTCTCGTAGACCTCGGTGATGATGAGCGCCTGCTCGAGGGAGAGGAACCGCTCCTCCTCGAGCATCTTCCTCTTCAGCGACTTCACCCGCTCGGTCGCCTGGAGCGCCGCGATGGCGGAGATGGAGGTCGGGGACTCGCGCCTCAGCGGCCGCTCGGCGAGGGACGTCGTGCTCATCATGCAATCCTCCTGCGCGGTTAGGCTAGCCCCGCCGCCCCGAGAAAAGAACTGAGCTTCCTGCCCAGAAGGTGGACGAAAATGAACCACTGCGCTCTCGGCAGGCCCCATTTGACCCATCGGGGACGTCACGAGGCGCGGAGGGAAGGCCCGGCGGCGCGCACGACACCCTGCGCACCGGCCCGCCCGGGCCACGTTCCGCGGAGTCCCGCCCTAGCGCGCGAGGTTCTTCCTGCGGAAGTCGCTCGGGGAAGTGCCGGTCTCCTTCTTGAACACCCGGGCGAAGTACTTGACGTCGTCGAATCCCACGCGCTCCGCCACCGCGTCGACCTTGAGGGCGCGGTCGAGCAAGAGCAGCTTTGCCTTGTCGACCCGCACCATGTTCCGGTAGCGCATCGGGGTCACCCCCGTCTTCTTCCTGAAGGCCCGGAAGAGGTAGGACGGGCTCACCGCGGCGACCTTCGCGAGGGCCTCGACGGAGTACTCCCGCGCGTAGTGCTCGTGGATGAAGCCGAGGCAGCGCTCGACCTGCGAGGAGCTCTCGCGGATGGGCTCGGCGAAGTGCTGGCGCACGAGCAGCATGAGACTCTTGAGGTGCGAGGCGATGACCTCCGGCGCGAAGGGGCGCTTCCCGGTGTACTCGAGGTAGATGAGCTCGAAGAGCTGCCGGAACGCACCTCGCACGTCGAGCAGCTTGATGGCGTGATCGAAGGGGGCGCAGGAGCCGAGGTCGGCCCACAGGCAGATGATCTCCTGGCGCCGCTCGAGGTCGAGGTGCTCGAGGTGGAACAGGCCGGGCGGGTAGATGAGGACGTCGAAGAGCGAGATGTCGAGGGAGTCCTGGCCGGCCTCGATGTTCGCTTTCCCTTCGATGAAGAAGATGAGCTCGAAGTACGGATGGGAGTGCTTCTGCAGGTTCCAGATCCGGCTCTGCTCGTCGAAGCGCTCGCAGAACTTCACGCTCGCGCGTTCGAAGGAGATGCTCTCGAGGAAGGCCAGGATCGATTCCGACGGCATGGGATGACGCCTCTTGGCCTACAGCGCGCGAGGGAGCGTATCACACCGGGGTGGCCGCCTCTCTTGGACTGTCCTTGCCGAGAACTCCATCTGACCCTGTTTCCCCTTCGGCCGAGGGCCACCCCAGCGCTTCGTCATGCTGCGGCCCGCGTAGCAGCTTGGCAGCATCGGCTACCGCGACTTCTCCGCATCTCCATTCGGCAGGCCTGCCGGATCGGAGGAGCTACCCGTGCCCTGGTTGGTGCGGTTCCTGTCGTCGACGCTCGCGAAGCAGATCGCCACGGTCGTCCCGATCGAGATCGCGGGTGCTCTCGCCAAGAAGCCGAAACGCAGGCGGTAGCCGAGAGGCGCGTCGCCACTGCCGGGGCGCGCCCCGTTGTTCAAGACGCCTACTCGCCGATCATCTTGTCCGGCTCGATCACGTGGGCGCCAGGCGCCGCCGTCTTGGCCACCGCAATCATCGTCTTCGCCACGGTCATCACCGGCGTCGGCCGGTACTTCCCGAGAAGCGGTGCAAGGGCTCGTCCGATGATCAGTCCCATGCCCTCGCCTGGTCGGCTCTCGGCACGTTCGCCATCGAGAATGGAAGGCCGCAGCGCATACACGCTCGGGAAGCCCACGAGTGCGACGTCGCGCTCGGTCTCGCCCTTCACGGAGTTGTAGAAGACGCGGGAGCCAGGTCTGGCGCCCAGTGCCGTTACGTGGACGAAGGCATGCGCGCCCTTCCGCTTGGCCCCCTGCGCGAACGCGAGCACCGCGTCGTGGTCCACTGCGCGGAACGCCTCGCGGGAGCCAGCCTGCTTGATCGTGGTCCCGAGGCAGCAGAAGGCGATGGCGGGAGCGTCGAGAGCATCGAAGGCGGGGGCCGACCTGAAGTCGGTGACGACCTGGACGAGCTTGGGGTCTTGGACCGGCAGGGTACGACGCCCCGCCGAGATGACCTTGTCGAAGTAGTCGTCCTGAAGAAGCCGTTGCAGGAGCGTTCCCCCGACGAGCCCGCTTCCTCCGGCTAGCCATGCAGTTGCCATGTGACGCGGAACCTAACGCGTCATCGGAGAGAGTTCTCGAAGTTCAACGCGACGGGACCCCCGCTCATGGTGAGCGCGGGCCTTCGTCTTGTGCTCGAGCAGGTGCTCCCGCCGCGAACGGCCTACTGAAGCGAGCCACCGGATGACCACCGCTGCAAGACGAAGCATGGGCGAGTGAAGGTGCCGGGCCCGACCAGAACCGTCAACGAATTCAGCGTGAACCTCATTTTGGCGACCGACACTCCCCCCTGCGGCCGAGCACGGGGCACGGACGCCCACCAGCAGCGCGGCGCGGGACGGAGCCGGGGCCTGCTGCTATCCTCGGGCGCCATGCGCGCCCTCCTCGCCACCCTCCTCGCTGCCGTCCCCGCCCTCTCCCCCGCCTCTCCGCGGGAGCCGGTGGCCACCTTCTCCATCGTGGCCCGCGACCCGGCCACCGGGGAGCTGGGCGTGGCAGTGGCGTCGAGGTTCTTCGCCGTCGGCGCGGTGGTTCCCTGGGCGCGGGCCGGCGTCGGCGCGGTCGCGACGCAGTCCTTCGCGAACACGACCTACGGCCCGCGCGGTCTCGAGCTCCTCGCGCAGAGCGCCACGCCGGCGGAGGCGCTCGCCATCCTGCTCCGCTCCGACCCGGACCGGGAGAAGCGGCAGGTCGGCATGGTGGCGGCGGACGGCGCCTCGGTCACATACAGCGGCAAGGGATGCAACCCCTGGGCGGGCGGCCGGAGCGGGAAGGACTACGCCATCCAGGGAAACATCCTCACCGGCGAGCCGGTGGTCGCCGCGATGGAGAGGGCCTTCCTCGGCACCAAGGGCACGCTCGCCGACCGGCTCTTCGCCGCGCTCGCCGGGGGCGACGCGGCCGGGGGCGACTCGCGCGGGCGCCAGTCCGCGGCCCTGCTCGTCGTAAAGGAGAAGGCCGGCTACGGCGGGTTCTCCGACCGGGCCATCGACGTGCGGGTGGACGATCACCCGGATCCCTTCGGGGAGCTGGAGCGACTCCTCCGCTACGCCCAGATGAACTACGCTTGGAACGAGGGGTGGACCGCCTTCACCGAGAAGCGGTTCCAGGAGGCCGTCGCCGCCCAGGAGCGCGCCGCCGCCCTCGCGCCCGGCAACGGCGAGGTGCTCTATGACCTGGCGGTGATCCGGCTCGCCGCGGGCAAGCGCGCTGGGGCGCTCGAGGCGCTCGGGCGCGCCCTGGCCGGGAACCCGAAGCTCCGCGCCCAGGCGAAGGGGGACGAGGACCTGGCCGGGCTGCGCGAGGATCCGGCCTTCGAGAAGCTCGTGCGCTGACCGCACGCGGACGGCAGGCCGGCGACGCCGGGGCATGTACTTCGCGACGGTGGACACGGCCACCTCGATGCCGAGCTTGGCCAGCTCGCTTCGAATGCGTGGAGCACCCCAGGTCACGTTCGCCTGCGACATCCTGCGAATCAGGCTCACGATCTCGCGACCCAGCCCGAAGCGTCCCGGGCGCTGTTTCCGGCTACGACGGGTCCAGAAGCGCCGAAACCCCTCCCGATGCCAGCGGATCACCGTCGTGGGCTGGACGATGGCCAGGGCCTTCTTCTAGCCAGCCGTCGGCGACATCAGGTCGCGCCGGCCGAGGTTTCCGATGACGCGCTGGCGGACGCGGGCTTCAGGGGCCGCGCTGCTCCCCACCCCGATGTGATTGTTGGGCGTCTTCTTGAGGTTGCTGGTGGACTTCAGCAGCGACCTCAGGTTGCCGCACCGAGCCGTGATAAACGACCGCGCAACTGGAGCCTTGAATCATGCGCTTTGCCTTCCTGTAAAGCTTCGAGACCGGGCCGCCAAGGGCCTCGACCGCGCTCACCGCGCTTGTCTGGGGACTGCCGAACGGACCGCTGATGCCTTGTTTGAATTTCGCGCATCCCTTGTCATCCAGAAGCGCCACTGTTACGTCATCATATCGTCCGCTGACAAGATTGAGCTTGCCGATAAGAGCGACCCGATTATGCTGCGTCGCAAGGGCGCAGTCCGTAGCTTCTGCCACACCGTCCTTGATCTTCCAGTGGGAGATGAACTGTGTGATGACGCCCTGCCCTCCCCGAGTCTGGCTATAAAGGTCCCCATAACGGTACCCGGTGAGCACAACGGTAGCAACGGCACTGATGGGAACGAAGGGGCCACCGATGAACAAAGCGCCGAGGTCGACGAGATTGAACTCCTGGCTCGTCTCATACGACGAGAGGACCTTGTCGAGGTCCATCGTATAGGTAAGGAGATTATCACCCCGGAGAGAAAGAGTACCGTCCATGGTGCTCATCAGATTGCGGCTTCCTTTCTCCGCCACCGTCAAGGAAGCCTCGAGATCGCCCTTCCCGCCGATCACCCTTCCTACGCCGAAGGACTCCTCGAGTTTTGCGAAGTCCAGCTTCGATACCTTCAAATTGATCCTATAGACAGCATCGACTCTGGACATGTCTGCCGTGGCATCTGCTTGACCTCTCGTGCCGAAAACATCCATGGAAAGCGGGGCGAGGCTGATTACTCCCTTCTCCGCTTTCATAGGACTCTTGACGTTTTCGATCTGGAGGTTCCTCCTCCGTACCTCCTTGCAGTCGAGGCTTCCCGTGAAAGAGACGTTCTTCATGAAGTTTTCTGCGGCGCCTCCTATCGAGAGATCCTCGATTGCGAGATTGATTTCCTTCAACTCCGTCCTTTCACCCGTCTTCTTGTCGAGATGAATCAGTGCCCCTTGGGACAGCCTGATTTCTTTCAAGCTGGAAACCGCTCGCAGCAGCGCGTCTTCAGCGGATTTCATTTCAGAGATTTCGATATTATGTTTCCCCTCGGCGTATTCCACGATGCTGACGATCGGTTGGACAAGCTCGCAACCGGTGACTTTGAGTTGCTTCTTCAGCAGAGGGATCAAGTCGACTCTTAGCTTGAGTGTCTTGAGGGAAAGGATCTCGCCTTGCTTGCTGCCGACATGGATATCATTGGCCGATACCCCGAAGGGAAAGAAGTCGAGCCCCAACTTCCCATTGATGCTGACATCCATGCCGGTTGCCTCGGATGCAGCGGCTTCGATGCGGCGCTTGTAAGAATTGATGTCGAGAAATGAGACAGCGACAATTACTGCAATTACGATCAGCGCAAGGGCGCCGCCGCCAATCAGTATGAATTTTTTCCTTTCGGCTCTCATGGCTTTGACTTCGCGATAAACGCGAGCAGCGGAGGCCCATGCCGTGTAAGCTCAACCGGCGCGCATGAGGTTTCCCCAGTCACAGGTGACGACGCGCCTCGCCGAGGGGGTCCAAACGACATGGTCATGGGTTTCCTCCACCGCCCCGAAGGGGGGTACCGGTCGCGGTGCTTTTTCGCCATCGTGCGCCGTTCGACACGGGGCTTCAACGGCCAAGATATGGTGGCTTGTGAAGCACGGGGCCCGTGATCTACGGCGACGACAGGCGAAACGTCATTGGTTTCCGCCTCCAGGAACCACCTGAAGGATTTCAGCCTGGACGGAGTCTTCGGCAAGGACAGTGGGCGCCGCGCTCAGCCGACCAGTGTCCACCCACCCCAACCGATCAGCAGCGCGCCGATGGCGGCCGGAAGAGGCCAGCCGGGGGGCGCCACCTTCTCGGCGAGCAGCAGCAGGGTGAGTAGCACCATCCAAGCGAGGTTCATCACCCCGGTCACGAACAGGATCAGCATGAGCAGGCCGCAGGAGGCCATGGCGAGGGCGCTGTAGCGGAGCCCGCCCGCGAAGGCGACGCTGGCGCGGCCTCCCGCGTCGGCCAGGCTCGGGGCCCGGCAGCGATCGAGGCAGGCCCGCTTGAGGGGCGACAGCTGCACGGCTCCGGCCGCCAGGAGCAGCGCGGCAGAGAGCGCGCGGCTGCTGGTGGCCATGCCGTGGTTCATCAGGCCGAGCGCCTGCAGGCGGGACTGGAACGCGGCCGCCCCCAGGCTGAAGGCGATCCAGGGCAGGAGATACCCCGCCAGAAAGGCGGCGGAGCTGGGCAGTGGCGACCGCCCCAGCTGCCGACGCCATACGCGCGCCAGCTGGAGCAGCACCAGCAGTTCGATCGGGATCATCATCCCGATCATCATCACCGCCCACATGACGAAGAGGGCGAGGAGGTCGGCGCCGTGCACGTGCACGTGCCCCCCCTCCGGTGGCGCCGCCATTCGCGCGGTCCAGGCCCAGCACACCACGCTGGCGCCGGCGAGCAGCGCGAGCAACGCGCGCCGGTCGTGCCGCTCCGCCCGCCCTGGCTCGACGAGCCCGGTCATAGCCGCCCGCCGCCCCCCTACTCGGCGACCCCCTTCTCCTTGAGGATCGTCCAGACCATCTCCGGGGTGATGGGAATGTCGACGTGCTTCACGCCCAGGTGCGCGAGCGCGTCCACCACCGCGTTG
>Ga0153915_10007242_pt1 | contig 10455 bp, 10 predicted proteins | sample Opewatmetagenome_2_FD_107003 | JGI IMG/M metagenome (GOLD analysis project Ga0153915, IMG submission 107003) | Freshwater wetland microbial communities from Ohio, USA - Open water 3 Core 3 Depth 3 metaG | ecosystem: Environmental > Aquatic > Freshwater > Wetlands | place: USA: Ohio, Lake Erie... | reverse complement strand
AGCCGGTAATAGATTTCGTTCGACGGACAATCGCCGGTTCATCCTCAGGTAATGTTGATCCGGCCCGGCATGAACCTTTTCCAATGCCAGGAAGTACAGATCGGATTCGATTAGTGAGCCGCCCTGATTTTGAAGCCAGGCGCCTATACGCTCAGCCCATGGCAAATACCCTTTCAGGGGAACAATACTGTAAAGGGGTTTAAAACGCTTATGTACCCGTTCGCGGGCAATACCATTTTTTTCATAGTATCCCAGGCATACCGTTTTATTCTCCTGATCGAGAAACCTTAGCGGCAGGGCTAATCTTTTAATGGTGAAGAGTGGTAATAAAGCTCGAAATTCGATGAGGCCGGATAATTTACTCTGCAGTGTAAATGGTGGTAAATTCTGCGCGAATTTAGGCTCCCGATCATACCGGCATTCAATCTCAGTATAACCAGGAATATAGGTGATTAAAATTAAACGTTCCCCATTCCAGCTCAACGACATATGATTTTCATTCAAACGGCGGTCAAAAGTATCATAATATCTGATCAGCTCATGTTGCAGGGGCATGAATTTAATAGCAAAATTCCGGCGCAGGTTAGAAATAAATTCTTGTTTGGTCCAAGCACCCGGTAACTGGAAATACAACCGCTGTGCCATTTTAAATATTTTCCTTTTGCAGTTGAGAATGAGTGATGTATATTTTTAGTCTGATCGGTAAAATGGATTCGCTTGGTATCTGTTCCAGATTAAAAAATTACACTTTTCAGGGAAATTTGCAAGTTGATTCTTTCCCAGGTTCAATTTACGTTAAGAAAAAATAAACTTTATATATTTTTAATTCATACGTTTATATAGGTAAAAACGGTTCGCTTGACATGGATGCGCAGGAATTTAATACGATTGTATCTGACTATCAGAATTCTGTTGCCGGTATTATCTATCGCCTGGTTCGCTCTCAGGAAGATGCCCGCGATCTGATGCAAGATGCCTTCATCCGCTTATGGAAGCATCGTCAGAAATTGGATAACCGGCGTGCTGCTCTCACTTATCTTTATCGCACTGCCGTACATTTAGCCATCGACAGATTGCGGCGCAGAAAATTTCAAATGGTAGACTGGACAATTGCAGAGGTGGATCAAGATACCAATGGTGCTGTCAAAGACTCTCGGGAATTATTCGAAGCAATCATGATCAGTGCCAAACAGTTAAAACCCAAGCAGCAAACCGTCTTTATTTTGAAAGATCTGGAAGGATTTGAATTCGAGGAAATTGCTGTTTTGATGAATATGACATCTGCCAATCTGCGCAGTAATCTCTACCTGGCCAGAAAAAAGATTAAAGAACTATTAAAAAGGTATTTTAATATCACCATGGAGTATTGGTATGACCTGTAAAGAAATAAGAGAAAATATCCCTGCCCTGATACGGAGGGAATTGAGCGGTTATGTACGCATACCTATTATAAACCATCTGCAGGAATGCGATGCCTGTAAAAATGAATACAAACAGTATCTCAAGATATTTTACAGCATAGATATGGAACTGATATCAAAACCGATGGCAACTGTATCCGTTGGTTCACTGCAGAATTTAGTTCAAGAGCAGGATTCAATTCAAAAGCATAAAGAACTGTCTTGGAAAAAAATCTTGTACGCGGCAGCCGCCATAATCATTCTGGGTATGATCTTGAGCGGTTATTATTATTACCGGCAGGCGCCCGATAAATATTCACACTCTTTTTTAGTCCACTTTGGATATAACAATAATCCTGAGTTCGGTTCAGTTTATCTTAATTCCGATCCGCGGATTACCGCTATGTTGACTGAAGATCGGATTTCACTCAATTTCATTGAAAATCAATTACTGGATATGCAAAAAAACGGGATCTCTTACTTTAAATTTAATCGTCTGACATTACCCGTTGCAGCACAAGGATCTGGTTTATTTTCCGCCATTTATAATAAATCTTTACCTGTTGATAATTGCCTGCAGAAGGTTCAATCCGCAAAGAAATATAAATCTTATTTAACTGTATCGGAGTTAATATCCTTCCTAAATATCATACAAAAACAAGGAGCGTGAAATGAAAAAAATAATTGTCCTGGCCGCCACTCTTTTATTTTTTATCTTGCCTGGCTGTTTATGGTACCAGATAATCGAATATACAATTCATTTTAACGACGATTTTAATTCAGGGAGTGTGGTAATTAAATATTCTAATATAATGAGTTCCTCAGCAGATACGACCAAAGTCCGCGAAGATTTTGATGAATTGATAAAGATGGTCACCGGTGATGGATTTTTATTGGACGGGATGGAGATGGGCATTTATGTCCAGGAACGCAAAATAGTGGAAGAAGATGGGCAATTAAATGCCTATGAGAAAGGAATATTCCGTCAGCTGGCGATTGACGACGAGAAGTCAACTATTCAGAATGACGAACGGATTCTCACCCTCAGCAATAAAGATAAAGAGAATATCGAATCTAATGGTAAGATTATTAAACTCGAAAATAACACGATACTAGTATGGCCCAAAGAACAGCGGGATCTATATATCAAAGTTAATTCGACAAAAGAGGATACTCTGTCGTCTTTATTACCATATTATAAAAAATGGAAAGGACTATCCGGAAAAGTGACTAAGTAACAAAGAGACAGAGAAAAAGGCACTAGGGCACTCTGGCACAAAGTGCCAGAGTGCCCTAGTGCCTAAGTGCCTTTTTTATTCACTAGTCAAACCCACTATCCTGTAATTAAATTCATACCCCAGACTCTTGCTCCACACGGCTTCTTTCGAATCTTTATATCGGGTTCCATCAATAGGTCCAACGGGTTTGCCGTAACTGTAAAACCAGTTTATGATCGGACTTTCTGAATAGGAGAGGGAAATCCAGTAACGGTCTGGCGTGAGGACCAATTGTTGATTGGAAAAATCAAAATCCACCCAATAATACCCTGGTTTAGAAGACAGTTGATTTAAATTAATAGCGGATGAACGGGCAGCCACCGGACCTGGTTGCCCATTCTGGTCTTCATGCAGTTCCAGCCAAACTTGGCCCACCCCACCAAATTTCTGCAAGGCCAGCCCAACTTTTTGTAATTGGATCGGTTTAGTTAAAATAAAAATTTGACAATACTGCAATTGACTGGTCACATATTCTGCGGTTTCCACCAAAAAATTCTTCTGCAGTTCCTGGGTTTTGCCTTCATCACTTTCCGTTTCCACACGATTGAAAGCAAAGTTCACTCCTTCCGGAAATTCAAGATTCCCAAATAGAAATGGCTTGGAGTAGACCAATTGTGCAAGATGCGTCTTATCAATCTCCACCGCTTTTTCAATCTTGGGAACAGGGATAGGTACAAAACTCGCTAAAACCTGCGGTCCCAATAACAATTGCCGGGGACCAAAATTTTCTCGCTGGCCATTGATATTTACCGCATCAGCAAGAAAATCGGCTTCAATATTTTCCTCAAATGACAGAACAGCCTGTGAACCTTTTTCACGAGTCCAGCGCACCAGGCCATCATTGACTGTTTCTTTATTATCCAGACCAATTTCCACACGTATAAAACGGTTACTTACAAACAATTCACTCTGTTGTGGATCAACCGGCATCCAACCCAGATCCGGGAAATACACTTCGATCCAGGAATGACGTCCCTGGGCCATGTTCAAGGTCAGGACCTGATTGCCTACCTTCACATCATACGGTTCTTTAAGTGTTATACCATTGACTATGCGTACGGGGATTCCACTGGCCCGGAGTAGTGCAGCAGCCAGGTGTGAGTAATTCTGGCAATTACCTTTACCATTTTGTAACGAATACAGGGCATCATATTCCGGAGGTGTCAATACATACTGCATATGATCTATGATCCAGGACAAAATATTCTGGACCGCTTCAAACTCGGTTTTTGAATTTTTTACCAATTCGGCCGCTTTTTGCCTGATATCGGGATGGTCGACCGGGACCTGATCACTTTTGGTTAAATATAATTTTACATCAGGACCAAGATCGGTCAACGGAAAAGGTGTTTTAGTTTCCAGTTTTTTCAGGCTAACGGTATTGGCAGCCAGGAAATCAACCCTGGCTTGAAAGACAGATCTGGGATTTAACCAAGAATAGGTAATTATTTTATTCCCGTACGGATCGCTTCTTTCATCTTTTTTAACTGGATCTAATGTAAAATTAAAATTCAGATCAGAAATTTGCTGATTATAAGTGGGTGATACAAACGATTGAGGAATTACAAAAGTCAAATCTACTGTAACTGTTTGGGAAGTTGGTTCGACCTTTTGTACCAGCGAATATTTTATCCTGGATTGTTGCCCACCGTTAAGCAGATAATTTTCAGCCGACAGATTTGCTATCAGCAAAAGAATACTGCAACCAGTGATAATGATATTTTTAATCATTTTTAGCCTCCGGTTGATATGGGTATATATTAAATATGTACTAAAAAGATAAAAGAAAAAACAGAAAAGACAAAAGAATATTTTGAGTGTAACATTAATTAATTTTTCAATTGCCGTCAGAGATGGAATAGACTAATTTAATGCGGTAACAGAAAATGAGTAATTACGTCATATACCCCTATTCGCGTTAACAGGAATTCCCCATGAAAGTATTGTATATTGTCAGACATGCTAAATCGAGTTGGGATCATCCGGAATTGGATGATTTTGAAAGACCACTCAATGAACGCGGCCATCTGGATGCTATTATGACCGGTAAAAAGTTAAAAGAAAAAAAAATAAGCACGGAATTATTGATATCCAGTCCGGCAAATCGTGCTGCCATGACCGCTAAATTATTATCCGAGCAGATTAAATATCCGTTGTCGGATATCGTATTTGATGGCAATCTGTATCTGGCTTCAGTCCGGCAGTTGTATCAATTGATCAAAAATTTTAAAAATGAATATCAGCAGGTAATGATCATTGGTCACAATCCGGGTTTGACCTCGCTGGTAAACGATCTGACCGCTGAAACAATCTCCAATCTTCCCACCTGCGGTGTCTTTGGACTGAAACTGAACATCAAATCCTGGAAAGAATTAGATAGAAAATGCGGGCACAGAATTTTGTACGAGTATCCTAAGAAGTAGGAGGTAGATAAGGCACGAAGGCACAAAGTGATTAAAGTTGTTCCTTTATTCTTTTTCCCCTCTGTGCCTTTGTGCCTCTGTGCCTTTGTGCCTAATCATATTCACCAACAATTTCGTAACCTCAGGAATATCATCTACAATATAATCCGCCTGCCGTAGGTATTCATCAGCCAGGGTTGTGCGTACTGCGATGACGGTCATGCCAGCATCCTTGGCTGAACGAATGCCCAGCGGTGCATTTTCAATAACGATACAATCGGCAGGATGTACCTGCAGTTTGGCAGCACCTTTTATGTATGGATCGGGATAGGGTTTGGTATTCGTAACATCATCGGAACTCACAGCAGTATCAAAATAACCCTGTAATGGTCCGGCCAGTAATTCATCGATACGTACTCTGTTTGCACCGGAAATAATGGCTGTTTTAATATGCTTCTTTTTTAATAAAGTCAGAAGTTCAAAAAGTCCCGGGTAAAATTCAGGTTTATAAATCTGGTTATAATAATCCATTTTGGTTTTTGTAATCAATGCTTTTAAAGCAGAATCCAGGTTGTATCTCGTGGCCAATTCTTCAGTAACCCAGCGGACGCCTCTCCCTTCCAACTCATAAAATTCCTGGGCACTGATTTTCAATCCAACCTGGTTAAAAGCATATTGCCAGGCCTGCAGATGTTGATCCATGCTTTTGAGTACTACTCCATCCAGATCAAACAATACACCCTGTAGTCGGCCCACTCTAATCAATATTTTTAAAATTCCTTTATTTTGTTAATCAGGCAACCGGTTTTCTCTTCTTGCGATATCTTTCGTACAGACCAGTATCCAGTTTTTCCATATAGGCTTCCTGTTCCCAGATGATGCCCTTCTCTTTGGCCAGGAATAACCGCACATATTCGGAGATATACAAACAGCGGACAAAATGGCGGTATTTTTCCGAAGCATAGTACTTTACCTGTAAGATCCTTTCATTCCGCTCTTTCTGCTGCATCACTTGAAAAAAAGATATATCTTCTTTCCACAACAGCCAATTTCTGAACCAGGCCTCAAATGGTACCAGCCAGAGACCGGCTTCTCCTTTGCCATGCAGAGATTTCAGGCGTCCATGCAGGTTTTTGATGGCTTCAGATCCAATATCATCCGTTACGATTTCATTAGCACCCAGGAATAGTGCCTGCGTTAAGTACGCAATTCCATTTTCTTCATCATTAAGTTTATAATGGCATTTATTGAGAAAAATCCTGGCCAACAAATTATCGGGTTGCTGGTTGATAACCACATTCAGATTATCCAGGGCTTTATCCACCCGCTCATCAATAAAACAAAAAATCCCGGTAGCCAGATCAAAAGAGACCGTGGTTTTTGTTGCCAGAAAAATCCTGGCATACAACCGTTGCATACACTCGAAAGCGTAAAGACTGATTATATTATCATAGAGGCGTCGTCGTATTTGCAGCCATTGTTCAAAATATTGCTGGGGATCTTTTAATTTTGCCGAACTGTATTCAGTAAGTAATTGTTTAAGATCATAATATGCATTTCGCCACCGGTTTTCACCCGTAATCTCAGCGTACTCCTGCCAATGTTTCAGAGCCTGCTCGAAATTATATTCATAAAACTGATGCTCTGCTTCTTTTAAAATGTGATCAAAAGTGGACCAAATTGAAAATTGCTGTTGGGCATTTTCATTCATAGGGTTAACTTATTGTAAAATATATATTTTAACAAGATTTATTTTCGGCAGATAAATCTATCCTCCCCCTCAAACTACTTCACCGATAATTTAATGAATTAAGCAATAGATTAAAATAACATGTGCAGGTGGTCTGATTTTTGAATTCTAGTATCATTGCCGGCTTAAAAATGACAATACGGTTTCGGCCTTGCTTTTTGGCAGCGTATAATGCGGCATCAGCGTGTCTGATCAGTTTGGCCCGGGTCATGCGTTTCTCAATACCGGCAATACCGCCGCTGAAGGTGAAGTGGATTTTTTGTCTATCATACACAACGGTTGTCGCTCTGGTTTCATGAAGTATTCGTTCGATGAAAATTTTTATTTTATCCATCGAGTCCATGGGCGTAATCAAGGCGAATTCTTCTCCGCCGTAACGGAAAGCAGAATCTTCTGATCGGATATTGCGACGCACGATCTCACTGAACACACGCAAGACTTTATCACCGGCCATGTGCCCATAGCGATCATTCAGTAGTTTAAAATGATCCAGGTCCAGCATAATCAATGAGCAGGGGATATGTTTGGTCTGGAATAATTTCAAAGCCTCATTGAGAACACCCATAAAGGCACGGCGGTTAAGCAGCTGGGTTAGGGTATCGGTTTGTGCTTCCTGACGGAATTTACCAACATATTCATTCAATACATTTATTTTCTCGTATGGACGGGAAATATTCGCATACCTTTTAAAGGATTTTTCGATGACTTCAACCAGCAATTCGTTAGTGACCGGCAGGAGCAGAAAATAATTAATGTGCGCTTTATTGATGGCCATCTCCATCGAATCTTTTTCCAGCATGGTCGACAAAAGTATGCGCTGGATCAACGGATATTGCTGCATGATAATACGCAGAAAAAAAATGGTTTTATTATCGGGGGGGTTTTGTACAGTCAGGACCGCTGCTACCTCATTTTTCTTCATTAGTTCCAGGGTTGCTCGTTTATTTTCAGTATACAACAAAGGAACTCCGTGCGCAGCCAGATAGCCGGTATCCAGGGGAATGGTATCCGAGTAAGGGTTATAGATCAGTAAAACATATTTTCTTGACTCGGTCAGTGGTGACCTCCTCTACAGATCGATCATGATTTTCATTATGCATTTCATACCATCGGCTCGTGCTGCCGGTTATTGATACTTATACTCCATCGCCGCCCGTACGAATTCCCGGAACAGAGGGTGCGCCCGCATCGCCCGTGATTTTAATTCGGGATGGAATTGACAGGTCACAAACCAGGGATGGTCCGGAATCTCAATCATTTCTACCAGGGAATTATCCGGAGCAGTACCGCAAATCACCATGCCGTGCTTTTCCAATTGATCACGATAGGTATTATTGACTTCAAAGCGATGCCGGTGACGTTCACTGACCATGAGACATTTATAGGCAGCGTATGCCCGGGTATTTGCTTTTATCTTGCATTCATAGGCACCCAGTCGCATGGTTCCACCTTTGCGGGTAACCGATTTCTGAATCTCCATTATATCAATTACCGGATGCGGGGTTTGCGGATTAAATTCGACACTATTAGCCTCTGGCAACCCGACAACATTGCGGGCAAATTCTATAACAGCACATTGTAATCCTAAACATATACCCAGGAACGGTATTTTCTTTTCACGGGCATAGCGAACGGTATTTAGTTTTCCTTCTATCCCGCGATCGCCAAAACCGCCCGGCACCAGTATACCCGCCACATCCGACAGATATTCACCGGCATTTGCTGTTGATATCATTTCGGTATTAACCCATTTTAATTTTACACGGACATTATTTTCAAATCCTGAATGGACGAAGGCTTCAATAATACTTTTATAGGCATCGGGTAAGGTAACATATTTACCACAGATAGCAATGGTGAGTTCTTTTTTCTGGGTTTTAAATTGATCTATAATATTTTGCCAGTGTCCTAAATCCGGTGCTGCTCCGTTGATCTGAAAATGATCAGCCACCAGTTGATCAAATCCCTGCCGGGCAAAAATCAATGGAATTTCATATATCGTGGGTACATCCACCGCTTCAATAACCGCATTTTTCCGCACATTACAGAAGAGCGCTATTTTTTCCTTGACCGCATTCGGTAGGGAACGGTCGCTGCGGCACAGCAAAATATCAGGTTGAATTCCGATTTCCCGCAAGGTCATGACCGAGTGTTGTGTCGGTTTGGTTTTTAATTCATCCACACTGCTGATAAAGGGTACCAGGGTCAGATGAACATAGAGGGTATTTTCCCGCCCTTCCTCCAGACCGAACTGCCGGATTGCTTCCAGGAACGGTTCACTTTCGATATCACCCACTGTTCCGCCGATCTCCACAATCACCACATCAAAACCGTTGTCCTGATTTACCATTCTAATACGCCGTTTGATTTCATCCGTGATATGAGGTATGACTTGTATTGTCGAACCCAGAAAATCTCCCCGGCGTTCTTTTTCAATCACTTCATGATAAATCTGGCCGGTGGTGGCGTTATTGACTTTCCCCATATTCTGATCCAGAAAACGCTCATAATGACCCAGATCGAGATCGGTCTCTGCCCCATCTTCGGTCACGTACACTTCCCCATGTTGATAAGGACTCATGGTGCCCGGATCGACATTCAAATACGGATCAAGTTTGAGCATGGTTACTTTCAAACCGCGGGCTTTTAACAGGAAACCGAGTGATGCACAGGAAATACCTTTCCCCAGTGATGAAACAACCCCTCCGGTCAGGAATATGTGTCTGCAGCGTTTCATAATTACATCGTCCAATTTAGATTATTAATCATCAACCCGTAATTTATTTAATTTAATAAAATTTTCAACCTGATGTAAATCCTTGGGAGTATCCACGCACAGCGAATGATAGGTGGTTATAACAGCCCGTATTTTGTAGCCGTTCTCTAATATTCTTAACTGCTCTAATCGTTCCGCCTTTTCCAGCGTGCCCGGGGGTAAACCGGAGATCTTCGTTAAAAATGTTCCGCGATAGGTATATATACCAATATGCCGGTAAAAGAAATGTTTACTGAGCCAGCGGGTAACATCCGGCTCATCCCGCAAGTAAGGAATAACCGCACGGGTGAAATATAAGGTATTACCCTGATTATCCAGGGTGACTCTTACCAGGTTAGGATCAGTCAGTTCAGCAACGGTATTGATCTTGCTGACCGCTGTGGTCATCACTACTTCATGGTCGGAATAGACCGCACACACATCCTCCAGAAGTTGCGGAGAGATCAACGGTTCATCCCCTTGCAAATTCACATAAACATCAGCATCCATATTCCGTGCCAGAAAAGCAACGCGATCGGTCCCGGAAGGTAAATCAGAGGGAGTCAGTTCTGCCTGTCCTCCAAAATCATGAACCGCCTGCATGATTCGTGTATCGTCTGTAGCTACTATAACTTTATCAAACAGTTTAACCTTCCGGGCCCGCCTATAGACCCATTCGATCATAGTTGATCCGGCAATGGGTGCCAGGGGCTTTCCGGGAAAGCGGGTTGATCCATATCGGGCAGGGATAATACATATAAATTTCATCATCTAAAAATAAGAGTCTGGAACATATGGTTCAAGAAGGATTTTAAAATATGCAGATAGGAAATTGTCAGAGATATCCAGTTGTTCGAATAAGTACCTGAGT
>Ga0153915_10007241_pt1 | contig 10455 bp, 9 predicted proteins | sample Opewatmetagenome_2_FD_107003 | JGI IMG/M metagenome (GOLD analysis project Ga0153915, IMG submission 107003) | Freshwater wetland microbial communities from Ohio, USA - Open water 3 Core 3 Depth 3 metaG | ecosystem: Environmental > Aquatic > Freshwater > Wetlands | place: USA: Ohio, Lake Erie... | reverse complement strand
TATGATGACTCCTGATAAAGATTATGCCCAACTGGTTTCAGACAGGATTTTCATGTTCAAGCCTTCCAAAAGCGGAGCTGAATCGGTAAAATGGGGTGTTGAAGAAGTGAAACGTGAATTCTCCGTGCAGGAACCTGAACAGGTAATTGATATTCTTGCTCTAATGGGAGACACAGCAGATAACATTCCCGGAGCACCCGGAGTCGGACCAAAAACCGCCATGAAACTGATATCTGAATTCGGTTCTGTCGAAGAAGTTCTTAAAAACACTGACAAACTGAAGGGAAAGCTGAAAGAAATCATTGAGAATAACAAAGATCAGATAGAACTGTCAAAAAAGCTGGCCACCATCGAGATCAATGTCCCGGTTGAACTAAAGGAAGGAGAACTGGAAACAGAAATTCCGGACAGGGACAAACTGAAAAAACTTTTCGAAGAACTTGAATTTCGGAATATAGCTGCCGACATATTCAAGGAAATAGATAAGACACCCAAATCTCCTGAACTGCCTGAAATACCAAAATCAACTGCTGAAACCACACAGGGCAACCTGTTTGGGGAAAATGCCATTGCAGCTGGCTCTGAATTGGCCACCATCGAATCCGTATCGCACAACTATGTACTCCTTGAAAATGAAAAAGAACTAAAGGATTTTGTCACAAACGCCTTAAAACTGAAAGAAATCTGTTTCGATTCAGAAACAACCAGCATTAATCCTCTTGATTCAGAACTAGTCGCTCTTTCATTTTCATGGCAAAAGGGAACTGGTTATCTTGTCCATTTCACGGAGTCGCAGGAAGAGACAAGGAAAATTCTGTCAATATTGAAGCCTCTCTTTGAAGATCCCTCCATCCGGAAAATAGGCCAGAATATGAAGTTCGACATCCAGGTTCTCGAAAACTACGGGATAGAAGTAAAAGGTTCTCTCTTTGACACCATGATCGCGCATTACCTGCTGGAGCCGGACATGAGGCATAACATGAACCTCCTTTCAGAAACCTACCTTTCATACAGCCCTGTACATATTGAATCACTGATCGGGGAAAAAGGCGAAAGCCAGAAAAACATGCGGTCCGTTGCCGTCGAAAAGATAAAGGAATATGCCGTCGAGGATGCTGATGTTACATTTCAGCTAAAGGAGGTATTTGAGCCAAGATTAAGATCTGAAAACCTGTCAGATCTGTCAGAGAAGATAGAAATGCCCCTGATACGAGTACTTGCTGACATGGAACGTACCGGAATCAGGCTCAACAAGGAGGATCTGAAAGTAATTGCAGCCAACCTGCGTGAGGAAATCATCAGCCTCGAAAAAGAAATTTATGACCTTGCAGGTACGGAGTTCAATATCTCGTCCCCCAGGCAGCTCGGGGAAATCCTTTTCCTGCGTTTAAAGCTTGATGAAAAAGCAAGGGTCACAAAAACAAACCAGTTTGTTACTAATGAAGAAATCCTTCAGAGGCTTACGAACAGGCACCCTATCATCAGCAAAGTACTTGAATACAGAGGGCTAAAAAAGCTGTTATCAACATACCTTGAGCCATTGCCACAGATGATTGATAAAAAAACCGGAAGGATCCATACATCATTCCGGCAGTCAGTTGCTGCCACCGGAAGACTCAGTTCCGATAATCCAAATCTCCAGAATATTCCCGTCAGGGATGAAAAGGGAAGGGAGATCAGAAAAGCGTTTGTTCCTGAGGAAGGCAACATCTTTTTCTCGTCGGACTATTCCCAGATCGAGCTGAGACTTATTGCCCATCTCAGCAAGGATCAAAACATGATCAGTGATTTTCTTTCAGGAAATGATATCCATGCCGCAACTGCTGCAAAAATATTTGGTGTGGACATTAAAGATGTGACCAGAGAAATGCGGAGCAGGGCAAAAACAGCAAATTTTGGTATTATTTATGGCATTTCTTCATTTGGATTGTCCGAGAGGCTGGGTATAGGGAGGAAGGAAGCCAAAGATCTGATTGACGGATATTTCAATTCATATCCTGGCGTGAAAAAATATATGGAAGAGAGTATCCGGAAAGGGCGGGAACAGGGATTTGTAACAACTATGTTTGGCCGCAGAAGGTATCTTCGCGATATTCATTCGCGGAATCAGGTTGTAAGGGGAAATGCTGAACGGAACGCCATAAACGCACCATTACAGGGAAGTGCTGCCGATATAATTAAAATCGCAATGGTAAAAATTCATGAGAAAATGAAAGCTGAAAAATACGCTTCCAAAATGATTCTTCAGGTACACGATGAACTGATATTTGAAATAGTCCCGTCTGAGCTTGAAAATGTAAAGAAGGTGGTGATTTATGAGATGACAAATGCAGCAAAACTTGATGTCCCGCTAAAGGTTGACTGGGGAACTGGTAAAAACTGGCTTGAAGCACATTAACAGATTAAATTTGAATATGGAAATCAACGTTCTTTTCTTCGGAGTTCTTGCTGAGGTGACGGGAACATCCGGTAAGTATTACCGTGGAATTAAGTCATTCGGAGATCTGAGGCACAGGATCGAAGATGATTTTCCGGAAATAGTGCACTATAATTTCCGGATTGCTGTGAATAACGAAATCATAAACGATGAACCATTGCTCAGTCCGGATGACGAGATCGCATATTTACCTCCCTTCGCAGGAGGATAGGAAGCTGAATATTTAAAAACTCAAAACATTTCAAAATGCATTTAATCAACGGCCCTGTGCATATTAGCAAAATCTCGGAGATTATTGCGAAAGCCTCGGACAACAAGGAATCAGGAGCTCATTCGCTCTTTCTCGGCCAGGTAAGGAGAGACCATATTGAAGGGAAGTATGTCAGTGCAATTGAATACTCAGCTTATGAAGAGATGGTCATCATGGAGGCAAATAAAATTAATAAATCCATCCTGTCAGAGTTTAGTAATGTAAAATCGATTGAAATCCTTCACTCAAAGGGTCTTGTGAAAACCGGTGAGATTTCTCTCCTTGTAATGATATCTGCTGGTCATCGTCAGGATGCAATAAATGCCTGCAGCAAAGCAGTTGAACTTATTAAGGAGAAACTTCCCATCTGGAAAAAGGAGATATTTGAAGATAACTCAGAGCAATGGCAGGAGAATGACTGATCAGACAAGATCCTGATTATCGACCTCGTCAGAATAACCATCCGTTCCTCCCGACACGTTACCATCATGCGTAATAAGAACCGTACCTGTCTTTCCCTGAAGGATTGAATTATATTTCTCCTTGCTGTTAAGAACTTCAATTGCTTTTGATACCTGCCTGTCAGTTTTAATTGACCATGCAATGGATGCGTCCTCGTAAAAATAACGGCCAATGATCTCGTATTCCAGAAGGCTCGCGATTTCAGTTTTAAAGGTCACAAGATCCTCCCCGAGGGTATGGTTCAAATCCTTTTCGAGCTCGGTGAAAAGGCTCTTGTGAAGGTCATAGTATTTTTCCTTTCTTGCGTTGGCGATCAGCTCCTCAAGCGAAGCATCCGTGTTTGTCTCATAGCTGAATTTGCGCTTCAGGAGATAATCCTTAAAATCAGAAAAATCCTGATCGGTAAACGTGAACTTATCAATACTTTTCAATCCGGGATGAGACCAGTAATATTGGGTTGCATAATCAAAAATGTAATACCTGAGGTAAAGCTCGGTAGCAACCTGGCTAAGCTGTTCAGGTGAAATCTCGATATCAGGCGTAATTCCTCCCCCGTCTTTAACTATCCGGCCGTTCCTTGTTTTAAATTCCGAAATAAGTGAATCCGGTATAATCCCGACACTCCCATCTTCGTTCGGATGCGAAAAATCGCGCGCCTGGATGCATCTTCCGCTTGGGATATAGTATTTTGCTGTTGTTACTTTCAACTGTGTGTTGTAACTGAGGGGACGGGTGATCTGTACAAGTCCCTTTCCATATGATCTCTGGCCTACGACTATCCCCCTGTCGAGGTCCTGGATTGCTCCTGCTACTATTTCTGATGCTGAGGCGCTGCCCCTGTTAATAATAACTGCAAGCGGAATCTGGTCATCAACAGCCGACTTGGTGGTTTTGAAGTCCTCATCGAATTGTTTCACCTTTCCCTTTGTGGAAACAATTTCATTTCCGGGATCCACGAAGAGATTTACAATGTCTACCGCCTCCGTGAGCAACCCTCCGGGATTTCCCCTGAGGTCAAGGATAATCTGCTTTGGATTATTAGCTTTAAGGGCAATCAGGGCACTTTTAACATTATCAGAACAATTCTGGGTGAAATTAGTAAACCGTATATATCCCGTATTGGAATCAATCATGCCATAGTAGGGTACCGGAGGAACAACAATTTTTTCCCTTTTCATGGTAAAATCCATATCTGTCCCGTTTCTTTCAATGGTCAGATTAATTGGAGTCCCCGGATTCCCTTTCAGCCTTTCGCTGACCTGGTCAGATGCAAGACCTTTAAGGGAAACACCATCAACTTTTTTCAAAATATCTCCCGGCTTTATTCCCGCGACATCTGCAGGAAATCCTTTATAGACAAGAGTAATTACGACATAATCCCCGCCGCTTCTGATCAGTGAGCCAATTCCTCCGTATTTGCCGGTTGTCATAAAGGTTACTTCATCACCTTCCGATTCAGGATAAAATACAGTATATGGATCAAGGGTTTTAAGCATATTGTCAATGCCTGCTTTAACCATCTTGTCCGGATTTATTTCATCGACATAAAATGTATTGAGTTCCCTGAACATGGAGAAAAAAATATCAAGGTTCTTGGCTATCCTGAAATCCCTGGTTTCCTGAGTGGACAGGAAAGAAACACTGATTCCGGCAGTTATCAGGATAACTCCCACTATTACAAATCTTAACGAACGAAACCTTTTCATAAATATTTTTTTTAATTCGAATTTCAAAAATAACAAGAAAATCAGCCAATTAGTTCAGCTTTGAAATATTAATATTACCTTAACATTTGTCATGTTTCCTGCTGACGAACTCACTGAGCATTCCAATTGTCTCTATTACTGATTTTTCCGTCGTCTGATAATCAGGAATCCTGTTTTGCCTGAAGATCAGGATAAACGCAACCTGGATGTTTTCATCTGCAAGGCAATTGTAGAGAAGGTACTTATTTTTCCTGTAAGCTTCCCTTATTCTTCTTTTAATAAGGTTCCTGGTAACTGCAAGCCTGAAGCTCTTTTTGGGAACACTAATTGCCACCTGGGCCGGAGCCGGGAGGTCCACAGAACTTATAATCCAGCATACTCTGAACTGGGAAGAATAAAAAACATTTCCGTTTTCAAAAATCTCTTTGATTAATTTAGTTTTGCAAAGCCTTTCATCCTTTGTGAATGATTGCTTTTCACCCCTGTTCATGTTTCGATAGCTTATCAGCCATATACTTCTGAAGATTTAGTTTTTTCAGAAGAGTACCGGTATGTCGATTACTGTTACCTGCTGTTCCTGTAATGCTCCTTGAGAAAATCATCAAGGGCCATCGTCATTGAAGGGGCCTTGGGATTAGGAGCGTTTATATCGAGCCTTAATCCTTCATTCTCGACAGCAGTGGCTGTAGTTGGGCCAAAGGCTGCGATCTTGATATCTCCCTGTACAAAATCCGGGAAATTTTCCTTCAGTGATTTGATACCCGAAGGACTATAAAAAACGAGGATATCATAATCAAAATCATTGATATTTGAGAAATGGCTGCTTATAGTTTTATACAGAGTCCCGATCGAATACCTGATATTGTTCTTGTTAAGGAGATCAGGAATTTCTGCATTATGTGGCTCAGAAAGCGGAACAAAGAAAGTATCATCCCTGTGCTTGATAATCAAATCAATCAGATCCTGAAACCTGGCCTTGCCATGAAATATTTTCCTCTTCCTGTAAACAATATATTTCTGAAGGTAGAAAGCAACATTTTCTGTGATGCAGAAATACTTCATAGTATCAGGAACAACTATCCTCAGCTCATTGCATATTCTGAAAAAATGATCTATCCCGGTCTTACTGGTAAAGATAACTGCCGTGAAATCAAGAATATTGATCTTTTGCTGTCGAAAATCCTTGCAGGTAATCCCTTCAACCTGAACAAAAGGTTTGAAATCAATTTTCAGATTGTATTTTTTAGCCAGATCAAAGTATGGAGATTTCTGGTTGTCCGGCTCTGGCTGTGAAACTAAGATTTTTCTTATTTTCAATTTTTTACTGATTTAGTTTTACTCTCAAAGTAACACTTCCCACATCAGGAAAGGCCTATAAAGTATTTTAGTAAAATCAATACAGGCAAAATTTCCAGCGCACAAAGGTATAAAATCAAATATAAAATTGATATATCTCTCTTCATAAAAATTAAAAACAACCTGAGAACACGGTAAGCATAAAAGATTGCAAGCACTAAAAATCCTGTAATAAAATAGACCTGAGGGGGAAAAAAGACAGTGTAAACAAGCAGGACCACAAGGCCGAAAATAAGAAAGGAACTGAACCTGTATGACTGGTATACATTGAACAGGTATTCATTGAACGCTTCGGATCTTCCGCTTAATATTCCTGTCGCGACACAGATAAAATGCCTGGAAGTAATTCCAAAAATGACCACTCCAAATGAGATAAGCATGAAAACAAAAGAGGGTATTCCCGATGGGATGAATTCATAATAGTCAGCAGCACAATAGCCGAAAAGGCTCATAATCAGGAATGAAATAAAATTCAGAACGGTGGACTGCCAGGTAAATACTGATCCTATATCGCGTGAGACGGATTCAGTAATCCCGCGGAACATCATAAACCTGGCCATTTCCGGCAATATGCTCCTTGATTTGGTTCTTACGATCATATAAAGGTAAGCCACAATGAGAACAACCCCGATCATCCAGTCATGATGAAGGGGTTTGTCTGGCATCGCCTTGCCATCTCTGAGATCCCCAATTAAAGTCAGGTTCTGTGCCTGATGCACTGATGCGTTTTTTCCGGCAAGCTGGTACGGAAATTGCCCTGCCGGGATCCTGCCGAGATCTTTAATTATATCCGACCGATTATAAAAAGAAATATCTGCAATACTGTTTCTGGTGCAAACTGAAGTTGTATCAGTTATAGTTACTTCTGATTCCCGGGAGCTTTTCTTTTTTAATCCTGAATCGATCCTTAAAAACGCAGGCATCTCATCAAGTTTCCGGAACACTGAATCAGGAATAAGGTTATCCGTGTTAATATGGATAACAATTTTAGGCTTAATGGTATCCTGAATAATATAGTAGGTTATCATAACCTTTTTGCAGAATAGACCACAAAAATAGTGATAAATACAAATATGGGGATCAGTTCAGGAAACAGAAAGATCAGAAGTACTCGTTACAGGTTCCTGAAATATCTGCAAGGATATTGTTCGCCAGCCTGCTGGCTCCGATTCTGAACAGGGTATTTCCAAGCCAGTCTGCACCAAGGCAGCTTTTCACGATGTAGTAATATGTCAGTGCGTCTGAGGTATTAACAATTCCTCCGGCCGCTTTGAATCCTACTTTTATTCCGGTTTCTGAATAAAAGGTCATTATTGCCTGGCACATTACGAAAGCAGTTTCAGGAGTAGCTGAAACAGGAGTTTTTCCTGTTGAGGTCTTTATAAAATCTGCGCCGGCATCCATAGCAATTGTTGATGCTTTGAATATCTGTTCAAAATCACCAAGCAGGCCGGATTCGACTATTACCTTAAGATGTTTTTCACCAAGAGCTTCCTTAATCTCACGGATTTCATCAGCGACCATCGCGAAATCGTTTCCCATAAAAGAGCCAACGGGCATGACAATATCAATTTCATCAGCTCCGGCTTCGGAAGCCATCTTGCATTCAGCAACCTTAATGCTTCTGAAGGTCTGTGAGGAAGGGAAAGCTCCGGCCACTGAAGCAATTCTGACACTCTTGACGGTAAGTTTCTCCTTTACGACTGAAACATAATTAGGGTAAACACAAATTGCAGCAATATTGGGAATATTGGAAAACCTGCCGGAAAAGCTGTTAACCTTTCCCGTAAGATGAATTATGTGACTTTTATTATCGGTTGTATTAAGACTTGTAAGATCAATAACATTCAGGATATTCATCAGAAGGTGCTTATCAGGCGTTTCTGATTTCAATGTTTCCACTTTTTTCAGCCCTTTTCTGATCTCTGCTTCCGAAGGACATGATTTGATAAGTTTTTGATACAGCTTTGTCATATGCCGTTATGTTTGACTGAGTAATTTTTCAAGATGAATAAAGAACGGGTTCAATATAATGCTTTTTGCTTTCATAATTATTTTAATAATGATTTTAAGTTATATAAAAACTGATAAAAGCTGTAAAAAGTATAACCCGGGATGGTTCAAAGAGAACCTATGAATTTGCTCTGGCAAGTTTGTTATTCCTCGCAAGTGACGCAAAGATCCCGAAAACTGACAGGATAGAGAAAATGATAAATCCGGTTCTCATGGCGGAAATAAGACCTGGATAGGTTGAAGGGTTGATCTGCTGTTTTCCTATAAACAGGGCGATAAGCATCATAGCAATCCCCATACTTAGCATCTGTCCGATCATTCTCATTGTTCCCACGACGCCGGAAGCTACTCCCAAATGACGTTTTTCCACAGAGCTCATTATGGCATTTGAATTGGGAGATGAAAACAAGCCAAAACCGATACCCATCAGCAGCAGCAAACCGACGATAGCATAGACGGGAGTTGCAGAAGTGACAAAGCAAAGAAGGAAGAGCCCGGCTGCAGTGAATCCCATTCCGATTGATGCGATTATGCCAGGATTTACTTTGTCAGAAAGTTTTCCGGCAATCGGTGATAACAGCGTCATGGCTATAGGCTGGGAAATCATTATAAGCCCGGCAGTTCTTGCTTCAAAGCCCTTGAGATACTGAAGGTAAAGGCTGATGAAGAAACCAATTGCACTTGTTGCCGAATAGTTAATCAGGGCAGCTATTCCCGAAAATGCAAAGACCCTGTTACGGAGTATTAATCGTATATCAAAGACCGGATATTCTGTTCTCTTCTCAAAAAGAAGAAATACAACTGCCATTAAACCTCCGGCAATCAGGCAAATCCATCCGGTGGTTGATGGCAATTCCGAGAATCCGTACATGAGACCGAAAAGTGCTATTCCATAAATAAGCGAACCTTTCCAGTCGAATTTTTCGCCTTTAGAGTCAGCCCATTCAGCATTTATCCTTGTTTTTATAAGGATTAATGATATCACTCCAAATGGCACAAGAAATGCAAAGATACTCCTCCAGCCAAAATGCTGCGTCAGCAATCCTCCAACGATCGGTCCTGTTGATAACCCAAGATAAACAGCTGTAATATTTATACCCATTGCCCTGCCACGTTCACCAACTGCAAAAACAGAAGTTATTATTGCCAGGCTTGTTCCGAAAATCATTGCACCAGATATTCCCTGCAAAATCCTGAGAATGATAAGAAATGTTAAATTCCTTGAAAAAACTATCAGAAAAGTTGTTAATGTGAATAACATGATCCCAAACGAAAACACCTTCTTCCTTCCCATAATATCTGCAAGCCTTCCGAAAGGGAGCAGGAAAATTGCGGACGAAAGAATAAAACTGCTTATCACCCAGCCAAGACCGATTGCACTGGCACCAAGATCTTTCCCAATCGAAGGTAATGCCAGATTTACTGCTGATCCAAGAAACGGAGTGAGGAAAGCTGCAAAGGTTGAAACAAGAAGGACTGATCTCTTAAGTGCCTTGTCTGCTGTAACAACCGGTGTATTGTTCATTTGTGTGCTGCTCGTCAATGGCGGCATTTTACTCTTTTTCTTTTGTATCAATTATTATAGTAACAGGGCCGTCATTAATAAGTTCAACATCCATCATTTCACCAAACTCGCCGGTGGCAATTGCTTTTCCCAGAAGCCGGGATAGCATGCTCACAAATGAATTGTACAGGGGGATTGCGATTTCAGGACGTGCGGCTCGGATATATGACGGCCTGTTTCCTTTTTTTGTTTTTGCGTGAAGGGTAAACTGACTTACAACCATAATATCCCCACCTGCCTCTGCCACTGAACGGTTCATAATCCCGTCACCGTCATTAAAGATTCTCAGTTGAACGATCTTATTACTGAGCCATTCAGCATCATTTTCATCATCAGCATCTTCAATTCCAACAAACACCAGTAACCCCTGCCTGATTTCTGACTTCTTCTGTTCCTGAATGGTTACTGAAGCCCGGCTAACTCTTTGAATGACTGTTCGCATATCATTGTAGAAAAAGATACCAAATATATGCATTCGAAATAAGAAATAGCTAAATGGTGTTTTATATTATATTTGCGCAGGTTAAACAATTTTGATGGACTTTATAACAATAGTTGCTGTTGCCCTTGGATTGTCGTTTGATTCCTTTGCAGTCTCCCTTTCCTATGGCGTGATTCAGAATAAAATCATATTCTGGCAGGCAGTCCGCATTGCGTTTTTTCTTGC
>Ga0153915_10007239_pt1 | contig 10456 bp, 10 predicted proteins | sample Opewatmetagenome_2_FD_107003 | JGI IMG/M metagenome (GOLD analysis project Ga0153915, IMG submission 107003) | Freshwater wetland microbial communities from Ohio, USA - Open water 3 Core 3 Depth 3 metaG | ecosystem: Environmental > Aquatic > Freshwater > Wetlands | place: USA: Ohio, Lake Erie... | reverse complement strand
GGATCTCGCGACGGCCGCTTTCCCCCTAGCGCGCACTTCCCGGAACTGCGCCCGAATCCTGCCGGCCGAGACGGCCATCACCACCGCCTGGGCGGCGCCGATCTCCCTGTCCGTGATCCCTTCTTCCCTGGCAACGCCAAGGTAATGCTCCATTCAGGGGTAGCAGCCGAGGGCCCACGACGCGGCCAGATGCAGGAGCAGCGTCGTCTTCGTGTCCAGGATGTCGTTCCTGTGCGCCGCATCGTAGAACGCGGCATACGCCTTCTTCTGATTCTCCGGCAGCACCGCAACCTCCTCGTCACTCATTTTCCGGCGAAACCCTTGAAAAACGTATAGCAGAAGACGCCGTCAGGCGCCGTCGTCCGGCGGAGTCCGGCGATCCCCTTCTTCCACGTTCCTTCGTCGGCGAGCCCGAGGGAGAGCGCTCTTTCCCGGACCCCTTCGACCATGGCGATGAACGTGTTCCGCGTGAACCCCTCCACGAGGGCGGGCCGGCTCGCGTCCACGTAGACCATGCGCGGGGACACGCGGATGTCCCGGAAGCCGGCCCCGGCCAACAGGGGGTAAAGGCGGCGGCCGATCAGAGCGTCCCCTCCCATCCCCGCCTGGATTTCGACCAGGCACCGGATGACGGCCCGGGCCTCCGGGCTCTCGGGGTGGAAATACGTCGAGCCGTGGTCCCCCTCGATGACCGTGACCGTCCCGCCGGGCTTCAGGGCCGCCTTCAGCCGGGTCAGCGCCCCGATCGGATCCGGCAGGTGCTCCAACACGAAGCAGACGAAGACGTGGTCGAAACTCTCCGGCGGGAACGGCAGGTTGAAGATGTCCGCCCGAAGGAACGCGACGTTCCTGAGCCCGTGGATCGACGCCAGCGATTTCGCCGCGGACAGGGAGCGCTCCGAAATATCCACCGAGACGATACGGGCGCCCGGGCTGTTCGCGCCCAGAATGACGGTTTGGGCCCCGACGCCGCATCCCGCCTCGAGCACCCTGCTCCCGGCCGGGTAGATTGTGTCGGCGTGGAGGATCTGCGTCAACGTCGCCGCCTGGTCGAAGAGCCGCCGGCTCTCGCGCTCCGCGTACCCGTGAACGTACTTTCGAGTTCCCGTTCCCATCGTCACCTTTAGATATCCCCGGCGCCCGCCTTTGTCAAGCGAATCACTTCGCCAATAATATAAGCTGGTTATGCCGTGGGCGGGCACCCAGGCGCTTGGGGTGTCCTCGAGGGGCAGGTAATGGATAAGAGTTATCGACACGCAAATAAATAATCAATAATAAAGCAGTCCCCGCTTGCCGAAAGAACCCCTGGAGCAAAATGTCCTGTTCCGGGGGACCCGACGGGGATGAAGCAGGTGGAGTTCGAGCGGCTGGTCAGGCGTCTCGAGGGACTTGCGGCAGCGCACCCCCGGCTTTACAGGGTCAAGACAGGCCTGCTCGGCCTCCTCGGATACGCCTACATTTTCGGCGTCCTCGCCGTGGTGGCGGCCCTGCTTGCCGTCCTCTCCGTCTCCGCGGTCAAGGGACGATCGTCCTTCCACGTGGTCAAGATCGGCATCCCCCTGATCGTCCTCGCAGGCATCATCCTGCGCTCGCTGTGGGTCCGCCTGCGCCCCCCCGACGGAATCCCCCTGCGCCGGGCGGAGGCGGAGCGCCTGCACGACGCGGTGGAAAAGATCCGCCGGGCCGTCAAGGGGCCGCATATCCATGAGATACGCCTCACCGACGACTTCAACGCGGCCGTCGTCCAGGTACCACGCCTCGGGATCTTCGGCTGGCAAAAGAATTACCTGACCGTCGGCCTTCCCCTGATGCACGCCCTTTCTCCGGCCCAGTTCGAGGCGGTCCTGGCTCACGAGATCGGCCATCTCTCCGCGGCCCACGGCCGATTCGGCGCGTGGATCTACCGGATCCGCAAGACGTGGTACCGGCTGGTGGAGGCCCTCGTCGCGGAGGAACGGTGGGGGGCCTTCTTCGTCGAGCGTTTTTTCCGGTGGTACGCCCCGTACTTCGGCGCCTACTCCTTCGTGCTCGCCCGGGCGAACGAATACGCCGCGGACCGCTTCGCCGCGGACTACGCCGGCGCGAATGCTACGGCGGAGGCCCTCGTCGCGGTCAACGCGAACGGGGTGTTCCTCGACGAGACGTTCTGGCCCGCCGTCCTCGAAAAAGCGGACGACCAGCCCGATCCCCCCTTTCCCTTCCGGGAGATGGAGCCGGCCCTCTCGTCGAGCCTCCGCGCCGAGACCGCGACCGCCATCGTGTCCCGCGTCCTGTCCCGGAAGACGGGAAGCGACGACACCCATCCGTCCCTGTCCGACCGACTTGCCGCCCTCGGAAAGAAGCCGCACCTCCCGGAGCCCGCCGCGGAGACGGCGGCCCGGCGGTTCCTGCCCGGGTCGCTCGAAGAACTCGCGGCCCGGCTCGACGGGGCATGGCGCGACGAGATCGCGGGACGGTGGCGCGAGCGGCATGCCGGCGCCCTGGAAGCGCGGAAGGCTCTCGAGGCGCTTGAAGCCAGGGCGGCATCGGGGGCGCTGCCGCCGGAGGAGTCGATGCGCCGGGCTGCCCTCGTCGAGGAGGTGCGCGGGGACGCCGCCGCCCTCCCCCTCTACCGGGAGATTGCCGCGACCGACGAGAGTTGCGCCGACGCGCACCACGCCGTCGGCCGGATTCTCCTGGCGGCCGGGGACGAGCGCGGAATCCACTTGCTCGACAAGGCGATGGAGCTCGACGCACGCTGGATCATCGACGCATGCGACCGGATTCACGGCTACCTGATGTCCCGGGGAAGGGAGAAGGACGCCCTCCCGTATTACGAACGTGGCGAGCGGCGCGCGGAGCTTCTGGAACAGGCGAAGGCGGAGCGCGACTCGGTGAGCGCTCGTGACGTCTTCCTCCCCCACGGCCTCGCGCGGGAGGACCTCGATGCCGTGACGGAGCAGCTCTCCCGGTACCCGAAGCTCCACAAGGCCTACCTTGTCAGGAAGGTCGTGAAGCTCTTCCCGGATTTTCCCCAGTACGTCCTGGGCGTGGCCATCCGCTTTCCGTGGTACGAGTACGTGTCGCAGAGGCGGCTGAACGACCTCCACCTGCAGATCGCCGGGGAACTCGAGTTCCCCTTCCCCGCCATCGTGATCAACCTGAGCGTCGAGGGGTCCGGGGGGTTTCGGAAGAAGATGAAGAAGATCCCCGGTGCCGCCATCTACCGGCGAGGATCGCGCCGGTGATCGCCATGCTGAAAGTCGACGTGTCCAGCTTGCCCCGCAAGGGCGCCGCGGCGGCCCGGCGATTCCCCCTGGCGTTATCGTGCGCGGCAATCGCGGCGGCGGCCCTGGTCCTCCTCGTGGATCCCAGGGAGCAGGGAACGGCAGGCCGGGCGGCCTGGCACATTTTCGCCGCCGCGACCCTGGGCCTCCCGCTCTTCGTCGCGCTCAGGATGTTCGCCGAGCGGAAGGGATGGAAACCCGCCACGACCAACGCCGCCCGCATCGCCGTCGTCGTTTTCGCAGCCGCGTGCTCCGTCCCCGTGGCGGCCGATCCGACCGGCCTGGCGGTGGGGCCGTTCGCCGTTCTCTGCATGGGGGTCTACCCCCTCGTGACCCTGGCGCCGTTCCCCGGACGGGGGGAGATCAACGGCTTCTGGCACTACAACAGGGCCCTTCTCGCGCGCTTCCTGTTCGCCGTCCTCCTGACCCAGGTCCTCGTCGCGGGGATCGGCTTCGCCGGCGCGGGGATCGGTTACGTCATCGGGACCGGCACCCCCGTCACCCTCTACCTGCGCGTCTCCATCGTCATCTCGGTCTTCGTCGGCTCCGTCATCTTCCTCGGAGGCATTCCCGCGCGGCCGGAGGAGCTCCAGACGGCCTTCGATTACCCGCGGTGGCTCGACATCCTCACGCGCACCATCCTCATTCCCCTGGTCGGCCTCTACCTGGTCATCCTGTATGCGTACGGGGCAAGGATCGTCGTCCAGGCGAGCTGGCCGCAGGGGAGAGTGGCCGAATACATCCTGGGCTTCTCGGCCGCCGGGATCCTGACGTACCTTCTCGTGTACCCGGTGCGGGAGAAGGCGGAAGGACGGCTCGTGCCGGCGTTCACGCGATGGTTCTTTCCACTCGTCCTCCCTCTGACGGTCCTGCTCTTCCTGTCGGTGTGGCGGCGCATCTCGGATTACGGCGTGACGGAGAACCGGTACTTCGGCGTCGCGGCCGCGGCGTGGCTCGCGGCGGCCTGCATCTACTTCATCGCCGGGAAGGCGAAGAACATCAAGGCGATCCCGGCTTCGATCGCCCTGCTCGCGCTCCTGTCCTCCCTCGGCCCCTGGGGAGCGCCGGGCGTCTCGGCGCGGAGCCAGGCGGCCCGGCTGGAGAAGATCCTCGTGAAGAACGGGATCCTTGCCGCGGGGAGGATCCGGCCTGCGGCGGACGTGGTCCCGGCCCAGGACGAAGGGGAGATCAGCCGGATTGTCCGTTACCTCGCCGAGCGGCACGAGCTGGACCGGATCACGCGCTGGTGCGAGGGCGGACCGAAGGCGGAAAGCGGGCAGGACGTGATGGCCAGGATGGGGCTTTCCTACGATCCCAACCGCCGGGGGCACGACATCCATTTCATGGCCCGCGACGCGCGCTCCCTGAAGGTGGCCGGATACGATTACTCCGTGAAGCTGTCGGCGCAGGTCTCCGGGGCGAACGACACATGGGAGGCGCCTGTGAACCAGCCCGCCGGAAAGAAGGAAGCGGGTTACCGACTGTTCCTCGACGGGAAGAACGGAAAGCTGTTTCTGACTCAGGGGCGGGACACGATCCTTGCCGCCGACATGGTCCCGCTCGTCTGGAAGCTTCGGACCGAATTCAAGGACGAGGCCAAGGCCTCGCCGGTTCGGGTCCCGCGCGAAAGGCTCGAGATCGCCGAGTCGCGCGGATTCGTCGGGATCAAGGTCTGCCTGTCGGAGATCGTCGGGACGGAGAGGGACGGGACCGTGCGGATCGACAACGTCCAGGGCGAGGTCCTCGTCAAAACCCAGCCGTGAGCGGAGGCTGACGCATGGCCATCGAAGTCAGCTACAACCCGACGTTCCATGATTTCCTCGCGCTGAACCGGTGGATCGCCCGGCGCATCTGGCGGGTCGTCCGGTACCTGTCGATCGTCGCGATCGCGTTCTACCTCGCCAGCCCGTTCGTGAGGCACGATCCCGCGAGGGAAGGCCTCATGGCGACCTACGCCCGGTCGCTGGCCGTTCTCGTTCTTCCGGCGGTCTTCCTCGTCCTGATTCCCGCGAACCTCTACCTCGCCGCCAGGAAACGATGGAGCGCGGCTCCCGATATCCGCGAGCCGCGACGTTTCCTGTTTTCGGAAGACGGCATCACCGTGGAGGGAGCCACCTTTTCCGGGCGGGTCGCCTGGTCGCACATCACCGGGGCCGAAACCCACCGGGGCCTCGTCATCCTGAAGACCAACCAGAACATGTACTACCTGTTTTCGGAGAAGGGGTTCCCGGACGAGACCCAGCGAGACGCTTTCCTGTACCTGGTCCGGAAGAAAGTGTCGCCGACGTTCGGAAGGAACTCGGCGCTCGGCCGCATCAAGTTTCTGGGCCCGGGCGGGGACTTCGACCGGGACGCATAGACAACTCACACCGCATCCGCGGCGGCCTCGATCTCCCTCCCGAGCTTCCTGATCTTGATGCGCAGCATCCCGAGGTTGGCGTCCTTGTCCGCCAGGACGACGAGGAGGAAATTCTTCCCGATCGGGGCGATGACGACCGCGCCATGCTCGAACTCGAGCATCGTCAGCTCGAGGGCGCCCCGGCCGAGTTCCCGTCCGATCGATTCCGACGCGCCGAAACCCGCCGACGCGATCGCGCCCACGAGCTCGGCCTCGACTTTCGCGTTGAAGATGCTGTCGATCAGGAAGCCGTCGTACCCCGCGACGCACGCCGCGCTCACCCCCTGCAGCTTCGACAGCTTGGCTAACAGCTCTCTCAGGTCGCCTCTGCGATCCGCAGCGGCGGCGGGCGCGGTCCCGGCCGTGCCGGCGTCCGGACCCGGATCGTTTTCGCTCGTATCGGGAACGGCATCCTCCTTCTGCTCCTTGCTGTCGCTCTTGACGTTGGGTTCGGCCAGCTCCCCGCGGCCACGCGCGGCCTTCTCCCGTTCGTCCCTGATCCGGAACGCATCCAGGAGGATCTCGCTCAGCGTCGTGTCGATGTTCTTCCGCCGCTCGCCGGTGTAATTGCCCATCTTGATCTCGGTGTTGTCCCACGTCACGATGTCGCAGGCGGCCGCCTCCCCTGTCAAGTCGCGCGTCTTGGCGTCGACGAGCTCGCCGTCCTTGATCAGCAGGACCCCGGCCTTGTCCCCGGAGCTGACCTTGAGCGCGCACGTCTTCCCCTCCATGACAACGAGTTGCAGGAAGCCGGCCAGCGTGATCCCGGAGATCTTCCCCTGGGAGGCCGCGGCGATTCCCTGGAAGATCTTCAAGGCGAGGTCTTTGATATTGATCGGTTTTTCAAGGTAGGAGAGGGTGCCCAGCGCTTTCAGCCGGTCGGAGACTTCGGGGCAGCCGACGGCCGTCATGACGATCACGGGAATCCCGGGATAACGCTTCTTCATGTGGATGAGAAGCTGGAAACCATCCATCTCCGGCATCTTGAGGTCGGTCACGACCATGTCGACGCGCCCGGATTCGAGGATGTCGACCGCCTGGACGCCGTTTTCCGCCGTCAGGACGTTGAGATCCGACGAGTAAGCCTTGAGGGAATTCGAGAAGGTATAGAGAAGGGTCCTTTCATCGTCGACGATCAGGACGTTCTTTCCGCTCGCGCTCATGGCGCCGGTTTCCCTCGACATGGAGATCGTTCCCAGGCGTCCGCAACCGGACCCGTACATCCGCCTTATCGCGGAATGAATCCACAGGCTTTAGTGAATTCGGCGCTCCGGTGGGTCGGGGGATTATGCTATTCTCGACCCTATTGGGGGGGCGATGCGGACGATCCTGTGCCTGTCCCTGGCGGCGTCCATGGCCGCGATCCCGGCCTCGGCGGGGACCCTTGAAGAATTCGAAACGAATGCGACCCGGGGCGCGATCGAGGGATCGCGGGACGCGTCCGCGCGGGAAAGATCCGAAGCCGGCGCCGGACGCAGCGGGCGCTTCGGCGAGTCCCTGGGGCAGGAAATCGCGGAATCGCTCGGTGATCTGGTAGTTTACGGCGTCGTCGGGGGCGTCCTCTACGGTGGGGCCGCGAGCTGGGCCCGGGTGACGCAGCCACCGGCGTCGGAACGCCGTGACGCGGAAGAGGTCTCGCGCGAGAGCGAGGCGGTCGAGGTCGCTCCCCGGCGGCCCGGGGAAGCCCTGATCCCCTTCGCGCGCTTCGACGCGGGCTACCAGTTCGTGGCGTCGGACGTCTCGGCGCTGGATCTTCGGGCCGAGGCGGGGTACGCGATGGCGGCCATTCAGGTGCGCCGCACCGAATACCGCGAGAAGGAACCGAAGGACGACCTCGAGACCACGGGGATCCACGCCCTCTATCGGATGTCGTTCGGGAATCACTTCGAGATGGACATCGGTCTCGGCGCCCTCGTGCTCCAACGGGACGGAAGCCGTTCGGGTTTCTCGTTCACGCTGCCGATTCTCATCCATCCCTCCGATCATTTCGGGATCGAGTTCCGTCCCGCCTGGTCCGACCTCGGGGGGAGCACGATCCAGGATTACGATGTGACCGTCCTGGTCGGGGTGCGGTACGTCTCCGCGCGCGCCGGGTATCGGTGGGTCCGGGCGGGGTTCGCCCATCTCGACGGCCCCGAGGTGGGGGTCGCCGTCCGATGGTAGCGATCGGGCGCGCCGCCGCTGCGTTCGCGGTCCTGTTCCTCACCGCGACCGGAACCGCGCGGGCCGCCGACACGCTCTATTGCGGCAACGACAACGTGGAGATCTTCATCGAGGTCGGCTCTGAAGGCGTCTCCGACGTCCTGGTCGGCTTGGGCGACGAAAGCGACTACCTCGACCCGGCCGACTTCGCGTTCTCATGTCTGGACTGGCGCCTCGAGGAGCTTCACCTCGAGCTGCGGAAAGACGCCGGCGCGAAACATCGCATGAGACTGCGGGCGAAAGGGAAACGGGGAACCTTGACGCTCGACGGCAAGAGATACCCGGTCCAATGCGACTGGGAGAGATGACCCCGGCCGGGAGGAAGGAACTTTGGGACACGTCCGCAACGGTCAGGGGATCTACGGGCGGCTTCAGAAGCGACTCGACCGCTTCCCCATAGGCGCGCCGGCGGCGGAGGCGCTCTACGAGATCCTCAAGCGCCTCTTCACCGAGGAAGAGGCCGCGGTCGGCTGCCGGATGCCGATCCGGTTCACGGACCTCGCCGGAATCGCCCGGCGGACCGGGAAGACGCCCGAGGCGCTGCGCCCCATTCTCGAGCGGATGGCCGAAAAGGGGCTCGTGATGGACTTCGAGCGCCGCGGCAGGACGGTATACATCCTCTCCCCCACCGTTATGGGCTTCTTCGAGTTCGCGTTCATGCGGGTGCGCGACGACATCCCCCAGAAGGAGATCGCCCGGCACATGATCGCGTACGCCCACGACGACCCCGGTTTTGCGCGCTCCGTCTTCGCCGGGAAGGTCCAGGCGGCGCGGACCCTCGTCCACGAAGCGGCGCTCGACCCGGACGACGCGACGCGGATCCTCGACTACGAGCGGGCGACGCAGCTGGTCCACGACGCCGGCGCCCACGCCGTGTCCCTGTGCTACTGCCGGCATATCCAGGAGCATGCGGGGAAACGGTGCGACAAGCCGATGGACGTATGCACGTCGCTCAACGCGGCGGCGGATTTCCTCGTCCGGCGGGGTCTCGCCCGGAAGATCTCGCGGGAGGAGTCCCTCGACATCTTCGCGGCCACGCGGGAGGCAGGGCTCGTCCACATCGGGGACAACGTCAGGAAGCGCCCGGCGTTCGTGTGCCACTGCTGCGGCTGCTGCTGCGGGATGCTCACCGCGATCAAGAAATTCCGCATGTTCGACGCCGTGGTCACTTCGCCGTTCCTGGCGGCCGTCGACAGGTCGTTGTGCGCCGGGTGCGGGCGGTGCGCGAAACGGTGCCCCGTCAAGGCCATCGCGACGGAAGGGAAGGGGAAGGATGCCGGGGCGGTCGTGGACGAGGACGTCTGTCTCGGATGCGGCGTCTGCAAACCCGCGTGCGCGAAGAAGGCGCTTCGGATGGCGCCCCGCAAAGAGCGGATCGTCGTTCCTGAGAACGCCTGGCGCCGCACGGTGACGATGGCCATCGAGCGGGGGAAGTTCCAGAATCTCCTCTTCGACGATTTCGACCGGCTCGATCACGGCGCCCTGCGCGCCGTCACGCGCATCGTCATCTCCCTGCCGCCGGTGAAGAAAGCGCTGCTCGCCGGGCAGGTCCAGTCCCGGTTCCTGAAACTCCTCGCGGGGTAACGGGGGGCCGCCATGCGCAGCTACCGGAAGGAACTCTGGTTCAACATCCCCCGGCGGATGGGGTTCGTCGACGTCACCCGGGAGGTGGAAGCTTGCCTCTCGGAGAGCGGCATCCGCGACGGATTGTGCCTCGTGAACGCCATGCACATCACCGCCTCGGTCTTCATCAACGACAACGAAGGGGGACTCCACGAGGATTACGCCCGGTGGCTCGAGGAGCTTGCGCCCCACGAGCCGGTCGACCGGTACCTCCACAACCGGACCGGGGAGGACAACGGGGACGCGCACCTCAAGCGCCAGGTGATGGGCGCGAGGTCGTCGTGGCCGTCACGCAGGGGAAGCTCGACTTCGGCCCCTGGGAGCGGATGCTGGTGAAGATCATCGGGGAGTAAGCGGGCTGCGGAGCTATTTCCGGAAGCGGCGCCCGAACAGGACGAGGAGCGGCGAAGCGAGGATGGCGACGTTGACCGCCGATCCGGCGGGCGTCCCGCGTCCGGTGGCGCGGGGGGCCATGGCGCATCCCCCTCCGCTTGCGCCCGCCGGCTCCTGCCCGGAGGTGACGGCCTGGACCACCCCGGCGGGAGAGGCGACGAAGGCATGCCGTTCGCCCGACGCCGTCAGGCCCGATCCCGCCACCTTTCCGAGATCGTTCAAGGAGACCGCCTCCGTGGTTGCCCACCCGGGGAACGCGACGTAATTGTAGGAATCTCCCGTCCGTACGAAGCTTTGCCGCGTCCCCAAAAAATCGCCGAACCCGACGACCGCCGCGTGGTTGTTGACGGCTGTCGCCTGGGACATGTTCCATCCCTCGGGCGTCATCTGGATGAACCAGCCGCCGGAGTAAACGAACCCTCTCCGGACCCCGTCGGAGGAGGAGGTCAACGCCACGAGCCCGGACTCGTTGATGGCGCTGGGGAACGCCTCGGCGGCTTGCGGGGGGGTCACGTCCAGGTACCCCGTCCCGGGGGTATAGAGCCGCGCGGTATTGTCCTTCGTGCCGATGAGC
>Ga0153915_10007238_pt1 | contig 10456 bp, 6 predicted proteins | sample Opewatmetagenome_2_FD_107003 | JGI IMG/M metagenome (GOLD analysis project Ga0153915, IMG submission 107003) | Freshwater wetland microbial communities from Ohio, USA - Open water 3 Core 3 Depth 3 metaG | ecosystem: Environmental > Aquatic > Freshwater > Wetlands | place: USA: Ohio, Lake Erie... | reverse complement strand
CTGCGTCTGGGACTTCCATGACAATTTTACGTCAGGGTTGGCATTTGGAGATTAAAAACGGCAAGCGCCAGGAGGTCATTCTCAAGAAAGGCACCACGTTGGGGGGAGTTTCGCCCCGGGATGAGTCTGCCGACCGCTCTGTCACGAACCGGCGGATTCAGCGGCGCCCGGTGCCACCGGAGACCAGCGACCTGGTATCAGCCCCTGGGGAGGTGTCGCCGCACCCTTAGGGACATGCCGGGCGGCCCGATCACTTTCTTGATCACCACGTTGTCGATGTAGGCGCCCTCTTTCGGCGTGGTCGTGGCCGACGACACGAAAACGAAGCCGAGCCACACCTGCGGTTTCCCGACCGGTGAGCTGCCGTCGTCGAGCTCCATGTCGCTCAGCTTGACGCTGATGTGTTCCCACCCCTGGCTCGTGCCCGTCACGGCGTCGCCCGCAGGGAAGCTCTGACCGTCCACCGAGAACAGCCATCCCACCATATCCTCGGCGTTCGCCGGGTCGCCGCCGTCGTTGATGTCGTACCAGACGTCGAAGTCGAGGGTGCCCTCGGAGGCGTCCGAGAGGTCGAAGGGCCCGTAAATCAGGAACGTGCCGTGGTCCTGGATGTACTGGCTGCACGGTGGCTGCGCCGACGATCCCCCGGCGGCGCACCAGGTAGCCCCGGAGCCTCCGCCGGTCTTGCAGGAGACCTTCCCCCACATCGCCCTTCCCGCATACCCCTGCACGCCGTAGACGTCCCACTGACCCGGAAAGCTCCCCTCGAAGTCGTCCGCGAACAGGGTGATGCCGCCCGAATCGCCGACGGAAAAAGCCCAGGCGCCGGTCCCGGGGGCCGATGTCTCGCCGCATGTGTTCTTGGCCGCAACTCGCCAGAAGTAGCTTACGACGGTCGTTCCCGTTACAGATCTGCTGGTCTCAGCTTGGTTCCCGATCAGCGTCGGGTTTAGGTCGGTACCGAAGTACACGTCGTACGAGGTCGCGCCTGCCGATGCGGCCCAGCTCAACGTGGCTGTCGCGCCGGCCGGCACGCCGGCGCCGTTGGCCGGCGAGATCAGGGCGAACGACCCCGGCTTGTCGCACGTCTGCTGGACGTTCACCGTGAAGGAGATCGTTGCGCCGGCGGCTCCGACGCCGGTGATCGACAGCCCCCCCGGGTACCCGGTCGAGAGGAACGAGGAGGGATTGGTCGTGTCGTCGATCGCCGTGCGGCCCACATCGCTCGTGAAGTGCGCGGTGCGGATATTGCCGTTCGCGGTCGGGGTTCCGCCGGGGCGGTAGACGTACACCTCGTCCGGCGGGCCGCAGGGGTTGCCCGCACGCAGACCCGTTGCCGAGTTGATGCGGTAGACGATAAGGCCCGAGCCCGGCACCGAGTTCTCGAACGGATAGCTCTGTTTGCGGTACTCGAGCACGAAGTACTCGTCCGCCGAGTTGGGAGAGGCGACTCGGTAGGAGTTGTTGGCAGCCGAGGTCAACGGGTTGATCTGGTACGTACCGGAGGTCGAGATCAGGGGAATCTGGGAGATCCATCCCAGGTAGTGCTGCTTCATATAAGCACCCATGTGCTGGGGTGGGTTCTGGTTGTCCGCCATCAGATCCCACCGTCCCACCGGATCCAGATTTTCCGCCGACGAGCAATCCGAGTAGTGGTACAGGTCCGGAGCGCCGAGCGTGTGGGTCATCTCGTGGCACAGCACGGCGCTGCCCCCGATGTCGCCGTCGAGTTGGAAGTTGTAGTCATCCACCTGCTTGCCGTTGATGGCGGCGGTCACCGAGTAGCCGGAGGTTAGTGCCCACCGGTGCGGCCAGAGGAGGTTGGCCCAATCTGCCTGTACGGCCTCGCCGCTGACCACGAACACCACGTTGTCCACGTAGCCGTCGCCGTCAGTGTCCACGTTGAGCGAGGGCGACACCTGTGAGGCGATCGCTTCCACGGCTTTCTGGAGCAGCGTGTGCTCCCGGTAGTCGCGCGAGTCGGGGCTGCTGTTCGGTGCGTCATTGTTGTAGCCATCGGCGTTGGAGGTCGCGTCGTACGGCTTGAAGTACGAGCGGTTGTGCGAGTCCTGGAAGGAGACGATAGTCGAACCTGACGGAGGTGGGTAGAACGTACTGCTGACGGTGAGCTGGTTGTAGGAGGCTTCCAGAAAGTATCGCTGCATCGAGGCGTCCGAGGATGCCGTGGAGTTGAACCACATCTGGTACGTCGAAGGTGCGTTGAAGCCCGCGCCGGTCTCATCGGCGAAGCGGATGAAGATCACGATGTTGTTGATCTGCGAGAAGGCCGGCGCGGCCTCGGCCGCCAGCGCCCGCGCGCGCAGCCGACGGCTGGCACCGTAAAGCTCTTCTGGATCCGGGAGATACCGAGGGTCGGGTCTGACCCCCTTCTCGAGGCCGAGGGCGGTCGGATCCGCCTCGCCAACGACGAACCCCGTCGGCTGGAGGCGGCCGTCCGCCCGGCCGGCGTAGACGAAGTAGCCGCTTTCCGGGTCCCTGATGACGACGAAGCCGTCGGCGTCGTGCAGCCAGTTGTAGTACTCGTCGCCGGTCGCAAGGAGGTGAAGCACCGTGCCGTTCGGCTGAGCGACTGTCTGCGGCACGTTGCGCAGGAACGCCGCCTCGCTCGCCACCGCGACCAGCAGGGCCGCCCCCGCAACCAGCCACGGACGGAGCCGGTCGGATGCTTCCATGAACGCCATCATGCCTTCACCTCGCGGGCGTTACCCAACATCGCCAAGTCCGATTGTGAGGCAGGCACTCACCGTTTGGAAGCACCTCTGCGCCGCGCGAGTGTGAGACCGAGTCCTCCTTGAGGGTGTCACAGCCCGTAGTAGAGCTCGATCTCGTACGGGTGGGGGCGGTTGCGAACCTCGCGCTCTTCCCAGCGCTTGCGGGCGATCCAGCGCTCGATGAGGTCCTTGCTGAAGACGTCGCCCTCCAGGAGAAACGCATGGTCGCGCTCGAGGACGCTCGTGGCCTCTTCCAGCGAGGTGGGGAGCGCCTTGATCTTCTCCCGCTTCTCCGCGGGCCACGTGAAGATGTCCTCGTCGACGGGCCCGAAACCAAGCGCGGAGGGATCGAGCTTGTTTTGAATCCCGTCGAGCCCGGCCATGAGCTGCGCCGCGATCGCGAGGTAGGGGTTGCAGGTGGCGTCGGGGGGACGGAACTCGAAGCGGGCGCTCTCCGGGCGGTTGGCGTACTTGGGGATCCGGACCGCGGCGGAGCGGTTGCCGACCGAGAAGATCGCGGAAACCGGCGCTTCGAACCCGGGGATGAGGCGCCGGTACGAGTTCGTCGACGGGTTCGTGAATGCCATCACCGCGCCGCCGTGTAGCAGCAGGCCGGCGATGTAGGAGCGCGCGAGTTCGCTCGTGCTGCCGTGGCCCTTCGAGTCGAAGAAGAGGTTGATGCCACTCTTCCAGAGCTGTTGGTGGAAGTGCATCCCCGAGCCGGCCTCGCCGTACAGCGGCTTTGGCATGAACGTCGCAGTCATCCCCATAGCGGTGGCGGTCATGCGGGTGACGTACTTGACCAGCATCGTGGTGTCGCCGGCCTTGAGCATTGGCATGAACCGCGTTTCGATCTCGCACTGGCCGGGGCCGCCAACCTCGTGGTGGTGGTACTTGACCTCGGTCCCCATGGCCTGAAGCGCCATCGTGATGCGTGTGCGAGCGTTGTACAGGTGGTCCTGGGGCGGGATGGCGTGGTAGCCCCCGTGGCGCGGGATGTTGTAGCCGCTCCCGAGCTTGCCGCTGCTCCAGTCCGCTTCGGCCGATTCGACCCTGTAGCTCGCGACGTTCATCCCGTTCTCGTACGACACCCCGTCGAACAGGTAGAACTCGAACTCGGGCCCCCACCGGCTCCCGTCCGCGACACCGCTATTGCACAGGTGCTCCTCGGCGCGGCGCGCGATGTTTCGCGGGTCGTACGGGAACAGCTGGCGCGTGTCGGCTTCGAGCGTGGCGCAGATAAACGAGAGTGTCGAGACCTCCCAGAACGGGTCCACGAAGCCCGTGTCGAGGTCGGGGACCATCACCATGTCGCCGGCGCTGACGGCCTTGAAGCCGACGCTCGACCCGTCGAACCCGACCCCTTTTTCCATCAGCGCAGGCGCGAAGCGCGACGCCGGGACCGTCACGTGATGCCAGCGCCCCCAGAGATCGCAGAACTTGAGGTCCACCATCTCGATGCCGTTCTCTCGGACGAAGGACTGCGCCTCTTCGAAGTCGTGGAACATGACAGGTTCCTCCGTTGCGCGGCGCGAGACACCCGGCGAGCCGCACCGGGTGTCCGGTTGGTCATGGTATCTCATTCACAAGGTGCCCCACAACTCAGTCCGCGCGGCTTTCCCTGGTGGGGAGGTTCAGAAACGAATTCGGCCCGGCGGCTGCCGGGCCGAAGCTCCGTGCGACGGCAAAGGGGGCCTGACCGCCTCCGGGCCGCCTACCGGTAGGCGAAGAGCATCGCGTAAAGGATCCAGACCACGATTGCGAAACCGACGGTCAGAGCCGCCCAGCCAAAAAAGCGCACCGCCTTGATCACCACCGACTGGTAGGGTTCGCGGAGGTACCGGTCGAGCTCCCCGCTCGCCACCAGCGCCTCGTACTCCGCCGGCTTGTCGCGCTTGAACTCCTCCACCGGCATGCGCCCGGTGAACACCACGATATCCATCGGGAACTTCTCAGGCCTCAGGTGGGTGTTGAAGAAGTGCACGGTGAAAATGAAGCCCACCGCGAGCAGAGCCTCGTCGCTGTGGATGATCGTCGCGACGTTGATCAACCAGCCCGGCAATAGCCGCGTGAAGAACTCGGGGAACCAGAGCATCAGGCCCGTTGACCCGATCACCGCAATCCCCCAGAAGACCGCGAAGTAGTCGAACTTCTCCCAGTAGGTCCAGCGCCCGTATTTCGGCCTCGGGCCGAGGCCGAGGAACCACTTGATCGAGTGCCAGAGGTCCTTGGCGTCTTTCCAGGTGGGCACCATCGTGGCGGGGCCCGTGAGTAACCGCCTCCAGGTGAGCCCCTCCCGCCGCTTGTTCCTGAGCACGTCCCAGATGTGGGTGGCGAAGATGCCAAACATCAGCGTGGCCGCCGCCCGGTGGATGTAGCCAGCGGTCTCGAACCCGCCCAACAGGCGCCCGAGCGCAACCGCCCACGAGCTGTAGGAGAACTTGAGCGTCAGCCCCGTCAGCGCCAGGCTCATGAAGCTGATGATCATCGCGATGTGCAGCACCCGGTTCACGCGGGAGAACCGGACGTACTGCAGGGCCTTCGGGTCGGCGGTGGCCTCCTCGCTCCTGAGCTCCCGCCGCATCTGAACCGCGCGCGGCAGCCACATCAGCGTGTGTGCGCCGCCGATCACAAACGTACCGATCAGGAGCCCGGTCATGCCCCAGAACGTCCAGAACAGCCACGGGTACTTGGCCGGGTCGTGGTGAGTGGCGTGGGTCAGGTAACCGGCGAATCGCCGCCCCGCGCCGGGGTGGCACTTCTGGCAGGTAGAAACGACGTGTTCGCGCGACAGGTGCGACCTCGGGTCGGATGGCGGCAGGATGTCGTGCGATCCGTGGCAGTCGTAGCACTTCGCGGTCTTGGCATATCCGAGCTGTGACACCTTGCCGTGGTACGTGTCGAAGTACGACTTGGTCACGTCTTCGTGGCACTTGCCGCACGTGGTGGTGATCGCCAGCTTGAACCCGAGGGTGTCGGCCCTCCGGATCGTGTGCGCCGTGTGGCAGTCGTCGCACACGGGCAGCGGCTTCTTGGAGTGCGAGACCTTGACCGAGTGGATGCTCTTGGTGAACTTCTCCTCGATCCCGGCGTGACACCGTCCGCAGGTGTCGGGTAGGTGCGCGCTGTTGACGCTGGAGTCGGGGTTGGCGGACGGCAGGATGGCATGCGCGGTGTGGCAGTCCGTGCACATCGCGGTGACCAGCAGCCCGCTCTTGAGCAACCCCTTTCCGTGGATGCTCTCGCTGTAGTGCTCGATGATGTCCCGCTGCGTTCCGGTGTACCGAATGGCCGCCCTCTCACCCTCGCGGTGGCAGCGCGCGCAAAGCTGCGGGACGTTTCTCGAGAACGTGGGCGAGTCCGGGTCCTTCCTGCCCTTGGTGCCGTGCGTTCCATGGCACTCGCGGCAGGAAGGGGCGTTCGTGTCGCCCTTGGCCTGAAGCTGGCCGTGGATGCTCGTACCGTACTGCTGGACCTGATCGGTGTGGCACGCGCCACAGTCCACCTTCTTCGTGATCGCGGCACACGCGCGCTGCAGCGAAGGTCGCACCTCGCTGTGGCACTGGCTGCACCGGCGTGTGTTGTGCCGGGACTGGGCGAGCTCGTTGGCGTCCACGTAGAGGGAGCGCCCGTCGGACGCCTTGATCTCCGGCTTTGCGTGGCACACGAGGCAGTCCTGGTCCGCCATTCCCTGCTCGTAGAAGACCTTTCGGATCTTGTGCGGCTGGTGGCAGTCCGGGCAGGACGGAAGGACGTTGGCCTCCTTCTCCCACAGCTCGCCCCTGATGATCTTGCGATGCACCTGCTCAATCGCGCTGTGGCACTTGGTGCAGGTGGAGGCGATGTTCCTGCGGGCGATGGAGGACCGGACGTCGGTGTGCGGCAGCACGAGATGGGGCGTGTGGCAGGAGACGCACGTGGCCGTGACGGTGAGGCCCTTCTTAAGCAGCGCCTCCCCGTGAATGGACTCCGAGTAGTTCTCGAAGATGCGGTCCTGCGGGATGTCGAACTCGCGGCTGACGGCCGAACCCTCGTGGTGACACTTTCCGCAGAGGAACGGGACCCTGGCCGGCGTGACCGGTGATCGCGGATCGCGCACCGGCACGATTCCGTGGGCCTTGCCGTGGCAATCCGCGCACTTGGGAGCTACCGCATCGCCGCGGGCCTCGGCCCTCCCGTGGAGCCCGGCGGCGTGGTCTGAGACCTCCTTGTCGTGGCAGCCCGTGCAGGTGGGCGGTCTGAGGGCCTCGGCGTGGGGAAAGTCGGAGCCCTTGAGGTCGGCGTGGCACCCGATGCACGCCTGCTTGCCGTGCACACCGGCCGCGAACCTCGCCTCGTCCACAAATAGGGAGACCGTCCGGCCGCCGCGCTCCTTCTTGAGGTCCTTGTCGGCGTGGCACGTGAAGCAGTCGCCGTTCTCCTGGGCCAGCGCCGCGGAGGGTCCCAGGGCCAAGACAAGCAGGCCGAGTAGCCACGCCGGGGCAACCCACAGCCGAGGCGGACGCGGCCACCCTGTTTGGCGGCCGCAAGCGATCCGACTCGACGGAAAATTTCCTGACATACCCCCCCTACCGCCACAAGAGCGTAATTTCGGGAAGGATACGTGTCAAGGTCATTAACCGGATGGCCCCTCGTCCGGAGGCGAGCGCCGCCTAGCGTTTCTCAGCTTCTCGGTGCTACTTGATGTAGTAGCCGGACACTCGCCAGGTGCCGTTCTTGTCCAGCATAGGGGTGACGGTCTCGATGGACTGCGCCTTGTTCTCGAACACCGTCTTGTACTGGATCACGATGTACTGGCCGTCGGGGGCGCCGGGCAAGCTGGTCATGTACTTGCTCGCCCCCACCGTGCGTGACACCAGCTTCCCAAGGGGTTTCCTGTTTCCGACCATGAGCTTGACCCAGTCGTCCTTGCCGATCGCGCCACGTAAGAGCGATGCTGCCGCATCCCAGCTCTCGGAGTACTTCTCGGCGTCCACGAGCGCCAGCCACGCCTTCGAGGATGCGACCGCCACCTTCTCCGCGTCTTCGTGCTGCGCCAGTGCCGTGCCGCATGCGAGCGCGGCTACCGCGACCGCCAACACCGCAGCAATCCCGGTCAAACTCCGCATTGCCGCCTCCTTGTCAGAGCGATACACCCCCGCTGCCACTCCGAACGGGTTTCGAGATTCGACTATTGGCGCAACCCTGCGACGTGATTCTCAGGGGCAAGTCCCTTGCAGAAAACGGGATCCGGCGAGCACGCCAGGGCTTCACCCGCCGTGGGAGCTGTCTGGTGCGAACGCCTGCGTCACGGCTAGGGCGGGTTGATGCTGTAGCCGGCGACCCGCCAGCTGCCGTCCTTCTGCAGCATCGGTGCGATGGTCTCGATCATCTCCTTCTTCCCCTTGGGCATGTTCTCGAAGACGGTCTTGAACTTGATGACGACGTATTCGCCCTTCGGCGAATCCGGCACGTCCGTCGTGTACTGCTTCATCGCGAGCGTTCGCGATTTGACGTTTCCGAGCGGTCTCCGCCCGTTGACCAGCCTCGCGTCCCACTTCTCCCTGGCCACCGTATACCTGAACCACGTGGTGGTCGCATAGTAGCTCTCGACGTTCTTGCCCGCATCGACGAGCACGAGCCATGCTCTGGCAGCCTCCTCCGCTTTCTTCTCCCCCTCCTCGTGCTGCGCCCAGGCGGGGCTCCACGCCAGGACACAGGCCACCACCACGACCGCGCCGGCAACAACCCTCGAGCTCCGCATCGTCCCCTCCTCTGTTTGTGTAAAGGTACACCTGTCGCGAGTCCAGGTCGAGACCCCGCCGACCACAATGCCCAGGTCCTGAATCTCAAGTAGAATCTTGCAGGACAAGAGTATATGCAGCATCCCCCTAGACCCGGTTCGGACAGGGAGGCCTCGATGGGACACGATCACGACGACGGTCAAGGCGGCTGCGCGCACGGTGTAAGCCGCCGCGGTTTCTTCACGGCGGTCGGCGCGGGCGCAATCGGAGCGGCAACCGTGGGACGGGCACAGAGCCCACAAGGGACCCCAGCCGCTGGCGCCGGAGAACCAACCAAGGTCACGCTCCGCATCAACGGCCGGGTGCACACGGTCCTCGCCGAGGCCCGCTGGACGCTGCTTTTCGTCCTACGAGAGAGGCTCGGCCTGACGGGGACCAAGGTGGGCTGCGAGCGCGGCGAGTGCGGTGCGTGCACCGTTCTCCTCGACGGCACACCGGTCTACGCGTGCACGATGCTCGCACTGGAGGCCGAAGGGCACGAGGTCACCACGCTCGAAGGTCTGATGAACGGCGAGGACCTTGGCCCGGTGCAGCAGGCGTTCCTCCAGGAGGACGCCTTCCAGTGCGGCTACTGCACGCCAGGCCAGATCGTGGCCGCCGAGGGGTTGCTGCGCGCCAACCCGCAGCCGACGCTCGAGGAGATCCGGGCGGGAATGAGTGGAAACCTCTGTCGATGCGGCACATACGCCCACATCTTCAAAGCGGTGAAGAAGGCCTCGGAGCTGAAGAAGGCAGTGGGGAGGTGAGCCGTGAAAACCCCCAAGCTCTACTTCGTTGACGGCGCCGTCCCCGAGTCGCCGGCCCCGACCGACACGCCGGAGCCCTGGACCGAGACCCGCGTCGTGGGCAAGAGCCTGCCCCGCGTGGATGCCTACGACCGGCTCAGCGGGACCGCCGTCTACCCCTCGGACGTGATCCTCCCGGACATGCTGTACGCGGCGGTCCTGAGGTGCCCCCACGCCAACGCCCGCGTGAAGAAGGTCGATGGTTCTGTGGCCGAACGGATGCCGGGCGTGCGGGCACTGATCACCGGCGACAGCAAGGCCGCCGACCTGCGCTGGTATTACACCCGCACCGTGTTCGCCAAGCTTTTCGACCCGGCGTGCCGTTTCGAGGGCGAGGCGGTGGCCGCGGTCGCCGCCGAGACGCCGCAGCAGGCGTGGGACGCGGTGCGCGCCATCGCCGTGGACTACGAGATGCTCCCATTCATCGTGGACGAGCGGGAGGCGCTCAAGCCCGGCGCACCGCCAGTTCACGACGGGGGCAACCGGGTCCGCGAGCCCGAGAAGTACCAGCGCGGCGACGTCGCAAAGGGGTTCGCCGAGGCCGACAAGATCCTCGAAGCGAACTACCGCACCGCGGCCGAGTTCCACACTCCGATGGAGCTTCACGGGTGTGTGGCCAGGTGGGACGGGCAGCGCCTCACCCTGTGGGAGTCCACCCAGGGGGTCTATCCGGTCCAGCAACGCGTCGCTTCCGCCCTCGAGATGCCGCTGGCGAACGTGCGGGTGATCGGCAGCTACATGGGCGGGGCGTTCGGCTCCAAGCTGCAGGCCGACAAGTACGACCTCATCGCCGCCGTGCTCGCCAAGCTCACGGCGCGGCCGGTCAAGCTCTTCCTCACCCGCGAGGAAACCTTTCTGTGCGTCGGCAACCGCCCCCCGGCGGAGATGCACCTCAAGGTCGGCGTCAAGAACGACGGCACACTCACGGCGCTCGACCTCACGGTGGTCGGCACCGGCGGCGCGTACCCGGTGGGCGGGACCGGCCTGGCGGACTGGCTCGTCCGCGACCTCTACACCTGCCCCAACGTGCGAACGGAGGCGACAGACGTCTACATCAACGGCGGGCCGTCGCGGCCGATGCGCGCGCCCGGCCACCCGCAGGGGGCGTGGGCCCTAGAGCAGATGATGGATGCCCTCGCCGAGACGATCGGGATGG
>Ga0153915_10007237_pt1 | contig 10457 bp, 3 predicted proteins | sample Opewatmetagenome_2_FD_107003 | JGI IMG/M metagenome (GOLD analysis project Ga0153915, IMG submission 107003) | Freshwater wetland microbial communities from Ohio, USA - Open water 3 Core 3 Depth 3 metaG | ecosystem: Environmental > Aquatic > Freshwater > Wetlands | place: USA: Ohio, Lake Erie... | reverse complement strand
TTCGCGAACGTCGGCGCGTCCGGTGGTGACTCGACCCAGCCCTTCTCCTTGGCGATCGCGTGCCGCGTGTTGAGCACCGCGGCGACGGAACCCGCGCGCTCGACGAGGTCCTTCACGGTTGCCTCGTCCAGGCCGGTCTTCGCGTAGTTGACCTCGGTCAGATCGTGTCCTGCCTTGCGCAAGGAACTCCTCGCGTCACGACAGGACGTTCAAGTGCTCTTCCAGTACAGCGTGCCCTTCATGGACGCAGTCTACCGCCCTTGCCGCAGTCGTTTCAGCGTCGTCTGGAGCTGTTCTCGCGTGATCAGATCCAGGACCTCGAGGTTCCCACCCTCGGACCGGAAGATCAGGCGGTGGTGGATGCCGACGCGGCCCATCAGGACCTGCCGCGGCATGTCCTTCGCCGCCTTCACACCGCGCCAGGCAAACGCATCCCCCGCCGCGAGCGTGCCGATCGTTCGCATCGCCTCCGCCGCGACATTCGTGGGGACCTCCGCGAGCGCATCGATCGCGCGCCGCTCGAACCGCGGGATCGCGACATTGCGTGACCCGCTCTCGAGCTCGTCCCCATCGTCCTCGTCGGGCTCCGCGTCCTCGACGGCGCCGCGCCGACCGCGTGGACCTCGCGCTGATTCGTCGACGACGGCCGCAGCCTCGAGCTGCTTGCGGAGCTCGCGCCGCTCCTCGTTGCCCTCGCGGATCAGCGCCTCGAGCTCGCGGACCTTCGCGTCGAGCTTGTCCTTCTGCAGCTCGGGCTGGCGCATCAGCTCGGCCGCCGGCCGCGTCTTCGCATCGGCGAGCTCCGTGCGGACCGCCGCGAGCGCGCGCTCGAGCTGATCGACGCGCGCCGACGATTCGGCGATGGTCTCGCGCAGGTGCGCCGCATCATCGGCCGCCTGCTTCTTCTTCTTGTCGACGGTGAGCGCATCGAGCACGTCCCACGCCGGATCGGTCGGCGGGAGGTTCAAGCGGTCGCGCGCCTCCTCGACGAGCTCGAGCATCAGGTCCGGATCGTCGACGTGGAGCGTGCCGATGCACGCCCGTGCCGCGAGGATGCCGAGCACCGGCTCCGCTCGCAGCAGGGCATAGGCGAGATCGATGTCGGGGAGCTTGTCGGCCGAGGTCACCGCGGCCCGCGTGTCCTCGACGAGCGCTGCATACGCGGCGGCGCCACCGTCGGCGATCGCGAGCTCGATGTCGAACCGCTTCGCCTGATCGAGCGGCAGCTTCACGAGGTGATGCTTCGCCCGGTCGAGGTCGCCGATCTCGAACATGTGATCGGCGAGCTGGTCGCGCAGGTCGGGCCCGACCGGACCACCGCGCCGCTCGGCCTCGTCGACGACGCGCTCCGCGTGCGTCCACTGGTGCGCCGCGACGAACCGCGAGAACAGCGGCTGCAGCACCGGCTCGGGAACCTTCGCGACATCGACACGGACGAGCTCGCGCAGCGGCAGATCCGTGACGTGCTCGGGCGTCAGCTTGTCGCCGGCGAGGAACTCGTCCCACGACAGACCGGGGATCGGCGAGGGGGCGGCGGCCGGCTTGTCGGCGCAGCACTTCTTGTACTTGAGGCCACTTCCGCACGGACACGGATCGTTGCGGCCGACCTGCTTGTCGGCGCGCACCGTGAAGCCTCCGCGCGAGGACTCGACGCTCGCCGGCAGCGCGGCGAGCACCGCATCGATCGACGCGGTCATCGCCTTGTCGTCCGACGCGACTTGCTTCGCGTACTCCTTCGCGAACGTCGCGATCGGTTTACACGCCGCCCGGACGTTCGCGTCGTCGATCGATGCCGCGATCGTCGAGAGGAGCGCGTAGCCCTCGGCTGTCATCTGGCGGGCGGCGAGGCGGCGCAGCTCGGGGATGATCCGCTGCGTGTCGGCACCGGCACGCCACGCGGCGTAGAGCACGATCGCCTCGATCTCGGCGGCGTCCTTCGAGCGCGGGAATGCGTGCCTGGTCACGGGCTCGAGCAGCGCCTTCTTGTCGTGCGAGACCGCGATCAGCGCGCAGGCGGTCGCCGGCAGCTCGAGGCCCGGCAGGATGCGCGACACATCGACCTTCTCGCCGGCCTTCGCGCGTGCGAGCGCGATGCTCGCCGCGCGGTCGAAGTCGCACGCGGCAACGGCCTCGTCGATGGACCCTCTCACCGCTGCCTCGACCGAGGCGCGTGAGACGAGCTCCCCGGCGAGGACCCGATTGCGCTCCTGACTCACTTTGTCAGGACGAGATACGCGAGAACGGCAATCGCTGCAACGAGAACACCGACCAGCGTGAAGACGAGCGCATTGCTCTTACCCGGCGCGGCCATGGTGTTCGAGCTGCCCTGCATGCGCAACGACATGCTCGCAGCGAGCTGCGGGTTGGACGGCTGCTTGCCCGACCCGAGGCGCGGCGCGCTCGGCGGCTTCGAAGACTTCGGATTGCTGCCCGACTTGCCGGTCGGCAGACGCGGCCCGCTCGAGTGGTGTGCACCACTGGCCGGCTGCGTGCTCGTGCGCTGGATCGACGGCAGCGACGGCACGCTGGGCTTGCTGCCGGGCTGGCCGAGCTGCGGCTGGCTCGCGCGCGACTTGACCTTGTTCTTCGACTGGGCGCCTCCGCCCTCGGAGCCGCGGGCGAGCTCCTTCATGGCACCGTTGATCTTGTCGGGCTCCGCGAGCTTCTTCTGATTCGAGAGGAACGCGAAGTACGAGTCCGGCATGTCGTCGAAGTCCATGACGAGGTCGCACTCGTCACAGCGACAGGTCGGCGGTTCGTGCGGCGGCGGACCCATGTCGCCGGCCTCGACGAGGAGGACCTTCTCCTCGTCGCACTCGGGGCAGAAGTACGGAACGTAGAAGCTCTTGACGACGCCGCTGCCGGTGAAGTTGTTCACCAGGTTGATCTGCGCGACGATCGCGGGCGAGCACTCGACGAGCACGGAGCGCGTACCGTTCGACTCGAGCTTCGACAGCCAGTTCACCCAGTCGCGAACGCCACACGAGTTGATGCGCTCGATCTCGCCGAGGTCGATGACGGCCGTTCCCGATGGGATCTTGTCGACCAGATCGCCGAGCTCGTTGTCCTCGTCGATGACACCGCCGAGCTTCACGTAGCTCACGTCGCCGCGGTGCTGGACGGATGCCTGGAACTTTTGGCTCATCAAATGGGTCGCTGGTATCAGTAATGGGTCGCCGGTATCAGTGTTATGGCGGTAGTCCTAATTACATCACAGGCCCATAAGCCACCGGGCACAGAGTAGCGCGCGTTTCTTCAACGATCCAGTGGGCCTAGGTGGTTTCCCTTCCCACACACGTCACACCGACTGACGCCTGACGCGTCAGGCGGGCAGTGCGAGCAAGTCTCGGATCAGCTGGTAGCTGTCACTCAGGTAGAACCGCACGAGATCGGGTCCGCCGAGTACGGCACCGAGTGCAACCGCGTCGTCGTGACTCTCGAGGACCTCGCCAGACAGGCGGGCGACCATCCAGATCGCCGCGGCAAAGTCATCGCACGCGACGAGGCCCGCCCGCTTCGCACACGCGAGCATGTTGTCGATCCACGCACCCGGATCGACATCACGCGTGCCGGCATGGCGTTCGAGAACCTTCGCGGCACGCATCGTGGCCTCGTGCATGAGGTCGGCGGCCGCTCCCGTGGGCTCGACATCGGAGATCAGGCCTCGGAGGATCTGACCGAGCTCGCGACGATGCCGCGCACCGAGCTGGAGGAGCGCCGCGTAGCCGCCGCGGATCGCCTCGAACGCGTAGCCGAACATGAATCGCAGCGGCAGATCCTTCTCCGCGAGCAGCATGCGATCGACGACGACGAGCTGGTTCGGAAACCCCGTGACGGCGAGCAGGCCCGGAACGCGATCTCCAACGAAGATCTCGGGCTCGACCTCGAACAGCTGACCGATCTCGCCCGCGAGCTGGAGGAGCCGCGCATCCTCACCCTCGGCGGGCAGCACGTTCTCGCCGAGCGACGGCTGGGCGACGAGGCCGCTGAGCTGCTCCGCGAACGCCGACCAGATCTCGCCGAGCGGTTCGCGCGGCGCCGTGTTCGCCATCAGGCGCTCGCGATTCGCCTCGTCGAGTGAACGGCGCAGCGGCTGGCTCTGACGCGACGCGCGCAGGCGCTGCATCGTCTGGCGGTCCGTCTCCTCGGCAAACCCGAGCAGGTCGAGGGCCGTGAGCACGCGCGTCGCGCGCTCGCTGTCGCCGGTGCGGTTGTAGAACGACGCGAGGAGGCGATAGGCCGGCGCGTGGTGGATGTCGCGCTCGAGCACCTTGCGGAGCTCGCCGATCGCACGCTGCGGATCATCGACGGCGTAGATCTCGGCGAGCGCGACGCGATCACTCGCGCCATCGGGCTCGACGTTGAGGATGCCGCGATACGCCTCGATCGCGGCAGGACGATCACCGGAGGCGAGCAGGATGCGCGCGAGACCGCGCTGCAGCGGGACGGCGGCGCGCGGGCCGCCCTGGGCCATCGCGGCGTGCGCGGCCTCGATCAGCAGCGTCTCGGCTTGCCGTTGATCACCGCTGTCGGCGGCGCGGCGCGCGAGGACGAGCGCGGGCGGTGCGTAGCCCGGGTCGTACTCGATCGCGCGGCGGTACTGCGGCGCGGCACTGCGTGCGTCGCCGGCGGCGTCGAGGATGCGGCCCTTGTAGTAGTAGTAGCGCGCGAGCGCCTCGGCCGACAGCGGCATGCCCGGCGCTGTCGCGAGATCGATGACGCGCTCGATCGCCGTGCGCGCCTCGGCATGACGGCCGACGAGGAAGTACTGTTGCGCGAGCAGGTAGTACGCGTCCTGGTGTGCGGGCTCGATCTGGATCACGTGCTGGAGCACTCTGATCGCGCGCTGTGGCTCCATCTCGCCGTCGGCGTGGATCGACGCCTGTCGCATCAGCGCCGCGAGACGATCGCCCGGCGTCGCGCCTGCCTTGACGAAGTGCTCGATCGCTTCGACCGCCTGGCTCCAGTGCCGCATGTCGACGTGGAAGTCGACGAGCGAGCCGAGGATCGTCAGATCGGTCGGCGCGAGCTCGAGCGCGGTGCGATAGAGCACGGCGGCCGCGTCGAGATCGCCATCGCGTTCGACGATCGCAGCACGTGCGACATGCACGCGAGCGAGCAGCGGATCGGCGTCGTCGCGCTTCTTGTAGACCTTCTCGAGCTCGGCATAGGTCCCGTCGAAGTCCCAGACGTCCGGCTCCTCGCGGGCGAGCGATCCGAGGTCGTCGAGTGCCGCCGTGTTGATCGGCTTGATCTCGAGCGCGACGATGAAGCTGTCGGCGGCGGACTTCGCATCGCCGGTCATGCGCGCGACGACACCGCGCTTGCGATAGAACTCGCTGCGCGTCGCGGGATCTCCTTCGCGCATCGCCTTCTGGGCGAGGGCGCTCGCGATCGGCATCGCCTTGTCCCACTCGGCGCGGTCGAAGTAGTGATCGAACAGCGCCTGGTTCGCCGGGAGGCAGTCCGGATCGACGGCGAGAGCGCTGTCGTAGTACTGCATCGCGCGCTCGGCGTCGTTGAGATGCTGCTCGTAGATGCGGCCGATCTGCGCGAACACCCCGGCCCGTTCCTTGTCGTCGGACCACAGCTTGACCTCGAGCTCGAGCGTCTCGATGACGCGCGGCCACTCCTCGCGGCGGCGATAGAGATCGCGCAGGCCGTGAACGGCGGGCATGCAGTTCGGGGTCGCCTTGATCGCCGCGTCGTAGTAGCGGATCGCGTCGTGCTCGCGGCCGAACTTGGCCTCCATGACCGAGCCGCACTTGAAGTAGAGCAGCGCCTTCGTGTTGCGGTCGCTCGTGATCTTGATCAACTTGCGCGTGACGTCGATGAAGTCCGCCCACTGCTCGGTCGACTCGTAGATGCGGCCGAGCGCGTCGAGCGCGTCGCGGTTGTCGGGCTGGAGCTCGAGCACCTTGTGGTAGTGCTCGGTCGCGGTGTCGACATCGCGCGCGCCTTCCTCGGAGGCGCGGGCGATCCGCTTCATCAGCTCGATGCTCTCGTCACCCTGGCGTGCATTCTGGAGACGCGCCTTGAGGATGTCGATGAGGCCGGACTTGTCCTGCATGTCCTCGAAGTAGCGCTCGAGTGTCGCCGCCGCGCCGGCGTCGCCCGGATCGATCGTCAGCAACTTGCGATTGAGCTGCATCGAGTGCCGGACATCGCCGGTCCGCTCGGCGGCGAGCGCGGCCGCTGCGCGGAGTGCGTCCGCGCGGCGCGTCAGGTCACGCTGCGTCTCGGCGCGTTTCTCGTACGCCTGGATCAGCGGCTGCCAGTCGCTGCGCTGCTTGCACAGGTCCTCGAGGATCTTCACGGCAGCGGCGGGCTGCGAGTCGACCTCGACGACCTTCTGGTACGACGCGATCGCGGCATCGACTTGACCGAGGAAGTTGAGCTGCACGTTGCCGCGGCGCGAGTAGAGGTCACCGAGGCGATACGCGCGACCCTGACCGCCTTCGACGTGGGCGATCGCGATCTCGTACATCTGCATGGCCGCCGCCCACCGCTCGGCCTTGTAGCAGACGCGCTCCATCGCGGTGAACACGTCGCGATTCGTCGGGTCGGCCGTGAACGCGGCGGTGTAGGCCGCGATCGATCCGTCGATGTCACCGCGGTTCGCGCGCAGCGTCGCGACCCGGCCGAGCAGCGCAGCACGCGTGGAGTTGTCGGTCGTTGCCTCGGCGCGCAGCTCCAGCATCCGCGCGAGCTCGCGATCGCGACCGAGCTGCTCGTAGAGTCTCTCGAGACGCTCGGCGGCACTCGGCGCCTTCGGATCGCGCTCGAGGGCTGCCTCGAACGCCTGGAGGGCCTCGGCCGGGCGGTTGAGCTTGTCGGCGCGCAGCGCGCCGAGCTCGAGCAGTAGCTCGACCTGCCGCGCGGTATCGGCGGTCCTGAGCTGCGGTAGCTCGCGCTCGAGTGCCTGGGCGAGCTCGCTCCAGCGCTCGGCGGTGCGGAGCAGCCGGACGAGCTCCTTCTGACGCGCCGGATCGGGGATGGCGGTCTGCGCGATCACCAGCATGCGGATCGCGGCGTCGTTATCGCCCAGCTCGTACTCGTACAGCTTCGCGAGCTCGCTCGCGCGTCGTGCCTTCTCGTCGGGCGCAGTGGCGGCTTCGAGCTGACGGCGGCGGACCTCGGCGAGCTCGGGCCACTCGGCGATCTTCGAGAGAGCCTCGGCGAGCACCTCGAGGTTGCGCGGTGTCGCCGGTGCACCGCGGAACGCGCGAGCGAGCTCGTCCCAGAGCTCGAGCTTGCGCGCGGGCGCCTCGATGCCGGCCAGCGCCTCGGTCTGATCGGGCTCGATGCTCAGCACGTCGAGATACGACGCGACGATCTGGTCGTGCTCGATGTCGAGCGCGGTCAGCAGCTGCGCCTGCTCGGTCTGCAGCTGCATGCGCCGCGCGATGCCGGGCTCGGTCGCGAGCTCGCCACGAACGATCTCGAGAGCCTTGTCGAATCGTCCCGCCAGGCGATGGATCCGCGCCTGCTCGCGCAGCACGTCGCCGCGCCGTGCGCCGGTCTCGGCGGCCTTGTCGAGCGCCGCGAGCGCAGCCTCGCGATCGCCGCGGCGTTCCTCGCGCAACGAGATGTCGATCCAGCGCTCCGCGCGAACCTCCGGCGTCGTCGCGAGCTGGACCGCACGCTTGCGCAGCTCGATCGATCGCGCCCACTGCTGGTCGCGATCGTAGAGCTTCGCGAGCACGAGCATCGCGTCGTCGTCGTCGGGACGATCGACGATCATGCGCTCGAGCGCCGCTCGCGCAGCGCCGGGATCGCCGAGGTGCTCGTCGAGGAGCTCGGCGTACTCGCGGGCACACGCGGCGCGTGCCTCGCGGCTGATCAGCGATGTCGACAGCTCGGCGAGCACCTGCGCGAGCTGGTCGTAGCGCTTGCCCGCGCGGTACACCGCCGCGAGGGCGGCGCGGCAGAACGTGTCCTTCGGATCGAGATCCGCGGCACGCTGCAGCGTCTCCTCGGCCTCCACGAAGTCACCGCGCACGAGATCGACGATGCCGCGCGCCGCCTGCAGCGCCGACGCGCAGCGAACATCGGTCTCGGCGAGCGCCCACTGCGAGTAGGCCTGGGCGAGCTCGTCGTCGTCGCCGCGGCGCAACAGGCGGACCAGGTGGTCGTGCTCGCTGCCGAGCCGGCCATCGAGCGCGCACGCGCGCTGCCACAGCTCGAGGGCGCGCGGCGTGTTGCCGAGCTTCTCCGCGAGGACCGCCGCCCAGCGCAGCGATAGTCCGCCGCGAGATTCGAGGCGCGCGATCGTGCCGGCCGTCGGTGTCGCGTGATCGAACAGGTCGAGCCACGACTCGGCCACGGTGCTGTCCGACGCGTCGACGACAGCGTGCGCGAGGTTGCTGAGGTCCGCGATCGGCTCGCCCACCGCTGCGGCGAGCTCGAGCGCGCGCCACGCATGCGTCGAGGCGACCTCCGCGCAGTCGTTATCGGAGAGCTTGCGGCGCGCAGCGAGCGCCGCCTTCGCATCACCCGCCGCTGCCGCACTCCAGGCCGCGGCGAGCAGGGCGATCCGCCGACCTGCGGCAGGCAGCATCGCGGCCGGCTCCTCGGCGAGTTGCGTCCACAGCGTCGTCGCCTCGGCGTGCTGATCATCCCTCGAGAGCGCAGCGGCGACCGCGTGGCGGGTCGCGAGCCCTTCGAGCGCACCACCGGGCAGGCCCGAGACGAGCTCCGCGCGGCGATCGAGGAGCTCGAGCAGGCGCGAATCGCTCGCGCGCATCGCGGCGTCGATCGCGATGTCGATGACGCGCAGGTGGCCGGCGCGATTGATCGCGGCAGACGGTTGGGTATCGCGAACATCGGCGTCGCCGCTGTCGAGGCGCTGGATCGCGTCCCAGCACAGCGAGAGTGCACCGGCTGCATCCTTCGCGCGATCGAGCACGAGCGACGCCGCTGCGGCGACCTCGTCGAGCCCGGCGTGGTCGGCGAGCGCGGCGCGCCGGATGTCGACGACGCGCGCCCAGTTCCCGGCCGCGCCATGAGCGAGTGCCGCCAGCTCGGTGACGTGCCAGCGCCACGCCGGCGCGACCCGATCGACGAGCAGGCGATCGACGAGCGTCGCAGCGGCCGCGGCCTTGCCGTGCCGGAACAGCCAGGCCTCGGCGAGCTCGACGAGCATCGCCGTCGACCCCCCGGCCTCGATCTTCGACTGCGCCTGGGTGAGCGGCTCCGGGTCGCCCTGACCGAGCGCGGCCATGAGGCGCAGCCGTGGCGCGAGTGGGTGTGTCTCGGCGAGCTCGAGGTAGCGCATCGCCTCGTCGGGCTGGTGCAGGCCATCCCAGCTGGCGAGCGCGGTGCGCACGTTGAGATCGGCGAGTCGACCGTCGGTGTCCTCGGCGGTGAGCAGCGCCTCGGCCTCGCTCGCGACCAGCTCGAGCATGTGCTGGACGAGCTGACCGGCGTCCGGAGCTTCGAGGTTCTTCGTGATCTCGGAGACCTCGTCGCCGCGCTCCCACTTCTCATCCGTCTCGCGGGGATCGCGCTGCGCCGCAACGACATCGGTCTTGGCCGGCGATGGGGCGATCGGAGCGCGCGCCGGTGGCGGCGGCGGCTTCGTCGAAGACCCTCGGATCGGAGGCCCTTCCCCCATGAAGCGGCGATCGTACTCGGTACCCGTAACCGGCGCCAGCCACGGCATTTTCCTTCATTGACCTCCGCTCGCGGTTGCCGTTACGCTCCGTGCACACATGGGGGCCCGTGCGATCTGCATTTGCCGTGACGGGGGCGTCTGCCACGTCGTCGGAAATGCACTCGGAGGAGCCGGCGTTGCCGTCGAGCACCACACCGACGTCCCCTCGGAACCCGGCGAAGTCGCGCTGTTTGTCGTCGATCGCGAGACGCGCCGGCTGGCCGGCGATGACCTCCGCGATCTCGGCGCACCGGTGGTCGTGGTCGGCGACGACCTCGATGACGAAGGTCTGATCACTCTGATGCTCGAGGCGCCGTTCTCCCACCTCGTACGGGATCCCGCCGACCGAGAGCTGAGCATCACGTCGGAGAAACTCGTGAGCGGCGATCTGTTCGGGCTCGAGAAGTACCTCTCCTCGGGGTCGCGGGTCGGCGAGCGTGTCGTCCGCAGCGATGTCGAGAAGCGCGCCGCGATGCAGGAAGTGATGGCGTGGGCCGAGGCGATCGGCGCGCGACGTCCGATCGTCCACCGGCTCGCGAGCGTCGTCGACGAGCTGCTGATGAACGCGTTGCACGACGCCCCGCGCGAGTCGAAGCCTGTCATTGGCCGCGGGAGCCCGGAGCCGGGTTCCCTCCATCTCGGCGCCGGGAGTCCGGCGGAGTCCCTCCATCTCGCGGCCGGGACCGATCCGGGGGTGCGCCGCGCGGTCCTCCGCTGGGGCATCGACGACAGCACGCTCGCCATCTCGGTCAGCGATGGCTTCGGGGCGCTGCGCCAGCGCGACGTGATCGAGCATGTCCGC
>Ga0153915_10007236_pt1 | contig 10458 bp, 9 predicted proteins | sample Opewatmetagenome_2_FD_107003 | JGI IMG/M metagenome (GOLD analysis project Ga0153915, IMG submission 107003) | Freshwater wetland microbial communities from Ohio, USA - Open water 3 Core 3 Depth 3 metaG | ecosystem: Environmental > Aquatic > Freshwater > Wetlands | place: USA: Ohio, Lake Erie... | reverse complement strand
ACCTCTCCCTTGCCCTGCAGAAAAGTGACCTTGGCTTGGTCCGGCTCAGCGGTCTTCCCGCTGGGTTCCTCATTCTGTGCATCCGCGGGCCACAGGATCAGCAACAACCAAAAAAACCAGAGATAGAATAGACGCTTCCGCCGGTTCGCCCTCATTGCTCCCCTTTCGCTCGTCACCTTTCCGTCCCCTTCTCAGTTCCCCTCTGCTAACTCAGGGAGATTTTTTCAAGTTGATTTTCAAAGTATGCCGCGACTGGTTACCTACATAGACTTCACGGGTCTCCGGCGCGAACCCCGTCTTCCGGATTTCGATCTTGCGGGTGCCGCTTTTCAGTTCCACGGGGTCCTTCTCAAATTGCTCGGCCTGGCCCACCCGCTCTCCGTCTACGTAAACCTCCGCATCATTGGGAGTCGCCAGGACAATCAGGAACCCTTCATTCCCAACCCCCCGGCGGGTCTCCTGCGGAAGACCGCAACCCCAGATAAAAGCAAGTGTCAGAACGAAAAAAGAAATCCTTTTCATCTTCGCCTCATTTCTTCCATTTTCAGTTCATTTCTTCACTTTAACTACGTCGCCGACCTGGAAGCCCATACCTGCCCGAATTTGGGTAATGGTCATCTTCTCCTCTAATTCGGTGACCAGTAACTCTCCCTTCAGGGACCCCCGGGTTCTCCCCAAAAGAACCTTCGTCTGGGGGTCGTAAATTTCCTGCCCCAGAGTCTGGACGACCAGAATGTCACCCGGCTTCAATCCCACATCCCGCCCGACGTTGATATAGACCTCATTGCCGCTGACCATGGCGATCCTTCCCGACCACTCTACGCTCTGCAACTGCTGAACGAGGTTATCCATGAACTTGGTGACGGCCGAACGTAAAGCCTCTTGTCCCAGGGTCTCATCGTACCCCGCCCGCTGCCCTAAGCCCAGGACCTCCTGAGCCTTCCGCTCAAATTCTCCTTTCCCCGAGTCAGCGAAAAGAAGTTGCCCCGTCGATGTATCGACCACCCGGACATCGACGGTGCATTTGGCGGTTTGAACCTTCTGCTTGTAGACTCCATAATCGGCCCCGCTCGTGCTCACGCCAAACTGAGAGACGGAACCAGTAACCAACGCATTCAGGCCGAGAACCTTTCCAGCCTGAGCGGCCGTTTCCGGGTTGACAATCCCGGTTTGGCCCAAAGCTTGCTCTCCGAGAACTTGTTTCAACTGGGCCCGCTCCACCACGATGAAGGCTCCGGTTTTGAAGAGTTCGGTTGTCAGAATGTCGGAGGCGGATGTCCCCAGTCTCCCGGCGCCGTAACTGGTCTTATTCATAAAATCGACAATACCCACCCGGAGCTTCGGTCCTTTGTGAGTAACCCGTGGGGCCGGTGCTGTCGGCGGGGGACTTGCCGGCTGCGGGGCCGGTTGGGCTTGGGCCACCTGCGTTTCTTTTGCGGATGCCCCTCCCGTTGCGGGCATCCCAGCACAACTCCATAAGACCCCGAGGGCCGCGATGAGAAAGAGAGCCCCAATTCCTCGAGACCCCATATCTTTGACCTCCTATTCGATGAAATGAAAAACCTGCTATCTTCCTCCTCCTGGAACTGTGCACCCCGCCGGAAAGAAGCCGTGGCCACCCGTGGCCCGTTGGCAGCTTGGCAAAGCTGGCGTCGTTGGCCGGCGGCCAATCATCTTCGCTTTGCGGGCCATCATCGAGGGGTCACGTTGACCTCAACGGTATTCCAGGTGCTGCCCAGGACTTTCACAACAAAATCCTTAAAATCTTTCCGGCTGAGCTCTTCGGAAAGGGATTGCGCACTGCCCTTGATATCAACCTCTATTTTGGCTGCATTTCCCGAAAAACTGCGTTCGTGGACTCCCTCCACCCCCCGGATTTGCGACTGCAGAATGTCCTTAAATTTGAGCAAGTCCTCATGGCTGGACAATCCAGTGATATTTAGCTGAACCAGCGTCGTGGCCCCAACCCTCTTCTGGAAATTCTTGATGATATCATCGATCATTTTGTCGGAAATCTTGACGCTGGCCTTCTTTAGAGCTTCTGCCCCAGCGGTTACTTCGTCGATATGCACCGCGGCGGCATGTTCCGTTCCTGAAGATAGGACTCGACCATTGTCCGTCTGGATGGCTCTCAAAGATATATTCGCCTGCGCCGATTTCATCGCCGTGCCGGCGATAGTGCCCGCCGATTTGGCCAAAGCCTTCCCCACGATGACAACTTCGGCATCCGCCTGTTTGCCCAAGGTTGCTGCCGCCCGATCATTCAAATCGGCCACCTGGAATGCGGGGGCGACCTTGATATCTTTCGATTGGACATTATGATCCACAAAATCGAATCCCCTCTCCCGGAAGCGGTCCATGATCGTATTTTCGGCAACGGTGAGATCTGCCTGCTCCCCCCGCTGAGAGCCCCACCAGTAATAAAAATACTGTTTGCCGATATTCTGTTCGGCGATCAGGATCATGATCCTTGGTTTCCCTACCTGGCCGAGGAGAATGCCTAAGGCCTGAAGATCCTTCTGGAGGTCGCCCATGGCCACTGTAGCCTGAACCGTCACCTGAAAGAGGTTGGGACCTGGGTTCTCATTGAGGATTCTATAATTCTGAATGTACCCCCGAGTCTGGGTGTATATGCGGTCATTCAGGGTCTGAAAGTTCTGCACCAGGGTCTCGGAAGAGACCATGGTTCCTACGGCCTGCTCGACCGCCTTGCGCAGGGCGTCGCTGATGGCGCTGTCCCTGGCGATGGCCTGATCTCCCCCAATGACCACTCCCACTCCTTCAGACGTGATCGTCTGGGCCTGCTGTCCCTTCGCCCCTTCGCTCCAGGTAAAAACTAAGAGAGCCAAAAAAAGCCCAAGGAAAGCGTCTTTTCTCAAAAAGCTCACCCCTTTCTCAGAAGAACCGCAATTCATCTTTGAGCCTGCGGATGACCAGCAGGGCATCGGCCCCGGAAACGGGACCCATCGGGGCAAATTCTCCAGTGGTTAGATCTTTCGCTTCCATGATCCCCCGGGACGTCATAACCATCACCGCATTGAAGTAGGGCAGATCATTCCGCAGGTCCGGAAACGGAGACTTTGAGCCGATAAACTTTGTGGCCAGCTTCTCATCGCTGCCCACCTTAATTAGAATATCTTCGATCATCATGGCGTAGGCGGCGCGGGTCACCTTTTCGTTGGGGTAGAATTTGTGGTCCGGGGATGGCTCTAAACCCCTGACCCCCAAGCGCATCACTGTTTCGATATCCGTCCGCAAGACGTGACTCTGGATATCTGCGGCCGCTTCGGCCTTGACAATTCGGTCGGCTTCAAATTTTTTTGTGGGGGCCTGATAGCTGGTGTCGAAACGTCGTGGCGTTCTCTTCTCGTAGAGCTTCTCGAGGTTCAATTCCTGGACAAACAGGGCAGCGACATCGGCCCGGCTGATCTCCTCAATGAGGGCGATCTTTTTGCCGATCATCGACCCTGGGGCTGCCCGCTGAATTTTCTGCACCACCTTCCATTCACCGTCTGCTTCGATCAAGTACTTATCATTCAGGTCGAGTACTTTTTTGAACATTTCCCCGGCCTTGTCAAAGTCAAAGGCGAACTTGTAGGCCTTCCCCATGTAGAAATAAGCAGCCGAAGATTTCGGATCTATCTTAATCGCGTCTTTAAACTCATCCTCTGCTTTATCCAGCCACTTCTCTTTCCGCTCCAAAGAATAAAGGCGGATCATCCCCACGTTGGCATTCACCTTATCATCGGGCTTTTCCGCAAGCCCCTTGGCCTTTTTCATATTCTCAAAGGCTTTCTCGAAGTTCTGCTGGTAGCCAAAGACCAGACCCAGGCCCACGTAGGCTGGAGAATACTTCTTGTCGAGCTGAATGGCCAATTCAAACTCTCTTTGCGCTCCGGCGAAATCTCCTTTATCCAGGAGCTTATTTCCCGAGAAAACATGATGTTCCGGCGTATCCAGGGCCGCCTCCGGCTTTCGGGGGGGTTTGGCGCAAGAAGTCACCATCATCCCAAAAGCCACCGCGGTAAACAGCACCATCAAAATTAACAGGATGCCTCGTCGATCCATAGAAACCTCCTTGAGATTAATGAGGATCCAGATTTCCGCAGATCACCAAAGAAAATCATTTGGGCCGTTGAAATTCTTGAAAATCCGCGTCATCTGCGTCCCAAAAATAGTTTTAAAAAGTTAATCGACTACCACGAGCACGCGGCACTGTTCTAAGAAGCTCAGGTTTTTCGACATGTCCCGAAGTCCCTGGGCATCGCTGTTGCCAATGACCATATCACTGCTTCCAGCCCCGGTGGCTTTTACCGCTTTCACCACGATGGGATTGGCAGCCACGCGGTCATTCTTCTGGGCCGCATCCAGGTCTTTAACGTAGCCCACGATACCGTACTTGGTCGCCCATTCCTGGGAAACAAAGGCGGACCCATAGACTTCTCTTCCGTCTTCGTCCAGAACTTTTGGAGCCATGGCCGGGCGAAGGTTCAGGCCGCGGGAATCAAAAACGATTCCCGTATAAACTGGATTTCCGGCCTTGGGAACGGTTTGGGTACCGAAGGACGAGGGGGATAATAGAGTCTGGGTAAGAGAGCCAGTCAGGGGAATTTCTACGGCCACTTCTACTGCTCCGTCAGATAGGTATTTGGTGTTGACCACCCGGGCACCCTGAATAATTCCCTGAACTTGGGTACGAATGACGTCGCTCTCCGTCATAGAATTCACCACCAGGGTTTGGGAATCAATGCGGACCCCCTTTATGGTTTCCAAAATATTTCTCAGGGCATCTGCTTTGGCAGCCCGCTCCGCTCCAAGTCTGGCTGCGGCAATATTCGGAGCCTGGGGATTGGGGGCTCCACTACCGGAGGCGGTGATTACCTGGGTCGCCCAGTTTACTTGCCCGTTCCCGATTGGCTGGATTAAGGGCTGTTGCGACCATGCAGAAGAAACAAGTGTCACGAGAAAAAGCGCAGCCATACTAACCTGCATTCTCCATTCTTTTTTCCCCATGTCTTCCTCCTTAGGTGCAGAAAATTCTTACTTTAGCCTGCCATAAAATCAAACTTTTATCGGCAAGAAACGCAATTTTCTGCATTTCTGCTATTTTAAACAATCGTCTCAATTTGTCAAGGTGGACATGACGCCGTTCTTCTGTTGAATTCGAAAAGCAAGAAACGAGCCTTGTTATGGTTTCGATTTTTTAAAGGGCTGATTTCTTTGGAGAATCTAGATTCTTCTAAGGGCAAGAATATAAAAGAATATCTGAAAGCTTTGGTTTTCCTGCAGGAAATTTTTTTTAAACAAGGGGTTCTTACATCGGGTACATGGCAATTTTTCAACACCTATTGGTAAAGAAACAACACGTCTCCCCTCAAGATGGGTTCATTCGAAGAACCTCGCGACGATTCTTTCGATGGTTTGGAAGTTTTCCTCGTTGGCCGGAAACCAGAAGATTTCGGGGTCGGCTTTAAACCAGGTAATCTGACGCTTAGCATATCGGCGGGTGTCTCGTTTGATCAAGAAAATCGTCTCCCTGAGGGGAAGGCCCCCACAGAGATGAGAAAGGATGTGGCGATATCCGAGCGATTGCGTTGACTTCAATCCCGGGCCGTATCCCTGATTCAAAAAAGAACGGACTTCTTCTACCCATCCCCTCTCGATCATGCTGTCCACGCGATCTTCAATGCGCCGGAAAAGATCTTCTCGCTCGCAGCCAAGGCCAATTTTCAATACATCATAGGGCGCTTCGCGAAACCCATGTTCCCTTTGCAAAAGAGAAATTGGCTTCCGGTTCAAGGAATAAACTTCTAAGGCGCGAATGATCCGAATTTGATCGTGGGGATGAATCCGCGCAGCGGCCTCGGGGTCAAGCTCTCGAAGCTCATCGTGGAGAATCTCGCTCCCCTCCCTCTCAGCCTTCTTTCGCAGGGCCGAGCGCAGCTCGGGGTTTGCCGCGGGTCCCCGGAAAAGCACCCGGGTCAGAGCTTTTAAGTAGAGGCCGGTTCCTCCCACGACAAAAATTGGGGTATTTCGTTCATGAAGTCGCCAGATAATTTTATCGGCCTCCTGACGAAATATAGCGGCACTGTAAACTTCGTCCAGGTCGAGAATATCGACCAGGTGGTGAGGAACCAATTGCCGGTCCTCCGCCGAGGGTTTTGCCGTCCCGATATCCATTCTCCGGTAGACTTGAACGGAATCCGCGTTTATGATTTCCCCCCGAAACCGCCGGGCCAGCTTCAAAGCCAAGGAAGACTTTCCCGTCGCCGTCGGGCCGACCAGAGCCATAATTTTGGGCTTTTCCATTTTCTTACAATTTACCGCCGGGGGCGCTTCTTTATTTTCTTCTGAACATCTTCTCCAGGTCAGCCATGGTGATTTTCAATACGGTGGGCCTTCCATGAGGACATTGGGAAGGTGCATTGCAGGTTTGCAGGTCGGCCATCAAGGCCGTGGCCTCTTCCCGGCCCAGGTTCCGGGAAGCCTGCACCGCGGCTCGACAGGCCATCATTTGCAGGAGTGGGTCGAAGGAGTGTTGCAGACCCGCCTCCTTTCCCCAGGAGGCAATCTCCCCGATTATCTCTTTCAGCGTCTCAATTGGCTCCCGGCTTGCCAATATCTCGGGCACGGATTTTACCCAGAAGGTCCGTTCTCCCGAGGGCTCAAGGGCGAAACCGAGTCTTTCCAAATCCATCAGGTGTTCTTCGATCGCCTGGGCTTCCTTGACCGGAACCTCGATCATCTCCGGGAGAAGAACGGATTGAGTAGGGATGGACCCCCCAGAAAATTCTTCCATGAGCTTTTCGAAAACTATCCGTTCATGAGCGGCGTGCTGGTCCATAAGATTCAAGCCATCGGAGGATTCATACAAGAGATAGGTTTTCCCAACCTGGCCGAGAAAAGTGGTTCGGGTTGGGGCTGCCGGATCTATGGGGCGGCGGTTGAACCCGAAGCTCTCCGTTAGTTTAAGGGGAAAGGTGGCTTCCTCCTTTGACGGGCGATAAGCTCCCAATGTTTCTTTTGATTCCCTCTCCGGTGACGGCCCTTTGCTTTCCCTCAGCCAGGGAGCCTGATCCAAGATTTCCCGAATCCCCCGAAGCACGGTCCGATGTACAACTTCGGTATCGGTGAATTTAACTTCCCATTTACTCGGGTGCACATTCACGTCTACCGCGTAGGGAGGAATCTCCACGAAAAGAACCGTTACAGGGTATCGGTCTTTCGGAATGAGGTTTCGGTAAGCTTCCAAGACTGCGTGGGTAAGCAGCCGATCCCGCACGGGCCGACGATTTACAAACAAATGTACTCCGCGGGCATTTGACCGGTTAAAGCCGGGTTCTCCGGTATATCCCCAGACTTCAATCGCCTCATTGCGGTTGCGAAAAAAGTGCAGCTTTTCACTGGCTTCTCTTCCCAGTGCTTCTGCTATTCGAGAGGAAGGGTCTTCTCTGACTGGATAATTGGCCAGCATGTTCCCATCATGATATAGCTGGAAGTGGGTTCGATCATTTGCCAAAGCGATCCTGGCCATTAATTCTCCGATATGGCCCAGCTCCGTTCCCTGGGTTTTCATAAATTTGAGGCGGGCCGGGATATTGAAAAAAAGGTCCCGGACCTCTACGGAAGTCCCCAGGGGGCAACCGACCGCCCCCGATCCTTTCAGCACTCCCCCTTCGATCTGCAATTCCACCCCAGCCAGTTCACCGTCTTTTCGGGTGACGACTTTCATCTTTGAGACAGCCGCAATGGCCGAGAGGGCTTCGCCCCGAAAACCAAAAGTTCGGATGGCGAATAAATCTCGTTCATTTTCAATCTTGCTGGTGGAATATCGTTGCAAGGCTTGGAGGGCATCATCCGGGGTCATCCCTTCTCCATCATCCGTCACGCGGATTAGCTTTCTTCCCCCCGCTTGAGCCTCTACTTTAACTTCCGTGCTGCCGGCATCCAGGGCATTTTCCACTAATTCTTTCACAACCGAAACTGGACGTTCGACAACTTCGCCGGCGGCGATTTTGGAGACGACTTCTGGAGGTAATAGCTTTATCTTCCCCATTTATTCATTCCGTTGGAGCCTTCGCCCCTTAGGCCTTTTAATTCAGACACCAGACTTCAGACTTTAGACACCAGACTTTTCAATATAGGAAATTAATCCCTGCAGCATTCTCAAGCCTTCTTGAGATTTTGCCCATAATTCCTCATATCCATTGGTGTCTAAGTATCTCAATTCCTTTGTAAACCTGATATAGTAATTCAATTCTGCTAACGATGAGATCGCTATGTATAAGAATTGCAGGTATTCATTCCTGTTTCTCCTGGCTGAGCCTTCGACTATATTTGCCGGGACTGATACAGCCGCTCTTCTCATCTGAGATGTCAAACCCCAAATTTTACTCTTGGGAAATTCTTTCGTAGCCTTATATACCAAGAGGGCCAATTCATCTGCTAGCTGCCAGGCCTTTATTTTTCTGTAATCTCTGGCCATTTCCTCCCCTTCAGTCTGATGTCCGAAGCCTATGGTCTGATGTCTGCATCAAAGTGCATTTTGCAGTCTTTGCTTTCCCTTTCCCCTTTGACCTGCATTACATAGCCCCTTTCCCTAAAAGGACAACGTAAATCGTTTTGATCAATATTTTTAAATCGAGCCATATCGACCAATTATCGATATACTCCAGATCTAACTTCATCCACTGATGGAAGTCGATTTGGTTCCTCCCGCTCACCTGCCAAAGACCCGTAATTCCAGGCTTCATACTCAGGCGTCTCCTCTGCCACCCTTCATATTTTTCAACTTCTTCGGGGATGGGGGGCCGCGGACCGACAAAACTCATATCTCCCCGCAGAACGTTGAAAAGTTGCGGGAGTTCATCCAAACTGGTTTTCCTGAGGAAACGACCCACCCGGGTCACGCGGGGGTCGTTTTTCATTTTGAATACCGGCCCCTCCATTATATTATGGGCAAGGAGATCGTCTTTCCGTACTTCCGCCCCCTGAACCATGGAGCGAAATTTATAAAAAGTAAACCTGCGCCCATTCAGCCCACACCGAACCTGGCGGTAAATAACCGGGCCCGGACTGTCGAGGCGAATCGCCAGGGTAATCAGTAGGAAAACGGGTGATAAGATCAAAATGAAAATAAGGCTACCGACGAAATCCAAAATGCGACGCAATAAAAGCAGCAACTCATTCTTGGGAGTCGTAGTGAAAGTGAGCAGGGGAAGGCCATCCAATTCTTCCAGGTGTGTTTTAGCAATGACATGGGGGAAAAAATTTATCGCCAGCCGGGCGGTAATTCCTCGCTCTTCACACAGAAGGAATAATTCTTCCATTTTTTTTAATTCTTCCTGGGAGATGGCAAAAATAACCTCGTCCACTACTTCCTTTTCTAAAAGATGGGGCAAATCTCTGGCCAACCCAAGAACATTGTACCCTTCCAATTTTTGAGGAAGTATGGCATCGGCGGTAGCGAGAAATCCCAAAATCCTCAAACCTAAATCTTCATGTTTCCCGATGTTTTGGGCAAGGGTAATGGCTCGCTCTTCTGTGCCGACGATCAAAATCCTTCGAAACCTTTCGATTTTTCGGTTAGAAAAAAGGATGAGCTTTCGAATGGCGCTCCGGAAGCCGATGACCAAAAAGAAATCGAAAAGAGCGAATAGGGAAATAAAGATACGGGAGACAAATTGGTATTTCAAAGCGAAAAGTGTAAACCCGAGAAATAGAGAAGAGATGAATATCGCTTTGCAGATCCCCCACGTCTCTCTCCAAAAACCCTGCCCTCGCCAATCGCGATAAAGGCCGATCGAGTAAAAAAGGACCGACCATATAGGGAAGATCGCCAAAAGAAGGCTTAAATACCATGAGAAGGGAAAGAGGATTGCATAGGACTCCTGGGGGAAAATGCCTCGAAACCAGTAAGCGCAAACAAAAGCAAAAAGAGTAGCCCCGGAGTCGCCCAAATAAAGAAGAAAGGAGAAAATTTTTGTCCGCTGCTTTAGCATGGCCCAAAGTTGAATGGAGATATGCAGAAAGGTCTGGTCATGTCATTGGACATAACTTTCCCACGAAGATTGTTTCTTTGATGCCCAATATTTTTCCAGAATAAAACTTTTCATTTTTTGCTTGAAAACTTCTTTATCAAAGCGTAAAGCATATTCGCGGATCGAATGGGGTTGAAAATTATCTCTGCCGCTTTCGAAGGACCGGATGGCTGAGATCAAAGACTCCAATGTCTTTTCGTGGAAAAAGAGCCCGTTGATCCCCTCGGCCACCGTATCGACTGCCCCCCCACCCCTGAAAGCGATCACCGGCCGACCTGCGGCATTGGCTTCCAGCGGGACGATGCCAAAATCTTCTATCCCAGGAAAAATGAGCGCCTTGCAAGCAGCGTAATAATCGGCAACTTCCCGATCATCAAGTCTTCCCAGGAAACTGACGTTGGACCGGGCCATATGCTTT
>Ga0153915_10007235_pt1 | contig 10458 bp, 6 predicted proteins | sample Opewatmetagenome_2_FD_107003 | JGI IMG/M metagenome (GOLD analysis project Ga0153915, IMG submission 107003) | Freshwater wetland microbial communities from Ohio, USA - Open water 3 Core 3 Depth 3 metaG | ecosystem: Environmental > Aquatic > Freshwater > Wetlands | place: USA: Ohio, Lake Erie... | reverse complement strand
GGCGTTCGGCCACATCCAGAGCTGTCTTGGCCCGTACGCACGTCCGCACATCCCGTAGTTCCCGGCGCCGAACGACCCGCCAATGATCACCGTGAACTTCGGCACCTGCGCGCAGGTGACTGCGGTCACCATCTTCGCACCGTCCTTGGCGATACCACCAGCCTCGTACTTGCGCCCCACCATGAATCCAGTGATGTTCTGCAGAAACACGAGCGGGAGCTTGCGCTGGCAGCACACCTCGATGAAATGCGTGCCCTTGAGCGCTGACTCGGAGAACAGCACCCCGTTGTTCGCAAGGATCCCCACGGGGTACCCCATGATGCGGGCAAAGCCGGTCACGAGTGTCGTACCGTAGAGTGCCTTGAACTCATGGAACCGCGAGCCGTCCACGATACGTGCGATGATCTCCTTGACCTCGAACGCCTTGCGGGGATCCTTAGGCAGCACTCCGTAGATCTCCTTGATGTCATACGCTGGTTCCTCAGGTTTCTTGATGTCCAAGTAGGTCTTTTCAGGTCGGTGGAGGTTTTCGACAATATTTCGTGTAATCCTAATAGCGTCGTGGTCATCGAGGGCGTAGTGGTCAGTCACGCCGCTCTCCCGGCAGTGCACGTCAGCCCCGCCGAGCTCCTCCGCGGTCACCTCCTCGCCGGTCGCGGCCTTCACCAAGGGCGGGCCGCCGAGGAAAATCGTCCCTGTCCCTTTCACGATCACGGTCTCATCAGACATCGCAGGCACGTACGCACCACCCGCGGTGCAGGAGCCCATGACGACCGCGATCTGCGGGATCTTCATGGACGACATCATCGCCTGATTGTAGAAAATACGGCCGAAATGCTCTCGGTCAGGGAACACCTCATCCTGCATCGGCAGGAACGCGCCACCGGAGTCCACGAGGTAAATGCACGGCAGGTTGTTCTCCATGGCAATCTCTTGAGCCCGCAGATGCTTCTTCACCGTGATCGGGTAGTACGTCCCACCGGTCACCGTTGCATCGTTCGCCACAATCATAACCTCCCGGCCATGGATGATGCCGATGCCGGTAACGATGCCAGCGGTCGGCGCCTTGTTCTCGTACATCCCGAACGCGGCAAGGGTGTTGAACTCCATGAACGGGGTGTCAGGATCAAGCACCGTGTCGATACGCTCACGGGCGAGCAGCTTGTTGCGGGACCGGTGCAACTTCACCGCCTCCGAGCCACCACCCTGCATCGCAACCCCGATTTTCTCCTTGAGGTCCTGCACAAGCGTCTCATAATGAGCAAAATTCTCCTTGTACTCCTTGTTCTGCGTGTTAATCGAGCTTTCAATGACTTCCATGTCCTATGCCTCCTTTTCGATCTCGGCAGTAGGCTCGCCGATCTCGATCTGGTCTTTCACTTTGAAATGAATCTTTTTCACGATCCCATCATAGGGCGCCCGGATGAGGTACTCCATCTTCATCGCCTCGATGATGAGGATGACGTCATCCTTCTTCACGGCCTTACCCTCTTTCGCCTTGACGCTCACCACAGTCCCAGAGATCGGGGAGTTCAAGCCTCCTTCTTTTTTCTCAGTCACCTTCCTGCCTGTGAGTTCAATACGCTTTACTCGGAACACATTGCCTTCGATGAATACAAACTTATTGTCATCAGCTCCTGAAATCACCGCCTTGATAAGGCGATCACCAAGCTGGATCGAGAGCTGCCCTTGCTTCAACTCGTTTGCCTCAACCGTGTACTCGTTGTTGTCGTATGTGATGAAGAACTGGTTCCCGCGTCGTTCGACGGTCACCGGGTAGATGTGGGCGTTATGCTCGTAGTTGATGAACATGGCTACACCCCGATCCTCCAGCGGCCCACGTGTCGCCAGGGTGAATGTGGGTCAGCCTCCTTGAAGCGTACGACCTCCTGACGCTGGGTGTGCAACGCATCATAAACAGCAAGTGAAATGATCGCATCAAGCGGCAGACTTTCCTTCGCTTTTGTCATATCCCGGAAATGATCATCAATGAAATGTGTCGTGATGTTACCTTTCCTGAACTGCTCATGGTCCAGGACTTTCTTGAGAAACGAGATGTTCGTTGTGACCCCAAGGACGACGTAGTGGGACAGCGCCCAGAGCATTTTGTTGATGCTTTCCTCACGGTTCTCGCTGCTCACGATGAGTTTCGCAAGCATCGGGTCGTAGTACGGACTCACCTGGTAGTTCGTCTCGACCCCGGTGTCGTTGCGGATGTTCGGCCCCTGGGGAAGCTCGACCTTCTCCAATGTTCCTATACTAGGGAGAAACCCGTTCGTTGGGTCCTCCGCGTAGATACGACACTCCAGGGCATGCCCTCGCTGTGTTAACTCCTTTTGAGTTAGGTTGAGTTCCATACCGTTCGCGATACGCAGCTGCCATTTCGCAAGGTCAACACCCGTCGTCGCCTCCGTAATCGGATGCTCAACCTGCAGTCGCGTGTTCATCTCCATGAAATAGAAGTTGAGTTTCCCGTCCACCATGAACTCGATCGTACCCGCATTCGTATACCCGACCGCCTCTGCGGCAGCGACTGCGGCCTTCCCCATCTCCTCCCGGAGTTTCTTGGTCATCACCGGTGACGGGGTCTCCTCGATGATCTTCTGATGCCGCCGCTGGATCGAGCATTCACGCTCAAACAAGTGGATCACGTGCCCGTGCTCATCCCCAAGGATCTGGAACTCGATGTGACGCGGCTTATCGATGTACTGCTCGAGGAACACGGAGTCGCTACCGAATGCGGATTTCGACTCCCGTTTCGCACTCTCAATGGACTGCTCAAGCTCCCGCTCATTGACGACGATCCTCATCCCTTTACCGCCGCCACCCGCTGTCGCCTTCACTAGGAGGGGGAAGCCGATTTTTTTGCCTTCCTTCAGAAGGGTGTCGACGTCCTGCTTGACCCCATGGTACCCGGGGATCACAGGGACGTGCGCCTTGGCGATGGTTTTCTTCGCTTCAATCTTATCTCCCATAAGACGAATCACTTCAGGCGTCGGTCCGATGAATTTGATCCCGGAGTCGTCACACGCTTTCGCGAAATCAGGGTTCTCAGCGAGAAACCCGTACCCTGGGTGGATCGCTTCAGCGCCGGTAGACTGGGCGCTTTCGATGATCTTCGGGATGTTCAGGTAGCTTTCCGATGGCGTCGGGTCCCCCAGATTCACAGCCTCATCTGCAAGCTGCACATGCAGGGAATGATGGTCCACCTCGGAGTACACCGCGACGGTCTTGATCCCCATCTCCTGGCATGCCTTCATGATCCGGACGGCGATCTCGCCTCGGTTCGCGATGAGTACCTTTTTGAACATGCGTTGTCACCTCTTCCACTGTGGTTTGCGCTTCTCAAGGAACGCGCTGATGCCCTCTTGGCCTTCTTGGGACACGCGCAGCTCCGCTATCTTATCAACGGTGTGCTCCTTGTAGTCATGATGATCCAGTTCTCCATGCTTATACAACAGGCGTTTCACCTCTTGGACCGCGACAGGACCTGAGGAGCGGATCTGCTCGACACAGGCGTCAACGACCGTGTCGAGACGCTCCATGGGCACCACAAGGTCAATCAATCCAACCTCATGGGCGACGGTTGCATCGAAGCGCTCACCGGTGATGAAGAGCCTGCGCATCGCAGCAGGGCTCATCCTTGGCGCGACAAAGGTGGAAATCACCGCAGGGATGATCCCGAGCTTCACCTCGCTGAAGGCGAACATGGTTGCTGGAGACGTGACCGTGATATCGCAGACAGCAAGCAGCCCGATGCCACCGCCGAACGCAGCGCCATTCACCCGACCTATCACTGGTTTCGGACAGGAATGGACTGTCTCGTACATCTCAAGGAGAAGCCTGCTGTCTCTCCTGTTTTCCTCCTGTGAGAAATGAACCATCTGTTTCATCCAGGATAGGTCAGCGCCTGCACAGAACGATTTACCGTTTCCAGTGAGGATCACCGTCCGAATGATGTCGTCACGAGCAAGCTCCTTGAAGCACGCGGTGAGTTCCCTCATGAGCGCCTCGTTCATCGCATTATGAACATCAGGTCGGTTCAACATGACTGTAAGGGTATCATCCTTTTGGGTACACACAAGGGTCTCGTACTTCATTGTTTCTCTTGCCCCCTTGATATGGTTACGCATTCATAGGACGTTGCTACATAAAGGTTTCTGTTGAAATGCCGGAAGGACATGAAGCGTTCCTATCTCCCTTTGAACACGGGTTTTCGCTTTTCCACGAACGCGGCGACTCCCTCCTTGAAATCATCGGTGCCTGCGGACCAGGCCGCGGTCCTGCTCTCCAGCTCAAGATGAGAGACGACGTCGTTCTCCAAACTTTTATTGATCAGCATTTTTGCTTTGCCGACCGCGATCGGTGGTAGCGTCCGGAACGGTGCCACGGCATCTTCAATTGCTCCTGGGAGCTGTTCGGCAGCCACAACTGTATTCACAATCCCGAGATGGGTCCCCTCCTCAGCTGTGAAGGTCTTCGACGTCAGGATGTACTCGCAGGCACGCTGGTATCCCACGATACTAGTGAAAAACTGGGTGCCACACCCAGGAGCAAGCCCGATGCCGATGAAGGCGGTGCTCATCTTCGCGTCCTTCACCGCGATGATCATGTCGCAGGCAAGGGCAAGGGAAAGACCAGCACCGAATGCAGCACCGTTCACCGCTGCGATCACGGGTTTCTCCATGGTGCGTATCTCGATGACGCAGCGGTGGATCGCACGGGTGAGCTCCCGTAAGAACCGTGATTTGTCATGGGCGGCGTGCATCTCTTTGACGTCGCCTCCGCCGCAGAACCCCTTCCCAGTGCCCTGCAAGACCACAGCCCGGACCCCGGGGTCTTTCGCGACATGTTGGAGGGCGTCGGAGAGTTCCTCCCCGAGCTTCATGTCAAAGGAGTTGAGCCGGCCAGGTCGATTGAGTGTGATGTACGCGATGAGATCCTTTATCGTAAGGTTAAGGGTTTCATAGCTCATGGTCCCCCGGGAATGCCTCCTGGGGTTTTAAATGTTAAGAAAAAGAAGAAGGAACGAGGGGTATAGCGGTGTCCTTACCCAGTAGGGTACCCGCCGAGCCGCAGGGTCGGGTCCCCGAGAAGGATGAACTCTTTCACGGTAAACGTGTCCGTATGGACATCGTTGATGTACCCGGTCTGCATCTTCGTGTTCATTTCTCCGAGGTACTGGCTGGAGTTGTACGCGGAGAAGAACTCAAGGGAGATTTTCCCGGCGCCCTCATCGGTACCGCCAAAGGCGACCCGTGTGGCACCGATCGTCGCAATCGCACCGCCACCCTGGTGCGCCACGAACAGCCACGCGAAGCAAGTGAGTCTTCGTGAGGTGTTGAGCTTGAGGGCGTGCGCAAGAGCATTGAACAGGAAATAGACCCGGTAGTTCAGGATGTCCTGGACCACGAAATCGAGTTTCGCGGTGGAGCAGGCATCAAAGTACATGATTGGTAACTTATACCCGTTCTTCAGATCCTTGATGTACAGGCTGTTGTAGGATTTCGACCCGAGGTAACTTGTCGTATGCGTGAACATCCCGTATTCAAGGCCATGACCTGAGTAGTCGAGGAACCCCGCGCCTTTCGTAATCGTGCTCGAGATCGTACGTCTGTTAAAATTATGCTTCGACACCCATATAAACTCCGGGGTGAACTGCGACATGATGTGGCTGACCATGGTGGTGAGATCTTCACCTTCGTTCCCTGGGAAGGGGAAGGTGTTTCCTCCGATGAGAATGATTTTCTTGTACCAGTCGCTCCCGTAGGTCTCGTCCTCATAGAGGATGATCTTGTCCACGGTGATGTTCACCTGCTCAACCGAAGAACATGCGAGACGGCCGAGATGCACATCCGGGTACAGATCGACTTTATCACTTGGTTCACCAAAGATATTGTTGTTGTTCGCATCCCAGCTGCAGAAGGCACCCAGGGAATCAAAGAGATCGGCATAATACAGGTCCGTAATTACCGTTTCATCATAGTAGTTATGGTAGGATGCCTCGCTTTCGCGGATCGGAAGCTTGTAGACGTCCCCGACGAGAAGCACGGAGGTCATCCCCTGGTTTTCCACAGCGTCCGCGATCGCGTACTTAATCTGCTCAGCCTGGTCTCGACCTTGATACGATGCGTAGATGTCCTCCGTCGTCCATAGGGCTGTTGCGATACCGTGTTGGGTTTTATGGTCGATGAGCGGCTGCAATGCGCTGGAAAATTCAGAGGGTGCGATGATCAACAACTTTACCTCCGAGCCACCCAGCATCTGGGCCTTGGGGGGCTCATAGGTCACGGTCACCTGGACCGCAGGGGTGAACACCAATTGATGTTGTTGTGGGAGGTACTGGACCGGGAAATAGGAGACACTTAGGATTGTGACATGCCTGCTCTCGTCAAGTCCGCCTCCGACCGTGTAGTCCACCCTAGCCACCGGATAGGGCTGTTCGCTTGCGTAAATCGCTTCGTTTTCCCGGAGGAAGGGAGCGGTCGTTGACGATGCGTCTGTGATTGGGGTTGGCTCTGACGCTGGTATGACATCCTGTGGTGCATCAAGGACTATCTCGGAAGGAGCATACCAGGTGACATCGGTGATAATTGTACCAAGTGGAAACGTGAACACTTTTGTATAGGAGGGGAGAAGCGGTGAGTCTGGGGGTGCCGATGAGGCTGCTCCTTCGACTTGAACGGTGGTGTAACCTTCGTGGGTCGCGAGGATCGGACGAGAAAATGTCAAGGTCTGCTGGAGCGTGACTGTGTTTTGATTCGCCTGGGCTGAGATTGCTGTACCAAAGCCACCGGAAAGTAATATGCCTATCAAAAGTATGGTGAATGCATTCTTCATAGGATATTCCCCGTAGTTATCAATCTGATAGACGCTAAGCTATATATAGGTTTTCATCCTTCAAACGAGAGCCCAAGGATTGAAGGGAGTAGCAGAGGCGACCGCCCATGCAGCGTGTGTCTGGCCAGTCGCCCTGCTTCTGTTCTACGGTGTGACAAAGGTCATAAAACCGAGAATTCGCCCGTGCTTCACGATCTGCATCGAGTTCGTGTTCGGTAAGTGCACACTGATGATGATCTCGATACTCCCAAATCCGATGAGAGGCATGAGCCGCACGGTCGTGCTTCCACCCAATGGTATCTCTTTGATGATACCAGATTTAGTGCGATTAATGAGCCCCAGTGCCCCTCCGGCTACGGAGATACCCCAGGTGACGTTGGTCGCTGCTGTAGCGCCGATGTTCTGAATCTTCGCATGAACACCGAGGAAACCACCGGCGACCGACTGTATCTTTACTGCATCCTGGAACGCATAGACATTCCCCTTGTAATCGGAGATGTAGAGCCAGCCGTTGCTTATCGCTGCAGACCCGAGTGTTTCGTTATCGAGCGTGTACTCCCAGTCCAAGGCTCCTGTCTGTTGATTGAAGCACCCGATGAGGTTGGTAAACTGCAGTGAAAGGATGACGTTCTCCGATGAGCATATCGGAGCACCAATGACCATGTAGGAGGTTCCTGAGATCGGGTTCATCCAGTGTACGGTACCGTTCGCAATGTGAAGCGCGCAGAGCATACCGTTGGAACTGTACAGGTCCGAGGTGAGGAGAAAGACGGTATCGTTGGTGACAGCAGGGGTCGAGACCGGTAGAGTGGGACCGGAAGAGTAGACCCAAAGTAGAGCGCCGGTGGCAGCGTTGAAGCATTTGAGATACCCGTGATAGGTGTACAGGTCCAGATCCACAGCGAAGACTTTCCCTTGTGAGCAGACAGGATTAATCCCTTGGAAGAAATAGTAGTACGGGATCATCGAGAAAATCGGTTGGCTCCATATGAACTGGCCGGTTGCCGCATTCAGGCAGCACAGACGCCCGCCACCGACATACATGTTGAAGGTGAGGAAGTACGCGTACCCTTGGGACACCGCTGGCGCGGAAAACCATATCGCCTCGTACGGCTGCAGGATATAATTCCACAACTGGTTCCCGTTGAGGTCAAAGCACCTGAAGGACCCCTGGAACGAGTAAAGGTCTAAACTACCGACGTAGATTTTGTTGTCAGCGACAATCGTTGGTGAGAGGACGAGCTGATCAATCTGTTTTTGCCATACAACGTTACCCGTTAGCGCATCCAGGCAGTTGATGGTGCTTGCGTAGCTAGAGAGGTCTGTGTCCGCGAGGTAGAGGCGGTTATTCACGAGCGCCGGGTCGAGTGGCGCGACCATCGGATGGAACCACAGTTGCGCTCCGGTCGTTGCGTTGAGGCAATAGACGCCAGCAGCCTCGTCGTATTGATTCTTGAGGAGGTCTTTCAGAGATTCGATGATGGAGTGAGGGGTTGTAACAAGGTCAACGACCTTGGCCTGTTGCTTGTAGTACCATCCCGTGCTCAGATAGAGGTTGCCGCCTGAAACAATCGGTGTCGAACTGGTCTCGCTATTGATCTGATGTCTCCAGCTGAGATGGTTCATTTTTGGTGAGTCGGACGTGGTGTACGCCGTGTTTCCCGCGTCGTGGCGGAACATCGGCCACGCGTCAGCTCCGCGTCCGCTTGTTGATTGCTGATCCACGTTTGTTTGTTGTTCGACACCAGCCTTGTGTGGCAGCTGCCCGGTGACAGGGAGAACGACGCCACAAAGGATAACCATAGCTATCCCAATAACAATTTTTTTATCCATGCTCTTTCGCCTCCAAAATTCCGTTTATTATAATAATGGCACAAGATATAAATGTTGTCCCAGAATATTTTTGAAACAAATGTTACATTTATTTTTGAAACGAATTTCCACCTGAGTGATCACACAACGAATGGATAGTTGATCACGCCTTTCACTCATAGGTCCTTCCTTATGAATTGAGGTCTGTTCAACGGAGAGTATAAATAAAACAATCTTTATCTCCGAACGGACCAGACCCATGGATGAATACCCATACGAGTACATCTCCATAGAAAAGCAATGGCAGAACCGATGGTTCACTGCGAACCTCCATATCGCCAAGAGAAAAAACAACAAGAAATTCTTCATTCATTTTGCGTACCCAGGCGTCTCCGGGTACCTCCATGTGGGTCACATGCGAGGGTTCACGTACTGCGATGTCATCGCGCGGTACAAGCGCATGACCGGGTACGATGTGCTCTTCCCTGCCGGGTTCCATGCCTCGGGGATTCCCTCTATTGGGTTTGCGAAAAAGATAGAGAGACACGATCCTGACACAATTGCTCTTCTGAAACAGAATAAGTGTTCTGATGCGTTCATTGAAAAACTCAAAGACCCGCTTGAGGTCATCCGGTATTTCAGCGAGGTGTACGTCGATGAGTACTGGAAACGGTTCGGGTTCCTCATCGATTACACCAGGATCATGAACACAATCTCAGACGGGTACAAGAAGTTCATCGAGTGGCAGTTCCATCAGCTCCACGACAAGCAGCTCCTCATCCAAAAGCCGCATTATGCACCCTACTGCCCGAACGACGGGCCGGTCGCGGTCGATAAATCCGAGACCGATGTCTCCCAGGGTGGTTCGGCAGAGATCCTCGAGTTCACAGTCATTAAGTATCGATTGAAAGACGGGACGATCCTTCCGGCCGCCACCCTGCGACCTGAGACGATCTTTGGCGTCACAAACATGTGGGTGAACCCGAACGTCGAGTACCAGAAGGCGCGCGTCAACGGGGAGACCTGGTTGTGTTCCAAGGAATGCATCGAGAAGCTCGCGTATCAGTATCAGGACGTCGAGCCCTTGTTCCAAGCCGTGAAAGGAACAGATCTCATCGGGCAAACCTGTATTGTACCTTTGATTGAGCGTGAGGTACCGATCCTATCGGGGGTGTTCGCAGACCCGGATGTCGCGACCGGCATCGTCATGTCGGTGCCCGCGCATGCGCCGTACGACTGGATCGCCCTTGTCGAATCCAAGGCACCGATCAAAGCTATCAAGATCATCGACGTGAAAGGGTTTGGGGAGAATCCAGCGAAAGAAGCCTGCGAGCAGTTCCATGTCCAGCATCAGACAGAAACAGCGAAGCTTGACGAGGCGACCGAGCTTGTCTATAAGAAGGAATTCCACACAGGCGTCCTCAACAGCCTCTGCGGCCCGTACGCAGGCATGAGGATCTCAGAGATAAAGGATACGGTGAAAAATGACCTCATCGGGAAGAACCTCGCGATGGTACTGCGAGAGTTCTCGGAGAAGGTCATCTGCCGCTGCAAGGAAAAGGTGATGATCATCCAGATTCCGGACCAATGGTTCATCAAGTACAGCGACCCTGACCTCACCCGCGACTCCAAGGACTACGCGGCGACGATGAACATCTACCCGAAGGAGTACAAGGAGGAGCTGCCGAAGATCCTGGACTGGTTCGGCGACCGGGCGGCGATCAGACGAGGCTCCTGGCTTGGCACCGAATTCCCCTATAAGAAAGGATGGATCATCGAACCGATCTCCGATTCAACCTTGTATCC
>Ga0153915_10007234_pt1 | contig 10458 bp, 7 predicted proteins | sample Opewatmetagenome_2_FD_107003 | JGI IMG/M metagenome (GOLD analysis project Ga0153915, IMG submission 107003) | Freshwater wetland microbial communities from Ohio, USA - Open water 3 Core 3 Depth 3 metaG | ecosystem: Environmental > Aquatic > Freshwater > Wetlands | place: USA: Ohio, Lake Erie... | reverse complement strand
CTGACCTCTATTTTGAGATAATCAATAACGAGACAGGGGAGGCATGCCCTGACGGCACGATAGGCGAGGTGGTCTTTACCACCCTTACGAGAGAGGGCATGCCCCTCATACGCTACAGGACAGGGGACATCGCAAGGTTCATCCCTCAACCCTGCCCGTGCGGGAGCGTACTGAGGCGGATGGGGCGAATAAGGGGGAGGTGGGACGGGGTTGTCCCCATTGGCCATGATTACATCCTGACCCTGCCCGAGATGGACGAGGCCCTGTTCCGGTTAGACACCCTTCTTGACTATAGGGCAACAATTACAGCGGAGAAGAACGGACACTTCCGGCTGAGGCTCGATGTGCATCAAGTCCAAGGCAGCGCCCGGAACGACCATGAAATCCTTCAGGCCCTCAATCAGGTTGGCGCAATAAGAAAGGCTGTTGCGCAATCAAATCTGGATATCCCCACAGTGAATTTTTCAGGGGACGGACCCTGGACAACAACCGGTACGGCAAAGAGAAAGATCTTTGTTATAGATGAACACATCCCCTATAAATCAGGGTCACATCGTTGAGGGCAGGTTTGATATGCGCGGATGAACGCCTCCTGCTATTCAGACCGCAATGCAGTAACAGGGTCCATCCTGGCGGCTGTATATGCAGGGTACAAACCAAAAGATATGCCTGCAACAGTGGATGTAAGCAGGGGAAGCACCAGTGAAAGGAAGGTGATGGTCGTATCCCATTTTGCAATAACCGAGATCAACCAAATGCCTCCAAACCCGAAAAGAATCCCAATAATGCCTCCCGTGAATGTAAGGATAGTGGATTCGGCGAGGAACTGGATGATGATATCGATATAGGTGGCCCCGAAGGCCCTGCGCATCCCTATTTCCCTTGTCCTTTCAGTTACTGTCGCAAGCATGATATTCATAATCCCTATCCCGCCCACCAGCAGGGAGATAAAGGCTATGCTTCCAAGTACGACATTGAAGATCTTTTGAATCCTTCGTGATTGATTTAAAAGTTCCTGGGGGGCAACAATCTGATAATCCTCAGCACCGTCGTGAGTTACCTCAAGGATCCTTTTAATTGCGGGAACTGACTTAATCACCTCCTGGGCCGTGCTGACTGATACAATCAATTCAGTAACCTTCGGCGATACAGCAGGCCTTTGCATTGAGGTGGCTTTACTCACCAGCCCGGCTGCGCTTAGGGGGATAAAAATCATTTGATCATAATTTCTCAGGCTGATTGCACCTGTCTTTCCTGTCTTGCCTTCAGTGCGCGGTAAAATCCCCACTATCTTAAACAGCGAATCCTCAATCCTTATATAATTCCCGAGAGAACCTGAAATCCCCATGCTATCGGCCACAGAACAACCGATAACGCAGACCATGCTGCCCTCCTGCATATCCAGATCGCCTATAAATCGTCCGCTCCCCACTGTCATGTTCAGGATAGATGCATAATTGGGCGTACATGATAAAATTGACGGGGAAATATCCTTTTCAGCGCCGAGTACGGATGCCTTCAATTCCCTGAGGCCTGCGATATCACGCACATTACGGCATCCATTCTTGATCCTTTGTGCATCGTTGAGGGTAAGGCCCTGCGAGAAAGTCGTCCCGGACTTTTTATCCGTGTATTCTGGCAGGGATATGGATTTTACATAGATATTTTTTATCCCCAGTTGTTCTATCTGGGAAAGTGACTCGCGCTTTGCGCCCTCGCCGACTGAGAGCATGGAAAATACGGCGGCCACCCCGCAGACTATCCCCAGGATGCTGAGTCCCGCGCGCAACTTGTGCTGAAGAAGGGACTTGACCGCCAGCCTGATTATCTTTAAAAAACGGCTATTCTGACGCAGATTCATCATCAATAATCCTGCCATCCCTTAAATAAATAATCCTGTCTGCAACCGAGGCCACGTCATGGTCATGTGTCACCATTATGATTGTTGAACCTCCGGCATGTAGTCTATGGAATATCTTCAATATCTCAGCCCCGCTGCGGGAATCAAGATTTCCTGTCGGCTCGTCCGCCAGTATAAGAAGTGGGCCACCGCATATTGCCCTTGCAATCGCCACACGTTGCATCTCTCCCCCGGAAAGCTCGGACGGCTTGTGCCTCATCCTTTGCATAAGCCCAACCTGGGCAATGGAGTCCATAATCCTATCTTTTATCTGTGAATCCCTGACAGAACGGTACAGAAAGGGCACCTCAATATTTTCGTAGACATTAAGGCCGGGCATCAGGTTAAAGTTCTGGAAGATAAAACCGATCTGGTTTGCACGTATATGTGAAAGCTCCTTATCCGAGGCATCAATGATATCTACCCCGTTAAACAGGTATCTCCCGGATGTAGGTCTTTCCATGCATCCAAGGGTATACATGAGCGTACTCTTTCCGGAACCTGACGGCCCCATAACGGCAATGAACTCGCCCCGGTCGAGCCTGAAATCGACCTCTTTCAGAATGGTCAGTTTTGATGATCCTGATCGGAAGTCCTTGCATATCCCTGTTGCGCTGATGAGTCGAGTCATTGATTCATTCTGCATTTACAGGCCTTATAAGGCTTACCGTATCACCGGCCTTTAATCCTTCAACGATCTCAGCATAATCCTCATTCTGCCTGCCTATCTTTACCTTCGCCTTTTTAACCTTCGCTCCAGCGGCAACATAACAGTATCTTTCCGCGTTTTCACTGAAGACCGCATGAACCGGCACGGCAAGGACATCCCTTGCGTTATCTATATTGACGGTAACCTTGGCCGTCATGCCGGGCCTTAAATTGCTGTTCTCGCCCTTTATGGCTATACCCACCTGAAAATATTTTTCCCCGCTCCCTGATTGTGCATCATTGCTTGCCATCACCCCGATAGAGGCAACCGTCCCCGCAAGGATACTGTTAGGATATGCATCAACACGTATGGATGCCCTTTGTCCCTTTGCAATCTTATACAAATCCACCTCTCTTACAAGGGCCTTAACTATCATGGAGGAGATGTCCGGCAAATACAGGAGCGGCTGGTTCTGCCATACTGTATCTCCAATCCGCGGCTTTCTTTTCTGGTTGTCTCGCTGCGCCTCGTAGTGAACTACGATCCCTGCGTATGGCGCCCGCACTATGGCCTTTTCGAGCTCATCCCTCATGTTGCTCAAGCTGATCTTTTTCGTCTCGATCTCGTTTTCTACCTTGCCCAGTTCAGCCGTCGCTGCGGCTATCTTAAAAACGCTTTCCTTATTTATCTGCTCAAAGGATGTCTCATACCTCTGTTGCTTTGCGAGTAACTGTTCCGCCTTTTCCTTTGCCTGGTAGATCTCATTGGGATAATTCAACCCCTTTTTACCCAGCGCTTCCAGATCGCTTATATAGGACATATAACGATTATATTCCTGCTTCGCGTCATTCAGATCAAATTCGGCGCTCCTGATGGAGCCTTCGGCCTGGCTTTTCTCCCACTCCAGGACCTGTTCTCTTGCCTCAAGGGATGCCTCCAGACTCCGCAATTCCCCCGTAAGATTCAATATTTCACTCTCAAAGTAGGCTGAATCAAATTCAACCAGGACATCCCCCTTTTTAATAAAGGCGCCCTCGTCAGCGATGTAGACTATCTTGCCGTACTCCCCCTTGATGGTCGAGGACACGACATAAGACCTTTCAGCATCAAGGGTCCCTATTGTGTTGACTGTAACATCAAAGCCGGCTATCTTTGCCTCGGCCAGTTGGGCATCGGTCTCGACATGATCAGACCCGACAAATCGCACACCTGCCCATATTGCTGCGGCAACAACCGTTATTATAACTGTCCATTTAATGATCTTTTGTTTACGCACCATTTAATTCCTTGGTACAAGTGTCCCTAAAATAGCCTTAAGATTGTAGTTACCGATGGCATATTCTATCCCGGCATCAAGCAGATTGACCCTGGCATTCTGTAATTCCTTCTCCGCTTCAATAACATCAAAGTTGTCTGCCATGCCATGTGTAAATTTTACTTCAGCCAGGGCGAGCTTTTCTTCCCCCTGCTTTATCTGGGCCTTTCTTATCTCCATCCTTTTGACTGCCTCCTGGAGGGCCAGCCACTGCTTGCGCACCTGCCAGCTGATGTCCTCCCTCTTTGCCGCCATGCTTGTCTTGAGGGTCTTAATGCTTATAAGGCTCTGATTATAGGCAGCCTTCTCAGCCGTCCTGAAAATGTCTGAGCCCATCTGCACGCTTATGCTGTACCGGTCGAGATTGAGCCCCCTGGATATATCCACCCTGTCTGCCGTGGCGTACCGGCCATATCGCAGGACAAGATTAAGTTCCGGCAGGATATTATCCTTCATTACCTCGGCCTTCCGCTCTGCCTCGGCTATGTCCTGATTCATTTGTTCAATCTCGATTCTTTCTTTAATTGCAGTGTCTATGGCATCATTAAGCGACAGTTTCATGGCCTCCGGTTCCTCGGGGACAGTCAATTCCAGTTCCATATCTTGAGGCAGGGCAAGTATGAATTTTATCTTGTCTTTGGCGTTCTGAATGGACTCGGAGACCTTGATCATAGCGTCCTCCGTTTCCCTTAGAGGTATCTCCGCCCTGTATGTATCCATGGGCGTCGAGACCCCGACCTTCTCCCTGGCGCGGGCAATCTCGGCGTGACCCTTCAGACGCGTTTCCAGATTTTCATACAACTGCAGCATCCCCATCTGGCGGACTGCATCATAATAGGCCGATATTGTTTCCAGCATGGTGTTTGCCTTGGTTTGATATACATTTCTCAATGATGTCTTATAGGCTGCCTCTGCTGTCTGCACGCTGTTGGTCGTGATCTCTTTTCCCACCCCTTTCAGGAGCGGCTGTGTTATCGTCACCCCCATGTCCGTAGTGTACCTCTCACCGGATTCCAGGTTTGATGATCGGGTAACTTGAGGGCCGACGGATACGGTCGTGCCATACTCCAGCTTTTTTTGTAACTGCACCCCCGCAGCGGTATAATTATAGCCTGATGCATCTCCTCCGCTCAGGCTTACACTGCCTGTCGGAATCAGCTTTAGATCAAACAACGCCTGCGATGCATCCACGGAATAGCGCTGACTTTGTACGTTGTATTTTGAATTGGTGATATCCCGGTTTTGCCGCATGGCCATGTCTATGGCCTCGTCAATGGTCAGTGTCGTCTTTACCGTCCTGCCTGTGTCGCCCTGCTTTAGATCGGCCCCGGAGGCAAAGGCCGCTCCCGTAACAAACAGGACAATAAAAACAGCAAGAGATTTTTTAAAAAAGGGGGGAGTGGAAAACTCCCCCCTTTTGACTGAATCAGGTTGTTTCATTTTAACCCCTGGTTACCCATTTCATATGCTGATGCAAATGAATAGTCCTGGACAACATACCTCTCAATTACACATGCATTGCAAGTAGGGGCCGCCTGCCGTGACATTGTCGTTAGTGCCTGAATCATAGGATCCGCTGGGGCAGCTGCCGCAGCTGGTGGGGACGAGAAACCCTTCAAACGAGATGCCGCCCGATACCGTATGACACTTGTTGACCTGGCTCTTATACTCATCGCAATCATCGCTGCTGCTGTCATCGGTTTCATCTGCCAATTTTTTGGATAATGACACGCCCAGCGCAGCACCTGCCGCGATAGCAACGCCTCCGGCAACCCATCCAACCTTACCCAATGAGCTTCCTGAAGCCCCTGGTTCCGGTACGGCCCCGGGATCAGGTGTGGGTTGATAGGGTTCTTTCAGGTCAAAGGCCGCATCCGCCTGGGCAAGGCATTCCATCGGGGCACACTTGGGCCACTCAAACGGCGTAAGTTTACCTATGTCCGCAGCCAGGGCTATAGCGCTCATATCCGCCGCAATCGTATACATGGTGTATACGGAAAATGCCGTGGCAAGGGCAGGCACAACAGGGGCTGTTGTTGCCAGCAGGGTTTCAGGAAGCACCCCGCTCGCGCCTATTGCCTCGGACCCTACAGTTGAAAAAAAACGTCCGGCGAGTTCGCCGGCCTTCTCGCCCTGGGACTTGCCATAGGCCTCGATCAGGCTCGAAGAAGAGGGAAGGCCCGCAATCCCGGCAAACCCGTCCAACTCCAGCAGCTGCGATATAATCGGGAGCACGCCCGGGTTTGATGCCTGTTCGGCTGTCGTTGCAGAGGAAAGACTGACGGCCTGCCTCACCTTCAATGCCTGCATGGCCCACGCAGGCATTGAAGTAAGGGGCTCGGGCCGGTCCTGATTCTTGATATCCAACATCTCCCTCATGTCAATAAGGGGATAGGCCAGCTTTCCGTCGGCCCCTACAAGGAAGGCCGTATCCTGAGCCTGAAGGGTCTCCTCTCCCTTTCGCGCGTCAAACTCTGAGGTCATCTGGTACAGGCGATGGTCTTCCGGGGAATAGATCAAGGCACCTTTATACATCCCTGAAAAATTCCCGTTATTGGCAGAAGCATCCGTTGGAAGCACCTCTATCCTGAACACATCCGAATAGATGCGAATAAGGAGGGCCTGAACACCCGGTTTAAGGGTGATTTTCTGCACATTAAGATGGAATGCCAGTTTACCCGGCAGATATGACCCAAGGAGGGTTAAAGACACCTCCTGATCAAAGTCACCATCTTTACGCTTATTGTTCTTAACCTGCGCCAGTGTCTGGTTGACCACCGCTTGAACAAGGCGCAGCCCCTTGGTTTGAAAAGAAATCCTTTCGTTTTTCAGACTGCGTTTGAATCGCACCGGCCCGAAGACGGAATCCTTCTTTTCCTGATTCGTGTCGGTTGAGATATTCCCCTTGTTCCACAATTCATAATCGACCCACTTGCCGTTCACCGCCTTTGACACATAAAGGGTCCCGGATGTTGAAAAGCCATTCATCTTATTGTTCGTGTCACCCAGGGATACCGATTGAAGCACGAAATAATTGTCACTGGTTGTTTCTACAGCATGCACGCTGGGGATTGCAATCATACCCCAGGTCAACATCATTATCATTAAAACAATAACTTCCGCATGAAAACCTCTTCTGTTCCTCACTTGCACTCCTCCCATAATTAAAAATTAGCTGGATCTTCATCTCTTCTTTATGAAAAATTTACCATATCTCCATTTTGGTCAACTCTATTTAACCTGCGCTGCAGATTCAAAAAGGCACCGGCATCTATTTTTTGAATGATATATAACATATAATTTTTGTATTTTTTATGCCGGCGTGAAAGGGTCTTGATGTTTACTGATCAATCTTTTTTCCCCGTGTTTCCGCAGGGTGATGTAACAATTTTCGGCAAATTGTTTAATAACTTTAATTCTTTTACCCGGGAATTGAGAACAGGCCATGAAATCGAATCAGATAAAATCCCATAACCTCTTCATATTTATAGACATCCTTTCAATAAGAAAACATGTAAAAAATAGTTGGTGTCCATCCACAAACAAGGCCTTTATGGGTGGAGCGATCAGCCATCATCAGTCAGCAAAGTTAAAAATTTTCAAGGTCTTTGCTGAAAGCTGAAGGCTGATCGCTGATAGCTTCCATCCTATCATTTTTACTTGACACGTAATTATGTTATAGCTAAATTGTAATTACATAATGAATGGTTTTAACCTTTGTCCGATAGTTAAAGGCCTATCTTGGCAACTGCCTGAAGACCTGAATCAATCACCTTATTCTGTTTTCAGGCTATATAAGGAGTAAAAAATGAGATACGCGGAGACAGGGTATAACCTGGAAATTGATTTAGCGACAGGAAACACTGAAAGGGTTGAGACAGACCCTAAGATGATGGAAAACCACCTCGGAGGCCTGGGCACCAGCGTGAAGATACACTGGGACAGGGTCCCTCCTGAGGTGCAGCCGTTCGATCCCGAGAACCTGCTGATCTTCAGCTCGGGTCTTTTCAATGCCACCCCTGCCTTCAGCGCCAACCGGACCGTTGTCACATTCGTTTCTCCCCAGTCCAACCTTTTGGCATATCCGATGATGGGCGGGTTCTGGTCTGCGGAATTGAAGCATGCCGGTTATGACAAGATCATCTTTCGCAATAAATCCCCCGAATGGGTTTATATCTGGATAAACAACGACAGGGTAGAGATACGCGACGCATCTCATCTGAGGGGTAAAGGGGCCCTTGAGACACAGGACCTTATCCGTCAGGAACTGAATCAGCCCAGGGCACAGGTGGCCGCTATCGGCCTTGCCGGTGAAAACAGGGTGTTTACAGCCTCCATAGAACAGTCCCGGTCGAGCGCCAGCCGGCTCGGCGGAGGCGCTGTCATGGGGGATAAGAAGATAAAGGCCGTGGCCGTGCGAGGCACCAAGGACGTGAATCTGGCCAGGGGGGCTGAATTCATGGAGCACATGAAGGGCGTAACGGAATATATAAAGTTCCGGAACGCAAACCCCATCCAGGATGTTATGACCATCCTGTCAGGGATCGGGTCGCCTCAGGAGATGGTCCACACCGATGAAAAATGGCACACTGAGAACTTTGCATGGGGTAATGCCCGCACACGCAGAAAGGACTTCTGGACCGACCAGATCAATGAATCATGGTCAAAGAGTCAGCATGGGGCCATAAAACGTCTAATAAGCTGCTACAACTGCCCTCAACACTGCGGGGCACTGATCTCTCACAAGGACACCCCGAGATTCATGGCTAAATGCTTCGGCAAACTGACCTATGCAATGGCCGCCTATGTGGACGACCTGGATTTCGCGTGGGAGATCCTCCAGCGCGCCACCGAGTACGGTGTGGACTCATTCTCAACCCCACAGATACTGGCCTTTGCCGTTGAGATTAAAGAGGCTGGCATACTTACCGACAAGGACTTCGAGGGCTGCCCGGACGACAAGAGGGGGAGGTTTTTCTGGCTCCTTGACAGGGTTGCAAGGCGGGAAGGGATAGGGGATATACTGGCTGACGGCGTTTACTATGCCGCCCGCAGGATCGGCAAGGGCGCGGAGGCCTTTGACCATAATACCGTAAAGAAACATGAGCAGCTGCCTCTTAAACTGGGCATGCTGGATCCCCTCTATTACCTCATGTACTCTACCAATGAGAAGATAAGCATTACCCAGATCGAGGGCCAATGGCCCCAGACGCCTTTCCCCACAAGGGAGCAGAGGGAGGAGTTTGTAAGGGACTGGCCCCAGCTCCCTGACGATCATTTCAAGCAATATCTCCTGGACTGGGAAATGAGAGGGGAAAAGGCCAACCCATACTACCCCACGCCTGAAATGGCCGCCGAGATTGTGGACTGGATGGAGATGCTGCACAACATTGATGACGCCTGCTGTGTCTGTGCCGGCATGTCATCATTCTGCCTTAAGCCACCCTATCATATCCACAACTATCCTAAACTGATCTCGGCAGCAACAGGCATGGACCTGGATGAGGCGGGGCTGAAGAAGATAGTCAACCGGAGCCGAAACCTCCACAGGGCCTTTAACAACAGGAGGGGCATGACAAGGTCTGACGAGAAACCTCCGGCAGATCACTGGAAAAAGAGATTCCCTGAACTGGAGGAGCAGTTGCTCTCCACCTATTATAGATTCAAGGGGTGGAATATGAACGGCGTCCCCACCAGAGAAAAACTTCAGGAATTGGATCTGGGTTATGTGGCAGAGGACCTGGAAAAGAGAGGGATATTGGACAATGGCCAAGATTAAGAAGAAGATCAAGACAATAAAGATTGACGCCGACAAGTGCAACGGCTGCCGGTCATGCGAGATTATCTGCTCCGCCTCTCACGCGACGCCTAAATACAGCGCAATAAATCCCGCAAGGTCCAGGATACAGGTGATTACCCATCGCCTGAAGGATATATGGCTCCCTGTAATCGCAGGTGAATATACGCCGTCCGAATGCATGGGCAGGGATGTGTATATCATTGACGGAAAGGAATACGATTCATGCGGTTTCTGCAGGGCCTCCTGCCCATCCAGGGACCTGTTCAAAGAACCGGATTCAGGGCTCCCGCTCAAGTGCGATATGTGCGAAGACGAAGAAAGGCCCCTCTGCGTAACATGGTGCATCAATGATGTCCTGCTCTATGAAGAAAGGGAAGAGGAGGTGGAGGAAGTTGTAAAACCTGAGGATGTTGAGATAGGCCTGGGTTCCTTGATTGACAAATACGGGCTGGAGAAGATAGCGGATACCGTTGCACGGATGTCAATGTCAAAGAAGGCCTGAAAGACAGTCCCAAAACGAGGATAAATAAAGACAGTGGAGACAGCAGCCCCCTACAGAGAGATAATAGAGATCATAAAGTCGAACGGCGGAGATCTCTTCAAATACTGCTACCAATGCGGATTATGCGACACCGTCTGTCCCTGGAACAGGGTCAGGGCCTTCAGCATGCGCAGGATAATCAGGGAGGCTACCTTCGGCCTGACAGAGATAGAGAGTGAAGAGATATGGCGTTGCACCACCTGCGGGAGATGCCCCCAGCAGTGCCCCAGGGGTGTAAAGCAGATTGAATCTG
>Ga0153915_10007233_pt1 | contig 10459 bp, 9 predicted proteins | sample Opewatmetagenome_2_FD_107003 | JGI IMG/M metagenome (GOLD analysis project Ga0153915, IMG submission 107003) | Freshwater wetland microbial communities from Ohio, USA - Open water 3 Core 3 Depth 3 metaG | ecosystem: Environmental > Aquatic > Freshwater > Wetlands | place: USA: Ohio, Lake Erie... | reverse complement strand
CCGGAAAAGGGTTTTAAGATGGGCCTCGCTGCTCGGCGTCGTCCTCTTTGTGTTTCTCCTCTACAAAATTGGGCCCGGCCAGATCTGGAAGGACATCAAGAAACTTACATGGCTGAGTTTTTTGATCCTGATTTTTCTCCGGATGATCTTCTGGGCTTCGCGGACGCTGATCTGGCAGATCGTTTGCCGAAGCTATGAATGTCAAGCCTCATTCCTCAACCTTTTTTCGGCCCGCTTGGCTGGAAATGCCGTGAGTTTTCTGACGCCCGGCGCCTTTTTTGGCGGGGAGGCGATCCGGGCCATGATGGTCGACACGGCCGACCGGAAAAAAAGTCTGGCCTCCATCGTCGTCGACAGGACCCTGGAATTTTCCTCGGCCATTTTTTTTGCCGTGATTGCGGCGGTAATCACCGTGACACGCATTCCCATGTCTTTCCGGGCCAAGGCAATCCTGGCGATTTTAATCGCTTTTCTGAGCGCGTTCATTCTATTCATGTTGGCCAAGCAGAGACAGGGTCTTTTTTTGTGGATCATCGACGCCCTGGGAAAGGTCAGGATTCGATTCAAGTTCCTCCTAAAGTACATGCCAAAAATCCGAGAGACCGACGAACATATCTCGAATTTCTACGGCAGCCACAAGAGGACTTTTTTTTTGGCCCTCTTCCTCTACGCCCTCGCCCATTTATTCTGGATCGCGGAAATCTATTGCACGCTGGTTTTCATGGGCGTCGAGGGAGTCACGCTCCTCAAGGCGTTTTTGGTGGTCTCTCTGTCCATCGTCGGGTTCATGATTCCGGCCATTCCGGGCTCTTTGGGGACGCTCGAAATCACCAACGTCGCCCTTTTTGCACTCCTCGGACTGGGCGCAGGAACCGGGTTTTCGATGACGATCATCAGGAGGATTGTCACCCTTGTCTGGGTGGGAGTCGGAGTCTTGTGGATGGGATTAAAACGGGTCGGACACTAGTTGCGCGTTTCGCTAAAATCTTGCATTAATAAAAATACGCCCTCAAACGCGCAAGCGCCGAGGTTTTCTCAGGGGTTTATATTCTTGGCCTTTTGAGCAGGCCGCACAGGAGAAAGTAATCGAGCGTCCCTAGAAAAAGGATGATCCCGATTTCGACGGCAAGGACTTTTTTATTGAATGAATAGATGCTCCGGTCCTGGTCCTTGACCACAACCTTGATCGTTTGAGCTTTGAGAAATCGAGGCAAAAACATGTATCCCCCCTGTTTGGCCGTCGTTCGCCAAATCAGGTCTGTGCTGAAATCTCTCTTATAGGATAGATGAATAGCCCGGTAGGGGACGAACAGAACGGCCAGGATGAGGAGCGCCCCAAAAACCAGCAAGACTCGCTTTTTGCATGGATTCATTTTATACCTTTTAATGAATACGATTGTACCAGACAAGCGCCCCGTCTCATAAATTTCTTGTTCAAGTGTTTCGCGGAGCCGGGCCGCTTCCAAGGGGGAGTCAATCTCCCCCTTCGGCGCTTCGCTTCGCTCCGCTGAATCCCTGAGGGGGGGCCACTCCGCCCCCCTCAAACTCCCCGGCGGTTGCGCGTTCAGAGGAGGATTCTTATTTATACAAGTTATTTGCGAGACGCGCAACTAGATGTTTATTGGCCAATGAAATCACTGGGCTTGGCCTAATAGATAATGCTCAGAGCTCGGGGAAGGATGCGGAATTCTACCTTCCTCAACGGGGAATTCTCGGGGCTCCTCAAAATCTCGCCATCTGTCTGGATTATCAAAGGCTTGGTTGAAGAGATCTCGAAGCTTGGGGACTGAAGGAAGTCCACCTCCTTGGCTTTCCCATGCTTGCCGGCCCCGGCCAGCCAAGAAATTCGCGCTAGGCGCAAAAACGAGCATTCCCTGATCAGGCAGGCATCCAGACGGCCGTCGTCGGGCCTCGCCTTGGGATTGATGATTTTTCCCGTTGCCCAAAAGCGGACATTGCTGACGACGGCGGACACGAATTCCCCTTCGGCCCCGCCTGCCTCGGATTTGACAGCCAGAGTCAGCGGTATTTTTTTGTCTCGATAGGCGCGGATGATGCCCTTGATCCCGGCCAGGGTCTGCCGTGCGGCCGACTTCGGGTTTCGCTGAGCCAACTCCGCTACATATTGATTGACAAAGACACCGATTCCGATATTGGCTTGCCCTAAAAAGTAACAGACGAGCTTTTCCCCGTCATAGATGCCGCCGAGATCGATCTTTTTTATCCGCATCGTCTTTAAGGCCAGGCAGGCTTTCTCTAACGACTCGACTCCGAATTCCTTGGCGATGTCATTGGATGAGCCGACGGCGATCATGCCGAAATTCACATCGGCCGGAGCGGCCATGACTTCATTGACCATGATGTGAAAGGTCGAGTCCCCGCCGGCGCCGACGACGGCTGGATAGGTTTTCGCGTGCCGCCGCGTCAGGCCCCGCAAATCCTCGGCGCTCCGGGTCACCGTCATATCGTAAGCGATCCCGTTCTGTCGGAGCCGGATTTCCAGGCCTTCCTTTTTTTGGAGGGCTTTGCCCATTCCCGCCGAAGGATTGAACAGGATGGAGATCCTTTCATTCCCCATGCGGCACGATGCTCCTTCTCATCTGGACGGCGCGCTCGGCCAGGACCGCATGGACGCGGCCCAGGTCGTTCCGGATATGGGCCAGGACCGGAAGCCAGAAAAAGATATTCATAACCCAAAAGATCAAGACGGACCACATGGCGGCTTTCAGGCCCCATAGGGTTGCCACATAGGATGCGATCAAGGGGCCGAGGGCATTGCCGATCATGTCCATGACGGAAGCCAACGAAACCATCGTCGCCCTGTGCTCGGGAAGATTGATGTCGGCCAGCGAGCTGTACCAGTTCGGGTTGACGCCTTGGTTGATGAACATGGCCGCGGCGATCGTGAGGATAAGGGCCCACAGGCCGGGCAGAGCCAAGGCTTCTGGGAGAGTGGACCCGGCGGGAATCCAGACGTGGGATTGGATGAATAAAATCATGAAGATGATCGGAACGCTGTTGCAGAAGAGGGCCACCAGAACTTTGGCCCTTTTGTCCCTCTGGAATCCCCAATCGCCGACCCTGCCAAAAGCCAAGGCGCCCAGCCCGCCGAAGACAAAAACCAGCAAAATCGTGAAATTCACGGCCCGGACGTCCATGTTGTGGATGTCTTTCATGTACTTGAAAATGAGGAAGAGAACGATCGACCCCGGGATGACGTCGACAAAATTCATGATCAGCCAGACGTTGCTTTTAGCCGCCCGGATCATTTTGACATCTTTTTTAGAAATGCGGAAGCGGTAGGCGCCGCCGTCAAGGATGACATCGCGCAGCTCCTGCTCGCGGGCCCCGCGCTCGGGCTCGCGAACGACGAGAAGGGCGAAGGCCAGGACGAAATTAACCATTCCGACCAGGAAGTAGGCGAGTCTCCAGCTTCCGGCCAGGGAGCCGGCGATGACGAACCCGGCCAGGCGCCCGAGGAGCATCGACAAAGACATGAACCCAAACGCTGTCGCGCGGCGTTTGGGATCGACCGTGTCGCCGACCAAAGAAAAAACCGCGGGAACGACGACGCCGATGCCGATGCCGTTGAGGGCGCGCGTGATGAAAAAGAAAATGTATCCGGCGCCCCCGTGCGGCGTGAGCAGGGTGAGAGCGGAGAACGAGCCGTAGATGAGGCAGCCGGTGACGCAGATCTTGATGCGAGAAGTCCGGTCGGCGAAGATGCCTGCCACGATCATGGACATCGCCGAACACAACGTGAAGGTGAAAGTCAGCCAACCGAGCGGCACGACATTCGATGGTGCCCCGAAAAAATCCTGGAGCAGGGGATTGACAAGCGGGCTGAGGAGGGACTGGTCGGCGAAGTCAAAAACGAGAAGGAGAAGGAAAAAGACGAAGGCCATTCCCAAGGCCGCGCGGGAAACGGTTTTTCGTCGGATTTCCATCGCCTAAAGTCAAGGTATTATTAATCCAAGCCTTCCCGGGAAGTCAAACAAATTCATTTGACTCTGCGCCCCGGCGGGATTATGCTATAGGCAAATGGAACTCGCAAAATCGGCGCCCCTGAAAAAAGGAACGAGAATTTTCCTGTTCCTTCTCGTCTGGGCCTTCACGGCCTGGCTGCTTTATCCGCTCATCGCCCTCGATACGGTCGACCTCCGAAGCTCGTTGGAATATTTCTACCGGGCGGCCGGAGGCGTCGTCATATTGATCATTCTCTTCGGAAAAACGGTCGTCGACCTTTTGTTTTCCCAGGACCTTTCGCGGAAAAAGTCATATCTCTACGTCGCCTTCCTGACGGTCTATGCCATCGTCCTGGCCGGCGGAATTATCTTTGTAGCCATCCGGATCCTTCTCCTCTACCTGAATAAGAATAGTTCCACTTTTACCGGCGGGGATGTTCAGTACTAGGCTCACTCTGCCTTTGACCTAAGCTCAAAACGGAATCTGCCGCCGTCTTTTTGGGGGGCAGGCCAACACTCCCAAACGAGTTGTCTTCAACGGGTCCAGGCGTTCCTATGATTTCCGCGGGGTCAGGGAATCCGTTTCGGCCGGCCGGCCAGGGCATCGATGTCCGAGAGTCTCAGGCGAACGCTGACTATAAAAGGCGATTCGCCCTCCAGCCAATGGCCGTAGGTTGTGGCCACAAACGTGCCATCGGGGAGGACTTCTAGACCCGGATAAGCGCAGTCCCCGTCTTTATGGTTATCCATCAGACGGATTCTGTATTGGCCTTGCCGGCCTTGGGCAATATCATCATTCGTTCCCACCCAGGCGACCCAATCGCCGTGCCAGGGGGAGCCAGCAGCCATATCGCGAAAGGAAATGAAAAGCCTTCCGTCCGGAGCATATTTGGCCGTATGACGGTCTCCCGTGAGGGAAGCGGGGAGTTCGCGGGGATTCGTCCAGTGCTGGCCCTCATCATTCGAAAAAATCACAAAAGAATTCCGGGTCCGCGTATTTTCACGAAGGAGAACGGCAATCTGTTTTCCATCCGGGGAGCGCACGGCCCCCGGCTCGCATAAATGGATTTTATCGGATTTAAAGATCTCTTCGGGGAATGACCAGGTCAGGCCGCCGTCCCGAGAAAAGGTCTTGAAGAGCGTCATGATCTTGGTCGGGGACCCGTTTTTCTTGAAAAACCTGCCATCGTCATGGAAGAGGGCCATGTCGTCGCCGTTTTTGAGCCGGACCAGGCTGGACATCATCACGATGCCGCCCCAGTCGCCCACCGGAGCCAGCGGCGTCCAGCTTTCGCCGTCGGTTTCCGAAAGAGACATCCGGCAGGGATAGAGCCCCGAAAAAAGGATAAGCCTTTTTCGGCCGGCTTTATCGATGACCCGATAAATCGTCGGCGTTTCCAGGCTTGTCGCCCAGTTTTCCGGGACCGGGAGCCGGTCGCTCCATGATAACCCGCCATCCGTGCTTTTTTTTAGACAGATGGCGCCTTTTCCGTGCCCTTTCGGGTATACGCATAAGATCGTTTTTTGGTCTTCGAGCAGGACCGTCGTCGGGTGGCCGAGGTACTGCCCGGGTTCCTTGTCCACGATGACCTGCCGGTCTTTTTGCTCGGCTAGATCGACAAGAGGAATCGTGATGGCTTTTTGGGCGATCTCGAGAGATTGTCGCGAGGCGTGGAGGCCGCTTCGGGAGCATAAGAAAGTCATCGCCAGGTAAAAAGATAGAAAACAAAAAAACCGACATTTCTTGCTTTCGTTTTGGCCGGGTGAGAACATGTTCAAATTATAGAATCATAGGTTTGGCTGATCAAGAAAATATTGTTTTCCCGCGAGTGTTTATCATGGGTCGCTACACATCGAAAGCGTTCCACTGGGGAGACCGCTGCGAAAACGCGGCTGCCTGAATTTGACTCTCCATTGTTGCTTTGATATACAAGTCCAGAGAGAAGATGGGCGCACGGCTCGTCTTCAAAATTTTATCGGAGGCATGATCTGATCCACAAAACGACGAGCAGCATCACCTGGAGAAACCGGCTCGACCATGGGCTGGCGCGCTGGCGTTACAGGCGGATGAAGCGTCGAGTAGAACCCGGCCTTTATGCCCTGGGGAGTCCCACCGCGGACTCGGCGGTCTTTGTCTCGGCCAACTATACCCTGAGTTTCGACGCGCTCCGGCAGGCCTTGGCCGGCCGGGAGGCATGGATTGTCGTGCTGGACACGGCGGCGATCAATGTTTGGTGCGCCGCGGGCGAAGGGACTTTTGGGACGGATGAGCTCGTCCGCCGTATCGAGGAAACGGGCCTCAAACAGTTCGTCGGCCACAGAACCCTGATTTTGCCCCAATTGGGGGCGCCCGGCGTTTGCGCCCATGAGGTCCAGCGCCGCAGCGGGTTCAAAGTGGAATACGGCCCGGTCCGGGCCGCCGACTTGCCGGAATATTTGAAGTTACGACGGGCCTCTTCAGAAATGCGACAGGTGCGATTTGGACTGCGGGAGCGACTTGCCCTGACGCCCGTCGAAGTCGTAGGCGCCAGCTTCTTTCTGGCTCCGATAGGCGTTATTGCCTATTTTGCCGGGGGCTGGCTGTCGGTTTTTACGGCCATCGCCGCCGTTCTTGCCGGGACCCTCGCTTTCCCCATCCTGCTTCCCTGGCTGCCGGCGAAAACATTCAGCGTCAAGGGCTTCTTTCTTGGCGGGGTCGTCATCCTGCCCTTTCTGCTGGCGATTTTCCTGCGGCGGCCCGGCGCTTGGACCTTCAAGATGGAGTCCGCCCTGGTCCATATTCTGATTTTTGTGCCGGTGACGGCGTTCCTGGCCCTTGGTTTTACCGGGTCGACGACATTTACCTCTAGAAGCGCGGTCAAACGCGAGATTTATCGATATTTTCCCATCATGGCCTGGATGTTCGGCGGCGGCGTCATCTTGGCGATTGTCATGATACTCGTCGCTTTATTCGGGAGCCGTACGTGAAATTCGCGGGACCTCTTAACACGCTTGCCTACAAGCCGGACCTTTGCACCGGCTGCGAGATGTGCACGATCGTCTGTCCCCACGGCGTGTTCGGGATGAACGGCCGGAAGGCCGAGATCGTCCGGTACGAGGCCTGCATGGAATGCGGGGCTTGCCAAAAGAACTGCCCGTTTGGGGCGATCGCTGTCGACAGCGGCGTCGGCTGCGCTTTCGCTTTGATGAAGGCCGCCTTGACGGGGAAAAAAGAGTCCTGTTCCTAGCGCCGCGTCACCGGATTTTTGCCATTTGAATCCTTCTCTCGTTTCTTTTATAATTCGGCCAAACTACTGAAAGGCTGGCATTGACGATCCGCGATCTCGTCCAATCCCTGCGGCCCACGCAGTGGACTAAAAACTTGTTCATCTTTGCCCCGCTTGTCTTTGCCCTGGATTTTTTTAAGCCCGACCGCTGGCTCAAGACAGGGGCCGCATTCGCCTTGTTTTGTCTTTTTTCCGGTTCGATCTATTTGGCCAATGACGTCTTCGACCTCGAGGAGGACAAGCGCCACCCCAAAAAGTCCAGGCGGCCTTTGGCCTCGGGAAGAATGACCAAGTCCCAAGCTATCTTGGCGGCCGTGGCCCTGGCGGCCGCGAGCCTGGTCTTGGCCTTTGTTTTGAACCGGAATTTTTTCATCGCCTGCCTCATCTACGGGATCCTCCAGATGGCGTATTCCATGAAGCTCAAGCACGTCGTGATTCTGGATGTCTTTCTGGTCGCGGCGGGTTTTGTCATCCGCGTCTTCGCCGGCGGGCTCGTCATCGATGTGCCGCTCTCCTCTTGGCTTCTGATTTGTACGATGCTCCTGGCGCTTTTTCTGGCCATGAGCAAGCGGCGCCATGAGATTACTCTCCTCGAGGGTGACGCTTCCAGCCACCGGCCGATCCTCAAGGAGTACAGCGCCTATCTCCTGGACCAGATGATCGGGGTCGTGACGGCCTCCACGGTCATCGCCTACTGCCTTTATACGGTCTCTGAGGAAACCGTGGCCAAGTTTGGCACGAAAAATCTCATTTTTACGACGCCCTTTGTCCTCTACGGTATTTTCCGCTACCTGTACCTTGTCCATAAAAAAGGAATGGGAGGAAGCCCGGAGGAACTGGTCATCATGGACAGGCCGCTTCTCCTCGATATCGTCCTCTGGATCGCGGCCGTCATCGTCATTTTGTATGTCCGGTGATCGAGGCATGGCTAAATCGAAAGTCGCCGTCCTAAAAACGTCACCCCAGACTGTCCTCGCCGATTATAAAAAATTAATGCATCTGGCGGATTATCGGGCCGTCTTAGCCAAGGACCGCGACACGGCCCTCAAGGTCAATATCACCTGGCACTATTTTTATCCGGCCTGCTCGACGACCCCCTGGCAGCTCGAAGGAGTGATCAAGACTTTGCTCGAGGACGGATACGAAAAAGAGCGAATCCATGCTTGTCACAACCGGACGGTCGTCGTCTCGGCCCGCAAAGGCGAGCGGGAGAACAAGCACTTGCCTGTCGTTCAAAAATACGGACTGCGCAACATCCATCTCTATGAAAACGAGCCGTGGGTTCGCTATGAGCCCAAGGGAAGGATCCGAGTTTTAGACACGATTTTCCCCAAGGGCATCGAGATCCCCCGGCGGCTGATCGGCGAGAACATCATCCACCTGCCGACGATGAAGACGCACGTCTTCACGACCATGACCGGGGCTATGAAAAACGCCTTCGGCGGCTTGCTCCATGAGAGACGACATTGGACTCACTCGGTGATTCATGAGACGCTGGTCGACCTGCTCACCATCCAAAAGGAAATCCATCCGGGAATCTTCGCCGTGATGGATGGGACCATCGCCGGCGACGGCCCGGGCCCGCGATGCATGGTGCCTTATATCAAGGATTTCATCCTGGCCAGCGCCGATCAGGTGGCCATCGACGCCGTGGCCGCGAAAATGATGGGCTTCGAGCCGATGGACCTGGACTTCATCCGCCTCGCCCATGAGGCCGGGCTGGGGACCGGCGAGGTCAAAGAGATCGAAATCGTCGGCGAAGATATTTCCGGGGTGAATTTTCATTTCCAGAAGGGAAAGAACACGTTCGCCAGCCGGGGCCAGAAGATGATCTACTGGGGGCCGCTCAAGCCGCTGGAGAAGTTTTTGCTGCGCACGGTCCTGACGCCGTGGTCGTACATCGCCTCCGTCGTTTTCCACGATTGGATCTGGCATCCTGCGATCGGGAAACATCGGACGCGGCAGATCTTCAAAACCGGCTGGGGAAAGCTTTTTGAACAATATTGAGCCGGACGGAGCCTCCGGCTCCTGAGTTTGCCCCCGGAGCGACGCCAACCCTGCTCCTAAAAAATCCCAGAAAAAATATTAGGCCATTTTGGGTTTTAAGAGCCGAATGACTAGTTATTTTCATGATAGGATTTGATAGAATAAGCTCAATCTCTATGAATGTCCGTTGTCAAGGAGGATCAGCATGAAGGTCAAAGTCTGTCTCATGGCGTTCTTGGTTTCAGGCTTTTTCTGTCGGACAGTCTTCAGCCAGAGTAAAGAAGTCCTTAACCTGTCGCTTGAAGAATGCATCCTGAAAGCCATGAAGAACAACCTCAATGTGGCGGCCGAAGTCCTCAACCCCGAGCTGGCCAGACAATCTATTAAGAAGGCCAAGGAGACTTTCCTGCCCCAATTCGAGCTGAAATTCGGCAACGATCATCAGGAAAGCCCGCCCTACTCGTGGATCCAGGGCGAGTCCACGATCACGACTAAAATGACCGATTATGGTATGTCGATCGTCCAGCAGATTCCCACAGGCGGAAATTTTTCCTTATCCTTGTCCGGCTATAATTCCGATACAACCGAATCGTTTCAGCTTATCAACCCTCGCCTTGGCAGCGAGATCCGCCTCGATTTCACACAACCGCTCCTCAAAAATTTTGGATCCAAGGTCAGCCGTCGCGGGATCCTCCTGGCCGAAAAAGAGTTCGAAATCTCCGATATCGAACTGCAGAACACACTCCTCGAGACGATTTATTCTGTCCAGGAAGGCTACTGGAACCTGGTTTATGCCATCGAGAACCTCAAAGTAAAACAGCAGTCTCTCCAACTCGCTCGTGACCTTGTGGCCAAGAACAAAAAAGAGGTCCAATTCGGCCAGCTGGCCCCAATCGAGATTCTGAACGCCGAGGCCGTCGTCGCTGAGCGGGAGGCGGATCTTCTCCAGGCCGAAGCGCTGATCATTCGGACCGAAGAAGAGCTCAAAGTCTTAGTCAACATCGCTGCCGAAGGGGACCCCAGTTTGAAGAAAATTGCCCCTCAGGATAAGCCGGATTTTGCGGCTTACAAAATTTCTCAGGAGGAAGCCCTAAAGCAGGCCAGGGACCGTCGACCCGACCTCAAAGTCATCCAGAAGAACATTGAATCCAGAGAGCTCAGGCTGAGCGTAGCCCGCAACCAGCTGCTGCCCAGCTTGGATTTAAAATTTTCTTATTGGAGCCCCGGCCTCGGCGGCGATCT